>ERZ869909.1011-NODE-1011-length-25451-cov-31.261252_pt1 | contig 25451 bp, 23 predicted proteins | sample MGYA00520892_ERZ869909 | MGnify/ENA primary metagenome ERZ869909 (study PRJEB32215, sample SAMEA104723947) | bioreactor metagenome | biome: bioreactor; feature: anaerobic bioreactor; material: water | place: China | collected 2015-03-12 ... | reverse complement strand
CGACCCCTTGCTCCCGAAGCAAGTGCGCTACCAGGCTGCGCTACGCTCCGCCCGACCTTCGTTCCGTCCCAATGTGAAATGAGACCCGCGCTGCCGCAGCAAGGCGCGAGGCGGCTTTATAGCGGCGAGGCGGGGACTGGGCAAGCCGCTGCGTACGGGATTTTCGCGGGCAAGCACATCCGGCACGAATAGCCGCCCCCTGCTCCGCCGTGCCCCGCTCCAAGTGCGCGGCAACGCTCACGAAAAAGCCCGAGGACCGGGCGCTCCGAGGCGCCGGCCCTCGAGCCTCTCAAAAACATTGTGGCCCGATGAGCGCCTCTTAGCGCTGGGGCTTCTGCAGGTTCTGCATCGCTTCCGTCACCAGGCGGCCAAGCTCCTGGGCCTGCAGCGCATAGGCCTGCATCTGGGACTGGGCGAAGCGGCTCTGGTGCGCCAGGATCTCCTGGATGTCCTTGGCGCTCGCAAGATCGCTCGCCAGCGCGAAGGCGGCTTCCGCATTCTGCTTGGCGAACTTGGTGGCCCGCTCCTGCACGGCACGGAAGCCCGAGGAAACGTCGTTCGCCGGCAGCGACTTGGTCCAGAAGGTCATCGCCTGGGTCATGGCGTCGATGAACTGGCCGTAGGCCTGGCGGGCCTGCTCGACGTTCTGCTCCGCCATATCGCGCACTTGCTGAGGAATCTCGAACGGGTTCTGGGACATTGGGTTCTCCGGCGTGTTTGGGGGGTCAAATCTCGTTTAGTGGTAACGTTTCGCGTGGGCGTGGAAAAGCGGTTTCCCATGTTCCGCCGAGGGACACGGCGCCACGCGCCGGTTTGGCGCAGACCTTTCGGCGCGGTGGGTTGTCCCACCGCGCGTCACTCGGGAAGCGGGATGAACTCCCCGTTGTCGGTCGGAACGGGGGCAAACCGGCCCGCCTTCCAATCTGCTTTTGCCGCGTCAATTCTATCTTTTGATGACGAAACAAAGTTCCACCAGATGTGGCGCGGGCCGTCCATGGGCTCGCCGCCGACCAGCATCAGGCGCGCGTTCGTCAGGGCCAGGATCGAGATGCGATCGCCGGGCCGGAACACCAGGAGGCGGCCGGGGCCGAAGCTCTGGCCCGCGATGTCGATCTCGCCCGAGACGATGTAGACGGCGCGCTCGTCGTGATCGGCGTCGAGCGGCAGCACCGCGCCGGGCGCAAGCCGCGCCTCCGCATAGAAGCACTCATGCGGGAACACGGCAGGCGAGCGCTGCCCGTAGAGCGAGCCCATGATGACGCGCACCGTCTTGCCCTCGCCCGAGATCCTCGGCAGCTCGCTCGCGTCGTAATGGGCGAAGCCGGCCGCGCCCTCCTCGTGCGACTTGGGCAGCGCGGCCCAGGCCTGAATGCCGAACAGGCGGGCGCCGACGGCGCGCGCCTCCGTGCTCGAGCGCTCCGAATGGACGATGCCGGATCCCGCCGTCATCAGGTTCAGTTCGCCCGGCTTGATCTCGAGCTCGGTGCCGAGGCTGTCGCGATGCATGAGGCGGCCGTCGAACAGATACGTGACGGTTGCGAGCCCGATATGCGGATGCGGCCGCACGTCGATGCCGTTGCCGACGAGAAGCTCGGCGGGGCCCGCCTGATCGAAGAAGATGAAGGGCCCCACCATCTGCCTCTGTGCGGACGGCAGCGCGCGGCGCACCTCGAAGCCGCCGAGATCGCGAACGCGCGGCACGATGACCTGCTCGATGGCGTCCGACGAGACTGCGTCGCCGAATTTCGGATCGTCGCAGGGCTGCCAGCTCATGTCCTCATCTCCCGATCACGTCTGCCGGTCCGACCGGAACGTTCGACGCGCCGACAAAGATCCGCCGGCAAAGATCGCTTGGCCGGGCGCGAGCCTGCCGCTACGGTTGGCACAGTAGGACCAACTCCCGAGGATGAACAAGACCATCATGCCCGCGGACACACCCGGAGCGGCCGCCAACGCGGCGGCGCGCGAGACGGAAGCCTTCATCGACGCGAACGCGGCCGTGCTCGGTCTCACCATCGCGCCGGAGTGGAAGGCGAACGTCGCGATGTTCGTCGAGGTGGCGCGCGCCATGGCGGCGCGCATCGAAGCGACGGGTGCTGCCACCGCATCCGAAGCCGCGCCGGTGTTCACGCCGCGTCCTCCGACGGCGCATACGCCGCAATGACCGGTTCGGCCTTGCCTCACTTGCCCGAGCGCGCGCGTGACATCGCCCGTGCCGTTCAACGCGGCGACGTCTCGGCCGAGGAGATCGCGCGCGACGCTCTCGATCGCATCGCGTCGCGCGACGCCGAGATCGGCGCCTTCACCGACGTAACGGCGGAGCGCGCGCTCGCGGAAGCGCGTGCCGTCGACAGCGCACGCGCGAAAGGCGCGACGCCCGGGCCGCTCGCGGGCGTGCCGTACGCGGTCAAGAACCTTTACGACGTGGCCGGGCTTTCGACGCGCGCGGGCTCCAAGATCAGCGCCGCCGATCCGCCGAAGACGGCCGACGCGCTTCTGGTGGCGCGCATGGCGGCGGCAGGCGCCGTTCTCACCGGCGCGCTCAACATGGGCGAATACGCCTACGACTTCACGGGCGAGAACGCGCATTACGGGCCGTCGCGCAATCCGCTCGACACCGCGCGCATGACGGGCGGGTCGTCGGGCGGCTCGGCCGCAGCCGTGGCCGCCGGTTTCGTTCCCGTTTCGCTCGGCTCCGACACCAACGGCTCGATCCGCGTGCCGGCGGCGTTCTGCGGACTTTACGGTTTGAAGCCCACGTACGGACGGCTGCCGCGCACCGGCACGTTTCCGTTCTGCGACAGCCTCGATCATCTGGGGCCGTTCGCGCGCTCGGTGGACGACGTCGCGTTCGTCTACGATGCGCTGCAGGGCTACGATCCCTCCGATCCCGTCTGTGCCGCGCGTCCCGTCGAGCCGGTCACGGCGGAGATCGCCAAAGGTCTCGACGGGCTCCGGATCGGGGTCGCGACGGGCTATTTCCGCGTCGATGCGGACGCGGGCGCGCTCGATGCGCTGGCGCGCGCGGCCGATGCGGTCGGCGCCACGCAGGAGATCGACATTCCCGGCGTTGCAGAGGCCCGCGCGGCCGCCTTCCTGATCACCAACGCGGAGGGAAGCGCGCTTCATCTCGAGCGGCTCCGGCGGCAGGCTGCCGACTTCGATCCCGAGACGCGCGACCGTTTCCTGGCGGGCGCGCTGCTGCCCGCAAGCTGGGCGATCTCGGCCCAGCGCTTCCGGCGCATGTTCGAAGAGACGATGCGGGGCGTGTTCGCGCAGGTGGACGTGATCCTGGCGCCCGCCGCGCCGGCGCACGCGCCGCTGCTCGGCCAGAAGACGATCGTGCTCGGCGGCCGCGAGGTGCCGCTGCGCGCCAACATGGGGATCTATACGCAGCCGATCTCGTTCGTCGGGTTGCCCGTCGCGGCGGTGCCGGTTTGCGAGCCGGGCGCGCTTCCCTATGGGATCCAGGTGATCGCGTCGCCCTGGCGCGAGGATCTTTGCCTGCGCGTCGCGGCAGCGCTCGAAGCCGCCGGCGTCGACCGACGCGGTTGAACGTTCCTTAAGCGGAGCGCAGCTTGCTGAGGCTTGGCGACGCCGGTGCGCCGAACGTGCGGCGGAAGGTGTGGGCAAAGTGGGCCTGATCGGAAAAGCCCGCCGCGTGGGCGGCTTCCGTGAAGCTCGACCCCGCGACGATCTCGCCGATGGCATGGCGCAGTCTCTGCCAGCTCCGGAAACGGCGGAACGGCACGCCGACCTCGCGCGCGAAAAGATGCTGGAAGCGCGAAGACGAAAGCCCCACGTGGCGTGCGGCTTCGGCGGCGGGCAAGGTGCCGTCGAGGTGGTCCGACATCAGCGTCACGGCGGCGGCGATCCGCGGATCGAGCGCGGTGCGGGCCCGCGGGGCCGCGAAGGCGAGCAGTCCGTCGAGCGCTTCGCCGGTCCAGCGCGGACTGCCGGGCGTCTCGTAGATCGCGCGGACGTCCGACAGCTCGCCATCGGTGCCGATGACCGCGCCCGCAACCGCCTCCCGATCGCCGGTCACGAGCGGCACGAGCGCTTCACTCCCCCCTTCGCTCGGCTCCAGGTAGAAGACGGCGATCGGCTGTCCCTCGAGGCGCAGCGCGTAGGTCACGCCGGCGGGAATGACCGCCGTCCGGCACTGCGTCCAAGGCTCGGCGCCGACTTTCACCGCAAACGGCGCGTAGAGGCCGGCAAGGTAGACGGGCACGCTGTGGGCATGGGGCGCGTTATAGGTCAGCGGGCCGACGAACAGCCCGCGTCCGGCATCCAGGTGCCAGATCGGCTTCAGCTCCGTCTCGGTCGTGGCAGCACGTTCGTACAAGTGTGCCTCTTTTCGCTACGCTAGGCTTGCCGCGCCTTAGCAGTTCAAAGGAACGATCTCAATGTCCACCTTCGACGTCCGCCCGAGCCGCCGCACCCTTTTGACCTCCGCCGCGGCGCTGGCCGCCGTGCCGCTGGCCGCCCGCGGATTGAGCGGACCGGCGGAAGCCGCCGCGCCGAAGCTCGGACCGTGGCAGCCGAAACACTGGCGCTACAAGGTCGGCGCGTTCGAGCTGACGACGATCGCGGATACCGAGATCTTCATCGACGGGCCTTATCCTCTCATCGGAGGGAATGCGTCGGAAGAGGAGGTCGCCAGTCTCATGCGCGACAACCTTCTGCCAACCGATGCTTATCAAGCCGGTTTTTCGCCGACGATCGTCAACACCGGGCGCGAAGTCGTCCTGTTCGACACCGGAAACGGCGAGAACGGCTTCGTCACGCGGCCCAACGGGGGCTGGCTCGCAGCCGGCCTCGCACCTGCCGGCTTCAAGCCGGAAGAGATCGACGTCGTTGTCATCACGCACGGGCATTCGGATCATATCGGCGGCCTGATCGAGGGCGGCAAGCCGCTCTTTCCCAACGCACGCTACGTGATCGGCGCCATCGAGCACGATTTCTGGGCGCCGGAAGGAAAGCACTCGGGCGACCTCGAAGGCCTGGCCGCCGTCTACCGCGCCAACACGACGCCGATCGCGGACCGGTTCACGTTCGTCAAGCCGGGCGACGAGGTGGTGTCCGGCATCCACGCCGTGGAAGCCTACGGGCATACGCCGGGCCATCTCAACTTCATGATCGAGAGCGAGGGCAAGCAGCTCTACATCTGGGCCGACTGCGCGCACCATCAGGTCGCGTCGCTCGCGCGTCCCGACTGGCATTGCGTGTTCGACATCGACAAGGAGCAGGCCGCGGCGACGAGGAAGCGCGTGTTCGACATGCTGGCGACGGAGCGGATTCCCGTCGTCGGCTATCACATGCCGTTCCCGTCGGTCGGATACGTCGAGCGGCTGGACGGGTCCGGCTATCGCTGGCTCGCGCACACCTATCAGCTCAACCGCTGACGGCGCGCATGCGGCGCGATGTGGCTTGGCGTCGGCCGGGGCCCGGCATAGGGTGACGGCCGATCCTGCCGTCCTTGCCTGAGCCCGCATGCCTTCCTCCGTCCTCCTCGCGAGCGGGATGATGATCCTGCTCCCTATCGTGCTGGCGTGGATCGTCGCTCGGCGTTTCAGCCAGCCGGCAACGCTTCTCGCTTGGGGCGCGGGAACGTTTCTCGTCGCGCAAATGCTGCGGCTGGCCTTTCTGCAGGGGCTCACGTCGCTCTTTCAGGCCGGCATGCTGCCGCCATCCTCGGCGGCGTATCTGGCGCTCTTCAACATCGCAGTCCTCGCGCTCACGGCAGGCGTGTTCGAGGAGGGCGCGCGCTATCTCGCCTATCGCCATGCGATTCCGGATGCGCGCTCATGGAACGCGGCGGTCACGTTCGGCATCGGGCATGGCGGTCTCGAATCCGTCCTGCTCGGCGGCATGATGGCGTGGCAGGTCGCAGCGCTGCCGGCCGGGAGCGAGGCGCTCCCTTGGTTCATGCCGTTTCTGGGCGCCATCGAGCGCGTCTTCGCGCTCGCTCTCCACGTGACGTTGGCTGTGGTGGTTCTCCAGGCGATCACGCGCGGCAATCCCTGGTGGCTCGTCGGCGCCATCGTGGCTCATGCGGCGGCCAACGCCGTCGGGGTCAGCGTCTTGACCGGTTATGGACCGATTGCGGCGGAAGCGGCGCTCGGGCTTGTCGCCGCTGTCGCTCTTGCCGTGCTGTTTCGCCTGCGCGCGACTGGTTAAGAAAGCGTGCGCGGCCTCCGCTCAACCGGAGCGCTTCTCGGCGAGCGACCCCATGCCGCTTCTATCCCAGCCGGAAACACCTTAAGTTCGGCGGCTTGCGGCAACTTCGAGGGTCGATGGCGCACGATCTCACCTTCAAGACGAGCATGAGCTTCGCGTACGGCGTGCCCGCGCCCGTGAGCCCGGGCGTGGTGCGTCTCGTCGCCAACAACCCGAGCCCGCTCACGTTCAAGGGGACGAACACGTATCTGGTCGGGATGACGGAGCTTGCCGTCATCGATCCCGGCCCCGCGGACGAGGCCCACTGCGCGGCCATTCTGAAAGCCGCAGCGGGCCGTCCCATCCGGCAGATCGTCGTCACGCATGCGCATCGCGACCACGTGGACGGCGCCGTGGCGCTCCGGGACGCAACGGGCGCGCCGATCTACGGCCATGGCCGCGAAGAGATCGCGGCGGAGGGGCCTGCCATCCAGCCGCAAGGCTCCGAGTTCATCGATTACGTCTTCGCGCCCGACGTGCGCGTCGACCATCGCGACGTGATCGAAGGCCCCGAATGGGCGTTCGAGGCGATCCACACGCCGGGCCACGCGCCGGACCATCTCTGCTTCGCACTCGTGGGGCGCAACATCGTGTTCTCCGGCGATCACGTGATGGCGTGGAACACGACGCTCGTGGCGCCGCCCGAAGGCCATATGGGCGACTACGTCGCCTCGCTGCAGCTTCTGCTTGCGCGGCAGGAGACAATGTACCTGCCGGGGCATGGCGACCGGCTGGAGGAGCCGCAGCGGACGGTGCGCGCCTATCTCCTGCACCGGCGGTGGCGCGAAGAGCAGGTGCTGGACGCGATCCGCGGCGGACGCGAGAGCGTGGAAACCATTGTGCCCGTCGTCTATCCCACGATCGACGACAGGCTCGTGCGCGCCGCCGCGCTCTCCGTCCAGGCGCATGTCGAGCACCTGATCGCCCGCGGGCTCGTCACCTGCGACGGCGGTCAGACGTTGAGCGGCTCCCTCTCTCCCGCTTAGCGGCGCGCGGTTCCTCTTTCGGTTCCTGGGCGGCCGGCACGGAAGCGTCGATGCGGGCGTGAATTTCCTTGATCAGGTGACGGACGCGCTCGGCGTTGCGGCCCATGTCGCCGGTGGCGAAGCGCTGGGCCGAGCGAATATCCACGCGGGCCGTCTCCGCGTTCCCCGAAACGCGGATCGCGATGTCGTCGTAGAGGCCCATGATCAGCGAGCGATCGACGGCCTCGATCACGCCCGGCGTGCCGGTCTCGAGGTCGGGCGGCTCCTCGCGCTCCGGCGTCATCTTGAGGCGCTTCACGGCATCGACGGCGGCCGCGTAGACCTCTTCGCTCGACCGGTCGATGCGGATGGGGCGAATATCGGAATAGGCGCGCTGCTGCTCGTCCGCAAAGCGGGCCCGGTCGTAGACGGGGGAGTTGCTGCCCGGCCCGCGCAGGCGCATCACCGCCGAGAACCGCGGGGGGTTGTCGAAATCGGTTGTGATGTCGCTCACGAGCGGATGCTCGCGCACCCACGCGATCCCGACGATCGGAAGGGCGATCAGGGCTAGGCTCAGCGTCACGGCGAAGAGCACACGCGCAGTGCCGGGGCGGCCGGTGCGCCATATGATCAGCGCGGCAACGATGGCAGCGAAGATCGAGAGGACGGCGATGCCCAGCGCCACGACGACGAGGTTGAAGGCCACGGGTGTCGCCATGCCGACGACGCGGTGCAGGAACGCCGCGGCGACGAGAAGGCCGAAGGCGAACAGCGCAGCCCGCGTCGCCCAACGGCTTGCGGCCGGCTCTCGTTCGAGTTCAGCGAGCATGGTCGTCCGGATCGCCTTGCTGTTGGGAGACTCAACGGAGAATACCCGTGGAATCGGACGAATTGTAGGGGCGCGTCGTCAGGTGGATTTCCGAGAAACGGGTGTCATATTTGCGTCGTTTTGTCATCGCACGCGGCGGCTTCAACCCTGGTCATCGCTGTTTCTCGCCCTGCAGCAGGCTTTTGGGGCGGTGGCGCGCGTTGCAATTCCCGGCCACGCGGCCGAAGATACATCCCAAGATCGAATCGTCGCTAAACCGATTATTTCCCAAGTCATTCACGCGTCGCGGGACTGTCATGGCCCGTCGCTAGACTTCGACTTATCCTCGTCCACGCACCAATCCCGACAGAGCGCTCTTTTTGCCATGGCCTTCCGCTTCAGGCTCCACGAGCCGATCACAAAAGATTTTCGCCGGATCGGCACCGAGCAGATCGAGCGCGCGATCGCCCAGCTTTCGGCAGGCGACGATGTCCCGAAGGAAGTGCATGAAGCGCGCAAGTGCCTGAAGCGGCTTCGCGCGCTTCTGCGGCTCGGGCGCGAAGGGCTCGGCAAAGAGGTGTTCCAGGCCGAGAACGCGCGCTTCCGGACCATCGCGGGCCGGCTTTCGTCGGTGCGCGACGATCACGTCGTGATCGAAACGCTGGTGGGGCTCGAGGCCACGACCGACGACGACGAGGTGCGCTCCGCCCTGCGGCGCGCCAGGGCCGCCTTTCTCGACGCCCATGCGGCGGAGGACGCGACAGCCGGCCACGCCGTGGATCCGGCGACGCTCGCCGAGGTTCAGGCAGAGCTTGCCGGCGCCCTCGAGAGCTTTCGCGATCTCAAGCTCAACCCCAAGGGCACGCCGACGCTGGTCGCGGGCCTTGTCCGCATCTATCGGCGCGGGCGGAAAGGCCTCGTCACCGCGTACGCGACCGGCCATGACGAGGACTTCCACACGCTGCGCAAGGCTGTGCAGGCTCACTGGCGGCACATGGGGCTGCTCACGCGGCTCTGGCCGGAGATGTTCAGCGCGCGCGTCGAAGCGGCGCGGGAGCTCTCCCAGATCCTCGGGGACGACCACGATCTCGCGCTTCTGAAAACGCGGATCGCGGCGCTCGGTGCGGACACTCTCGCCGACGACGAGAAAGGGTCTCTCCTCGCCCTGATCTCGGACCGGCAGGGCATGCTCCGCCGGCTGGCGGAGCCGCGCGGGGAGATGCTCTTTGCCGCCTCGCCCAAGGCCCATGGCCAATGGATCACGGCGCTCTGGGACGCGGCGATCGTCAAGGCCAAGATCGACACCGAAGCCGAAAAGGCCGGATTTGGGCGGCCGGCCTCCTCGAAAAAGCAGACATTTTCGCGCTCCTGACCTCCCCTCGGGGTCTCCCGCTCTTGCCTAGGTCGGTGGAAACGCGCATCTGACCTTGGCGGATGTGCGTAGAACGCCATGCGGCACGACGGACGCGGGAGACGCCTCGAAATGTTGACGAAACCTGACAACGGCTTCGAGCCGGATCGCAGCCACTGGCCGAAGGACCATCCCGACGTCAGCCACGGCCGGGTGGGCGTGCTGCTGCTCAACCTCGGGACCCCGGACGGCACCGACTACTGGGCCATGCGCCGCTATCTCAAGGAGTTCCTGTCGGACCGGCGCGTGATCGAGGAGCCGCGCTGGAAGTGGTGGCCGATCCTCAACCTGATCATCCTCACGGTCCGCCCCGGACGGAAGGGGAAGGACTACGCGACCATCTGGAACACCGAGAAGGACGAAGGGCCGCTCAAGACGATCACGCGGTCGCAGGCGGAGAAGCTCGCCCGCCGGCTCGGGGACGTGCCGAACGTCGTCGTCGACTGGGCGATGCGCTACGCCAACCCCACGACGGAGAGCCGGATCGAAGCGCTGTTCGCGGCAGGCTGCGAGCGCATCCTTCTCGTGCCGCTCTATCCCCAATACGCGGCGGCCACGTCCGCCACCGCCTGCGATCACGCCTTTCGCGCGCTGATGAAGATGCGCTGGCAGCCGGCGGTGCGCGTGGCGCCGGCCTATCACGACGACCCGACCTATATCGACCGTCTCGCGCGCTCGATGAAGGCAAGCCTCGCCAAGCTCGACTTCGAGCCCGAGCGCATCATCGCGACCTTCCACGGCATGCCCGTCAAGTATTTCGAGCGGGGCGACCCCTATCACTGCCAGTGCCAGAAGACGTCGCGGCTCTTGCGCGAGGCGCTGGGCTGGCCGGAAGAGCGCTGGCTCACGACGTTCCAATCGCGGTTCGGGTCCGATCCCTGGCTCGAACCCTACACCGACAAGACGGTGGAGCGGCTGGCCGCCGAAGGCATCAAGCGGCTCGCGCTCGTGGCGCCCGGCTTCTCGGCCGACTGCCTCGAAACGCTCGAAGAGCTCGACGGCGAGAACCGTCACATCTTCGAGGGCGGAGGCGGCGAGAAGTTCGCCTATCTGCCGGCTCTCAACGACAGCGACGACGGGGTTGACGTGATCGAGGCCGTCGTCCGGCGCGAGATTTCGGGCTGGGTCTGAGGACCGCCACAAAGATAACCGACAGAGTAAGGATCAAACGACGCCGGCGCTGACGGCGGCGCGGAACGGGCCTATGCTCAGGCGCCTTCGTTAACGTCTCATCCGCCTCCGGGGAGAGGACCCATATGTTCAACGGCTTCGAGGTTTTCGGTATCCTTCTGATCGTGCTCGCCGCAGCGGTGCTGTGGTCCACGGTCAAGATCATCCCGCAAGGCTACAACTACACCGTCGAGAGCTTCGGCCGCTATACCCGGACGCTGACGCCGGGGCTGCATTTCCTGGTCCCGGTCGTCGAGCGCATCGGCCACCACGTGAACGTCAAGGAGCAGGTGCTCGAAATTCCGAGTCAGGACGTGATCACGCGCGACAACGCGATGGTGCGGGTCGACGGCGTCTCGTTCTTCCAGGTGCTGAACGCGGCCAAGTCGGCCTACGAGGTGGATCATCTCGAAAACGCCATCGTGAACCTCACGATGACGAACATCCGAACCGTCATGGGCTCGATGGACCTCGACGAGCTGCTCTCGAACCGCGACGTCATCAACGCCAAGCTGCTCGACGTGGTGGACCACGCGACCGAAAGCTGGGGCGTGAAGGTGACGCGCATCGAGATCAAGGACATCGCGCCGCCGCGCGACCTCATCGACGCGATGGCGCGGCAGATGAAGGCCGAGCGCGAGAAGCGCGCGCAGATCCTCGAAAGCGAAGGCTTGCGGGCGGCCGCGATCCTGAAGGCGGAAGGCGAGAAGCAGGCGGTGGTGCTCGAAGCCGAGGGCCGGCGCGAAGCCGCGTTCAAGGACGCGGAAGCGCGCGAGCGCGAGGCGGAAGCGGAAGCCAAGGCCACGCAGATGGTGTCGGACGCCATCGCGTCGGGCAGCGTGCAGGCGATCAACTACTTCGTCGCCAACAACTACGTGAAGGCGCTGGAGGAGCTTGCGAAGGCGCCGAACCAGAAAGTCATCCTGATGCCGCTCGAAGCCTCCTCCGTGATCGGCTCGCTCGCGGGCCTCGCCGAGATCACCAAGGACGCGTTCAGCGGCGGCGATGGCGGCGGCAGCGCGTCTCCGCAGCGGGGCAGCGCCAGGCCGGGCGGCGGGCGTTCGTCGGGCGTCCCGCAGGTTTAGGGATTTCCCCTCCCCCTTGTGGGGAGGGGCTAGGGGTGGGGGGAAGCCCGACAGCAGACGTTCTGGAATCCCCCCCCTCCTAACCTCCCCCACAAGGGGGGAGGGACAGACGCGTCATTCTTAATCGCACGCCCATTCATGCCGGTGAGCGAGGCGCGGCCGGTCCCGCGAGCTCGGGCTCCGGCACGAGCGCCTCGGGCTTTCTCGTGCCGCCGGCTTTCTCCTTCGCGAGCGCAAGGGCTGCGACGTAGTCCGGCTTGCCGCTGCCGAGGAGCGGCACGCTCGAGGCGGCGAGCACATCGGCCGGCACCATCAACTCGTTGGCGCCCTTGCCGCGCGCAAAGCGGCCGAACGCGTCGCGCGTGGCCGCGCGTTCCGTCGTCATCAGCACGAGGCGTTCTCCCTTGCGGGCGTCGGGCAGCGCCACGACCACGCTGGTCGCCGTCGGCCACAGCTCCGCGGCCAGCGCCTCGACGGACGCGAGCGAGACCATCTCGCCCGCGATCTTTGCGAACCGCTTAGCGCGGCCCTTGATGGTGAGGAAGCCCTGCGCGTCGATGGCGACGATGTCGCCGGTGTCGTGCCAGCCGTCCTCGGGCGGCTCCAGCACGCCGGGGTTCTCGGCCCGCATGTAGCCGAGCATGACATTGGGGCCGCGCACGTAGAGCCGGCCACCCTCCTCGATGCCAGGCACGGGCTCGAGGCGCGCGTCCATCAGCGGCGACAGGCGCCCGACCGAGCCCGACTTGTTGGCGAGCGGCGTGTTGATCGCGAGCACGGGCGCGGTCTCCGTCACGCCGTAGCCTTCGAGGATGCGGACGCCGAACTTCTCCATGTAGATCTGGCGCGTGCGCTCCTTCACGGCTTCGGCGCCGGCGAGGATGAGGCGGACGCGTGCGAAGTCGTAGGGGTGCGCGGTGCGGGCGTAGCCATTGAGGAAGGTATCGGTGCCGAAGAGGATGGTGGCGTTCGAGCCGTACACCAGCTCCGGCACGATGCGGTAATGCAACGGCGTCGGATAGAGATAGACGGGCACGCCCGCGACCAGCGGCATGACGAGGCCCGCCGTGAGCCCGAACGAGTGGAACACGGGGAGTACGTTGAAGACCTTATCCTCGCCGTTCACGGCGACGCGGGTGAGGCTCTGCATGGCGTTGGCCAGCATGTTCCGGTGCGAGAGCACGACGCCCTTGGGCGTGCCCTCGGACCCCGACGTGAAGAGGATGGCGGCGGGGTCGTTCGCGTCGCGCTCCACCTGCGGGCGCTTGCCGCGGAGGATGCCGCTGAGCTTGTCGCCGAGCCCGATCGTGGCGCGCACGTCCTCGAGATAGACGATGCGCCGGCCGTCTTCCTCGAGCCGTTCGATCACAGGCGCGAGGTGCGCCTTCTCGACGAACAGGCGGCTCGTCAGGACGGTCTCGGCTTTGACGGCGGTGCAGGCGCCCGCAATGTTCTGAGGACCGGCGGTGAAGTTCAGCATCGCGGGCACGCGGCCGATGCTCTGCAGCGCGAAGAAGGTGACGGCGACGCCTGCGGAGTTCGGCAGCATCACGCCGATGGATGCGCCTGCCGGTGCGAGGCCCGCAAGCTTCGCGCCCAGCACCTGCGCACCCAGGATCAGCTTGCCGTACGAGAGCTTGGTGCCGAGCGGATCCTCGATGGCGGGCTTGCCGGTATCGCGGGTCGCCTTCGCCTCGACGAGCGCGGAGAAGAGCGTCTGGTCGAGGTTCGCGGTCTTGACGGCGGCATCGACCATCAGATCCTGCAATGCCATGCCCGCCGCCTGCCGGCGCGCGCGGCCCTTGAGGCCTTCCGGCACCGGCAGCTTCACGGGCGGCAGAATGGTGACGGTGGTCTTGGGGAACATCGTCTTGCGCGCCTGGAAGCGGTTGAGATAGCCGAAATGGCTGCGCTCGGGCCCGTCGATGCGTACGGGGACGATCACGGCGTCCGCCTTGTCGGCGATCATCGCGGTGCCGTCGTAGACCTTCATCAGGCCGCCGGTGACGGTGAGGCGGCCTTCGGGGAAGATCACGATGGTTTCGCCGTTCTTGACGGCCTGGATCAGGTGGCGCGTGCCGAGCGGGCGCGCGGGGTCGATGGCGTGGGTCCTGACGAACTTCAGCAGCGGCCTCAGCCAGCGCTTCTCAGACCAGCCGGTGTCGATGGCGAACGCCGCATGCGATGGCAGGATCGCGTGCATGAGCGGCGCATCGAGCAGGCTGACGTGGTTCGGCGCGATGATGGCGCGCGTGCCTTCCGGCGGCAGGTTCTGGTAGCCCTTCACCTCGAGGCCCATGAAGGTCCTGAACAGGAACGCGCCGACGTCCTGCGCGCCTTCCTTGCCCCAGGCCCGCAGGATGAGGGCCATGGCGACGAAGTTCGCGAAGCCGAGCACGGCGAGCAGCAGCACGAGGCCCGCACCGTTCCATTGGGCCACCGCGGCGCCGAGGCTGCCGGCCGTCATGAAGACGGCCGCGATCACGTTGCAGGCCGCGATGACGCGGGCTTTTTCCGCCTGCGGCGCCCAAAGCTGCACGGCGGCAAAGGACGGCACGATGAAGAGGCCGCCCGCGACCGCGAGGCCGAAGAGATCGACGAGCACGCGCCAGCCGCTCACCGTCTTGAGCAGCGTCGTGACCGTCAAGACTTCGGTGCCCGGCGCGATGCCGGCGGTGGTGAGCGCCAGATCGAGCAGGAACAGGCCCATGAGCAGCGCGCCGATTGGCACCAGCGCGAGGTTGGGCCTATTTTTGCTCGCGCGCGCCGCGAGCGCCGAGCCGACCGCGATGCCGACCGTGAAGACGACGAGCGCCAGGATGACGACGTTTTCGTTGCCTCCCATCGTGTCTTTCAGCAGCACCGGCAGGAGCGCCAGCGCGACCATGCCGACGAGCCAGAACCAGGACACGATGAGCGCACCGACCCACAGGCGCCGCTCGGCGCGGAGTTGGCGGATCAAGGCTGCGGTCGACGTTACGGGGTTGAAATCGATGGTGAGGCCGGGGGCGGCCGCGCCCATTTTCGGGATGAGGCTCGCCGCAAACCAGCAGAGCGCGGCCAGGCCGACCACAAGGCCGGCGAGCAGCCACACGCCGCCCGCATTGCTGGCCGCAAGGCCGCCGCCGATGGTGCCGATGAGGATTGCGGTGAAGGTCGCGCTTTCGACGAACGCGTTGCCCGCGGGCAGCTCGCGCGGCTGCAGCAGCGCCGGAAGGATGCCGTACTTGATGGGACCGAACAGCGCCGCGATCACGCCGTAGAGGCCGAGCGCGACGAACAGCACGGGAATCGATTGCATCAGGAAGCCCGCGGCCGCAAGGACGGCCACGGGGATCTCGGCGCGCTTCAGTTTTTCCGCGACCACCGCTTTGTCGTACCGATCCGCCAGTTCGCCGGCGATGCCGGAGATGAGGAAAAACGGCGCCACGAGCACGGCGCCCGCAAGCGCCACGAGGGGGCCGCTCTCTTCCGAGCTCACAGTGAAAAGAATCAGGATTACCAGCGCGTTCTTGACAAAGTTGTCGTTCAAAGCCGAGAGGAACTGGCACCAGAACAACGGCGCGAAGCGGCGGCTGGTGATCAGGGCTTTGACCATCGAGAAGGGATCCTGAGAGGTGGGCCGGACGGCCGGAGAGACGGGACTATGCCTTAAGTATGGGCTGCATCATGGTCAAACGACGGCCCATTCTGGCGGAGGCTCCCCGCCGGGCGGGGCTCAATTGACAGGTTTGCCGGCCCGGCGGCAAGGTGCCTTCTGGCATGCGCGGGGGAAAGACCCTACGTGAGCCTTATGAACGATCCTGGACGACCGATGGCCGACACCCGAAACCGCACGACAGATCGCGTCCGCGAGATCACGGTCAACGGCCGCCTCACGCGGACCGCGGCCCAGACGCTTGCCGAACTCCTCGTCGAGCAGGATCTCGGCGAAGGACGGGTGGCGACCGCGATCAACGGCGACTTCGTTGCCGAACGCGCACGTGCCGGCAAACTCCTCCGCGACGGCGACACCGTCGAAATCCTCTCCGTCCGCCAGGGCGGCTAGGTTTGTAGCCCATGAACCAGACCGAGCCGATCCGGCCCTCCCAGCGGGTGCCAGCGCCAGAGCCCCTCACCTTTTACGGCGAGACCGTCGGCTCGCGCCTTTTGCTCGGGACGGCGCTCTATCCCTCGCCGCACGTGATGAGCGAGGCGGTGCGCGCCTCAGGTGCCGAGATCGTGACCGTCTCGCTCCGGCGCGAGCAGGCGCGCGGACGCACGGGCCAGCGGTTTCTCGACCTCATCCGCGCGCTTTCCGTGCGGCTCCTTCCCAACACCGCCGGCTGCCGCACGGCGCGCGAAGCGGTGACGACGGCGGAGATGGCGCGCGAGCTTCTCGACACCGACTGGATCAAGCTCGAGGTGATCGCCAACGACGACACGCTGCAGCCGGACGTGTTCGGCCTCGCGGAGGCGGCGGAGGAGCTCGTGAAGCGGGGCTTCAAGGTGTTCCCCTACATGACGGAGGATCTGTCGCTGGCGGACCGGCTGATCGCGGCCGGGTGCCGCGTGCTCATGCCATGGGGCGCGCCCATCGGGACGGGGCGCGGGCTTCAGAACCCGCACGCGCTCAAGACGCTGCGCGCCTATTATCCCGACGTGCCGATCGTGGTCGATGCGGGGATCGGCGCGCCGTCGCACGCCGCGCAGGCGCTCGAAATGGGCTGCGATGCGGTGCTGCTCAACACGGCCGTTGCGCGCGCGCAGGATCCCGTGCGCATGGCCGCTGCCTTCGCCGGCGCCATCGCGGCGGGACGGTCCGCGTACGAAGCCGGCCTCATTCCGCCGAGCGACCGCGCACAGCCGTCGACGCCGGTTGCCGGCACGCCCTTCTTCGATCTCGGCCCCACGGGACCGGGGCCCAAGCCGCGGTGAGGGCGGCATGATCTCTCCCGGCGCCCCCGACGTGTTCTACCCCATCGTTCCCAGCGCGCTCTGGCTCGAACGGCTGGTGCCGCTCGGCGTCAGAACCGTGCAGCTTCGCGTCAAGGACGGGACCGAGCGCGAAATTCGCCAGGAGATCGCTGCGTCGCTCCTGGTGGCGAAGGACGCGAACTGCCGCCTCATCGTCAACGACTACTGGGCGGCGGCGATCGACCTCGGCGCGACGGACGTGCACCTCGGGCAGGAGGACCTTGCAGCGGCCGATCTTGCGGCCCTGCGCAGGGCGGGCATCGCGGTCGGCATCTCCACGCACGACGAGGCCGAACTCGAAACCGCACTTTCCGCCGATCCGGCCTACGTCGCGCTGGGTCCGATCTACGAGACCAAGCTCAAGGCGATGAAATGGGCGCCGCAGGGCCTGGAGCGGATCGGCGCGTGGAAGAAGCGCATCGGTACGCTGCCGCTGGTCGCAATCGGCGGCATCACGCCCGAGCGCGCGGGACCGGTTCTTGCAGCCGGCGCCGACAGCGTGGCGGTGATCACCGACTTCATGACGGCGCCTCACCCGGAAGCGCGCGTCCGGCTCTGGCTCGACTGGGCGGCCACGGTGCGCGCCTAGAGGCTCCCACTCTTTTCCAAGCCTTCTAATTCCGCAGCTCTGGCATACCCGGGCTGCACCAAGGCTGGCACTTGCCTCTCTAAACTGATCGGTCTAGATTGATCCGATCAGTTCATAGGAGGCTTGATGATGTCTGTGCTCGTTCCGCCTTTCACCGAAGAGACGGCGATTGCCAAGGTGCGCCTGGCGGAAGACGGCTGGAACAGCCGCGACCCCGAACGCGTGTCGCTCGCCTATACGCCGGACAGCCGCTGGCGGAACCGCGCCGAGTTTCCCGTCGGCCGCGCGCAGATCGTCGAGTTCCTCACGCGCAAGTGGGCGAAGGAGCTGGATTACCGGCTGGTCAAGGAGCTGTGGGCCTTCCGCGACAACCGGATCGCGGTGCGCTATGCGTATGAATGGCACGACGACAGCGGCCATTGGTTCCGCTCCTACGGCAACGAGAACTGGGAGTTCGCGCCGGACGGGCTGATGCAACGGCGCTTTGCCTCGATCAACGACGTGCCGATCAAGGAGGCAGATCGTAAGTACCATTGGCCGCTCGGCCGGCGTCCCGACGATCACCCGGGGTTGTCGGAGCTCGGCCTCTAAAGGATGGACGATGCGCGCGGTTTTCGAGAGGCAAGACACCGTTCCCCTCATTGCCGAGGTCTTCCGAGAACTCGGCTATGAGGGCGCCACGCTCAGCCGTATCACCGAGCGGACGGGCATCTCGAAGGGCAGCCTCTATCACTTCTTTCCCGAGGGGAAAGAACAGATGGCGGCCGAGGTTCTCGCGCACATCGACGCGTGGTTCGAAGCGAACGTCTTCGCTCCTTTGGGTCGTGACGATGCTCGCGAGGCCATCAGCGGCATGTGGCGCGCGGTGCTGGAGTACTTTCATTCCGGCCGTCGCATCTGCCTTGTCGGCGTGTTCGCGATGGATGAGACGCGCGACACGTTCGCCGACACCATCCGGAATTATTTCCAGCGCTGGATCAGGGTTCTGAAACAGGCTCTCGTGCGGGCCGGTGCCGCCCGCACGCGCGCGCAGGATCTCGCGGAAGAGTGCGTGGCCGGCATCCAGGGCGGCCTCGTCATCAGCCGCGCGACCGGAGATACCGGCTCCTTCGTCCGGACCGTCCGGCGGCTCGCGGCTCGCGTTGACGACGAATTGACGAGTTAGCGCAGCGGCTTCCAGTCGGGATGGTCGAAGCGCTGAGCGTAGATCGCGAGCGAATCGTCCACGATCAGCATGCCGTCCAGCGCGTCCATCGGATCGGAGCCGGCCACCGCGCCCGCGCCGCGCTCGATGTAGCCTGCAAGCTTCACGATCTCTTCGCGCGCTTCGCCCGTCATCTGCGTGTCGGCCGCGATGCGCGCGACAGAGGCTTTGATCTTCGCGTGGTAGGCGCGCGCGTCCGAGGGCGGCATGCGCCGGTGCGTGACGAGCGTGTAGGCGTTCGACGTCAGATCGCGGATGGTGGTCATTTCCTCGCGGACGACCTCGTCCGTTCCGAGCTTGACCGGCTGAGCGTGGGCCATGCCTGCCACGAGAGTTGCCGCCAACGGCAGCCACAGTTTCCGCATCACGTTTTGCTCTCCTTCTCGCGGGCGACGGCGCGCCAGCCGATGTCGCGGCGGAAGAATCCGCCCGGCCAGTCGATCTTCGCGATCGCGTCGTAGGCGCGGGCCTGGGCCTCTGCGACCGTCGCACCGAGGGCCGTCACGTTGAGCACGCGCCCGCCGTCGGCGAGGATGCGGTCTCCGTCGCGGCGCGTGCCGGCGTGGAAGATCTCGATGCCTTCCGCGGCGCGCGCGGTGTCGAGGCCCTTGATCTCGCTGCCCTTCTCGGGCGTTCCGGGATAGCCCTTGGCGGCCAGCACGACGGTCAGCGCCGTCTCGTCACGCCAGCGCAGATCGAAAGCATCGAGCACGCCGTCGGCGGTGGCCAGCATCGCGGCCAGCAGGTCCGACTTGAGGCGCAGCATCAGCACCTGCGTTTCGGGATCGCCGAAGCGCACGTTGTACTCGATGAGCTGCGGGCCCGTTGCCGTGATCATGAGGCCCGCGAACAGGACGCCCTTGAAGGGCGTACCGCGCGCAGCCATGGCGGCGACGGTTGGGCGGATGATCTCGTCCATCGTGCGCGCGACCATGTCGGGCGTCATGATGGGAGCGGGCGAATAGGCGCCCATGCCGCCGGTGTTGGGGCCGGTGTCGCCGTCGCCGACGCGCTTGTGGTCCTGCGCCGTCGCAAGCGCGAGCGCCGTCGTGCCGTCGCAGAGCGCGAAGAAGCTCGCTTCCTCGCCGTCGAGGAATTCCTCAATGACGACTTCTGCGCCGGCTGCGCCGAACGCGCCTTCGAAGCACGCGTCGACGGCGGCTTCCGCCTCCTCGCGCGTGGTCGCGACGACGACGCCTTTGCCGGCCGCGAGCCCGTCCGCCTTGACGACGATCGGCACCGGCTGCGTCGCGAGATAGGCTTTCGCCGCGGCGACATCACCGAAGCGGCCGTAGGCGCCGGTCGGAATGCCGGCCTCGCGACAGAGGTCCTTGGTGAAGCCCTTCGAGCCTTCGAGCCGAGCGGCCGCCTTCGACGGGCCGAAATGCTTGATGCCGGCTTCGGCCAGCGCATCGCCGAGACCTGCGACGAGCGGCGCCTCGGGGCCGATGACGACGAAGCCGATGTCGTGCTCACGGATGAAGCGCAGCACGGCCGCATGGTCGGCGACATTCAACGCGACGCACTCGGCCACCTCGGCGATACCTGCGTTGCCGGGGGCGGCGTAGAGTTTTGCGAGCAGCGGACTGGCTGCGAGCGCCCAGGCGAGCGCGTGCTCCCGTCCGCCGCCTCCGATCAGTAGAACGTTCATGTTTATGAGGGCCCTGGCCGTCTTGGATGGGATTTCTCCCATCGTGTATCATGGATCGTTCGGCAGACAAGCAAGGACCGATTCGTGGCGCGATCCCCTTCCCCTACTCCCGATCCCACCAGCGATGGACCCGCCGGAAACGTGGTCGAATTCTCCGTCTCGGAGCTTTCGAACGCGATCAAGCGCGCGCTGGAGGACGGGTTCGGCCACGTGCGGCTCAGAGGCGAGGTCTCGGGCTACCGCGGGCCGCATGCGTCGGGCCACTGCTACTTCGCGCTCAAGGACGAGCGCGCGCGCATCGACGCCGTGGTGTGGCGCGGGGTGTGGGGACGGCTGCGCTTCAAGCCCGAGGAGGGCATGGAGGTGATCGCCACGGGCAAGATCTCCTCGTTCCCGGGCTCGTCCAAATATCAAATCGTGATCGAGCAGATCGAGCCTGCCGGGCTCGGCGCGCTGATGGCGCAGCTCGAAGAGCGCAAGCGCCGGCTCACGGCGGAAGGCTTGTTCGCCGACGAGCGCAAGCGTCCCCTGCCCTTCCTGCCGCGCGTGGTCGGCATCGTCACGAGCCCGACGGGCGCCGTGATCCGCGACATGCTCGCCGGCTTCACCGAGCGCTTTCCGACGCGCGTGATCGTGTGGCCGGTCCGCGTGCAGGGCGAAGGCAGCGCGGCCGAGGTTGCGCGCGCCGTGCAAGGGTTCAACGCGCTCGGCCCCAGCGGGCCTGTCCCGCGCCCCGACGTGCTGATCGTCGCGCGCGGCGGCGGCAGTCTCGAAGACCTCTGGAGCTTCAACGACGAGGCCGTCGTGCGGGCGGTGGCCGCGAGCGACATCCCGGTGATCTCGGCCGTCGGACACGAGACGGACTGGACGCTGATCGATCTCGTGGCCGACGCGCGTGCCCCGACGCCGACGAAAGCCGCCGAATGGGCGGTGCCGAAGCATGCCGACCTGCTCGAGCAATCCGGAAAGCTCGGGCTTCGGCTGACCGTTGCCGTCCGGCGCGTGCTCGAAGCCTTGCGGCGCGATCTGAGGTCGGCCGCGCGCGGCCTGCCGCGGGTGGAGGATCTGGCGGCGCTGCCGCGCCAGCGCCTCGACAGCGTCGCGCATCGCCTCGACGGCGCGCTCCGGGCACGCGTTCAGCGCTGCCATACGCGCTTCTTCCAGGTGGCGGGGCGGCTGCCGCATCCGCGCACGCTCGTGCTTCATCCCCGCCGCGGGCTCGACACGACGGGGGCGCGGCTCGAACGCGCGCTCGCGGCGAACACGCAGGCCCACCACATGCGGCACGTGCGCATCGCCGCGCGCCTCTCTCCGGGGCTGCTCTCCAACCGGCTGCATCGCGCCGCCGACCGGCTCGACAGTCTCGACCGGCGCGCGCGCGAGTGTCTCGGGCGGACCGCCGCGGTGCGCCGCGCGCGGCTCGAGCGGGCGTCCGGGCGCCTGCAGCCGGCGCCGATCCGCCATCGCGTGGAACGATGCCAGGAGCGGCTCGAGGCGTTGACGCGGCGCGCCCGCCTCGCCGTCGGCGGCCGCCTTGCGCAGCACCGCAACGCCCTCGGCGGGCAAGCGAAACTGCTCGGCTCGCTCGGCTATCAGAGCGTGCTCGCGCGCGGGTTCGCGCTCGTGCGCGACGCGGACGGAGCGATGGTGCGCGCGGCGGGTGCCGTGACCGCCGGCCAGGCGCTCGAAATCGAATTCGCGGACGGGCGGATCGAGGCCGACGCACGCGAAGGCGGCGGTGGGATTGCCCCATCCGATGCCGTCTCGACGGCTTCCGGCACACCGCCCGCCCCGCCGAAAAAGGCCCCGCCCGGCGGCCAGGGCTCCCTCTTCTAGAGCCGTTCTGGTTTTATGGGAATCGCAGAACGGCTCTAAGTTTTTGCTTTATCGTGCTTCTTACCGGAAAACCGGTTCCCACTTTTCCGGAAGCACTCTAACGAATTCATAACTCCATGCCTTGACGCGCCGCCTCCGATTGGCGATTTCAACGGGGCCCTCGATCCCGTTCCCGCGGAATGGAGGCCTTTTTCGAAATCCGCCCGTTCGGGCGTTCCGGAGCAGAGATTCGATGAACCGCTTCGACAAGCTGTTCGGCATGCGCGGGGAAGCGCAGGTGCGCTATCTCGACGGCGAGTTCCAGGTCGTCTCGCCGGGGGAATTCGTGCGCTGCGCGGTGACCGGCCAGCAGATCCCTCTCGCGGACCTCCGCTACTGGAACGTCGAGCTGCAGGAAGCCTATGCGTCGGCCGACATCTCGTTCGACCGCCATCTCCAGTCGATCGGCAAGACGCGGCCGCAGCCGGCTGCGGAAAGCTGACGGCGCGGCGGCCGCCGGTCCGTCGCTACCCGCGCGAACCGGCTTTGAGCGCACCGTCGATCAGTGCGTGCAGTCGTACGAGATCCCGCTCCTCGAACGTCATCTTGATGGGAAGCGTGCGCGAGCGCGCTTTGAGGGTCGCGAGCTCTCCGGCTGCTCCCGCGAGGCGCGCGAGGTCCTTTTCCGTGGTGATGAGTTCCGCGCCCGTGGCGTCCGCTCCCGCGAGAAGGCGCACCGCCTCGCGCTCCGTAAAGGCGTGGTGATCGGGAAAGGCGCGCGTGTGCAGCGCTTCGGGGCCGAAGCTCTCGACAAGGCGGAAAAAGCGCCCCGGATTGGCGATACCCGCATAGGCGAGAACGCGCGCTCCCGCGATCCACTCCGTCTCGCCGCTCGGCGTGACCCGCCCCCTGAGGACGGGTCCGTGGAAACGCCGCTTCATCTCCTCGAAGACAGCGGATGGGCCTTCGGGCGGATCCTCGCCGGTGACGACGATGCAATCGACGAGGCCGAGCTGGAACGCGAGCCGGGCGCGCAGCGGCCCGGCCGGAAACACACGGCCGTTGCCGAAGCCGCGCCTGGCGTCGACGAGCGCGATCGTGAGATCCTTGTGCACGGACGGGTTCTGCAGGCCGTCATCCATGACGACCGCCTCGATGCCGCCCTCGCGCTCGATGGCGGCGAGCCCGGCGGCGCGGTCGCGCGCGATCATCACGCGCGCGTGCCCGGCGACGAGGAGCGGTTCATCCCCTGCCTCGCGCGCCGAATGGTGCGCAAGATCGACCCAGACCGGGCCTGACAGCGATCCGCCGTAGCCGCGCGTCAGGCAGGCCGCTTGCACGCCGCGTGCGGCGAACGTCTCGAGGAGAAAGCGCGAGAGCGGCGTCTTGCCCGTGCCGCCGACGGTGAAGTTGCCGATGCAGATGACGGGAAACCGCGCGTGGTGCGGCACGGCGGTCCGGAAGCGCCGCTCGACCGCCCAGCCGTAAACGCGGCCCAAGGGGGCCAGCACGCGGGAGGCAGGATGCGAGCCGTCGGTGGCGTACCACCATGCGGGCTCGTCAAGACGCACGGCGCACGCCCGTCTCAGCGGGCAGCAGGCCGAGAAGTGCCGCCACCGTCCGATCCAGCGCGCCGGCGAGCGAGGCGATCGCGGACGACGCGCCCGTCCTCATGGCGTCGAGCGCGCGGTCGTCGGTCAGCAGGATTTCGGCCGCCTGTGCAAGCTCCTCGGGCGAGGCGACCTCGCGCACGCCCTTGTGGCGGATGAGCGCGCGATAGAAGTCGCGGAAGTTCGTCCAGTGCGGGCCGGTGAGAACGGCGGCGCCATGGCCGATGGCCTCGATCGGGTTCTGCCCGCCGCGCGCGATCAGCGAGCCGCCGACGAAGGCAACCTTTGTCAGCGCGTAAAGCGTGCCGAGCTCGCCGATGGTGTCGGCGACGTAGACATCGGTCGCAGCGTCCGGAAGCTCGCCCAGCGAGCGGCGCGCGACCTTCAGCCCCCGCCCGGCGAGCATCTCGGCAACCGCCTTGCCGCGGTCGGGATGGCGGGGCGCGATAATGGTACAGACGTTCGGAATGCGCTTTGCCACCAGTTCGTGCGCCTTGGCCACGAGTTCCTCTTCCGGGTCGTGCGTGCTGGCGGCGACGAGCACGGGACGGCCGGCGAGCGCGCGCGTGAGGTTTTCGAGCGCGGCCGCGTCGACCACAGGGGGCGGCGCGTCGATCTTGAGGTTGCCGAGCACCTCGACGTGGCGGGCCCCGAGATTGTCGATGAGGCGGCCCACGGGCTCGCTCTGCGCCAGGATCATGTCGAAGCGCGAGAACAGCGGGCGTGACAGGCTGCCGAAGCGGGCCCAGCGCTTGGCGCTGCGGGCCGACATGCGTGCGTTGACGAGCGCGAGCGGCACGCCGGCGCGCGAGGCCTCGACGATGAGGTTCGGCCAGATCTCGCTTTCCGCGAACACGGCGAGATCGGGCTTCCAGTGATCGAGAAACGCCCGCACATACGTGGGGACGTCGAGGGGCACGAACTGATGCAGCGCGCGCTGGGGAAGGCGCCCCTTCGCAAGGGCTGCGGACGTCAGCGTGCCGGTGGTCAGAAGCACGTTGAGATCCGGCCGCTCGGCCAGCAGGCGCTCGATGACGGGCAGCACGGCATTGGTCTCGCCGACGCTCGCGGCATGGAACCATGCGAGCGGCCCCGCCGGCCGCGGCAGGCTCGCGACGCCGTAGCGCTCGCCGCGGCGCGTGGGATCTTCCTTGCCCTGGCGGCTGCGGACCGAGAGCAGCAGTGGCGCCGTGACCCTCGCGAGGTTGGTTCCGGCCCGATACGTCCTGAGCAGAAATCCGACAGGCGCGGGTTCGGTCGCACGCGGTTTCGGGCCCGGCGGCGTCACGCGCGCGATGTTTCCGCCGACCGTCCGGTAGGCGCGCTCCGTGACCTCGTTGAGGGTCTCCTCGACCGTGCGCCGGCACTCCTCGAGCTTCTCCTCGCTGGCGTCCGCCGGCACCCAGATCGGGTCGCCGATGACGTAGACCATCTTGGAGAACGGCAGATTGATCGTCATCCGGCTCCAGGTCTCGAGCACGAAAAAACGCGACGTCGCGACCGCGAACGGCACGATGGGACGGCCGGAGAACTTCGCGAGCGTGACGATGCCGATGCCGGCGCGGCGCGCAGGGCCCGGGGGCACGTCCGCCGTCATCGCGAGCGTGCTGCCGTCCTCGAGGAGGCGCATCGAGGTGCGCAGCGCGGAGGCCCCTCCCCTGTCGCGGCGGCGATGGCCGGCGCCGGCGCCTCTCACGACATTGATATTGAACGAGCGGAGCAGGACGCGCACGGCGGACGCATCCTTGTGCCGCGCGACCATGGCCGACACCGGAAAGGCGCCGATGTGGAGCGTGGGCATGAGGAAGAACTGCCCGTGCCACATGGCGAGAATGTAGGGATGCAGAGCCGTCGCGCGCGGGCGGGCATCAGGGGGATCGTAGGTGACCCGGGACGTGGCCAACACGAGGCGCGTGTAGCCTGCCGCGAGCGTGCCGAGGAGCCTGCCGAATAACGGCTCTTGGTGTG
>ERZ869909.1010-NODE-1010-length-25456-cov-5.031128_pt1 | contig 25456 bp, 28 predicted proteins | sample MGYA00520892_ERZ869909 | MGnify/ENA primary metagenome ERZ869909 (study PRJEB32215, sample SAMEA104723947) | bioreactor metagenome | biome: bioreactor; feature: anaerobic bioreactor; material: water | place: China | collected 2015-03-12 ... | reverse complement strand
CGGCGTGTCCTGAAAAGCGGTACCCGACCCCGCAGGCCATAACCACCGAACTCAACAGAATGAACGCCGTTACAACCGCAAACCATCCAGCGCCTTCCGAATCCCCCGATCCAGTGCCGCCCGCACAATAGCCGCCACCAGCGGCAACTTGCCTTCAAACTCGATGGTGTAATGCAGATGGCTGCCCCCCTGGCCGTCGTCACTGAAACGCATCACACCATGGTGATTACGCAGCGGGCTGCCACGGGTGATGCGGTACTCGATGCGCTCGTTCGGCACGAACACCGTCACGGTTTCCTCGAACGGCGGCGCAATCAGGATGCGCAAACGACGCACCGAGCCGAGGCCGTTGATGTCACCCTCACTGTCCTTGATGCGACGAATCTTCGCCGGCACGAATACCTTTTCCAGGTTTTCGTGGTCAGCAAAAAACGCAAACAGGTCGGTGACCGGGAACGGAAAGCTTTTCTGGATATCAATGCGCTGCATGGTAAACCCCGTTGGCAGAAACAAACGCTCGATTGTGACGCGCCGGGAACGGAAGGCAATGCCCCATTGCGCCAATCTGCCTGCGCCTCAACGGGTATCGGGCAGGGCCCGCAGCAGTTCACGCAGGCGCGCCAGGGAGACACCTCCCGTGTGCGCGGCAACGATATCGCCCTGCGCACTGACAACCAGCGTCAGGGGCACACCGCGACTGTCCAGTGCCTGTGACAGGCGCGCATCGGGATCGCGCAGCAACTGCTGGAAAGAGAACCCGTGGCGCGTCATATAGCCGCGCACCTGGGCAGCGGATTCGCCCTGGTTGACCATCACCAGCCGCACCTCGGGATGCTCGGCCTGGAAGGCCATCAGGGCGGGCATGCTGCGGTGACAGTGCGGGCACCAGGTCGCCCAGATATTGATCACGGCGGGGGAGGACACCGTGAGCGGCGAAGGTTGCCCCGACAGCCGCTCCAGGGTGACCTCCGGCAGCATCGGTCGGGCTGGTGCCTGCAGAGCCAGCCCGGCCGTCACCGACAGGGCCACAACCAGAGCGCTGGCTGCGACCCAGGCGCGATCGTGGCGCACACGGCGACGGCGCATGCCGGGCACCAGCAGGAATACCGCAACGCCCGCTGCCAGGGCGGCGGGCCACCAGAGGCCGCCATCACGGATATCCAGCATGGCCAGCAGATTGCCGCCGAAGGCGTCCCACTGCCGCAGCACGAAACCGGCCCGCCCGGCGAGGACACCGGCGAACACCGCCATGAACAGGGTGCTTTCGACATCGGTGGCCCCGTGCTCACCGGCGCGCTTGCGCCGCCACAGGGCAACGGCCCAGGCCACCAGCAGCCCCGCCAGCCAGGGCAGCAGCGCGAAGGGCACCACCACGGGGCCGAACTGCCAGCTTTGCATCGCTTCCTCTTCTTTCTTGCGTCGTACGGTCGGGCACTATACCGACATACCGACCGGACGCGCATCCAGTGCTATGATTGCCGCGCTTTGCTTTTTCTGGCTGGACAGGACGGCGGCATGACCGCAGGGGAACAACTACACACAGCGCTGGAACGCTTCTTCGCACTGCGCCAGCATGGTGACGATGCACGCTTTGCCGCGCGTCTGGCCCGCTTGCAGCATTGGCAGACCATGCGCCTGCGGGCCAGCCATCAGGACCTGTTAACGCGGCAGGGGGCTGAGGCCGGGATGGACTTCCTGTTTACCGAGGTCTACGGCGGGCGCGACCTGCGGCCGGTGGCACAGGAAATCCGCCGGGCCTTGCCGAAAGCGCTCAGGTTACTGCCCGACCGGGTGATGGCGACCTCCGCATCGGCGCTCGAGGCCGCCATTCTGACCCAGGAGCTGGACGAGCATCTGGTGGAGGTGCTGGATGCGCGGCTCGATGAGGGCCTGTGCGCGGACAGCTACGCCGAGGCCTACCGGCGCCAGCAGCAAGACGCAGCGCGCCAGCGCCAGCTGGCTCTGGTGGGGGAACTCGGCAGCCACATCGACCGATACGTGCGCAGCCGCATGATCCAGACCACCTTTCGCATGGTCCGCCGCCCGGCCCATGCAGCGGGCTTTGCCAGCCTGTATGATTTCCTCGATCGTGGCTTTGCCGCCATGCGCCCCCTGCCCAGTGTGGCCGATCTGCTCGATGAGCTGGCGGCACGCGAGCAGGCCATCATGGCGCGTCTGCTGGCGGGCCACCCGCAACCGTTTCCGGAGCTTGCCCATGGCTGATGACAAGACCACCCATTTCGGCTTCCAGGAAGTCCCCTGGCAGGACAAGGCCAGCCGGGTGGCGGGCGTATTCCGCTCGGTGGCGCCCAAGTACGACCTGATGAACGACCTGATGTCCATGGGCATCCATCGGGCCTGGAAGCGCTTCACTCTCGAACTGGCGGGCGTCCGCCCGGGCCATCGGGTGCTGGACCTGGCGGGCGGCACCGGCGATCTGGCGATGAAATTTTCACGTCTGGTGGGCGACACCGGCGAGGTGGTACTGGCCGACATCAACGAGGCCATGCTTGGCGTCGGCCGTGACCGGCTGTTCGATGCCGGCTGTGCCCACAATACCCGCGTGGCGCAGGTCAACGCCGAGGCCCTGCCGTTCGCGGACAACAGTTTCAACTGCATCACCATTGCCTTCGGCCTGCGCAACGTCACCGACAAGGACAAGGCGCTCAAGTCGATGCTGCGGGTGCTCAAGCCGGGCGGCCGACTGCTGGTGCTGGAGTTCTCCAAACCGATCCACAAGCCGCTGTCGAAGCTGTACGACATCTACTCCTTCAATGTGCTGCCACGCCTGGGCAAGGCCATCGCTGATGACGCCGAAAGCTACCAGTACCTGGCGGAATCGATCCGCATGCACCCGGACCAGCAGACCCTGAAAGGCATGATGGAAGACGCCGGCTTTGCCCGCTGCGACTACTTCAACATGACCGGCGGTATCGTCGCCCTGCATCGCGGGTTCAAGGTATGACACTGGAGCATCAGGCGCAGCCGCCGGGGCTGCTGGAGACGTTGCTGCTGGCCAGCATCGAACGGGCCGTCAATACCGCGTTGCGGCACGACCCGGCCAGCCAGCAACGACTGGCTGCACATGCCGGGCGCCTGGTGTCGGTGAGCCTGCGTGTTCCGGCCCGCGAGGTGTTCGTGCTGATCGTCGAGGACGGCATCGAGTGCTATCACAGCAGTGAAGCCGAAGCCGACGTCAGCGTGCGCGGCGGCCCCCTTGATCTGGCGGCCGAGTTTCTCGGCTGGAAAAGCGCGCCAGGGCTGATTGGCGGGCCGATCAACATTTGCGGTGACCGGGAACTGCTGCAGGCACTGACCGTTATCGTCCGTGATCTGGATATCGACTGGGGCGCGCTGTTTGCTCCCCTGCTGGGGAACGAACTGGCGCAGCAGGTGGACTATGGCGCCCGCCGGCTGTTCAGCTGGGCGCGGGACAGCCTGGAGCGTCTGGCCCGCCAGGGCAGTGACTATCTGGCCAACGAAAGCGGCCTGCTGCCCTCGCGCGCAGCGCTGCGTGAGTTCGGCCATGATGTCGAGGAGCTGCACCTGGCCACCGAGCGCCTCGAAGCCCGCATCCAGCGGCTGAAGCAGCACAGACAGGAACAGCCCGGGAGCGACGATCAATGACCCTGCCCGTCGGGCGCATGCTGTTTGTGCTGCACGTCCTGTGCCGCTATCGCCTCGCCACGCTGTTGCCCGCACACCCGCTGCGGCCGGTGGCGATTGCCCTGATGTATCTGGTGCCGTCCACCTGGTTCGGGCCACGCGGTCTGTCCGAAGGGGAGCGGCTGCGCCAGGCGCTGGACCAACTGGGCCCCATCTTCATCAAGTTCGGCCAGTTGCTGGCCACCCGCCGCGACCTGCTGCCGCCGGACTGGACTGACTCACTGGCGCGCCTGCAGGATCAGGTGGCCCCCTTCCCGGTGGCCCAGGCCCGGGCGCGCATCGAGGCCGAACTGGGCCAGCCGATCGATGCCGTCTTCAGCCGTTTCGATGACACGCCATTGGCGTCTGCCTCCATCGCCCAGGTCCACAGCGGCGCCTTGCAGGATGGCACCGAGGTGGTGGCGAAGATTCGTCGCCCCGGGCTCGAGCGCATCGTCCGTCGTGATCTGGCGGTGATGCGCTTTGGCGCCACCTGGCTGGAACGTTTGTGGGCAGATGCGCGCTACTTCCGGCCACGCCGGGTGGTGGAGGACTATGTCGGCATCATTCATGGCGAACTGGACCTCACCGCCGAAGCGCGCAACAGCGAGACCATGCGCCGCCAGTTCCTGTTCAGCCCGCTGCTGTTTATCCCGCCGATCCACATGCAATACACCACCGAGCGGCTGCTGGTGATGGACCGCATCCACGGCATTCCGGTGAACGATATCGAGCGCATCAAGGCGGTCGGCATCGACCCGAAACGCCTGGCCGAGCGCGGGGTCGAGATCTTCTTTGCCCAGGTCTTCCGCTACAACCTGTTCCACGCCGACATGCACCCCGGCAACATTTTCGTCAACCCGGCCAAACCCGATGCGCCGCAGTATATGGCGGTGGATGCCGCCATCGCCGGGCGGCTGGGCAAGGACGATCTGGATATTCTCGGGCGGCTGGTGCTGGCGGTGATGCGCGAGGACTACGGCACCCTGGTGGATGTGGTGATTCGCGCAGGCTGGACCACGGTGCCGGTGGATCGCCACCGTTTCGAGCAGTCGGTGCGCGCCATCGTCGAGCCGATCCGCACCATGCCCCTGGACCAGCTTGAGTTCGCGCCCCTGGTCATGAAGCTGTTCGACATGGCCCGCAGCTTCCATATCGAAGCCCCGGTGCAATACATCCTGCTGATGAAGACGCTGGTGCACATCGAGGGGCTGGGGCGTAGCATCTATCCGCAACTGGATATCTGGGCCACCGGCCGCCCGCTGCTGGAAGCCTGGATGATGGACAACTACGGGCCCACCGCCACCCTGAAGAAGCTTCAGGCGCGCGCCCCCGAGTGGGCGGCTCAATTGCCGGATATGCCCGATATGCTGCGCGACGCCATGGAAAACCTGCGCCGCCTGCCCTATCAGCAGCAGCAACTGGCCGCCCGCCTGGGCGAGCAGCAGACCCGGCACCGGCGCAAGCTGCTGGGCGGCCTGGCGGGCCTCGGCCTGCTCGGCACCAGCCTGTTGCTGGCCAGCGGCGCCCCCGCCGGGCTGGGCGCCGCAGCAGGCCTGCTGCTGACGGCCTGGGCACTGCGCCGCTGAGCGGCCCCGAACCACCCCCATGACAGTCAGGTGACTGTCATATAAATCTGTTAAACTGATGTTTCAACAGGGAGCTGTCTGATGAGTGATGTGCTGCGCCAGCTGCATGAGGTGCTGGAGGCCCGCAAGCTGGAGGCCCCCGAGAGCTCCTATGTGGCCAGCCTCTATCACAAGGGTCTCAACAAGATCCTGGAGAAGGTCGGCGAGGAAGCCGTGGAAACCCTGCTGGCGGCCCGCGATGCGGAAGTCAGCGGCGAACTGGATGCGTTGATCAGCGAGACCGCTGATCTGTGGTTTCACAGTATGGTCATGCTGGCCGCGTTGAATGCGAGCCCGGACCAGGTCCTGGCAGAACTGGAGCGCCGTTTCGGCCTCTCCGGTCTGGACGAGAAAGCCTCACGCAACCGCTGAGTGGAGAAAACACATGTTATCCGGTATCAGTCTCTGGCAACTCCTGATTGTTCTGGCCATTGTCGTGGTGCTGTTCGGCACCAAGAAGCTGCGCAATATCGGCGGCGATCTGGGCAACGCCGTGAAGGGCTTCAAGCAAGCCGTCAAGGAGGGCGAAGACGAGCAGGGCAACCGGCAGATCAAGGCCAGCCATGACGAACAGGGCACCACGCTGGACGAAAACGGCCAGCCGGTGAAGGACAAGGACCACCAGGCCTGATCCATGCTGGACATCAGCTTCGCAGAACTGGCTCTGATCTTTGTCATTGCCCTAGTCATTCTCGGCCCCGAACGCCTGCCCAAGGCAGCGCGCACCGTAGGCCATTGGGTCGGGCGCGCCCGCAGCGCGTTCAATCACCTGAAGAATGAACTGGAGCGCGAAGCCATCAACATGGAAATGCGCGACAAGTTCAAGCAACAGCTCAAGGAGATGGGGCTGGAGGACGAAAGCCTGAAGCTGGACAAGAACCTGCTGCCCCCCGATGTAGACAATGCCCCCCGGGACGCCGACGACGAGTCGCCGGAGGCCCCGCCAGCGCGCCACACCCCGGACAAGCCTGAATCATGAATCAAGCGCCCCACCCGGACGACACGCAGCAAACCCTGATCGGTCACCTGCTGGAATTGCGCAACCGCCTGTTGCGTGCCATGGCGGCCATCCTGGTGATTTTCCTGGGCCTGTTCTATTTTTCCCGCGATCTCTACACGCTGGTGGCCAAGCCCCTGATCCAGGCCCTGCCGGAAGGCGCCTCGATGATCGCCACCGATGTGGCTGCCCCCTTTATCGTGCCCTTCAAGCTGACGCTCTATGTCAGCATCCTGGTGGCCATGCCCGTGATTCTGCATCAGGCCTGGGCCTTCATTGCGCCGGGCCTCTACAAGCATGAAAAGCGCATTGCCATGCCGCTGCTGATCAGCAGCGTGCTGCTGTTCTATCTGGGTGCGGCGTTCGCCTATTTCGTTGTCTTCCCGCTGATCTTCGCGTTCTTTACTGCCATCGCGCCGGAAGGTGTCGCGGTGGCCACCGATATCAGTCGCTATCTCGATTTCGTGATGAAGCTGTTCATCGCCTTCGGCCTGGCGTTCGAACTGCCGATCGCCATTGTGCTGATGGTCTGGACCGGCGTCACCACAGTGGAAAAACTGAAAGCCAAACGCCCCTACATCATTGTCGGCTGCTTTGTTGTCGGCATGCTGCTGACGCCTCCGGATATCCTGTCACAGACCCTGCTCGCCATTCCCATGTGGGTCCTGTTCGAACTGGGGCTGCTGGCCGGCCGCTGGGTGCGCCCGCGCGAGGCCGCCGAGCAGCCCGGTTGATCATCGTCGATTTCAAGCAGAGGCGGCCCAGCCGGGCGGACAGGCCTTTTTCTTGATAGCTCCCTCGTTTGTGGGTATAAAGCCCGGTATCCGGCAGGGGGCCGGATTACCCTGATGCATCGTGACGCCACTCAGGGATAACCAGATCAAAAAGGAAAATCCCAATGAAGAACTATTTCTATTTTGTACTGCTTGCTTTTGTTACACCCTCAGCGTTTGCAGAAATCGATCGCCCTTGGGAAGTCGGCGGCGCGCTCTACAGCACCATTGTGGATAATAATCTTGCTGCATTCGACGAAGACAAGTTCTCCGGCTTTGCCCTCCAAGGCACCTACATTATCAACAGAAATGTGTCCTTCAGAGGTTTCTTTGCCTCACAAAGCCACGATGACGTATCCATCAGGTCGCGCATCACCGAAGTGTCAGCTCTGTTCGGCGGCGGCTTCGGGCGCGAAGGCTGGAAAGGCTTCGTAGGGCCGACCATCTTCCGAGACAGCTGGAGCGGCTCTGGCATTAGCCAGACGTTTTCAGGGCTCGGCATGCAATTCGGTTTCGGTTACAACTGGGAGTCACTGGCGCTTGACCTGACCTGGACAATCAGGGACTCCTCGGATTACGACGATTTCTACTCCGATACTTTCGGATCATCAATCGACACTGACGTCATTTCATTTGCGCTGGGCCTGAGCGCTCGTTTCTGAGATGACTGCGGGACCCCTGGTCCCGCATCAGACCCGATCGCACATTCGCGGCCAGAAAACTCCAGCATCTCTTTGCGAACGGCAACATCACCCATTGCGGAGAGGTGCTCCCCCGGCACCTGTCTGAAGTATTTTGGCTCCTCTGCCAACTCGAACAATCGCTCCCCGTGATCAAAAGGAACCACCCGATCATCACTGCTATGCAGTATCAGCAATGGAGCCGGAGACATTCCTGCAATGTGATCCTTGGCCTCACGATCATCAGAAATAAAATACGGAAAAACAAAGCTTGCTGGCCAGAGCAAGAAACTCCGCCGCATAGCATCTCTCGCAATATCACGAAATCCAGCAAAACCTGCTTCCATGATCACACAATCGTAAAGCTCTCTGTTTTCTGATCTGGATAGCACATAGGGCAAGAGACTAGCCCCCAGGCTCTGGCCGAAGACGATAAGCGGTCTCTCCAGGTTGTCTTTTTTATGGAGCCATTCAAGTCCCGCCTGCACATCTTCAAATACATCCGGCAGCCTTGCCCGCCCTTCCGACCTACCAAACCCTTGATAGTCCAGAAGAAAAACGTTGTAGCCTTGCGAAGGCAACCAATAGACGTTCATGAGGTGCGTACTAACGTTCTGTGCATTGCCGTGCAGAAAATAGACTGTACCCATTGCCCGATCTGTTTGCGCAGGCAACCACCATCCATGCAGCCGGGCGCCGTCATTGTCATGAGAAATAAACACATCCTGATATTCAAGATCTTGATCTGAAGGGGTCTGGACCCAGTCACTCATCGGATAAAAGAAAACCCTCGAGCACCCGACTATCCCGACCAGCAAGCACAGAAGGGAAAAACGCCAACCGCAGGAAACCTTCTTGAAACCGGAATTCAGCACACCCCCTCCCTGTGGAAAGAGGTCAGTTACCACAACCTCATGACAGGAGTCGGGGAGGGCCACAAGCTGACCCACCCCGAAAAGCACACATCACTAGCTCTTGCTGCGCTGTGTTAGTGACCCAGCAAATCAGGATGGCGCGCCAGGCCGATCATCTCGCCCTTGGTGTCAAAACCCTGGATAAGCGCACCCTCCCGCTTGAGGACCATTTCGTGCGACTTGCCATTTACGACGCTGACCACCTGTATACGCTCGTCGTCCAGCGGAGTCAGGATCGCCGAGTTGCCGAGACCATCCTCAATCATTCGAGAGCCATCCTCGCCCACATACGTCACCCGGGCAGATGAGCTGGACACCGGGTTCTCGCCTGTCCAGAACTCCACAGAATTAAGCACGACCACATCAGCAAGAAGGGTGAGCGGGTAAACGGGTATGATCCAGAATGCAAAGGAAACACCTTGCTTCAGGAACTTGTTCGCTTCGAGGTCTGCGTTCCAGTCCTGAACATTGTTAAACAGCGCATTATGCCCCAGACAGCCTGTCATAGCCGCTGCCGTGAAGCCTGCCAACAGTCCTTTCGCTATCTTCTTCATGGTGATTCTCCCTGGATAATCAATAGGCCATTGCAGCATGTCATAGAAATGCAGGGAAAAAAATATCGATTTACGAGGATAGAACAAAGGTCACAGGGCCGTCGTTTACCAGTTCCACTTGCATATCTGCCCCGAAACGACCCGTGGCGACCGCAGCCTCTTTCGACGCGAGATAACGAACAAACACGTTATACAAAGCCTCCGCCACGGACGGGTCAGCGGCCAGGCTGAAACCGGGCCGCATACCATTGGCAGTATCTGCAGCCAGGGTAAACTGGGAAACCACCAGCAGGCCGCCCCCCGCCTGCATCACATTCCGGTTCATGCGCCCCTGGTCATCGGCAAACATGCGGTAGCCCAGTACACGCTCCGCCAGCCGCCGGACTACCTGCTCGTCGTCGTCCCGGGCGATGCCCACAAACACCAGCAGACCGGCGCCAATCTCGCCGGTGACCTGGCCCGCCACCGTCACACGCGCCTCGCTGACACGCTGCAACAGCACCTTCATGCGCCATCTCCTGAGTGGGCAAAATCCGCCACCGCCGCCACCAGTGCCCGCTCCAGCGAGGGCTCCGTGGCCGAGTGCCCCGCATCGGGCACCACGGTCAGCTGGCTGCCAGGCCAGGCCTGATGCAGCGCCCACGCCTGGTCCACCGGGCACACCATGTCGTAGCGGCCATGCACGATGTGCGCCGGGACGCCCGCCAGCGATGCCATCTGCGCCAGCAAGCCGCCCTCGGGCATGAAGCCTCCGGCCATGAAGTAATGGCTTTCGATACGCGCCAGCGCCAGAGCCCGGGCCTCGAACGAGGCCATGACACCCGGCGAGGGCAGCAGGGTGGCGCAGGCCGCCTCCCAGGCCGCCCAGGCACTGGCCACCGAGCGATCCACGTCATCTGCGGCAAGTCGTTGATAATAAAGCGACAGAGCGTCCTCTTCCGGGCCTGCGGCAACCGCCTCCCGAAAGCGCGCCCAGGCTTCCGGGAAGACCCGGCTGGCGCCCTCGCGATAAAGCCAGTCGATATCCTGCTGGCGACACAGAAACGCACCGCGAAGCACCATGCCGGTGACCCGCTGCGGATGGCACTGGCCATAACGCAGCGCCAGCGTCACCCCCCAGGAGCCGCCGAACAGCAGCCAGCGATCCACCCCCAGCGCAACGCGAAGACGCTCCATGTCCGCCACCAGGTCTGGCGTGGTGTTCGCCTGCAGGCGCCCCAGCGGCTGCGACTGCCCCGCCCCACGCTGGTCAAACAGGATGATGCGCCAGTGGCGCGGATCGAAGTAACGACGCATGCGCGGCGAGCAGCCTCCGCCCGGCCCGCCGTGCACCACCAGCACAGGCTCGCCCCGGGGGTTACCGGACTGCTCGACATACAGACGATGCCCGTCCCCCACGTCGAGCCAGCGCTGGTCCCAGGGGGCCGGGACGGGATACAGTGCATGCCGGGATGAAGGGGTCAGGTCTGCCATGGGTCATCGTCAATCGGAGAAGGTTTCAGTGACGAAGCATACGCCATCACTGCTCGCTTTGCTGGCCCTGCTGATGCTGCTGGGCGGCTGCAGCAAGGCACCGCCGGAAGAGGCCATCGAGGCCGCGATCCGGGACATGGCCGACGGGGTCAGCAACCGCCGTGGTGCCGCCGTCAGCGCGCGCCTGGCAGACCACTTCAGCCTGAGTCAGTACGAGGGTCGATCACAGATGGACCGGGACGACACGCGCCGCATGATGGCGGGGCTGCTGCTGCGCTACCCGGATATCCGGGTGGTGATCAGCAACGTGTCAGTGACCCCGGACGGCATGCGCGAGGACCGCGCCGAGGCGCGCTTCAACGCACTGGTGACCGGGGGCTCAGGGGGCTTGCTGCCCGAGCGCGGGCAACTGTTCCGGGTGGTGTCCGACTGGGAGCTGATCGACGGCGACTGGATGCTGGTGCGCGCCAGCGCCGCCCGTCCTCTGGAGGGCCGACCGGACTGATCTGCAGGATCAGTCCTCGACACCCGCCAGTTCGTCCATGCCCAGTTCCTTGATCTTGCGCGTCAGGGTGTTGCGCCCCCAACCCAGCAACCCCGCCGCGTCACGGCGACGGCCGCCAGTATGATTCAGGGCCACTTCTATCATGGCGCGCTCGAAGGCCGGCACCGCACTGTCCAGAATGCCGCGCTCGCCCGACGCCAGGGCCCGCTCGGCCCACTGCCGCAGGCCCTTTTCCCAACTGCCACTGACTTCGGGCCGGACTTCCTGCTGGTTCAGTTCCGGCGGCAGATCATCCACCAGCACTTCACGACCGGACGCCATCACGGTCAGCCAGCGGCAGGTGTTTTCCAGCTGCCGCACGTTGCCCGGCCAGGGCAGACCTGCCAGATAGCGCTCGGTGTCCGCGTGCAGGGTCTTGGCCTCCACTTCCAGCTCACGGGCCGCCCGCTGCAGGAAGTAGCGCGCCAGCCTGGGGATATCCTCGCGGCGCTCACACAGGCGCGGGATATGAATACGGATAACGTTCAGGCGGTGAAACAGATCCTCGCGGAAGTCGCCGTCCTTGACCAGCCGTTCCAGGTTCTGGTGGGTCGCCGCAATAATGCGCACATCCACCTTGATCGGCGTGGTCCCACCCACCCGGTAGAACTCGTTTTCCTGCAAAACACGCAGCAGCCGCGTTTGCGCCTCGATCGGCATGTCACCGATTTCATCGAGAAACAGGGTGCCGCCGTTGGATTGCTCGAACCGGCCGATGCGCTGGCTGTTGGCGCCGGTGAAGGCGCCTTTCTCGTGCCCGAACAGCTCGGATTCGATCAGGTCCCTCGGGATGGCAGCCATGTTCAGAGCGACGAAGGCCTTGTCGCGGCGCACCGAATGGCGGTGCAGGGCATGTGCCACCAGCTCCTTGCCGGTGCCGGACTGGCCGTTGATCAACACCGTGACGTTGGAGTGCGACAGGCGGCCAATGGCCCGAAACACTTCCTGCATCGCCGGTGCTTCACCGATGATCTCCGCCGGCGGCTCATTGTTTTCTTCGGCCGGGCCTCCCTTGGCCTCAGCCCGATGACGCACCGCACGCTTGACCAGCGCCACCGCTTCATCGACATCGAACGGCTTCGGCAGATACTCGAAAGCACCGCCCTGGTAAGACGCCACTGCGGAATCCAGATCCGAATGCGCGGTCATGATGATGACCGGCAACTCCGGATGCTTGCGCTGCAACATCTTCAGCATGCGCAGGCCATCCGTACCCGGCATGCGCACGTCGGAAATCAGCACATCCGGCTCGTCAGTGCCCGCCTCCAGCGCATTCAGCGCGTCGTCGGCATCCTCATAGCAAACCGGATTGAAGCCTTCCTGGCCCAGCGCCTTGTCCAGAACCCAGCGGATTGAACGGTCATCATCAATGACCCAGACTTTTGCCGTCATGGTGTATCACTCTCTATGTTGTACCGGCCAACCCGACCGGTTCCCCCTGCACGCCGCTCTCCCTGCCCCCGGGCACCATGCACTGGTGCGTATCCGGTTGTGCTTCCATGGGAAGTAACAGGCTGAACACGGTCTTGCCCGCCGTGCTCTCACATTCAATCAGGCCACTGTGCTGGCTGATAATGGACTGCGCGATAGACAGCCCCAGCCCCGATCCATTGGCGCGCCCGCTGACCATCGGGTAGAACAGGGTTTCCCGCAGTTCTGCCGCGATGCCCGGGCCGTTGTCCTCGATATCCACCCGCAGCACCATGCGATGCCGCACGGCGCCGATGGTGTACTGGCGAATCACCCGGGTACGGAAGATCACCTGGGCATCCGACGTTCCTGACTCGGTCAGTGCCTGCACGGCATTGCGCGCCAGATTCAGGATCACCTGGACCAGTTGATCCCGATCCGCCGGGATCTCCGGCAGGCTGGTGTCATAATCGCGACGCACTCGCACGCCCTCGGGGTGCTCCGCCAGCACCAGCTGACGCACATGCTCCAGGCACTCGTGGATGTTCAGCATGCGAAAGTTCGGCAGACGCCGTGGCCCGAGCATCCGGTCCGCCAGCGAACGCAGGCGGTCTGCTTCATCAATAATCACGCGGGTGTACTCGGCCAGATCCGGGTCCGGCAGGGCGCGCTCCAGCAACTGTGCCGCGCCACGAATCCCGCCGAGCGGATTCTTCAGCTCGTGGGCCACACCCCGCACCAGCGCGCGGGTTGCCTGATGGGCATGCAGCAGCGCTTCTTCCCGACCAATGCGCAGCATGCGATCGAGCGGTTGCAGCTCCAGCAGCAGGCTGGGTGGCAGGCCGGGTTCGCTGAGTTGCACCACCGAGTAGTCCACAGTGATCTCCTGACCCGGCGAAATCATCAGCCGCGCCTCCCGGCGCGTGAAGGGATGCCCCTCCTCTATGCACCGATGCAGTGCAGCGCTGGCATCCGGGTCTTCGAAAAAACACTCCGGCAGGGGTTGCCCCACCGACCGCTGCGCACTGGCAAAGAGCAGGATTTCCGCCGCCGGGTTCAGATAGCGGATGTACAGCCGCTCATCCAGCATCACGACCGCCGTGGTCAGATGATCAAGCAGGCGCTTGTGCACAGAGGTCTCTGAATGTCTGGTTTTTGCCATAACAGGGCCAAAGCAAGTTTCAGGCCATCAGGAGATGGGCGTAATCACGCGGTTTTCACTGGAGCACGCAACCATGATGCACCAAAACAGTGCATGTGGGCATCATTCTGTACCACCGCCTCCGGAGCGCGCGCCCGGACGTAGCAGGACACTGGGCCGGTGCACGAAAACAGTGACCGGCTCGGAGCGGATCAGCACCCGGCCCTCTGCGTTGCGCACCTCGACTACCAGTTCATGAGCACCGCGATACGGCCAGTCCAGAGCCATGTCGGTTTCAGGCTCCCCATTGCGAAGCAGGATGGCCTGATGGCCCGGCAGCAACGGCGGCTCCAGATCGTATGTCACCGGCACCGGCTCCACCGGATGCCGCAGGGTCGCCTCATGTTCCGGAGAGGTGATCACCAGGCGCTGGTAATAGTCCAGGCGGGTCTCATCAGGTGCTGATGCGGGGGTGGCGGCCCGTCCGGGCTCGGCGCGGGGGCGTGCCGGGGGCGTCTGGATGACATTGTCGGCCTGCGGCGCGCGACGCTGCTCTGCCGGGCGGCCGTCTTCGGGCGGGCGATCACTGAACACCGGCACACCGCCCTGCCCCTCGGAGCGGTAAATATCGCCGCCGAAGACCAGCGGGGACGCCACCAGCAGGATTAACCACACCGTCGAGCACACACCGGCTCGAAGCCTGGGCTGTCTCATACACCTACCTCCCGGACGACTCTCTTCAGATCATCATACGCCACGATCCAGAGGCTGTAGCCCATCGATGCTGCACAAAAAAGCCCCCGCGAGGGGGGCTTTCCTGTCGTACCGCGATGTTACACGGACCCGATTTTACACAGAGTAGTACAGATCGAACTCGACCGGGTGCGGGGTCATGTTCAGACGCTCGACCTCTGAACGCTTCAGACCGACGTAACCGTCCAGCGCGTCCTTGGTGAACACACCACCCTGCAGCAGGAAGTCGTGATCCGCTTCCAGTGCATCCAGAGCCATGGTCAGTGTGTGCGCCACGGTCGGGATTTCCTTCGCTTCTTCTGCCGGCAGGTCGTACAGATCCTTGTCCATGGCGTCGCCCGGGTGGATCTTGTTCTTGATGCCGTCCAGGCCAGCCATCAGCAGCGCGGAGAAGCACAGGTACGGGTTGGCAGACGGATCCGGGAAGCGGGTCTCGATGCGACGCGCTTTCGGGTTGCTGACCCACGGAATCCGGATCGACGCAGAACGGTTACGGGCCGAGTAGGCCAGCATTACCGGTGCTTCGAAGCCCGGCACCAGACGCTTGTAGGAGTTGGTGGACGCATTGGTCAGGGCGTTCAGAGCGCGTGCGTGCTTGATGATACCGCCGATGTAGAACAGGGCAGTTTCAGACAGGCCGCCGTACAGGTCGCCGGCAAACAGGTTCTTGCCGTCCTTGCTCAGGGACTGGTGCACGTGCATACCGGAACCGTTGTCGCCGATCAGCGGCTTCGGCATGAAGGTCGCGGTCTTGCCATAGGCATGGGCCACGTTGTGGATGCAGTACTTGAGGATCTGTACTTCGTCCGCCTTCTTGGTCAGGGTGTTGGCGCCAACGCCGATCTCACACTGACCGGCCGTGCCCACTTCGTGGTGGTGCACTTCGATAACCAGACCCATCTGCTCCATGGCCGCACACATGGCCGCACGCAGGTCGTGCAGGCTGTCTACCGGCGGAACCGGGAAGTAGCCGCCTTTCACGCCAGGACGGTGGCCGATGTTGTTGCGTTCGAAGTCGTCAGCAGACACCCACGCCGCTTCTTCGGAGTAGATTTCGTACATGGCGCCCTGCATGTCGGACTTCCACTTCACGGAATCGAACACGAAGAATTCCGGCTCCGGCCCGAACAGGGCGGAATCGGCAATACCGGTGGACTTCAGGTATTCCTCGGCGCGCATGGCGATGGAACGCGGGTCGCGCTCGTAGCCCTGCATGGTGGACGGCTCAACAATGTTGCAACGCAGGTTCAGCGTGGACACATCGGTGAACGGGTCGATCACAGCGGTCTCGTCGTCCGGCTGCAGGATCATGTCGGACTCGTTGATGCCTTTCCAGCCGGCAATGGAGGAGCCGTCGAACATCTTGCCATCGGTGAAGAAGTCGTCATTGATTTCGCTGGCCGGGATGGACACGTGTTGCTCTTTACCACGGCTGTCGGTAAAGCGCATGTCGACCCACTTTACGTCGTTTTCTTTGATCAGTTTTAAAGTCTTTGCAGACATGTTGAAGCGTCCTCCTGGAGCAGCAAGAAATGGGTTTGTCCGGCCCGGAGCTTGCACCGAACCGGGTCTTGCCCGTTTGTGGAGCAAAATACGTGCCACATTACGAGACATGGCTGAATGGCGCAGATACTGCGCCATAGCGCGGGGCCGGAGCACGCGCCGCACCTATATGGTGCATTATGGTGCGCCAATGCACCATATAGGTGCATTTCTGGATCTGGACACCCGGAGCCGCACAAAAATGACGCCGTCGCGCTCTCCGGTTTCCAGCACCGTATGGCCGTTTATCCGGCACCACGCCGGCACATCATTCAGCACACCGGGGTCTGTGGCAAGCACCTCAAGGCAGGCACCGTCTTCCAGCGTCTTCACCCGATCCTGGGTACGAATCACCGGCAGCGGGCAGAGCAGTCGGCGGGCATCCAGTTGTTCCATGGCGGCTTACCCCAGATACCAGTCGCGTGGCACATCATCGACCGCCATGGGCCGCACCTGCAGATCACGGGTCACCCCGTCCCGCTGGCGCCAGACCACGGTGACCTGCCCGGCGTCGCGTCCTTGTGAAAAACGCGCCACCAGCGCGGCGGCAAACTCGGCTTCCGCCTGATCCGCGAAATGACCGTCCACCAGCGTCAGCGGACCGCCATGGCTGGTGGTCTCCAGGCTGTCATAGGCGTGCCGGTAGCCGCGCAGGAACTGGCTCTCGCCCTCTTCGCGGCTGATGATCAGCTTGAAATGGGGCCGCGGCCGCAGGTGGCGCCCCACCTTGAGCAACATGATGTCGTCCAGCTCATAATCCCGCTCCCCGCGCGCCTGCCACAGATCGCCCAGCTTCTTCGAGTAGGATTCATCAGTCAGGAAGCAGCAGCCGCCGGCCGGTTGGGCAAACTCCTCCAGCCCGAACGCCTGGGCCAGCTCGATCTGCGGCGTGCGGTTGCGGCCACTGAAGCCATACAGCTTGCTGCGGTCCACCCAGCCTTCGCGCTCGGGCAGCGTCTCATCCAGATTGCGGGCCGACAACGGCCTGAGCAGACGGTCCTCGGCACCGGATTCCCGCGCGATCACCGGCATGGTCCACTTGCGCTGCGACTTCGGCCGCTGGCCCACCACCTCACCGGTGATGATGAAATCGAAGCCGTCTCCGTCTGCCGCCCGCGCATCCGCCAGATCACGGGCCTTGTCGAGCATCAGGGTGGCCTGATTGACCATGAAGATCTTGCAGTCCAGGCAGGGGTTCATGTGGGCGCCATAGCCGTAGCGCGGATGCAGGACGACGTCCTTGTATTCCTGGGAGATATCGATGATGTGCAGCTTGATACCCAGCTGCTCGGCGACCCAGAGGGCATTGTTGCGCTTGGGCTTCTTGCGGTCACGCTCGCGAATCGCGTGGGTGTGGCCCTCGACACAGAAGCCGGTAAAGAAGTTGACCCCCTCGACCTCGATCCCCTGCGCCTGAATAACACGCACCGCGAGCATTGAATCCAGCCCGCCGGACACCAGCGCCAGGGCGCGACGTGGGCGGGAAACCGATGGCGCTGTTTGGTGGAGAGAAACCGTCTGAGTCATAAACATCAATGCAGCACGCCGCCGTACCGACGCGCCGGGAAGCAGGTGAAAAGAAGGTGAAGGAGTATATCAGCCCGGCGGCGACGGGTCAGGCCTGTGTCGCCGCCATGTGGGTGGTGAACTGATCCTGGCAGAAGCTGATTCGGGCCGTGGACAACTCCTCCGGCTCGCCGGCACGCGCGCGCGCCGCCATGCGCGCCTCGACCACCGCACAGCGCGCCGCCAGACCGGAGGCATTGGCGATCTGGATATTCAGGCCCGGGCGGGCATTGAGCTCCAGCATCAGCGGGCCGCGATCCTTGTCGAGCACCAGATCCACCCCGAGATAGCCCAGCCCGGTCAGTTCATAGCACCCGGCCGCGATATCCAGGAAGCCGGTCCAGTCCGGCAACTGGACACCCGCCACCAGATTGGCGGTATCCGGGTGGCGCTGGATCACACGGTTGTGCCAGGTGCCTTCCAGGGTAATCCCGGTGGCCAGATCCACCCCCACACCAATGGCGCCCTGATGCAGGTTGGCCTTGCCGCCCGACTGCCGGGTGGGCAGACGCAACATGGCCATGACCGGGTAGCCGCACAGCACGATGATGCGGATGTCCGGCACCCCTTCATAACTGATGGCACCGAACACACTGTCCGGCGTCACCCGATACTCGACCATGGCGCGATCACGATGGCCGCCCAGCGAGTACATGCCGGAGAGGATGTTGGACAGATGATGCTGGATATCGTCTTCGGTCAGCAGCCGGCCGCCCGCCGTGCGGTACATGCCCTCGAAGCGATCCGTCACCACCAGAATGCCGTCGCCGCCCGCGCCCTGGGCGGGCTTGATCACGAAATCCGTGTACTGGTCCAGACCCCGCATAAAGCGCTCGATGCCCTGCTCACTGGCCACCGATGCATACAGCTCGGGCACCTGAATGCCTGCGCTGATGGCGCGCTCCTTGGTCAGCAGCTTGTCATCCACGAGCGGATACAGGTGGCGACGGTTATAGCGCAGCACATAGTCGCCATTGCGCTGGTTAATCCCCATCACCCCGCGCCGACGCAGCGCCAGCCAGCGACCCAGCATCGTCAGGGCCTCCCGGAATCAGGACCGGCCAGGGCGCGGAAGCGCACCAGCTCGGTCAGTCGGTAGCCACGGTAATGCCCCATCAGCAGCATGATGCCGGTGAACACCAGCAGAATGCCGGGGAAGGTAAAGCAGAAGTACACCAGATGCGGCTGCGACATCAGCAGATGGCCGAGGCTGGCCGCCACCAGCGTGCCCAGCGCCGCCTTCATGGCATGACCGGCGCCGCGTTCCTCCCAGAGGATGGACAGCCGCTCGATCACCATGGTCAGGATCACCATCGGGAACAGCGCCACCGACAGGCCCCGCTCCATGCCCAGCTTGTGGCCCAGCAGCGCGATCAGCGCCATAAGAATGACCACGAACGTCAGCACCACCGACAACCGCGACAGCAACTGAAGCCGCAAATGCTCAAGATAGGAGCGCAGCGACAGGCCAATCGCCGTAATCACCGTGAACAGCATGATGCCCCAGACGACCCCGGTCTCACGGAACGCCAGCGCCACCAGCACCGGGGTGAAGGTCCCGAGCGTATGCATACCGACCAGATTGCGCAGCAACAGGATCAGCAACACACCCAGCGGGATCATGATCATGATCCGGTAGACCTCCTGGGTGGCCACCGGCAAATCGTAAAGCGAGAAGTTCAGCAGCGTACTGCTGCGCGCGGCGTCGGAGGTCTGGGCCAGTTGAATGGCGCTGATCTCGGTGCTGGTCACACTGAAGGTCACGCGCGGACGCTGCCCCCCCTCGACATCCGCCACCGGCACCGCACCAATCCACCAGACAATGCGGTCATCCGGCAGCCCACGGTCGCCGCTGACCGGATTGAAGTAGATCCAGCGCTCGCCGTTGTAGCTGCGCAGCCACTGCTCCGGGGTCTGGTTCTGGCTGGCCATCAGGCGGATCGTGTGTACCTGCTGCACCGGGATATGCGCCACGGCCAGCAGCTTTTCCACTACCCGCGTGCGGTTGCTGATGCTGTCGTCGTTGCCCAGCAACAGGCGCACATTGTCGTCATTGAGGTTGTTGACCCGGCGTACGGTCTCGCTGATGAAAGTTTCGACATCCGCCGAGTGCTGGCGAATGGGCGCCAGCAGGGCTTCCGCCGCAATACGCTCCGGGCCTTCAAGCGGCGGGCGCGGACGGAACTGGGGCCCGGCCTCCACCAGACGTGATTCGCCAAAGCGCTGCGACAGCGTCTTGCGGTAGTACAGCGTCTGCTCACCCTGGGCACGGCGGGATGACCAGGTCACCTGCCGGTTGGCATCCGCCCGGCTGACGTTGAAGCCGTAATTCTGGGAGATAAAGCTCTCGTTGAGCACCAGATAACGGTCGCTGGGCGGCGGCACAAACAACTGCGCCTTCACCGGCGTATTGCCGGAGGCACGGAAACTCAGGCGCGCATCAATCACCCAGACCGGATCGGTTTCGCTCTCGCTCATGGGAATGTTGAGCACCATGATCTGATAGGCCGTGGCGCCAAACCCGGCCACAATCAAAACCAGCGCCAGAATCAGGGCATGCAGCTTTACACCGCGCATTCAGAGCCCCCCTGTCCGCTCCGCGCCGCAGCGTCACTCCTCATCAGTCGCTTCCCCCAGTGTCATGCCACATTCCGGTGTGCCTGCAGTCTTTTCCTCTGACGGATCAATAAGGCTGCGCAGATCCGTCAAGCCTTCCGCACCGATCAACAGCGCATAGCTGAAATTGCGGCGATCCGTCAGGTTGACCCGCATCGGCACCTGGCGCTCGCCAATGCAGACCATCAGACGCACCACCGGACGGCGCGTATAGGTTTTGGCGTCATCATCAATGTCGGCCAGCCGGCGCCGGATACGCACCTTGTGATCCAGCGGCAACTCCCGCTGCTCGGCGTCATCCCCCTCGGACCCCAGACGAAAGCGCACCCAGTCTTCACCGCCGCGCTTGAAGGTCTCGACATCGTAGGCACTCAGCGAGGCACTCACCGCCCCGGTATCCAGCTTGGCATCCAGACTGATATCCAGGTCCTCGATATACGCCTGCTCGATCAGCCCGAGAATGACCTTGTGAACCGGCTCATCCTCCGCCGTCGCCGACATCGGGAAAGCTGTCATTATGACCAGTATCGCCAGGGGCAAAGCAAGGCTGAAGCGAGTCTGTCGCATAGATCTGACCTGTTATGTGGTGTCCGGGGCGATGTTCGACCACCGCCACCCCGCAGGGTTGCAGCGCGGCGCTCCATTCTAGAGCAAGGCGCCCCGGAAATAACCGCCCGTTGCGTAAAAGACTATGCAACTATCGTGAAAGTCCTGTCCTACAGCCTGCGAAAGCCCGTGTTGCTGTCATCGGCAGCCTGCTATACTCCGCGCCCCATTGAACCCGCTACCGGTGCCTGACCTGTGATCGAACGCCTGCGCAACATCGCCATTATCGCCCATGTAGACCATGGCAAGACCACACTCGTGGACAAGCTGCTGCAGCAGTCCGGCACCCTCGGCGAACGCGCCGGCGCGGTGGAACGGGTCATGGATTCCAATGACCTCGAGAAAGAGCGAGGCATTACCATCCTCGCCAAAAACACCGCCCTGAAGTGGAACGACTACCGCATCAACATCGTCGACACCCCTGGCCACGCCGACTTCGGTGGCGAGGTCGAGCGCGTCATGTCGATGGTGGACTCGGTGCTGCTGCTGGTGGACGCCGTAGACGGCCCCATGCCCCAGACCCGCTTCGTGACCCAGAAAGCCTTCGAGCAGGGCCTCAAGCCGATCGTCGTGATCAACAAGATCGACCGCCCCGGCGCCCGCCCGGACTGGGTGATGGATCAGGTGTTCGACCTGTTCGACAACCTGGGCGCCACTGACGAGCAGCTCGACTTCCCGGTGGTCTATGCCTCGGCCCTGAACGGCATCGCCGGTCTGGACCCGGACAACATGGCCGATGACATGACCCCGCTGTTCCAGACCATCATCGAGCGCGTCGCACATCCCGATGTCGACATGGACGGTCCGTTCCAGATGCAGATCTCGTCGCTGGACTACAACAGCTATGTCGGCGTGATCGGCATTGGCCGTATCAAGCGCGGCCGCATCAAGACCAACACCCCGGTGAAAGTGATCGACGTGAACGGCAAGACCCGTAACGGTCGCGTGCTCACCATCATGGGCCACCACGGCCTGGAGCGCGTCGAGGTGCCCGACGCCTCCGCAGGCGACATCATCTGCATCACCGGCCTCGACCCGCTGGATATCTCCGATACCCTGTGCGACCCCAACAATGTGGAAGCCCTGCCGCCGCTGACCGTGGACGAGCCGACCGTCAGCATGTTCTTCCACGTGAACACCTCGCCCTTTGCCGGCCAGGACGGCAAGTACGTCACCAGCCGCAACATCCGCGAGCGCCTGCAGGAAGAACTGCGCCATAACGTGGCCCTGCGCGTGGAAGACACCGACAGCCCGGACCGCTTCCGCGTCTCCGGTCGGGGCGAACTGCACCTGTCAGTACTGATCGAGAACATGCGCCGCGAAGGCTTCGAGCTGGCCGTAGGCCGCCCGGTGGTGATCATTCGCGAAGAAGACGGCGTCAAGCAGGAGCCCTACGAACTGCTGGTGCTGGACATCGAAGAGCAGCACCAGGGCCCGATCATGGAGCAGATGGGCATCCGCAAGGGCGAAATGCGCGACATGAGCCCGGACGGCAAGGGCCGACTGCGCCTGGAATACATCGCGCCGTCGCGGGGCCTGATCGGCTTCCGCTCCATGTTCATGACGCTGACCTCGGGCACCGGCATTTTCAACTCGGTGTTCTCCCACTACGGCGACTACAAGCCGGGCCAGATGGCCGAGCGAAATAACGGCGTGCTGATCTCCAACGTGGCCGGCAAGGTGCTGGGTTTCTCCCTGTTCAACCTGCAGGAACGTGGCCGCCTGTTTATCGACCCGAACGTGGAAGTGTATGAAGGCCAGATCATCGGCATTCACTCCCGCGACAACGACCTGGTGGTAAACCCGACCAAGGGCAAGCAGCTGACCAACATCCGCGCCGCTGGCACCGACGAGAACATCGTGCTGACCCCGCCGATCCGCATGTCGCTGGAACAGGCCATCGACTTCATCGAAGACGATGAGCTGGTGGAAATCACCCCGAACCACATCCGCCTGCGCAAGAAGCTGCTTACCGAGAGCGAGCGCAAGCGCGCCAGCCGCTAAGGCAGACCCTCTGCCACAACAAGGGCTGCGCGAGGGTTCCAGGACCCGGTGCAGGCTCTGACAATAACGCCCCGGATTCGGGGCGTTTTTGTTTGTGCTGGCCGGGGCGGGTTGTGGTCATGGCGGGGTGTTTGTGCTATCCATATGGACAGTGTTATTGATACGGGGAAAAGAGGGCGCCGCTGTTATTGGGGAACATGAGTAAACGTCTGCCATAACCTATTGATCCGGAAGAAAAAATCCTCAGCGCTCGGAATCGCTTCCTGTGATAGGCCGCTGGCGTCGTTATTTAATATGTGAGCCGGCGTCCTAATACCTATTAGGCATCTAAGTCAGGGCGGATGAGGGGCATCTAGTGCATATTTTGGCCAGGCACTATTACGACGAGTTTCTAGCAACGCCCCAGTTGGTCAGATTTGATTTCGCGGAAGGAGACAATGGTCGTGAGCCAACCCTTCTATTGAAGGGAAGCACGGTTCTTCTTAAATACGTGATTCTTGGCGCAAGCATGCGGCTTAGGATTGCCCTTCTGCAGGGGCGTTTGCTCTACGGGCTGGATATCTCCGACGACTCGACCAAGCCGGTAGTGGTCTGGTCAGCCATGGAGAGAGAGGAAGAGCGCCTTGCCCTTTTAGGAATTGCCGAGGGGGAAGAGCTTCAAATTTTTATATTCAATGAGCTAGCTGTAAATGTTGCGTGGTCGTCGTCATCGATCAAGGCTCATCACGAGTTGGCTGAGATGGTAAATAACGCACAGTTGGGGGGCGTGGACTACGAATGCATTAAGGAAGAGGCTGCTGCCATGTTTGATCGTGCTCTTGGTGGGAATGGAGGTGGTGAGGAATGGGTGTTGATCCCAATCCAAAATCGACAGAACTGGAAGGCGGTAAAAAATTTCTACATAACAAATCAGATCAACTCGTGCCCCGTCCACATCTTCGATTCAGATGAGGGAGGGCAACAAGAAAATCTGGCCGTTTGGCTCACTGATAATTTGCACCCGAGAGGTGCATATGCCTCCCCCCAAATTCCGAAAGGGAGCGGCGGGCTACGTGAGCTAACCGATGTCATGCTTACCCACGAATTTGGAGCATTCGTGGTTGAGTCAAAAGCCCTGACAATATTAGGCCGCGACAGCATTCCTAATCGAGATCGCCTGGCCCGTAATGTCGCAGGACACATTAAGAAGGCTAGTTCCCAGCTTCGAGGAGCTATTAGGGAGTTGAAGAGGGGGCGGCCTGTTCAAAGTGCGGCAGGGGAATTGATAGCGGTTGAAAGGGAATTTCCCATACATGCAATCGTGCTTATTCCAGAATTTGACTTAGTGGATGAGCGTGAAAATTTCGGGATTGAAGCCATACGTTCTTTCACGAGCGATACAGGCGGCTTCCTTCATATTCTAGACATTGCTGAACTGCTTAGAATCGTCCAGGCGTCAGAGGCCATTGCAGAACGGGGAGATAAAACTACGCCAATGATGGCTTTTGACTACTATCTAATGGAACGATGGAAGTATTGCGTAGAGGCTGAGACATTGTTGATACACGTACTGTTGCGATTCGAGGATGAGTAGCTCAATCGTTGGTGCGTAGATACCCGACAACACATCGCAGGCGACACTTGAACGTGAGCATTAAAATTTTATGACCTGGATTCAGTGATGAAAGACGGAAAAGCATACGAAGAGTTTGTCGGGCGAATTCATGAAGCCCTCTTGAATGCTGAAGGCATTACGGCTCAGAAAAACATACAGGTTGAGCGAAATAAGAAACTGGTGGATGACTGCGGCGTTGCGCGGGAGTTTGACTTGTACTGGGAGTACCAGCTCGCCGGCGTAATTTATAAAACAGTCATCGAGTGCAAGGACTACCGGTCGACCGTTAGTGTTGAAAAAATTGATGCTTTGATAGGCAAGATTAGAGATCTTCTCGATCTCAAAGCTCTATTTGCAACAAAGCGGGGCTACCAATCAGGAGCCATTAAGAAAGCCAAGCAAAATAGGATAGACCTTCTGGTTGTGAGAGAGCAAAACGATTCCGACTGGACGAGCCTGGATGGAACGCCCCTTATCAAGACTGTTTGCATAAATATACATGTATGCTCTGCCGCAAGAACAAAAGAGTTTGCCCCGGTCATAGATGGGGAGTGGGTTAGGAAGAATACCAGTATAGACGTGGCCCAAGGACTCAACATGAACGGCCGCACCAATGAAATCATCATCGACGACGTCGCACGCAATCAGAAATACTCACTCCACGAACTAGAAAGCCGTCTTGGCCCCAAGGGTGATTCTGATCATGGCGAATTTGAAGAACAGGCCGAGTTCGAGGAAGCATACCTACTGTATGACGGACTACGGCTCAAGATGAAGTCTTTCAGGCTCGTATATGAAATAGGAAAGCCTTATTTTAAGCCGATGAAAATTGACCTCTCGAAAGAACTGGTCGGTGTGATTGAGTATCTGCAACGAGGCGCCAAGACGTCAATCTTCAAGAATGGAGCAATAAAGACTGAGAGCAGCAATTAGGCACAACGGTAATCCCCCCATTTTTAACGGCACCCAGAAGTAGAATCAGGCCACCATGGCCAACTTCTGTTTGGGGGTAATGC
>ERZ869909.1009-NODE-1009-length-25489-cov-4.228986_pt1 | contig 25489 bp, 28 predicted proteins | sample MGYA00520892_ERZ869909 | MGnify/ENA primary metagenome ERZ869909 (study PRJEB32215, sample SAMEA104723947) | bioreactor metagenome | biome: bioreactor; feature: anaerobic bioreactor; material: water | place: China | collected 2015-03-12 ... | reverse complement strand
CGTGCAAGTGGCGACGCTGCCGGCGGCGGCCATCCCGCGCGCGGCCGTCACCGGCTCCGACCGCGGCCTCATCAAGCTGGTGGCGGAGGCGCCCGGCGGCCGCCTGCTCGGCGCGCACCTCCTGAGCGCCAACGCCGGCGACGTCATCGGCGAGGCTACCCTGGCGCTGCGCTTCGCCCTCACCAGCGCCGACCTCGCCACCACCCTCCACCCCTACCTGACGTGGGCGGAGGGACTTAAGCTGGCGGCCCAGGCGTTCACCCAGGACGTGACCAGGCTCTCCTGCTGCGCCTGAGGCGCGCGCCGCCCACCGGGCCGGCGCCCGGGCTGGGTAGGATGCCGAGGTCGACCGGTTCACGAGGGAGGCGCGGGACTTGATGCTGCACGCCATACCGGCCCTGCCGGTGCGCGACCTGAAGCGGAGCGTGGCCTTCTACCGCGACCACCTCGGCTTCGCCCTGCTTCACGACGAGGCGGCCTTCGCCGTCCTGCGGCGCGACGCCGTCGAGCTGCACCTGTGGACGGCCGCCGACGAGGCCTGGCGCCAGCGCCACGCCCCAGCGCCGCTGGTGTCGGGCGCCGAGTCGTTCCTGGCCGGCACGGCGAGCTGCCGCATCGCCGTCACGGACGTGGACGCGCTGCACGAGGCGCTGCGGCCGCTGGGCGTGCTGCACCCCAACGCGCCGCTGCGCGACGAGTGGTACGGCGCGCGCGAGTTCGGGGTGCTCGACCCCGACCGCAACCTCATCACCTTCTACCAGCAACGCGCCTGATCGCCGCCGCCTCACCCCGGCCTCGACAGCCGTCCTGCTTGTGTCGCCATTGCCTATCCACGCCGCAATGCTCATGAGCAGGACTCCTTTCGAGTGGGCGCTGGCGTTCCCACCCCCAAGCGCCCTAGGTGCTGTGCGTTCCCGCCAAATGCGCCTCAGGCCGCGGTGGTAGGCGCGGCGCGCGACTGGAGCGAGGGGCTCGCAGGGCGGATGGTCCGGCGCGTAGGCTTAGCGCCCGCTCCCTCCTCCGCGGCGCCCGGCGCCGAGTCCGCGCCGCCGGCCCGTGCCGTCATGGTGCGGCGCCGTCCGCGCCTTCCCCGCCGGGGCCTCGGCAGGCTGCCTCTCGGGAAGCCGCTGGTCGGAACCGCGCGCCTCCCTCATCAAAAGCAGCACGGCGAGCGGGCAGAGGGCGAGTAGGGCGAGCGGCACCCAGATCGGCAGCGACTCGCGCGTGAAGAGGACGGCCAACAGCGCGACCGTCCCGATAGCCCAAGCGAGGTGCCGGTGCAGGTGGCGCACGTTCATAGCAGTTCAGCTCCTTCTCCGTCCCGCTCGTCGATCCGAAGGGTGGGCGGCGACCCCGGGGATAGGCGTCACGTGGGAGCGTCGCGGGCGCGACCTTCCGGACGCCTCCCCCGGGCGGCCGGGCAAGAGCCCGCCGCCGATGCCCCATGTTCCCCTACGGGTGTTCAGGCCGTTCAAGGCCAATGCAAAGTTTGTGTTGCCTCGCCCGCACACCAGCCGGCGCCGTCCGGCGCCGCCCAGCGCGGCCAGGGCATAGCATGATCACCAGAAGGGCAGGTAAACATGCACCAGGAAAACGGGGCGGGGAGCGCAACGCACGCAACCGCCAGCGCGCGCACGAGCAAGGCGGGATCTCCCGAAACGTTCAAGGGCGGCGTCATCATGGACGTGGTGACGCCCGACCAGGCGCGCATCGCCGAGCAGGCGGGCGCCGTGGCGGTGATGGCGCTCGAGCGCGTGCCCGCCGACATCCGCTCCCAAGGCGGCGTGGCGCGCATGTCCGACCCCGGCCTCATCGAAGAGATCATCGAGGCCGTGTCGATCCCGGTGATGGCCAAGGCGCGCATCGGCCACTTCGTCGAGGCCCAGATCCTGCAGGCCATCGGCGTCGACTTCATCGACGAGTCCGAGGTCCTCACCCCCGCCGACGAGGCCTACCACATCGACAAGCGCGCCTTCCGCGTGCCGTTCGTGTGCGGCGCCACCAACATCGGCGAGGCCCTGCGGCGCATCGGCGAGGGCGCCGCCATGATCAGGACAAAGGGCGAGGCCGGCACCGGCAACGTGGTCGAAGCCGTGCGCCACGCCCGCAGCGTGATCGGCGAGATCCGCGCCCTGCAAAGCATGGCCAGCGAGCAACTCATGAGCTACGCCAAGGAGCACGGCGCCCCCTACGACCTCGTGCGCTACGTCCACACGCACGGCAAGCTGCCGGTGGCCAACTTCGCGGCAGGCGGCGTGGCCACCCCGGCCGACGCCGCTCTCATGATGCAGCTCGGCGTCGACGGCGTGTTCGTTGGATCAGGCATCTTCAAGGCGGCCGCTAGCGAGACCGATGAGAGCCGCCGGCGGGCAGCCTGGGCGCGCCGCGCCGGGGCTATCGTCAAGGCCGTGAAGCACCACGACGACCCCGCCGCGCTCGCCGAACTGTCCAAGAACCTGGGGGAGGCCATGGTCGGCATCGGCATGGAGTCGCTCGCGGAGGACCAGCTTCTGGCCCGCCGGGGCTGGTGAGCGCCCGGCACCGCGCGCTGACGGCCAGAACGCGGCAGCCGCACCCCCGGACCCCATGAAATCGCCACCGCCCCCACAGGGGTGAAGGCGCGCCATGGTCCCTCGCTTAGCCTGTGCCGCTCACCCATCCACCTTACGGAACGCCAGCCTAAACCTTGGGCTGAGGCCCGCCATTCAGGGTTCTCAGGTCAACTGCCGCCCGTTCTCAGTTCGTTCTCAACTGAACTTCCGTGTTCTCAGTTCTAACTTCCGCTCTACAAACGGAACCTATCCGCTGAGCGTCCCGATGATCGAGAACATCGGCAGGAACATGCCGGCGACGATGAACCCAACGATCACGCCGAGGAACACGATCAACATCGGCTCAAGCGCGGCGGTCAGGCTGGTCACGGCCTCGTCCACCTCGCGCTCGTAGAACTGGGCGATTTTCTCGAGCATGCTGTCGACCGCGCCGGTTTCCTCGCCGATCGCGATCATGCTGCTGACGAGCGGAGGAAAGACGTTGGGATACCGGGTCAGCGTGTTGCTGATCTGTTCGCCACGCTGGACGGCTTCCTTGGTCTCTTCCAGCACGTCCTCCACGATGATGTTTCCGGCCGTGCCCTTAGTGATCTCGAGGGACTCGATGATGTTTACGCCGCTCCTGAGCAGCAAGCCGAACGTGTTGCTGAAGCTTGCGATCGCGCTCTTCTGGATGAGCGGCCCGAACACGGGCAGCTTGAGCAGGATACGGTCGATAACGTGCCTGCCGTTGTTGGTCCGGTAGTAGAACGTCATTCCGACGATCAGTCCGCCGATGATGAGCAGCAGCAGCCACCACTGGTTGATCAGGAAGTCCGATACGGCGATGAGTGCCCGGGTGATCACCGGCATGTCTCCACCAAGCTGGTCGAGGATCGTGGCGAACTGCGGCACGATACCGGTCAGCAGGAACCAGGTGACCGCGAGTGCGATGACGAGGACGACCACGGGATACGTCAACGCACCCTTGATCTTCCCGCGCAGCTCGGCCTGTTTCTCCTGATAGGTGGCGATCCGCTCCAGGATCCCGTCAAGGTTGCCCGATGCCTCACCAGCGCGTACCAGGTAAACGTAAAGCCGGTTGAAGATGCCGGGGAACTTTCCGAGCGCGACCGACAGCGGGATGCCCGTCTCGACGTCCTCGCGAATCTTCTTGAGGGCGTCCTTCATGCCTTGTTTCTCGGCCTGGCGCTGCAGGATCGCGAGCGACTGTACCACCGGCAGGCCCGCGTTGATCACCGTGGCGAACTGGCGGCTGAACAGTGTGACGTCGCGCAGCCCGGGACGCGCGCCGAGGTCAAGCCACTTGGGCAGCTTGATGTCGGCATTGAGACCGGTCTTGGGCTGCTTGATCTCATTGATGAAGTAGCCCTTTTCCCGCAGCGAAGCCGCCACGTCACGCTCGGACGCGGCCTCCATGGTGGACGTGAAGACCTTGCCGTTGCGGTCACGGGCGCGATACTCAAATACCGGCATTGGCACTCCGGTGATTGAAAGCAGGATTCGTCACTGGCTCAATCATAGCGCGCCGTTCGGACTTCAGCTGATACATTCGCCACTTGGTCCCGTGCGACAATCGGATCATGAGCCGATCCCCAGTCAGACGGCCTGCGAAGCGCATCCGGGAGGCGCTTCGTGACCGCCGGGCCAGAGCCGCACAGATCCTGATCCAGCTGCGCCAGACGTACGGCGAGGCGCGCACCGAACTTGACTACGAGAACCCGTTTCAGCTGCTCGTCAGCGTCATCCTGTCGGCCCAGGCCACGGATGTGAGCGTGAACCTGGCCGGTCCCGCGCTTTACTCCCGCTTCCCCGATGCCGAAAGCCTCGCAGCAGCCGATGCAGAGGAAGTGATGGGCCTGATCAGCTCGATCGGGCTGTACCGGACCAAGGCACGCAACATCGTCCGGACCGCGCAGATCCTTACGGGGAAGCACGGCGGTGAGGTGCCCGAAACCATGGAGGAGCTGCTCGAGCTGCCCGGCGTGGGCCGGAAGACGGCAAACGTCGTGCTGGGAGTGCTCTACGGCGTGCCCTCCATCGCGGTCGACACGCATGTCGGCAGGCTCGCCAGGCGCCTCGGTTTCAGTCGCGAGGACAACCCGGACAAGGTGGAGCTGGACCTGCAGCGCGTACTGCCGCCCGAACAGTGGGTGTATGCGCATCACGCCCTGATCCTGCACGGGCGCAGGGTATGCACCGCCCGCAGGCCGGCCTGCGGCGCCTGTGTGCTGGCTGATTACTGTCCCAGCCGCAACGCCTTCGGCTGAGCCAGTGCCGCTGGGCCCGCGCCCAGACAATGCCGGCAATTGTTCGCCTGCAGGCGCCGGGGTGCGGCGACTCTTGCTAGGCTCGACTCATGACACACCTTGCGGACTCCGGCTCGGTTCACGACCTTGTGATCATCGGCGCCGGTCCTGTCGGGCTGCAGGCAGCCATCCTCGCCCGCCGGGCGGGCCTGGATGCGGTCGTGCTGGAGCAGGGCTGCATCGTCAACGCGATCTACCGGTACCCGACCTACATGACGTTCTTCACCACCTCCGAGCGGCTCGAGATCGGCGGCCACCCTCTCGTCACGGCGACTGACAAGCCCACCCGCAAGGAAGCGCTCGACTACTACCGGAAGGTCGTTCACGCAGAGCAGGTCGATGTAAGGCAGTACACGTCGGTAACAGGCATCGCGCGGTCCGGCGCGGAGTTCAGGGTCGCGGCGAAACGGACGGACGGCTCGCTCCACGCGTTCCGCAGCCGCCGGGTGATCGTCGCGACCGGTTACTTCGACACGCCCAAACGGCTCCTGGTTCCGGGCGAGGACCTGCCAAACGTCACGCACTACTACACTGAGCCACACCCGTACTACAGCAGGAACGTGACGATCGTGGGCGCCGGGTCCAGCGCCGCGGATGCCGCCCTGGACCTGTACCGCGCCGGCGCACGCGTCACCATGGTCCACCGCGGCCCGGACTTCAGGCACAGCCTCAAGTACTGGATCCGGCCCAACCTGGAGAACCGCGTACGGGAAGGCTCGATCACCGCACACATGAACACCGTCGTCACCCGGATCACACCCGGGGCCGTACACACATCCGGGCCGGCTGGCGAGCTTGCGATTCCGACCGACCAGACCTTCCTGCTAACCGGCTACTACGCCGATCCTGCCCTGCTGAACAGCGTCGGAATCAGGACGGACCCGGCCACGTTCCAGGCGGAACTGAACGAGGACACGTTCGAATCGAACATCCCCGGTCTTCACGTGATCGGCTCGGCCGGCTTCGGCACGCGCACAAGCGACGTCTTCATCGAGAACGGCCTCGTACATGCCGCCCGGGCAATCGGCCACATCGCGAAGCACGCGGCAGACACTTCAGGGGCCGGCCTGGTCACCGCGACCGGTTGACCGAAAAGGTGCGAAACTCATAGGCGTGAAGCTCGTAGTCACGCACGAACAGCCTGATTTCGATGCCTTGGCCAGTGTAGCGCTCGCCAAACTGGCCCATCCGGGTGCCGTCGGCACGTTGACGGGAGCGATCAATCCGCGCCTGCGTGACGCCATCGGCCTGTACCGCGACGAACTCAACCTGCGTGACGCCACACAGATCGACCAGGCCTCGGTACAGGAGCTCATCGTCGTCGATACGAACGACGCGGCCAGGCTCGGCCCGTTCAGCGGACTCGCCGACGCTGTGCCAGTAACGCTTTACGACCATCACGGCCCGGCGGACAACCCAATACCTGCCACGCAGGGCGTGCAGGACCAGGTCGGCGCGACGGCAACCATCCTCACGCGGCACCTCCAGGCGAGCAACACCCCGATCCCGCCCAGCATCGCCACGCTGGCACTGCTCGGCATCCACGAGGACACCGGAAACCTTACCTATCCCGGCACCCGTGCGGACGACCACGCAGCCGCTGCCCACCTCCTGCGAAGCGGCGCGAACCTGGAACTCGTCATGCAGCTCACCCATGACCCGCTGAGCCCAGAACAGCGCGGCCTGCTGGGGCAGCTGCTGGAGTCAGCCACCCTGGAGTCCGACGGTGAAAGGAGAATACTGGTGGCCAGCCGCGACCTGCCTGACTTCGTGCCGGGGATCAGCGGCATCGTCAGCCAGCTCCTGAGCCTGCACGCCTGCGACGCCGCCATAGTCGCGATCGGCCAGCCCGACCACACGCTCATGTTCGCCCGCGTCGCCCGTGCGTACGACGCGGCGGCCGCGTTCAGGGACGCGTTCGGCAGCGGAGGTGGCCATCCGAGTGCGGCGTTCGCCAGGACCCGTACACCGATGCGGGCCGCGTTGGACCTGGCGCTGGAGAAGTTGAGGCACAACCGCCGGGAGACCACCACTGCCCGCCAGCTGATGAGCAGCCCCGTTGTCACCATCCCGGACACGGACACCGTCTCCTCTGCCCTCCAGAACCTGCGCAGGCACGGCCACGGCGGCGCGCCCGTCACGGACAATGGCGGCCGGGTGAGCGGCATCGTCTCGAGCCGCGACCTCGAGCACGCGCTGCGGTTCGACATGGGTGACGCGAGCGTGACCGGCTTCATGAACCGCGGAGTGATCACGGCCGGGCCGGATGAGTCACTCACGCAGCTGGAATCCCGGCTGATACAGCACGCCATCGGCCGCCTGCCGGTAATCGGCACGGACGGCAGGCTGCTGGGCATCGTCACCCGCAGCGACCTGATCCGGGCGCGTCACGAGCGGATCGCACCCGACATGGCACAAAGTGTGATCGACCGGCTCCCCGCGCTGGCCCGGCGCGTGGTCGAGCAGGCAGCTGCACTTCTGCCCGCCGGGGCGCACCTGTACCTGGTGGGAGGCATGGTGCGCGATGCACTCCTGGGCCGCTCGTTCAGCGACCTTGACCTGGCAGTCGAGGGCACCACGGCCCAGAGCCTGGCCGCCGCGCTGGCCAGGGAACACGGCGGCAGCTACACACCACACGAGGCGTTCGGCACGACCACATACACGACGCCGGCCGGGCTGAGCGTGGACCTTGCGGGCACGAGGTTCGAGACGTACGCGCACCCGGGTGCACTGCCGGACGTCAGCCCCGGCTCGATCACGCGGGACCTGCAGCGGCGCGACTACACCGTCAACGCGATCGCCGTAAGGGTTCACCCGGAACCGAAGGAAGTCATCGATCCGACCGGGGGTGTCAACGACCTGCGGCGTGGAGTGCTCAGGCTCCTGCATGCGCTCTCCTTCGCCGAGGACCCCACCCGGCTGATCCGCGGCGCTCGGCTGGCGGCCCGGCTTGGCTTCCAGTTCGGCAATGGCACGCTCAGGCAGGCGCGACTCGCCATGCTGCCGAACGTTCTGAGCCTCGTGTCACCCGCCCGCTTCAGGAACGAACTGGTGCTGGCCCTCGGCGAGCCGCGCGTGGCGCCGGTAACGGCGGTGCTCGATCACACGGGTGCACTCGAGCGGATCTACCACCTGAGGGACGCACCCGAGCTGCTGACCGCGCTGGACGCCACAGCCGATGACCCGGATGCGAAGCCCGAAGCGGCGCTGCTGGCACTGCTCCTGGAGACGCCGGCCCAAGACGCCGAGAAGCACATGACCAGGTTCAGCTGGCCCCAGAAGCACAGGGCGGCACTCGATCGCCTGCGGCGTTCGCGTGAGGATCCGGACGCGCTCAGCGAGGAGCTGCTGGGGCGCATGACGACTGCGGAACTGCAGCTTGCGCGCACGTTCGGCGACCGGCAACGCGAGCTGGTGGACGCGTTCCGTGCGCTGCCCGAGCGCCGTCGGCTGCGGGGAAGTGACGTGCTAAGCTTGGGCGTGCGCGAAGGACCTGCGGTAGGCCGGATACTTGGTGCTGTCGCGAACGCACGCCAGGCCGGCAAGGTCGACGGCTTCGAAGCCGAACTCAGGCTCGCACGCGAACTGATCGCGCAGTCACACACGGAGTGAACACATGCTGCTGAACTACTTCTCGAACATGACCGTGCTGGTCATAGCCAGCATCGTCATGATCATGGCCCTCATCTTCCATAACGTTTTCCAGACCTGGATCGCGTCCCGGCTCGGCGACCACAGTCCGCGCCTGGCCGGGTTCGGAGCCTTCGATCCCGGCCGCCAGCTGGACGGGTTCGGGATCATCCTCCTGCTCATCCTCGGCTTCGGCTGGCCCAGGCAGATCCCGGTCAACAGCCGCAACTACCGGGGCAAGACCGAGGCGATCGTCTGGTACTCGGGTCCGCTTGCGTACCTGCTCGTGTCGGTGTTGAGTTACATCGCGTACGCCGTGCTGCTTCGCCAGGGTGGCGGCGACGTCGCGTTCGGATTCGCGGTCGCCGGCAGCGTGGCCGTGCTGCACGCAGCGATCAACCTGTTCCCGGTACTGCCCCTTGATGGCGGCTTCGCGGCCCTGGCGATCGGCAGTCCCGCCGTGCGCCGCCTGGTGCGCCAGATCGCCGGCTTCGGAACACTCGGATTCATCGTGCTGTTCCTGCTGCTGAACCTGAGCGGCATCCTCAGCCGGCTCGTCAACCTGCTGCAGACCCTCATCCTCAGACTGATCTCACTGATTCCCGGCCTGTAGTTCAGGCCTTGCGCGCGTCGACAACCAGCTGAACCAGCGCGACATAGGTCTCGAGCGTAGCCGTCATCGTTCCATCGGGCGCGAACTTCCGTATCAGGTGGCCGCCGCGCCTGCCCGCATAGAGGAAGCCATCGCCGTCAACACCGAGGTCAAGCAGCCCGTCGATGTTCTCGCCCTGGCGCGGCACGAACGAGTAGGACGCGAGCACTTTGGCGTCGGGCGAGATCTTGCGGATCTTGCCGGCAGTGGCGTCCGAGATGTAGACGTTGCCCGTGGCATCGACACAGAGGCCGTCCAGTTCGCGCATACCCTCGCCCCCGCCAGCCTGGCGGAACGCCCAGCGCGTCACGTACTCGCCATCGCGCGTGAACCGCTGAACCTGCCGGTTGCCCTGGTCCAGCACGAAGACACTGCCGTCAGGGCCAACTGTAACGACGCGCGGCTCGCCGAAACTGCCGCGTCCGGTTCCGCTGCCGCCGAAGGCCAGCTCGAAGTTGCCTTCGGAATCGAAGCGCTGCACCTTGAGCGTTTCCGCGTCCAGCACGTAAAGCCGGTCGTCCGGCGCAACGGCGAGTGACACGGGCTGCAGGAACTCGCCTTCCTTCATGCCGTACTTCCCGAAGGCCGAGATCAGGTCACCGTTCTGGTCCAGACGCCTGATCATCATGCTGTCGGATTTGCCGTGCCGGTATTCGAAGACGACCGCGTACAGGTTGCCCGAGTTGTCCGCAGCGATGGCGACCGGTGCAGAAGTGAACTCGCGGGGCCCGAGGCCGATGTCACCGATGCTGTCGTGCAGGTTCCCCTGCGGGTCCAGCACGCGGACCACGCCCTGCTTCGAGGCGACGGTGATGAGAAGCCGGTTCGGAAGCTCCGGCATGGTTTCTTCCTCGAAGCGCCGCTCTTCAAGGAACGCGACGACCTCGTCCAGCGGCGGGCGGTCGTCCGGGTCCTTGGCGAGCATGCGCAGCACCAGGTCGTCCAGTTCACGGTTGATCTTGAGGTTCAGCTGCCTGGGCGGCGCGGGCGCCTGGAAAATCTGCTGGTGCACGATCGCTTCGTACCCGCCCTTGAAGGCGGTCTCACCCGTCAGCATCTCGTAGAACACGAGGCCGAGACTGTAGATGTCGCTGCGGTGGTCAATCTTCAGTCCCCTGGCCTGCTCCGGCGACATGTAGACGGGCGTGCCTACGCGCGCCCCGGTCATCGTCAGGCGCGAGAGCACCTTGCCCCCGGCGATTCCGAAGTCCATCAGCTTGACCGCGTCGGACTTGAGGCGCGGCCCCGGGCCGGGCATCATGCCGCCGCGCAGGATCATGATGTTCGCCGGCTTGATGTCCCGGTGGATGATTCCCGCATCGTGGATATGCATGAGGGCGTCGGCCACGAGGCGCATGATGTCGGCCGAGAGTGGGATGTCGAGCTCGCGCGCGTCGATGTAGCTCTCGAGCGACCGGCCGTCGACGAACTCCATCGCCATGAAGTGCTTGACCCCCTGGCTGCCGTGCTCGAAGGTGCGGACGATGTTCTCGTGGTCGAGCCGCTGCGCCACCTCGGCCTCACGGTGGAAACGGCGGATGAACTTCGCATCCGCAACGTACTGCTCCATCGGGAGTTTGAGTGCCACGATCTCCCCGTCAGACTTGCGGCGCGCCCGGTACACCATGGCCATGCCTCCGGAACCCACGCGCTCCAGGATCTCGTAACCGGGCACGTCCAGCTCCTCGAATGCGGGGGTGGCACGCGACTTCCGTGCGTTGCCTGCACTGGTGCTCCTGCGTGTGCGCCGGGGTGCTACCCGACTCGCGTTGCGCCGGCGGGCAACCGGGGCGGGTCCCGGCAGCAGCAGCGCCAGGGCAAAACCTAGCACGATGAGCGGCGCAACCGCACGCTCAGGGCCACTGGTGAGCAGCAGCCCGATCACAAGCAGAACGCTCACGGCGCCGAACACCACGCGTGCAAGGCCGCCGATGCGCAGGAGCAGCAGGAAGCCGATCAGCGCGACAGGCAGGATCGTCCATGGCAGCCAGCCCATGTTGGTCACGGTACCTCCAGCAGGATCAGGGTGATGTTGTCATCCCCGCCCCGCGAGTTGGCCTGGGCAATCAGGAAGTCGACGCTCGACTGCGCGCTTCCGCCGGAGGTGACCTCCTTGAGGATCTCCTCGTCGGTAACGTGGCCCGTGAGGCCATCGCTGGTCAGCAGCAGAAAATCGCCGGAGCGCACTTCGAACGCGGTCACGTCAACGGTGACGCTGGGCTCCAGGCCGAGCGCACGCACCAGCACGTTGCGCCACTCGTGGTCGGCTGCGGCTTCCCGCGTCAGAAGTCCAAGCCCGATCTGCTCGGCCACCCAGGTGTGGTCGCTCGTCAGCTGAATGATCTCGTCAAAGCGGATCAGGTAGGCGCGTGAATCACCGACGTGGCCAAGCCAGGCGCTGTGCCCGTAGATGACAGCGAAAGTAAGTGTGGTGCCCATGCCGTGACGGCCAGTGCCCGCGACCGCGGCGTCATGCACGCGCTTGTTCGCCAGCAGCACGGCCTTCTCGGCCACGCGGTCCAGGCCGACCACCGGCCGGCCCCGCTCAGCCTCCGCGACATAGCGGGTGAAGGACTCGCCCAGCACGTGGATGGCGATGCGACTGGCTTCCTCACCGGCCGCCGCGCCGCCCATGCCATCGGCGATGCCGAGCACGGTCAGGAACCGGTCCCGGAACGGGAACTCCCAGAAGCGGTGATAGTCCTCGTTCAAGGGTCGGACCTTGCCCACGTCCGAGCCGTGCCCGAAGTTCAGTCCAGGACGCACGCGTTCAGTCTACAGCAGCGACCCGGCGCCCGGTCGGTGAATTGCCACAACGCGTTTGGAACCTTTCAGTTGCCGTTGCTGCGTGGCCGCCGGATCGTCTCAAGGTAGGGGAACTCGGTGAGCACCTCACGGAAGACGGTGAAGAGCCTGACGGCTTCACCAGCGTCCCGCGGGACCTCGCTGATACGGAGGTAACCCGAGTCCTCGCTGTCCTCGAAGCGGAAGATCGGCGTGCCGAACACCCGCAGGCACCTGGCCCGGTGGTGATCCTGTGCGAGCCTGGTCCTGAGCTCCGGATCCTGCAGGTCGGACTCGAAGCGTTGCGCGTCCAGGCCCGTGCAGTCGACCACCCGGGCGATCGTGCCGGGGGTCAGCTGCCGGTGATCCCGATGCCTGGCCCGCAGGAGCTCAAGCCGGAACCGCTCGCCCGCGTCGTCCCCCTGCCGCCGTGCGGCCAGCGAGGCAAGGAAGGGGTAAAGGCCGCCGGTGCCGCTGGGGTCCTCGCTGTTGAGCTGCTCATTCCAGATCTGGTAGTCCGGATCCTCCGAGTTGTTCTGCATGAGGCTGAAGTGGTGCCAGCGGAATCCGAGTCCGAGCTCGGATGCGGCCAGATCCGCCAGCTCTGCGGCCCTCCACGAGAACGGACAAAGGTAGTCGAAGAATACGGTTACTTGCTCCGGCATGCCCAATTACATACCCCGCCCTCACGAACGGGGGGTAACGGGCGCGACAGGTGCTCAGTTCTGCTCGGCCGGATCCCTCGGTGCGGGCAGCGCGATACTGCCGAAACGGGACTCGAACCGCTTGACGTTCTCCTCGAGGCTCAGCAGCAGCGCCTTGGCGTGCTGCGGACTCAGGATCACGCGGCTGGCCACTGTAGGCTGCTGGCGGGGATACGCCAGTACGAAGTCGATGAAGAACTCGGCTCCCGTGTGGGAGATCAGGGCCATGTTCGAGTATGAGCCCTTCGCCGTTTCCTTGTCGATCTCGAGTTTGATTTCCTTCACTTGCTCAACTCCTCCGCCAATTCAGGCAGCATCTTTCGCAGCTGGAACCTGACGCGGCCCAGTGTGGTGGCCGTGTCCAGCGTCAACACGGCAACATAACCTGCGACATCGTGAGAGTCGAGGGGGATCATCAGCACCGGTCCGTTCTCGTACTCGATCATCGTCTGCTTGATCTCGCCCTCGCCCAGCAGGTCAGCAAGCACGCGGCTGGATGCCAGGCTGGAGGCGACGAGACCCCCGATGAAGCTCAGGTCCATGTCGCCGGAAGTGACGCCCTCGACGATGAAACCGTCGGTGCTTACGATGGCGGCGCCGGTGACGCCGCGGATGTCAAGCATGCCCTGCAGGTGCGTCGCGAGGCTCATCTGCGGCCCCCCAGCGCCCCGCGCAGCGGCTGGATGGCCCGCTCGAGCGAAGGGGCGAGGATGAAGCTGCCGCTGCCGCGCTCGAAGACCAGGCCGAGCAGGTATCCGGGCAGCATGAGTACCGTGACGTCGTGCGCGGTCAGGCTGAGGCTGAACTGCCGGACGTCGCCCAGCGTGAGGCTGCCGAACGTCTGGCGCGACGCTTCGGCCAGCCCGGCGAGTTCGGCCGCGAGTTCCTCGGCGGCGAAGCGGCTGCCGACCTGCTCGACCGGCAGGCCGTCCTGCGTGAACACGACGGCAGCGACGAAACCGGACAGCTGCGTCAGCGGCTCTAGCGCACCGGCAAGGTTCATGTGAGGGACTCCAGGATGCGCTTGCCGGCGTAGCCGCTGTAGAGCCTCGCCTTGCCCAGGTTGCCGCCGGCTTCCAGCAGCAGGACGCAGAAGAGGTCGTCGTTCAGCGTACGGACGTACGCGACCTGACGCTCGGCGCTCATGATGATCTCTCCAGGGGAACCCGCCTCCAGGCGCCCGGCCATTGCGGTGCGGGCTGCCGAAAGCACGTTGGTCAGTTCGGCCACGAACGCGGACATCACCTGCGAGTGGGCGCCGCTCTGCTCCACGAGGAGCCCGTCGACGCTTCCGACGGCCGCCGCGGTGGCGCCGTCAACCTGGTCGCACAGGTTCGCAAGAATCTCGTCCAGTTCAGCCATCAGACCGGACTTTACCACGCTCCGGCCGCCTCCTCAGTTGACGTTTTCGCATCTGCAAGTCTGGTATTCTCCGGTTCATGAGTCAGCTTCACATCCATGCCGAGCCGGGCGACGTCGCACCGTTCGTCCTGCTGCCAGGCGATCCGAACAGGGCCCGGTTCATCGCCGAGGAGTTCTTCGACGCTCCCCGGCAGTACACGGACTACCGCGGCCTCCTGGGATTCACCGGGCAGTACAAGGGCCTGCCGGTCAGCGTGCAGACCACCGGCATGGGATGTCCCAGCCTTGCCATCGTCACAGAGGAACTGATCCGCCTCGGTGCCCGCACGCTCGTTCGTGTCGGTACCGCCGGCATCGTTCGGCCCGAGGTCTCGCCGGGCGAGCTGATCGTGGCCACCGCCAGCGTCCCGAACGACGGGACCACCCGCCAGTACCTGAACGGCGACGTCTACGCGCCGGCCGCGGACCACCGCGTTGTCAGCGCCCTCACGGAGACTGCCGGGCGCGGCGGCAAGCCGACCCACGTCGGCCTGATCCAGACCGAGGACGCCTTCTACGCCACCGTGCCCGACCATGTCGCGCGGATGAGCGAGCTTGGCGTGCTCGCGGTCGAGATGGAGGCCTCGGCGCTGTTCCTGCTCGGCAAGCTGCGCGAAGTGCGCACGGGCTGCGCCCTGGTCGCAAGCAACTACATCGGTGATGCGCAGTTCGTGGAACCGTCGGTACTGAAGGACGGGGTCAGCCACATGGTCTCGGTTGCCCTGGAGGCCGCGCTGGTGCTCGAGTCGTGAGCGGCACCGTCGCCGTACTGGGAGCCGGAACGATGGGCGCGGGCATCGCGCAGGCTGCTGCGGCCGCGGGCCACAGCGTCGTGCTGTTCGACATCGACGCGGGCTCGCGCGAACGCGGCGGCGCGGCGATCGCCTCGAGCCTCGCGCGGATCGTGCGCAAGGGCACCATGACGGAGGCGGACGCCGCGGCAGTACAGGAACGCGTGACACTGGCCGATCAGCTGACCGCGATCCGCAAGGCCGGCATCGTTATCGAAGCTGTCACAGAGAACCTCGACATCAAGCGAAGCCTCTGGCAGGCCGCCGCGGCGGAAGCGCCTGAGACGGCGCTGCTGGCGACCAACACGTCCAGCCTGTCGGTCACGCAGATCGCGTCGTTCAGCGGGCGGCCGGCGAGCTTCTGCGGCCTGCACTTCTTCAACCCCGTGCCGGTGCTTCCCCTGGTGGAAGTGGTGCGCGGCGAGCTTTCGAGCCAGGAGACGATCGATCGCGCCGAAGCCTTCGTTAACGGCATCGGCAAGACCCCGCTGCTGTGCAACGACACCCCGGGCTTCCTTGTCAACCGGCTGCTGATCCCCTACATGAACGACGCGGTGCACGCCCTGAGCGAGGGCGTCGGCACCGCCGAACAGATCGACACCGCCATGAAGCTCGGTGCGAACATGCCGATCGGACCGCTGGCACTGACCGACCTGGTCGGGCTCGACGTGGCACTCGCTGCGGCCGACAGCCTGTACGCCGAGTACCAGGACCCGAAGTTCCGGGTCTCGCCACTTCTGCGCCGCCTGGTGCGGGCCGGCAAGCTGGGCCGCAAGTCCGGTGCCGGCTTCCATGATTACGAATGAGCACAACCGGAGGGACCACAAGATGAGTGACCGGAACGACCCCGAACTGATCGACGATGTCGAATTCGAGTTTGACAACCTGACCTGGGAAGCCGCCGATGGCATCGGGATCATCACCCTGAGCCGGCCGGAGGCGCTCAACGCCCTCACCAGCGACATGCTCCTGGAGCTGTCGATCGCGCTCGACCTGGCCGCAGGAAACGAAGATGTCCGCGCCCTGATCATCACGGGGGCGGGCCGCTCGTTCGTGGCGGGTGCGGACATCCGGGAGTTCGAGGGACTCGGCAAGGACCCGTTCCAGGGGCGGGACGCAGCACTTGCGGGCCAGGACGTGCTGGCCCACATCTCCAGCATGCCGATACCCACGATCGCTGCCATCAACGGCTTCGCGTTCGGCGGTGGGCTCGAACTGGCGCTGGCTGCCGACCTGCGGGTCGCGGCCACTGACGCGCGCATGGGCCTGCCCGAAGTCGGCCTTGGCCTCATCCCGGGTTACGGCGGCACGCAGCGCCTTCCCCGTCTGATCGGCCCCAGCCGCGCGCTCGACCTGATCCTTACAGGCCGGCACGTGCCGGCGGATGAAGCGCTGCAGCTGGGCCTGGTCAACCGCGTGGCGGATGATGCCGTGGCCGAAGCCCGTGAGCTGGCCGGCCTCATGATCAGGAACGCTCCCATCTCGCTGGGCGTGGCCAAGGAAGCCGTCGTGCGCGGCGAGGGCATGAGCCTCGCGGAGGGACTGGAGATCGAGGCGGACCTGTTCGGTTTCATCTCGACAACCAGTGACATGCGCGAGGGCACGCAGGCGTTCCTGGAGAAGCGCAAGCCGGAATTCACCGGCGAGTAGTCCGGAAGCCTTTTAGTGCCGTTCAGAATCCGTTTCTCGCTCGCCCTGCTGCTGGCCCTGGTGCTGGTCCTCCTGGTCGGGCCACTCATCCTGCCGATCCGCGCACTGCCGGACACCGTTTCGGAGCGTTCACTCGCGGGCAGCGACAGCCAGTTCGTAGGCGTGGGCCAGCTCGACATGCACTACCTGGAGCAAGGCCTTCCCGGCGTCGAGGCCGCAGCGCCCCTGGTCATGGTTCATGGCTTCGCCCTGAACGCGCTCTCGTGGCGTGACGTTCAGCCCGGACTGGCGGACGTCGCGCACAGCTTCGCGCTTGACCTGCCCGGGTTCGGCCTGACATCCAGGCCGCTGGCAGGCTCCTGGCCCGCTGGCCAGAGCCCGTATGCCCCGAGGCAGAACTCCGTTCAGGTCCTGGACTTCATGACCGCGGTCGGGGTCGAAGAGGCGATCCTGGTAGGTCACTCTTCCGGCGCAACTGTCGCGCTTGAGGCTGCCCTGCGCGAGCCCGGCCGGGTGCGCGGCCTCGTGCTGGTCGGCCCGGCGCTCTACAGCACCACCGATCACCGTCCCGCCTTCGCCCGGATGCTGATGAACACGCCCCACCTGGCGCGTGTGGGCCCGCTGCTGATGCGGCAGATCGGTGGCGCGCCCGGCGAGAGCCTGATCCTGGCCAACTGGTCCGACCCGCAGCTCGCGGACGAGCGCGTACTGGCCGCCCATCAGCTCAACTACCGGGCACACGGCTGGGACAGGGCACTCTGGGAGGTCTCGCGCGCCAGCCATGAACCTGATTTCCTCGACCGACTGTCGGACGTCGGCGTGCCCGTGCTCGTCGTGAGCGGCAGCGAGGACACCATCGTGCCGACAGCAGATGCCGAGCGCCTCGCCGCCGAGCTGCCTGACGCGACGTTCGCCCTGATGGAGGGCTGCGGTCACGTGGTCCACGAGGAGTGCGCGTCACACTTCGTCGAGCTCGTCTCCAGCTGGCTGGCAGACGTTCGCCTCCTGAGCGTCGAGTGAGCCATGTTAGTGTTGGACAGTGGTACTAGGCGTTATCAGTGACATCCACGCGAACGTCCTCGCGCTGGAAGCCGCACTCAAGGCGTTGCGGGAGCGCGGTGCCGAGTCGATCCTGTGTCTGGGTGACCTGGTCGGTTACGGCCCGTCGCCGAACGAGACGCTGGACCTGGTTCGCAGCGAAGGGCTGATGTGCACGCTCGGCGCGGCCGACGAACGCATCGCGTTCGACTTCGCGCGTGAAGGCAAGCCCCGCGTCGGCGTCGCGGACCAGATCCTGGAGTGGACGCGCGAGGTGATCGAACCCCGTCACGTGGAGTTCCTCCGCACGCTGCCTGTCCAGCGGCGCCTGAACACCCCGGCCGGCCGCCTGCGCTTCTTCCATGGCTCGCCCGAAACGCCTTCCGAACGCATCAACCTGAACCAGGATCCCGTCTCGCTCGCCAAACTGCTCGAGCGGGCGCGCTGCCGCATCATGATCGCCGGCGCAACGCACGTGCCCTACTACCGCGAACTGCCCGGCGGCTGGGTGCTGAACCCCGGTTCGGTCGGGCTTGCGCTCAACGGCGAGCCGGGTGCGGACTTCGCGCTGCTCACTATCACCGGGGACAAGGTCGACGTTTCGATGGACAAGGTCGACTACGACTACGCCGCCGTCGCCTTCGACATCATCGCCTGGGGCCTGCCCCGGATGGTGGCCGAAGCCGTCCAGCACGGCCGCATGCCCGAGCAGAGCTCGGGCGACCTCCTCGAGACCTGAAAGCTTCCTAGCTGACCAGCTCGACCGCAAGGGCGAGCGCTTCCCCTCCACCTATGCAGATGCCAGCCACGCCGCGCCGGCCCCCACGCCGCGCCAGGGCGTTCAGGAGCGTCACGACGATGCGGGCTCCCGAGGCACCGATCGGATGCCCCAGCGCGACCGCGCCGCCGAACACGTTGACACGCTCCTCGTCCAGTTCCAGCTCCCTGACGGCAGCCATCGGCACCACGCTGAACGCCTCGTTGATCTCCCATGCGTCCACGTCGCCCGCTGCCCAGCCCACCTTCTGCAGCAGATCCTGCATCGCCGTCACCGGGGCCGTGGTGAACCACTGGGGCTCATGCGCGTGAACGGCGCTGCCGCGGATCACGGCCAGCGGCGTCCAGCCCCGCTCGCGCGCGTGCCCTGCGGAGGTGAGCACGACCGCGGCGGCACCGTCGTTGATGGTCGAGGCGTTGCCCGCCGTGATGGTGCCGTCCTTCTCGAAGGCGGCGCGCAGCTTCGGAAGGCGGTCGAAGTCGACCTGGCCGGGTCCCTCGTCCTGGGTGACGGGAGTGCCTTCACCACGCCTGGCCGGGGCGGTGACGCTTACGATCTCGGAGGCGAAGGCACCAGACGCCTGCGCCGCCTGCGCCCGCCGGTACGACCTGGCAGCGAACGCGTCCTGCTCCTCGCGCGTGAAGGCGTAACGGTCCGCGCACAGCTCTGCGCACGATCCCATGTGCTTGTCCCCGTAAGCGTCCCAGAGGCCGTCGTGCACGAGCGAGTCGATCGCCTGTGCGTTGCCCAGCCGGAGGCCGCCGCGCGCCCCCGGCAGCAGGTAGGGCGCGTTGCTCATCGACTCCATCCCGCCGGCAAAGACGACATGAGCGTCTCCGCTGCCGATCGCCCGCGAACCCTGGATGATCGCCTCGAGCCCGCTGCCGCACATCTTGTTGAGCGTCACCGCCGGCACCGAGCGGCCGAGTCCGCCGTGGATGGCGGCCTGCCTCGCAGGCGCCTGGCCCAGGCCCGCACTCAGGACGTTGCCCAACAGCACAAGGTCGGCCTCGTTCTCGCCGATTCCCAGGCGGCCTGCGAGCTCCGCGAGCACGGCCGCCCCGAGGCGGGGTGCACTTACGCCCTGCAGGGCTCCCTGAAACGCTCCCATGGCGGTGCGTCCCGCCGCTGCTATCACGATCTCCATCGACATTCCACCTCGATCTGCGACTTCCCTCAGCGCCTCAGCACGGCCGTTGCGCTCACTCCCTGCCACTGTACCGTCAGTTGCGCCCGCGGATTGAAGCGCTCGGGCAGCAGCACGATCCCCGTGACGGGTGATTCCGGCCCGACGCTGTCGAACGAGCCGTTGGCGGCAAGCATCTCGCTGCGCACCGTGACTCCGCTCTGGCTGAGCGAGAGCTCGGGGTCGAGCGGCGCGTCCTCCCTGCTGGTCAGCACGAAGTAGAGTGGTCGCTCGCCCTGCAGGCCCAGCATGATCGAGTCGAACTCGGCGCGCTGGCCGGGCAGCGCGAGCGAGAGCAGGCCCAGGTCGACCAGCAGCAGGCTCTGGTTCCCGCTGAAGAGCCGGATGCCCTGCACGCCGTTCCCCAGCTCGACGTTCTCGGAGCGCACGGCAGCGCCGGGGAGTGCAGGAACCGGGATGAAACCGGGCGTCGCGGCCTCTTCAAGCAGCAGACGGGTACGGTCTGGCAGCACCACGACGCGCCCGCTGACGGTGCCGCCCAGCTGCGTGAGCAGCGAGAGCGGAGCCCAGAGGACCCCGCGGTCTTCCCTCAGGGGCAAGGCAAGCCGCAGCTCGACCTCCGCCCCTCCGGCCGCGGCACGCCAGAAGCCGTCCTGGCTGCCGCTGAACAGGGTGAGGACGCCGAACGGTGTCCTGAGCGTTACCGAATCGCCTACCCGCGTGGCGGCCTCGCCAAGTACCGTGGCCACATCCTGAAGCGACACGTGCGTGACGCCGGCGAACTCGCGTACCTGCACGCCCTGGGCCGACGTCAGGCTCAGCAGCATCAGGATCAGCAGGACGGCAAGGCGGGTCATTGCACCGAGGATAGCAGCCGCCTGCCCCTGAAACGTGCGCGAGACAGTAACGCGCTTCCGGGTCTGCCGGGGTGCGGATTGGTACACTGTGTTCATAGAAAAGGTTCACGGTCAGACTTCCGGATTGAAACACAGCGCTCTGAAGCGGCTGAGCAACCTGTACCGGCGTAAAGTGCCTCCACAGGTGCCGGTCACGCTCGACCTCGCGCGGGCCATGACAGACCTGAGCATCGAGCTCGGACGCGGCGTCAGCCTGCTGCTTGACCGGCGCGGGCGCGTCATCACCGTCGCCGTCGGCGATGCGGACGACACGCCGCTGCCGCAGGTGACGGGCGAGGCCGGGTCCAGGCTGTACGGGCTGCGGCTGGTCCACACGCACCTCAAGCCGGGCGGGTTGAGCGGGCGCGACCTCTCCATGCTGTTCCTGAACAGGCTCGACGCGATGGTGGCGGTCGACGCCGTGCCTGCTGCCAACGGCGGCAGCGGCTCGACGGTCGGCAGGGCTCAGCTCGCCACCATCTCCCCTCCCACCAGCACGGAGGAAGACTGGATCATCGACGATCCGGTCCAGGTGTTCGAACTGGAGCACGAGAACTTCCTCGAGCGCACGGCAGCGCTGGAAGAGGAACTCGCGCGGTCACGCGAAGCCCGGGAGGTCACGCGCAGCAGCAGCGAGCGCGCCGTCCTGGTTGGCCTGCATACCGGCGAGACGTTCGACGAGGCGACCGCCCGCCTGGACGAGCTCGCCGAGCTGGCCCGCAGCGCGGGAGCCGTCGTCGTGTATTCGAGCCTGCAGTCGCGCCCGAAGCCCGATCCGCGCACCGTGGTCGGCCGCGGCAAGCTGCAGGAGTTCGTGTCGAAGGCGTACCACGAGGATGCGGACCTGATCATCTTCGACCGCGAACTGTCGCCCGCGCAGGCCAGGGAGATCGACAAGGAAACGAACCTCAAGGTGCTCGACAGGACGCAGCTGATCCTGGACATCTTCGCGCAGAACGCCCGCGGGCACGAAGCGCAGGTTCAGGTGGAACTGGCCCAGCTGCAGTACCAGCTGCCGCGCCTGGCCGGGCGCGGCCAGGCGATGAGCCGGCTCGGTGGCGGCATCGGCACGCGCGGTCCCGGCGAGACCAAGCTCGAGGAGGACAGGCGCCGCATCCGCGACCGCATCTCGGCGCTCGAGAAGGACGTCGACCGGATCAGCCAGCGCCGCACGGAGACACGCAAGCAGCGGACCCTGTCGGACGTGCCTGTGATCGGCCTGGTCGGCTACACCAACGCGGGCAAGAGCACGCTGTTCAATACGCTCACCAAGTCAGACGTCAGTTCGCGTTCGCGCCTGTTCGAGACGCTTCGGCCCACCACGCGCGAAGGCTGGCTCCCCGGCCTGGGCGAGTGGGGCGGCAAGGTTCTCTTCACCGACACGGTCGGCTTCATCCGCGACCTGCCCGACGAGCTCATCAACGCCTTCCGCGCCACCCTCGAGGAGCTTCATGACGCCGACTACCTGCTCCACGTCATCGACGCCGCCACGCCGGGCGCAACGGACCGCATCGAATCGGTCAACAGGATCCTGGATGACCTTGAGCTCAAGCCACGGCGGCTGGTGGTCATCAACAAGGCTGACATCACGCCCGAGACGGAGCTGCGGCAGCTGGCTGACCAGTACGGCGCAGCAGCCGTCTCGGCCATCACGCGCGAAGGCATCCCGGAGCTGCTCGATAGCCTGGCGGACGTCATCACGCGCGACCTGGCGGTCTCCACCACCGGCTGAGGCTGCGGCCCTGGTCAGCTGCGCCTGAAGACCGCGGCCAGCACGAACAGCACCGCCTGGCTGAGGATGATTACGCTTCCCGACGGCACGTTGAACGCCCAGGAGAGAACCAGGCCGCCCAGCGTGCTCACGACGCCTGCGGCGATGGCGAGCAGCGTCATCGTGATCAGCGAACGCGCAACGAGGCGCGCGGCCGCTGCCGGAATCACGAGGTAGGCGGCCAGCAGGATCACCCCGACCATCTGGGCGCTGACGACCACCACCAGGGCGGAAACCACGAACAGCACGTATTCCAGCTGGCGCGTCTTCACGCCGTCGGTCCGGGCGAGCTCGCTGTCGAACGTCGCGTACGCGAGCCTGGGCCACAGGAGCAGCATGGTCGCGACCGTGACCGCGGCGGTCACAAGGATCACCGTCAGGTCCGTCCTGCCTACCGCGAGGATCGAGCCGAAGAGGAGGCTTTCCACGTTCACCGTGCTGCGTTCGGCCGGGATTATCGAGATGAACAGCACCGCGAGCGCCGCGGCCACGGCGAAGAACACGCCGATGACGCTGTCCGAGGCCAGGCCGGTACGGTCACGCACGAAGGCGATGCCCAGCGCGACTGCGACGGTGAAGGGGACCGCTATCAACAGAGGCTGCTGCAGCAGGTCGGTGCCGGCGCTGAACGCGCCGATGAGCGCACCGAGCGCGAGCCCGCCGAACGACGCGTGCGCCAGGCCGTCACCCAGGAAGGAGAGTCCACGCTGAACTACGAACGTGCCGACCAGGCCCGCCATGACAGCGACGGCCAGGCCGCCGAGCAGGGCACGCTGCATGAACGCGTAACTGAAGAGGTCGAGCAGTTCCTGCACGCTACAGCACCAGCACGCGGTGGCCGTGCCCGCGGTGACCGTACGCCTGCTTGAGCGACTCGTCCGTGAGCACTTCCTCTGGCGGCCCGTAGGCGTAAAGCTCCCGGTTGACGACCGCAACCAGATCGGCATGGAAACGGGCGGCGGTCAGGTCGTGCGTCACCATGGCGACCGCTGCGCCCGACAGTTTCTGGTAGCGCTCGAGCAGGTCGTACAGGTCGTGCTCACCGAGGAAGTCGACGCCTGTGGCCGGTTCGTCCAGCAGCACGAGCGAGGGCCGCCTGACCAGTGCGCGAGCGAGGTAGATGCGCTGCAGCTCGCCGCCGGAAAGGTGCGAGAGCGAGCGTCCGGCCAGGTGACCCGCTCCGACCGCCTCGAGTGCCTCGTGGGCCAGGCGGGCCTCGACGCCGGTCACCCGGGCTGGCCAGGCGCGCCTCAGGCCGGTCACCACGACCTCCTCCGCGTTGGCGGGGAACGTGCGGTCGAACGTCTTGAGCTGGGGCACGTAGCCGATGCGGTCGGGCCGGTCGCCGGCGTCGTGGCCGAAGATCGCCGCGTGCCCCTGGTCCGGCGTGATGAGCCCGAGGGCGACCTTGACGATCGTGCTCTTGCCGGCGCCGTTGGGTCCGACGATCGCAAGCGTCCGCCCCGGTTCCAGGTCGAAGCTCACGTTCTGCAGAGCCTGGACCTGTCCGAAGCGGACGCTGACGTTGTGTATGTGAAGAGCCGGGTACGGCTCCAAGGCTTCTATCCGTTCAGTACGCCTCAGCGGTTGTTCGCGAGCTTCTGTGGGTTGACCAGCAGGGTCGGGTCAAGGCTGCGGAGCGCCTGGGCGCTGATCCAGATCCGCTTCGGCTTGCCGTCGATCCAGACGGTGCGCTTCTGCAGGTTGGGCTTGACCGCCCGCTTGTGGACTCCGACCTTCTTCAGACCGACGCCGCCACGCTTCTTGGGTGAGCCCTTGCGAATGCTCGTGGTTGAATGCCGCGTCTTGCGGCCGGTGATTGCGCATACTCGTGCCATCTTCATGTCCTCCAGCGCCGCCGGTCGAGCACTCGGTGCTAGCGGCAAGCAAGCAACAGATTCTAGCAGATGGGGAGGCCCCTTGGCAACCGGCGGCGCGACGGGGCCGGAGGCTGGCTCAGACGGCCAGCAGCGGACCGAGCGCCCGGCCGCCGAGCACGTGCACGTGCAGGTGCGGCACCTCCATGTGAGCGTGCTCCCCGCTGTTGACGATCAGGCGGTAGCCGTGCTCGAGCCCTTCCTGCTCGGCGACCTTCCTGGCGACGATGAAGAGGTGGCCGAGCAGCGCCTCGTCTTCCTCTGCGACCTCGGACGCCATCGTGATCAGCTTGTTGGGAACGACAAGGATGTGCACGGGCGCCTGGGGGTTGATGTCGCGGAACGCGGTGGCGCGGTCGTCCTGGAAGACGATGTCCGCGGGGATCTCGCGCCTGATTATCTTGCTGAAGACCGTTTCCTCTGGCATGCTAAAGCTCCTCTCCTGCGGCTGCCCGCTTGAGTTCACCCATCGTGAACAGCGGGCGCAGCGTCACGTTCGCCGAGGCCAGGGCTTCGGCTCCGCCCGCCTCGCGGTCGATGACACAGAGCGCCACGTCGACCTGCGCGCCCAGCGCCCGCAGGTCACCGGTCGACAGTACGATCTGCCCACCCGACGTGACGACGTCCTCGACCACCAGAAGCCTGAGCCCGCTGATCTCGCCGCCCTCGGCCAGGCGCATGGTGCCGTACTCCTTGGCCTTCTTGCGCACGCTCCTCAGCGGCAGGCCCGTCACCTGCGACAGCACGGCCGCTATCGGCACGCCGCCCAGTTCGAGGCCGGCCAGGGCGTCGGTGTCCGCTGGCACCAGCGGGGCCAGGTGCGCGGCGATCGCGTGCAGCAGCGTGGGGTCGCTCTCGAACAGGTACTTGTCGAAGTACTCGGTCGCAGTCGCGCCGCTGCGCAGCGTGAAGCTGCCCTGCAGGTTCGATGCATGGTGGATGGCGCGTGCGAGCTCCGTGCGTGTCATGGACCGTACTGTATCAAGCCGGCAATCCAGCCGAAGGACCTTTGGTGCGTGATAACCTCGCCGGGATGACACAAACAGGGCGCTTCAGCATCACGGTTCCCGCCACCAGCGCGAACCTTGGCCCCGGCTTCGACACGCTCGGCATCGCCGTGGCACTGCCGCTGCGGGTCGAGGCGACCGAATCAGACACCGACCGCTTCCTCTACGAGGGCGAGGGCAGCCTGCCGGACACCCCGAAGAACCTGATGCACCAGGGCTTCGCGCTCGTCTGCCGCGAGCTGGGCTTGGAGCCCGTGCCGGTGGAGTTCCGGGTGAACAGCTCCATCCCGCTGGCGCGCGGCCTGGGCTCCTCGTCTGCCGCACTGGTGGCCGGAGCCGCGGCTGCCGACGCGCTGACAGGCAACCGCCTGGGTCGCGACGGGGTGTTTCAGATATGTGCGCGCGCCGAGGGGCATCCGGACAACGTGGCGCCGGCCGTGTTCGGCGGCTTCACCGCCTCGGCGGCAACCGACCAGGGTTTCGTGACGCGCAGCCTGCCGCT
>ERZ869909.1008-NODE-1008-length-25555-cov-94.050082_pt1 | contig 25555 bp, 27 predicted proteins | sample MGYA00520892_ERZ869909 | MGnify/ENA primary metagenome ERZ869909 (study PRJEB32215, sample SAMEA104723947) | bioreactor metagenome | biome: bioreactor; feature: anaerobic bioreactor; material: water | place: China | collected 2015-03-12 ... | reverse complement strand
TTGCGATCCCCTAGCGAGCCGATATGACAGACGTCCGATCCATCGTATGAACCAAACCGTCCGCATATCCCTTCAATTACCATCTTGTCAAAAAGCAAACCCACAAGACAACAAACCAACAGCGCGCCATATACAACAAGCGCAACCGCTAGCCTCATCTCCGGAATTTCTCAGCAAACCTTCCGATCCGCCGCCCCGACACAGTTCCCCGCTGCCGGTGAAGCGCTATCTAGGGAGTTCTCAAAATCACCGCAAGAGGAAAAAGCATCGAATACCCAAATTTCGTGACAGATTTCTGATCGGACCATCTAACTCGTTGAAATAGAATGGATATTCTGTCCAACTTTTCCGGCACCCCTTGACCGCTCGGTTTCGCTGCCATTTGTGTGTCGGCGGCAATAGCCCACAAGATACAGATCAGACCGGGAATCGGGCGTAGAATCGGGTGCTGGAAATGCAAACAGCGGCCCGGAGGGCCGCTGCTGCGAGTCGTTTGTGATGGCCATGGTCAGGCCAGGTTGGGGTCGATTCCCTTGCAGGCGTCAACCAACCCGCGGACCGCGCCCACCGATTTGTCGAACATCGCCTGTTCGGCATTGTTGAGCTTGATGTCGACCACCCGCTCGATACCGCCCTTGCCGATAATGGTGGGCACACCGACATACATGCCATCCAGTCCGAACTCGCCGTTGCACCAGGCCGCGCAGGGCAGGAGGCGCTTCTGGTCCTTCAGATAGGCCTCTGCCATCTCGATTGCCGACGTGGCGGGCGCATAGAAGGCCGAGCCGGTTTTCAGAAGGCCCACAATCTCGGCACCGCCGTCACGGGTGCGCTGAACGATGGCATCCAGCTTTTCCTGCGTGGTCCAGCCCATCTGCACCAGATCCGGCAGCGGAATACCCGCAACGGTGGAATAGCGCGTCAGCGGCACCATCGTGTCGCCGTGGCCGCCCAGCACGAAGGCTGTGACATCACGCATCGAGACATTGAACTCGACCGACAGGAAATGACGGAAGCGCGCCGAATCGAGCACGCCGGCCATGCCGACCACCATGTTGTAGGGCAGGCCCGAGAATTCGCGCAGGGCCCAGACCATCGCATCGAGCGGATTGGTGATGCAGATCACGAAAGCATTGGGGGCGTGTTTGGCGATACCCTCGCCCACAGACTTCATGACTTTCAGGTTGATGCCCAGCAGGTCATCGCGGCTCATACCGGGTTTGCGCGGCACACCGGCGGTAACGATGCAGACATCGGCCCCCGCGATATCGGCATAATCGTTAGTGCCCTTCATCACGGCGTCAAACACTTCGGACGGGCCGGATTCGGCGATATCGAGGGCCTTGCCCTGCGGAACCCCCTCGGCGATGTCGAAAAGGATGACGTCGCCAAGTTCCTTGATCGCGGCGAGATGGGCAAGCGTGCCACCAATCTGCCCAGCGCCGATCAGCGCGATTTTGGGTCTGGCCATGGTTTACTCCGGTCAGGTTGCAATTCGCGTCTTGCTAAGGCTTCGGCGGTTGTCGTGCAAGTGTCGCGGCGGCGCGGCACCTGCGGGGATGCGTTGTTATCGCTGTCATCGCGGCAGCGGGTGGCGGCTCTCTGCAATGCAGAAAATTGCGCTTGCGATTAATATCGGAAAATGGTGGGTTGCGCGCAATAATGTTTCACGGGAGAGAATCATGGACAGCCGCCCCTTCCGCTCTGTGCTCTATATACCTGGCTCGCGTGAGCGCGCGATGGAGAAGGCGCGTTCGCTTGCCGCAGATGCGATCATCTTCGATCTGGAAGATGCGGTTGCCGTGGATGAAAAGGCAGCCGCGCGCGGACTGCTTGCCAAGACCCTCGTGAACACCGATTTCGGGCCGCGCGCAAAGCTGGTGCGGATCAACGGGTTTGATACTGAATGGGGCGCGGCGGATCTGGAGGTGATCGCCGCCGCCAGGCCAGAAGCGATCTTGCTGCCAAAGGTCAATTCTGCCGCCGATATTCAGGCGCTGGCCGACCGGCTGGATGCACGCACCGAGACCGCTGACACCCGCATCTGGGCGATGATGGAGACACCGCAAGGCGTGTTCAACGCGGCTTCCATTGCTGCCGCGCCGCGCATGGCTGGGTTTGTCATGGGCACCAACGATCTGGCCAAAGAGCTGGGCTGCCGTTTCCGCGCAGATCGTCTGCCGCTGCAGTTTGCGCTGCAGGCCTGCCTGATGGCGGCGCGGGCCTCGGGGCTGATTGCGGTGGATGGCGTCTATAATGCGTTCAAGGATGAGGAAGGCTTGCGCGCTGAATGCGAGCAGGGCCGCGATCTGGGCTTTGACGGCAAAACCCTGATCCACCCGGCACAGCTGGACATCGCCAACACCGTCTTTGCCCCCGACGAGGCCGCCATCGACCTTGCCCGCCGTCAGATCGCCGCCTTTGACGAGGCGACGGCAAAGGGGCAGGGCGTGGCCGTGGTGGATGGCAAGATTGTCGAAAACCTGCATATTGTAACAGCCCGGAACGTGCTGGCACGCGCCGAGGCAATCGCGCAATTACAAAAGGCCATGTAACATGGGCTACATCGTTCTTATCCTTGGCGTCGCCCTCTGGGCTGGTGCGCATCTGTTCAAGAGCCTCTGGCCCAAGCGCCGCGCTGCAATGGGCGAGAGCGGCAAGGGGATAATCGCGCTGGCACTGTTGGCATCGATCGTGGTTATGGTGCTGGGCTATCGCTCGGCTGACTATATCCATGTCTGGACCCCGCCGTCCTTCCTGACCCACCTCAACAACCTGTTGATGCTGCTGGCGGTCTATCTGTTTGCGGCCTCGGTCCTCAAACCTCGTATCACCCGCATGATTCGCCACCCGCAACTGACGGCCGTAAAAACCTGGGCGGTAGCGCATCTTCTGGTGAACGGCACTATGGCCGGTATCATTCTGTTCGGCGGGCTACTGGCCTGGGCGGTTGTGACAGTGATTCTGATCAACCGCGCCCAACGGAGCTGGCAACGCCCTGCGCCCGCCTCGCTTCTGGTCGAGGGTGGGGCCGTGGTTGCCGCCCTGGTCGGCACCTGGCTTATTGGCACAATTCATATCTGGCTGGGCGTATGGCCCTATGGGTGACACATGAAACTTTACAGACTGCTGACAGAGGATGACACCTCGGAATTCTGCCACAAGGTCACGCTTGCACTGAACAAGGGATGGACGCTGCATGGCTCACCCGCGATGACCTTTGACGCGGCGCGCGGCGTGATGCGCTGCGCCCAGGCCGTCACCAAAGAGGTTCCGGGCGATTATCACCCGGACATCAAGCTTGGCGAACAATGACGGCGAAGGGCCGGACGGAGACAACGATGAAGACCAACAGCGGCAATTTCTTCGAGGATTACAGCATTGGCCAGGTGATCCGCCATGCGGTGCCGCGCACGCTGACCGGGGCTGAGCGCGCGCTTTATCATGCGCTCTATCCCGCACGCGGCGCGCTCTATTCCTCGGATGAATTTGCCCGCGGTTGCGGGCTGCGGCAAAGCCCGCTGGATGATCTGATTGTCTTTCACACCGTCTTCGGCAAGACTGTTCCTGATATCAGCCTTAATGCCGTAGCCAACCTGGGTTATGCGCAGGGACGCTGGCTGATGCCGGTCTGGCCGGGCGATACGCTGACCTCGGAGTCCGAGGTGATCGGACTGAAGGAAAACTCCAACGGCAAATCAGGCGTGGTCTGGGTGCGCACAACCGGACGCAACCAGCACGGCGAGGCGGTGCTGGAGTATGTGCGCTGGGTCATGGTACGCAAAAACCGCGATACGCCCACACCCGAGCCCGTGGTGCCCAGCCTTGACCCGGTGGTCGCACCCGCTGATCTGGTGGTGCCGCCGGGCCTGTCCTTCGCCAATCATGATTTCGAACTGTCCGGCGAGCCCTATCGCATGTCCGATTACCAGGTGGGTGAGGTGATCGACCATGTTGATGGCGTGACCATCGAGGAGGCCGAACATATGCTGGCCACCCGCCTGTGGCAGAATACTGCCAAGGTCCATTTCGACGCCACCTTCCGGCCTGACGGCAAACGGCTGATCTATGGCGGCCATGTCATCTCGCTGGCCCGTGCGCTCAGCTTCAACGGTCTGGCCAATGCGCAGATGATTGTCGCGCTCAACGGCGGCGCGCATGCCAATCCCTGTTTCGCGGGTGACACGGTGCGGGCGTGGTCCGAGGTGCTCGACAAGGCCGACACCGCCGCCCCCGGCGTCGGCGCGATCCGGCTGCGGCTGGTGGCCGTCCGGGGCACAACGGCAGAGGCCGGGGCGCTCAAGGATGAGAACGGCAAATACCTGCCCGACGTCCTGTTGGATCTGGATTATTGGGCGCTGTTGCCAAACAGCTGAAAATCCGGTCAGAACCAGCCAACTATGGCGTTTATGTAACATTCTGCCCGCGCCGTGCGTGTCACTCCATTTACATGCTATCCGGTCGATTCGACCGGGTGTATTTCTCCTATTGCAAAGCGAGGCGAGTGCAGGTTGCACGATAAAGCCGCCGCATCGGCACATGGAGCATTGAAATGGCAAAGAAGACCCTTCTCGCATCGAGCGTGGCGGCGCTTGCGCTGCTGGCCGCAGTTCCTGCATCGGCACAAGGCCTCACCTTCTCCTGGGGCGGCACCATCACGTCGAACTACATCTCTCGCGGCGTCACCCAGACACAGAACCGCCCCGCTTTCCAGCCTTGGGTAGAGGTTGAATCGAATGGCTTTTATGCAGGCCTCTGGGCATCGAACGTGCGCTTTGGCGGCGGCGATCCTGACCGTGTCGAAGTCGATATCTACGGCGGGTATCGCTGGTCGATCGAGAACACCAGCTTCGATGTAGGCTATGCGCGTTACCTCTATAACAGCAGTGGCGATTGCTGTGGTGAATTCTACGCCTTGGTCGAGCATGAAGCCGGAGCGCTGACCATGTTCGGCGGTGCCTATTTCGACCATTCGGGCAGTCTGACTGTAAGTGATGCACATGCCGGTTTCAGCCTTGCTCTGATGGACAACCTCAGCGCTTCAACCAAGCTGGGCCATTCTGCCGGCGTCACCTATGCCGATGTCGGCCTAACCTACGCATTCAACGACAACTACGATGTCGATGCGCGGGTCTACCGCTCGGGCAGCCTGGGCACCCGGGCCGTCGTATCGTTCAACTTTGGTTTCTGACAAGCGCAGCGGCCATGGCCGTGACAGAGGCGGGTGCGCGACACCCGCCTTTTTGTTTTGTTCAGGCCGATTCAACCTGAAGGCACCGACACCGCTACCATGTGATCACGGCGAGAATTCTTGTGATCACGTTTGGCAATTTTTTGACTTTCCTCTGACGAAGCGCCACTTTTGAACCAACTGAGCGCGTGACTTGGCGGAAAAAATCGCTATTCAATCCCTTCAAAGCCATCCGGCCGCGCGCCGGGACCGCCAATAGAGAGAGGGAATGTTCATGGCTGATGTGAACCGGGGCAACCGGCCGTTGTCTCCCCATCTGACAATCTACCGGCTTCCACTGACCGCGAAATTGTCGATCCTGCACCGCATCACCGGGGTTGGCATGGTTCTTGCCGCCATTCTTATTGTCTGGTGGTTCGTTGCTGCCGTCTATTCGCCCGAGTATTTCGCGACCGCTGATTGGCTGCTGACCTCCTGGATCGGAACGCTGGTGATGACGGGCTCGCTCTGGGCGCTCTGGTATCACTTCTGCAACGGCATCCGCCACCTTGTCTGGGACGCAGGCCGCAGCTTTGACCTCGACAAGACCGAGCGTAACAACTGGATCATCCTTGGCAGTTCGGTCGCATTGACCGTGCTGACACTGATCATCGCCTGACGGAGGGGACAATGGGGTACAAAACCGATTTCGCGCGCGTTCAGGGCTTGGGCACAGCCGGCGATGGCGCGCATCACTGGTGGCTGCACCGTATTTCCGCCGTCGCGATGATTCCACTCACGCTGCTGTTCATATTCCCTTTCGCCCGAACGCTGGGCAATGGCTATGAAGCGATGATCGCCACCTATTCCAACTTTGGCCATGCGCTGGTTGCGGTGCTGTTCTTCCTCGTGGGCTTCTGGCACCTGGCCATGGGGCTTCAGGTCGTGATCGAAGATTACGTGCCACACAAACCTACCCGCGTTGCCCTTCTTCTGGGCAACACGCTTTTCAACGGGGCGCTTGCCGTGGCCGGTATTCTGGCCGTCGCCACCATCCTGTTCCGTGCCTGAGGATAGCCAGATGTCTGCTTACAAGATCGAAGAACACACCTATGATGTCGTGGTCGTGGGCGCTGGCGGCGCGGGGCTTCGCGCAACGCTGGGCATGGCCGAACAGGGCCTGAAAACTGCCTGCGTGACAAAGGTTTTCCCCACCCGCTCGCATACCGTTGCGGCGCAGGGCGGGATTGCCGCCTCGCTGTCGAACATGGGGCCGGACCATTGGCAGTGGCATATGTATGACACCGTCAAGGGCTCTGACTGGCTGGGCGATACCGACGCCATGGAATATCTGGCGCGTGAGGCCCCCAAGGCCGTCTATGAGCTGGAACATTACGGCGTGCCGTTTTCGCGCACCGAAGATGGCAAGATCTACCAGCGCCCCTTTGGTGGCCACACCACCGAATTCGGCGAAGGCCCGCCCGTGCAGCGCACCTGCGCCGCGGCTGACCGCACCGGGCATGCCATGCTGCACACGCTCTATGGCCGCTCGCTGAAGGAGCAGGCGCAGTTCTATATCGAATACTTCGCCACCGACCTTCTGATGGATGATGACGGTCGCTGCACCGGCATTCTCGCCTGGAAACTGGATGACGGCACGCTGCACCAGTTCAACGCCAAGATGGTCGTTCTGGCGACTGGCGGCTATGGCCGCGCGTTCTTCAGCGCCACTTCGGCCCATACCTGCACGGGTGACGGCAACGGCATGATCGCCCGCGCCGGCCTGCCGCTTCAGGATATGGAATTCGTGCAGTTCCACCCCACCGGCATCTATGGTGCGGGCTGCCTCATCACCGAGGGCGCACGCGGCGAAGGCGGCTATCTGACCAACTCGGAAGGCGAGCGCTTCATGGAGCGTTACGCACCGACCTACAAAGACCTTGCCTCGCGCGATGTGGTGTCGCGCTGCATGACCATGGAAATCCGCGAGGGGCGCGGTGTTGGCCCGAACAAGGACCATATCCACCTGCACCTCAACCACCTTCCGCCCGAAACCCTGCATCTGCGCCTGCCCGGCATCTCGGAATCAGCGCGCATCTTCGCAGGTGTCGACGTCAACAAGGAGCCGATCCCAGTTCTGCCGACAGTGCATTACAATATGGGTGGCATCCCTACCAATTACTGGGGCGAAGTGCTGAACGCCGACAGCGAAAACCCCACCCGCACCGCGCCGGGTCTGATGGCCGTGGGCGAAGCCGCCTGCGCCTCGGTCCATGGCGCGAACCGCCTGGGTTCGAACTCGTTGATCGACCTCGTGGTGTTTGGCCGTGCTGCCGCCATTCGCGCGGGGCAGACCATCGACCCGGATGCACCGAACCCACCCACTTCCAAGGCGTCTGTCGACGCTGCGTTGGCCCGTTTTGACCGCATCCGCCACGCCAACGGTGCCATTCCGACCGCCGATCTCCGCCTTGAGATGCAAAAGACCATGCAGGCCGATGCCGCCGTCTTCCGCACCGACAAGACCCTGGCCGAGGGATGTCAGAAAATGGCCGAGGTCGCAGCCAAGATGAGCGATATCAAGGTCTCGGATCGCTCGCTGATCTGGAACTCGGACCTGATGGAAACGCTTGAGCTTGAAAACCTCATGCCCAACGCGCTGACCACCATTGTCTCGGCCGAGGCGCGCAAGGAATCGCGCGGGGCGCATGCGCATGAGGATTACCCGGACCGCGACGACGTCAACTGGCGCAAGCACACACTCTCATGGGTTGAGGGCAAAAAGGTCCGGCTGGATTACCGCCCCGTGGTAACCGATCCGCTGACCAGCCTTGACCAAGGCGGGATTGACCCGAAAAAGATCGCGCCCAAAGCCCGCGTGTATTGAGGAGCTGAAGAATGGTTGAACTGGCACTCCCCAAGAACTCACAGATCCGCGTGGGCAAGACCTGGCCAAAACCGGCAGGCGCCACCAACTTGCGCACCTTCCGCATCTACCGCTGGAACCCTGATGAGGGTCAGAACCCGCAGGTCGACACCTATTTTGTCGATATGGACAGCTGCGGGCCGATGGTGCTGGACGCGCTGATCAAGATCAAGAACGAGATCGACCCCACCCTGACCTTCCGCCGCTCTTGCCGCGAGGGGATCTGCGGCTCCTGTGCCATGAACATCGACGGGCGCAACACGCTGGCCTGCATCTTCGGCATGGACGAGGTGAAGGGGGATGTTAAGATTTATCCGCTGCCGCATATGCCCGTGGTCAAGGACCTGGTGCCAGACCTGACGCATTTCTACGCGCAGCATGCGTCGATCATGCCATGGCTTGAAACGACCTCGAATACCCCTGCCAAGGAATGGCGCCAGTCGATCGAAGATCGCGAAAAGCTTGATGGCCTCTATGAATGTGTGATGTGTGCCTGTTGTTCCACCTCTTGTCCCAGCTACTGGTGGAACGGTGACCGGTACCTGGGACCGGCTGCCCTGCTTCACGCCTATCGTTGGATCATCGATTCACGCGACGAGGCCACCGGCGAGCGGCTTGATGACCTGCACGATCCGTTCAAGCTCTATCGCTGCCACACGATCATGAACTGCACCAAGACCTGCCCCAAAGGGTTGAACCCGGCGAAAGCGATTGCCGAGATCAAGAAGAAGATGGTCGAGCGTGTGGTCTGAACCGCCTCGCCACCATCGCCACCGATCAAGGCCCTGATGCTTCTGGCTCGGGGCCTTTTCAACTCGGCTTCGCTGCTGCCTGCCTTTCTCGTTTCCATTCAGCTTGCTCCCACCTGAGCATCATGCGCTGCTATCTGCCGACTTGCGATTTTCGCATCAGCGCAGCGCGCATCAGCGCAGCGACGGCAGCAGGGCCGAAAGGCTTGCCTGTCCACTTTGCAACAATACGAGCGCTGCTGAAGGTGCATTCGCGCTTTGAATCTCGCTCAGCTGGTCGCCGACGAAGAACTGGCGTATCAGCTTGTTCATCGTCTCCGGTTCGGAGAATTGAGAGACACCGTTTTCCCCGAATGCGCGCTGGGTTCGTATCCGCAGGATTTCGACCTGCCGGTCCAGATCGAGCGACCCAAAGCTTGAGGGTAGTTGAAACGCTGTCTCAAAGACTTTCCGCATCGATGGTGTCCCCAGGATACGATACCATTTCCCGCTTTCGCTCTGATCGCTACTGGCGAGTTGTCCGAGATCGCGCTGCAGCGCCAAGGCAAGGCGCATCGACTGGTCCTGTTGACCAACCGCCTCCTCGAACTGGCGGGCATGATAGTTTGTCAGCAAGTCATTTGCGAATCCATCTATGTAGCGCTGAGAAAGTTCGAGGAGTGCGCCCTGATCGGCAAATTGACTAACAGCCCCAGAGCCAAAGACGGATTCAGTCTGCACGCGCAACACCGATATTTGAGCGCCAAGCGAAAGCTTGTCAAAATCCATTGGCAGTTCGTAAGCCGTTTCGAACATCTTGCGCAGTGAGGGTGTGTTGAGAACCAGTGTCCAGGTTGCCTCGTCCCCGATACCGCTGCTCGCAAGTGCCGCAAGGTCTCGCTGCATGGAGACGGTGAGCCGGACCGAAAGCTCGTCGCGATCTGCTCGCCGGGCGTCCTGGGCAAACCCTGGTTGCGTGGATTCCGCCCGGTCACCAAAACCGAAGGCCTTGGCCAGTTCGTGGTAACGCCTGTCAGCAAGGCGCTGCACGAAGCTCCGTTTCCCGTTCGGCTGCGGTTCGCCCGTTGAGCTTTCGAGGACTCGCTGGATAAACGCCCGGTTCGGCAGATCTTCTGCCAGGCCGAATGCCGAAAGCGTAATGCGCAGCATTCGACGGTCGTTGACCAATTCCTCGGCCGAGCCGATCTTTCCGATGTTCTGAAGAAAATATGCTTCGTCGCGCCTGGCTGCGGCGGTGCTGGAATATGACGCTGCCTGCTCGCCCATTGTGCGCTGCAGAAACTGCCAGCCAACCAGCCCTGTCGTCGGAATAATCGGTAAGAAACTCATCGGTGTGTTCCGGCAAGCAAGCGCTCTTCACGCGGAAGTAGCGAGCGCAGCGCTCGGAGGGTCTGATAGTAGTCACCAGCGATTGCGGCATCGGTTGCGCGTGTCAGAAGTCCTCGGCTGTCCGCATCAACCAGCACCTGACTGAGTTGCTCGATCCCTCGCAAAAGCTGCAGGCGCATCTCGTCCGGATCGGAATCGCCGGAAAGAATGAGTTGGGCAACATAGCAGACACGCCGAACTGGCGTCTTCACCTCTTCGGGATGAATGGCGTCGCGAAGGCGAAGTATGTTGGCGCTTGGAGTCACGATGGAAAAACGGCTTCGTCGTGCACCGTTTTCGATGACTGCGCCGTTGATCAAGACGCGCTCATGGGGCGCAAGCTTGAGGATGAGGCCGGTCATCAATTCCCTCCCTGCGGACGCAGTCCGCGCATCACGGCAAGATTGATATCCACCAACACTCCGGCAGGCGCATCGCCGGAAAGCGCCTTGTCGGTATGCTGGCCGACGAACTCAGCCAGATAGAAGAGACGGGCACGCAGATCTTTGGGAAACTGGTTGCCGCTGCCCGCCAGGTCCGTTGCAAAAGCGCTCCAGAGACGACGATTGTCATGCATGGCGGACACAAGAGCCGGAAAAGCGGTTGGACCCGAATTGCTTTGCGCGTCTCGCAAGCGGCCGGTGATCGCTGCCATCAGATCATACTCAATGTCTCGCGGTGACTTGATGGTTCGGGTGGTCGTGCCGTAGGCGCTCTGGGCTTTTACCGTTGCACTCATCTTGTGCTCTCATTTTGCGAAGGATGGGTTCGTCGAGGCAGCAGCCGGGGCCCGAAAAGGCCCCGGCCATTACGTCATCGGAAGAGCGACAGGATATTCTGCGGCTGCTGGTTCGCAATTGACAGCGCCTGGATACCCAGCTGTTGCTGCACCTGAAGCGCCTGAAGCCGCGCCGAGGTTTCCTCCATATCGGCATCGACCAGCGAACCGATACCCGACTTCATCGAATCCATGAGGCTGCCGACAAACTCTTTCTGGATGTCGACCCGCTTCTGTGCCGAGCCGAAGGTAGCCGAAGCGTCGATCGCATACTGGATCATCTGCTCGACATCGCGCAGGGCGTCGGTGCGCTGCTGGTCTGTGCCAGCCACGGTCAGCCCGCCGAGCGCCGACATGCCGCCTGCCCCGCGCGTGGCGGTCATGGTCACGTTGATCGGATCGGCGCCACCGGTGTTATTGGTGATTGTGAAGTCCGCACCATCAAATTCGATAGCGATGTTGCTGTGCAGACCCGCCGCTTCCAGTTCACTGCGCAAACCGGCCAGAATGGCCGCCCCGGCGTCACCTTCGCGCACGGTATAGGCCACGCGCGTGCCGTCCACATCCAGCTGGACACGGTCACCCGCCGCCAATGCCGTATCAACCGGTGCACCAGTCATGTCGCCGACCCGCAGCGCCACGCCACCGCCTGCGGTCCCGTCGGCCGCCGCAAAATCGAAGTCACCGACCGCAAACACCAGATCAGCGCCATCGGCAACTGCTTGCGCCACGCCGGTACCAGGATGTGCCGCCGCTGTTACAGCGGTGCCGACATTGGTGGTCAGGTTCGTCGCATCAAGGGCGATCTCAATGGTTCCGCTTTGTACGGTGCCGCCCGCCGAACGATCCAGCGACGACAGAATTGACACGGGGTTCTGCGCCTGGCCGTTGACCATGTTCAGCCCGTTGAACTGCGCCGAGTTGACCACTGATGAAATCTGGTCGCGCAACTGCTCGATATCGGTCTGGATCTTGGCGCGGTCAACGTTCTGTTCTTGTGCGCCGACGATCTTTTCCTTGATCTCGGTCAGCAGTTTCACCGTGGTTTCAGCCGCGTTGCGGGCCACGTTCACTGTGGAACTGCCCAACGACAGACTGTCCTGAATGGTCTTGAAGCCGGCAACATCCGATTCCATCACCTTCGAGATCGCCCATGTCGCGGCGTTGTCCTTGGCCGAGCCCACTTTCAGCCCGGTTGAGATCTGGCCCTGCACCTGGCTCATGCTGCGGTTGATCTGCTTCATGGTTTGCAAGGCCACCATGGCGCCGTTGTTTGTCAGAATCGAGGACATGTCTTTTCCTTTTGCAAAGGCGCGTTCACGCCGATTTGTGAGGCCGTTCGAATGCGAACGGAACAGCCCTTTCTGGACCTGCACCCATCCGGCTTTCCGGACAGTGCGCCACCTTGACGGTGCCGGGTTCACACTGCGTCCCAAGCCCTAACACCTGATTAATCCGGACAGTGTTCTGCAAACCGAATTCGTTCAAATGCCATGCAAACCCTTCCTTGATGCAATAAGCAGCGCCGAAGCGCTGCTTATTACCCTCCCTTGGCGGATCCCCCGTTACTCAGGCACGTTTTTCCAGTCGCCCTGGTGCCGAATCTATCTTCTGGCGCATCCCGTCGCGCGCATAGGTTTCATGACTCCTCGGCAACCGCGCCCTTGCGAGCAGTTCTTGCGCATCGCGCACACCCTGCAATGCCGAGGCGATCAGTTGTTGATTTCGTCGCGCGCTTTGCGCGATTCGTTCACCCAGCGACGTTGCGCTTTGCGGCAGGTCGAAGGCTTTTTCCTCAAGCCGTTCGATCAGCGCCAGCTTGCGCGCGCCCAACTGGTCGATTCGGTCCATGTCGCCCCCACGCAGGGCCGCGCGCTCTTCGTCCAGCAAGTTGGCAAGCTTGTTCAGTTCCCTTGTTGTCACGCTCATGCCCCGCCCTCTGCGCCGCGGGCGACAAGAGCGCGTTCGATATGCTCTGCAAGTCCGACCCCTCCGCGCAAAACCATGGCGCGGGCATGAGCTTCGGCCAAAAATGATGCGAAATGTTCCTCGCCCTCGCCGCCGTTCATGCTTTCTGGCGGACGCGCGATTCCCGCCGCCTTGAACATCTCCGACAGAAAGGCGGTTTCGAGGGCTTCGGCGCTGCGGCGCAGGGCTGATTGTTCCGACCCGTTGCGAGTTGTGATCGGCAGTTCAGGGGGTAGCTGCATTTTTCACTCCATCAATACATGTCCAGTTCGCGGAAGATTCGCCGATGGTGGTAAAGAATCAGTAACCATCGGTGTGATAAGCCCCTCTGGACGGAAGTCAGACCAGGGACGCTGCATAGTGATCGAATTCTTTTCCAGTTCTGTTCGTGTCACGCCGACTCTCCCGGCGGGTACCCTGCAGAAAACACCCGGCAACGGGGTGTTCGCGGCGTTTTTCGCAGCGCTGCCCGGCGGCGGGTTGGTGGCCGAGGAAGCTCTGACGAACGGCGCGGCGTCGGATACTGGAGGCAAGCCGCAGGCCGATCAGGATCTGACCGAACCAGAAGAACCGGAACACGCGCCCGGAGCACCAAACAGGACGGCCACGACAAAAGCACAGGGTTTTGACGACGCAACTTTCCTGCCGGTGAGTCAGATGACAAAACCTGACGGCAAGCCGGACGCATCGCTGGCTGCCTGTCTCACGGATGCATCAGAAAGTGGTGCCGCCAGTTCTCAGCCCGTTCGGCCTGACGCCGCTGATCCCTCTGTGATCGCGAAACGGCCTGAAAGTCTCGAAACGGATGACTTGGCCGCGGACACGGCGCCGCAGCCACCGCGGCTTCATTTTGTGCACAGGGCAATCGTGAAGGAACGCGTCAACTCGCGAACGCCAGACCTGGCTGACGCCGGGCAAGCAGATTTAGTGGCCGGGTCGGCAAGATCCGGATCAGAAACATTCTCCGGAACCGGGCAATCACCTTCTGTTCCGGCCCTGGTTTCAACCGACAGCGCTGATGTCCAGGATCTGGACAAGGAAACAGATCCGACGCGCAGTAACGCCTCGGCATTTTCGACTGTGCAATCTTCTGAACAGGGTGCGCCTGAACCCCGTATTGCCAAAGATGCGGCAGCGTTGCCTCACCCGGTAGCGGCGCACGCCGATCGCCCGGTTTCACGGGTTCCGATTCGCGCGCATTTACCTTCCGGGCCGAGCCGGCTGTCCGATGACCCGCAACCCTCAACAATCCCTTCTTCGCCCATGATCGAGAATGCTGCCAAACCTGTTGGCGGCTCTTTGACCGGCTATATGCAGCTGTCTCCGCCCCGCCCGGCTTCCGGCAGTCTGGCTACCGAATCGCAATCCGCGGCAAACCTGTCGCAACAGGGTGCCGGTTTTACAGCCCAAGCCACAGCAACCTCCGCCAGGCAACAGCCGGGCGACATGCCGGTACTGCCGCCAACCGAAACTGTGCGTCACAACGTCAACGCATCACGGTGGGTTGATGCTCCACCGACTGAATCCGGGCGTTGGGCACCATCCCCCAGCACCGGACCCATTGCAACACCACAGACCAATCCGTTCCCCGGTGCATCGGCTGTCGTCGATCCCGGTGCGGCGGCATCACTTTCACACCGGGAACATACCGAAGGCGGGAGATTCGATCAGTCAACCGATGGACAAGTCTCCATGAGTCCCGCTCAATCCAGTTTCGGCGCCAGACTGGAGCACGCCATTACCATACCCGGCTCCGGGGTTGAGCTTGCGCGCGACGCAGCCCAGCAGATCGGGTTGCAGGTGCTCAATCTTGGCAAGGGCCGGTTCGAGCTAACACTTTCACCTGTCGAACTGGGCAAGGTCGACATGATGTTGCAGGAAAATGACAATCGCCTCTCGTTGATCATCAATGCCGAACGGCCCGAAACGATGGATCTGATCCGCCGCCATATCGGCTTGCTCGAACTGGAACTGCGGCAGATGGGTCTTGGCAACCTGTCGCTTCAACTGGATACCGGTGGCGCACCCGGTTCGCACCGGGGGGGGCAGGACCGGGAACGCCACGCCAACGCCATCGACGCTCCGACCGAATCCGCCCGCCCCGCCCCCAGACAGGCTCCGGTGGGCGATCACCTCGATCTTCGCCTCTAGAAAGTGACACGCCATGCAAGTGAACGGCCAATTCGGCAATGCCACCGCATCATCCCAGTCAGGATCGGGACAGGCTCATTCGACCGACTACCAGACGTTTCTTAATATGTTGACCGTCCAGATGCGCAATCAGGATCCGCTAAATCCGATGGCAGCAACAGATTTTGCGGTGCAGCTTGCGACATTTTCCAGCGTCGAGCAGCAAATGCAGACCAATCAGTTGCTTTCGGCACTCGTTGGCCGTTCGGGCCTCTCTGACATGGGAAGCTGGGTCGGAATGGAAGCACGGATCTACAGCGGTGCGCATTTTGACGGCACGCCCATCCACCTTGCACCCGATCCGGCGCTTGGCGCCGAACGCAGTTTCCTTGTCGTGCGTGACAGCAACGGGGCGGTGGTTGACACTCAGGAAATTCCGGCCGACAGCGACAGTTATGAATGGACCGGGCTTGATGACGATGGCGTGCCGCTTCCCAGCGGACGCTATACATTCGAGCTGGAATCACGGATCGGAGATGAGGTTCTGGATTCCGTGCCGGTGGCTGCCTATCTGCCGATTGTCGAGGCGCGCGTCGAGAGCGGCATGGTGGTTCTCGTCCTGCCCGGCGGCATGCTGGTGGACAGCGCCACCATCAGCGGCCTGCGTCAACCTCGGGCTGCGGTGCAACCAGCCACGGCGCTTGGCGGTCTTTATTGATGACGCTGGCACAGGTTCGGCAAACGCGCGGGTAAGGCCGATTGCGAAAAAAGCGGGTTCAGAACGCCGCCGCATCAGACCAGCGCAAGTGACGCCCAGAAGCCCAGAGTGCTGACACCCACACCTAAAAGAACCCACCAGACCGGATGCAGCCCGGTTCGATGTGCCGGGTCCGGATCAGGCTTACGAAGGCGAATGAGCGCCGCTTCAACCACCCCGGGCAACTGCGGTCCGAACCGGCCAAGCACCCGTGCCGTGCGTGCCAGGTCGCGCGCAAGCGCAGCCGGGCCCAGATTCTGGCGGATGTAATCCTCGACGACCGGATGCGCCACTTCCCAGATATTGATCGACGGATTGAGCGAGCGCGCCACCCCTTCGACCACCACCATGGTGCGTTGCAGCAAGATCAGCTCAGTCCGGGTTTCCATACCGAATCGCTCGGTCACCTCGAACAGATAGCTCAGAAGCCGCGCCATCGAGATCCGCGTCGCGTCCATCCCGAAAATAGGCTCGCCCACCGACCGCAGGGCGCGGGCAAATTCATCGATATCGCGATCTGCGGGCACATAACCGGCTTCGAAATGCACCTCGGCCACGCGCCGGTAATCCTTCCGGATGAAACCGAACAGGATCTCGGCATAAACCCGTCGGGTGTATTCGTCGATATGGCCCATGATGCCGAAATCATAGGCGATGATATCGCCGTTCGCGGCCACTTTCAGGTTGCCCTGATGCATGTCACCATGAAAAAATCCGTCGCGCATCGCATGTTGCAAAAACAGCCGTAGCACCCGCGTTGCCAGTTCGGACCGGTCCACGCCAAGCGAATCGATCGCGGCATTGTCACCCAGCGGCACGCCCTCGGCCCAGCCGAGCGTCATCACCCGTCGGCCAGAAAGATGCCACAGCGGCTGCGGCACGCGAAAACCGGCATCATTCACGGTATTGGCGGCGAATTCGGCGGCGGAAGCGGTTTCCATCCGCAAGTCCAGCTCGCCCTGAACCACGCTGTCGAAATGCGCGATCACATCGCCCGGCCGAAGCCGCCGGGTAGAGGGCAGCAGCCATTCGATCATCCCCGCTGCGAAATAAAATGCGTCAATATCCTTGCGAAACGCGCGCTCGATACCGGGCCGGAGCACCTTGACCGCCACATCCTCGTCGGTATCGATCACCCGCGCACGATGCACCTGCGCGATCGAGGCGGCGGCAACCGGCTCGGAAAAGCTGGAGAATACCGTATCAACCGGCATTTCCATTTCGGCCTCGAATTGCGCGCGCGCCTTGGCCAACGGGAAGGGTGGCAGCTGGTCTTGCAGGTAGCGCAACTGGTCCGCCAGCTCGGTTCCCACGATATCGGGGCGCGTGGCCAGGGTCTGGCCGAACTTGATATAGGCCGGACCCAGCGCGGTCAGCGCCCGCACCAGGGGCGGCAATGACGGATCGCCGCGCAGGCCCAGAAGCTTGAACGGCCAACCCAGCACGCGCGCTGCAAGGCGCAACCGTGGCGGGGCTTGCATGGCCTCAAGCACCTCGCGCATGGCGCCGGTGCGCTCGAACGTGGCGCCAGTGCGGATCAGTCGCCAGATGTTATGCGGGCCGCGCATGCGTCAGATCTTCCAGCCGGAATGCAACGCGGCAATGCCCATCGAAAGGTTCCGGTATTTCACCTGCTCGAACCCCGCCTCCCGGATCATCGCCGCGAAGGTCTCCTGATCCGGGAACTTGCGGATCGACTCGACCAGATACTGATAGCTTTCCCGGTCATTGGCCACGATCTTCCCCATCGTCGGAATGACGTTGAACGAATACAGATCATATGCCTTTTGCAGCGCCGGGCTGGGCAACTGGCTGAACTCCAGCACCATCAGCCGCCCGCCGGGCCGAAGCACGCGATAGGCTTCGCGCAGGGCATCGGGGATGCGGGTGACGTTGCGGATGCCAAAGCTGATTGTATAGACATCGAAGCTGTTGTCGGCGAAGGGCAGCGTCATGGCGTCGCCCACCACCCAGTCCAGCGCCTCTGCCAGATGTTCAGCCTCGGCGCGTTTGCGCCCCTCTACCAGCATCGATTCGGTCATGTCGAGAACGGTCGCCTGCGCGCCGGCACCTGCGCGCCGGAGAAACCGGAACGCCACATCGCCGGTGCCGCCCGCCACATCCAGCAGGCGCTGGCCCGGGCGCGGTGCCAGCCAATCCATCATCGCGTCTTTCCAGATGCGGTGAATACCCATCGACATCAGGTCATTCATCACGTCGTATTTTGAAGCGACGCGCGTGAAGACCCCATGCACCATCCCGGCCTTCTGGCCCTCATCGACGGTCTGGAAACCGAAATGCGTGGTTTGCGGGTTTTCCGGGCTCATACCGCCTCCTGTCAGACCTTGCGCCTTCTTCTTCCTTACAGGAGGATGCGACCCCTGCACAATGCGACGCCGGAGCCTGATGTGCCTGAATTGCCTGAAGTGGAAACCGTGCGCCGCGGCCTTGAGCCCGCGATGGCGGGACAGCGCATCATACATGCCGTAATCCGACGCGATGGATTGCGCTGGCCCTTTCCGCCCGGTCTGGCACAGCGGCTTGAGGGCGCGAAGATAGAGCGGCTCAGACGGCGGTCGAAATACATCCTGGCAGACCTTTCCACCGGGGAAACGATGCTTGTGCATCTGGGCATGTCCGGGCGCATCACCCTTTCGGGGCTAGAAGCTCCGTATGTACCGGGGCAGTTCCACCACCAGCACCCGGCACCGGAGAAGCATGATCATGTCATCTTTCATATGGAGAATGGTGCGCGTGTGGCTTTCAACGATGCCCGCCGCTTCGGCGCGCTGGATCTGATCGCCACCGACAAGGCCGAAAGCCACCCGCTGCTGGCCGCGCTGGGGCCGGAACCGCTGGGCAATGCGTTCAGCGGCGCGCATCTGGCAGCGCTGCTGAAAGGGCGCAAGGGGCCGGTCAAGGCGCTGCTGCTCGATCAGCGAATCGTTGCGGGTCTGGGCAATATCTATGTCTGCGAGGCGCTGTTTCGTGCCGGTATCCACCCTGCCCGCGCCGGTGGGCGGATCAGTGCGGCGCGGCTGGAAAAGCTGGCCGCGATCATCCGCGAAGTGCTTGAAGAGGCCATCGCCGCCGGTGGTTCCAGCCTGCGAGACTATCGTCAGGCCGATGGCGAACTGGGTTACTTCCAGCACAACTTCCGTGTCTATGATCGCGCGGGCCATCCCTGCCCAACCCCGGGTTGCACCGGCCAGATCCGACGCATCGTGCAGGGTGGACGCTCAAGCTACTTCTGCCCGGTGTGTCAGAAGTAGCGTCCCAGAGTCTGCTTGATCCCTGCGCCTTTCCTGTTATGCACAGGCGCGTCACTGCTCAACGGGGTCTCCTCATGGCTTACGAAACCATCATCGTCGATATCGCCCAGCATGTTGCGCTGATAAAGCTCAACCGGCCCGAGGCGCTGAACGCGCTGAACGCAAAGCTGTTGTCGGAACTGTCCGAGGCACTGAAGGCGGCCGATCGCAATGAAAAGGTGCGCTGCATCGTCATCACCGGCTCGGAAAAAGCCTTTGCCGCCGGTGCCGACATCAGCGAAATGGCCGAGAAAAGCTATATCGATGTGCTGGAAGCCGACCTGTTCGCCCCTGAGCCCGAGGCGCTGATGGCTGTGCGCAAGCCGGTCATCGCTGCGGTGGCCGGTTATGCCTTGGGCGGCGGTTGCGAACTGGCGATGATGTGCGATTTCATCATTGCCGCCGACAATGCCAAGTTCGGCCAACCAGAGATCAACCTTGGCGTGGTCGCCGGGATCGGCGGCACCCAGCGCCTGACGCGCTTCATCGGCAAGTCAAAGGCGATGGACATGCACCTGACCGGCCGCTTCATGGATGCCGACGAGGCCGAGCGCTCGGGCCTGGTCAGCCGCGTGGTGCCCGCCAAGAAGCTGATTGATGAAGCGATGGCGGCCGCCCAGAAGATCGCCTCGAAATCGGCTATTGCCACCAAGGTGGTCAAGGAGGCCGTGAACCGCAGCTACGAGACCACGTTGCGCGAAGGCCTTTTGTTCGAGCGCCGCACCTTCCATGCGCTTTTCGCCACCGAAGACCAGAAAGAAGGCATGAGCGCGTTCCTTGAAAAACGCGAACCGCAGTTCCGCGACCGCTGAGCGCTCCAAATTTCCTATTTCCTTCCTTGCGGCTTTGCCGTATAGGCTGCCGCCACATGCGCGTGGGCCCGCTTAGGCAAGAATCGATCCGGCAACTCTCTGGCCGGATTCGGGGCTTTTGCGCGACTGAACCGTAACAGACCCGAAAGATCGAAACACCCATGGCCAATACGCCCCAGTCCAAGAAACGCGCCCGCCAGAACGAGCGCCGGTTTGAAATCAACAAGGCCCGTCGCTCGCGCATCCGCACTTTCCTGCGCCGCGTCGAAGAAGCCATTGCTTCAGGTGATGCCGAAGCCGCGAAAACCGCGCTTCTGGCGGCTCAGCCCGAACTGGACCGCGGCGTCAGCAAAGGCGTTCTGCACAAGAACACCGTGGCGCGCAAAATGTCGCGTCTTTCCAGCCGTGTAAAGGCGATCAACGCCTGATCTCGGCCACACGGCCTCGCAGCCAGCCTGCCGCAAGCGCACCCCTTTCGGGTGCGCTTTTGCGTTGGCGCCCCCTGTGGCCTGCCTGTGGCAGGAAGCCCACGGCCCAAGCGATTCTTTTGCGCCGGGCAAGTGTCAAGCGAGTTGTTTGATTGCCCAAGGCCAACCGCTCTTGCTACGGTACTCCTGCGATTCACATTGCCCTGGGGGGGTCTGAATGTGACACGTTTGTATCCTTGACGCCGTGGCAGATGTGCTGAAGGCGGTGGATGTTGCGTGCCAGGCTCTGACCTGATCAGCGTAATCGCTTAAGGTCCACGCCGGACCCCGAATTTGGTTTGACGCATGCGCCTCGCGGCGCATTGCACTGTGTTGTTTGTTGCTTGTGTTGTCCGGTCCGGCCCCTGGCTCCGACCGGGTTGATGATGTGTTCCGCCAGACAGGGCCGGGGAAACCCGGCACGAATGATAACAAGAAGAAGCCAGCGCGAAGGTGCATGGCGCATAGGTCGGGACAGAATGACAAACGCGGTGTGGAGCGAGGTTCGAAATGTATTGCGGGGATTGGTCGGCGAGAACAACTACATCACCTGGATCGAACCGCTGCGCCTTGTCGAGCTTGGCGATGGCGTCGTTTGCCTGACCGCACCGACAAATTTCGTTGCCAACTGGGTCAACCGGAATTTCGCCGAGCATATTCTGCGCGCTATGATCGCCAGCGGCCAGATCGTCCACCGCGTGGAAATCGCGGTCGATGCCCGGACCCCGCGCGCCCCGGCCTCGGTGCAGCGTGCGATCACCGCCAGTTCCACGCCTGCAACCGCTAGCCGCGCCCCAGATGAAGGCGATTTGCCCACCGCTGCGCTGGACCAGCGCTTCACCTTCGACAATTTCGTGGTCGGCAAGCCCAACGCCCTCGCCCATGCCGCCGCCCGCCGCGTGGCCGAGGGTGGGCCGACCACCTTCAACCCGCTGTTTCTTTACGGCGGCGTCGGGCTGGGCAAGACGCACCTGATGCATGCCATCGCCTGGGAGCTTCAGGTCCGCCAGCCAGAACTGCGCGTGCTTTACCTCTCTGCCGAACAGTTCATGTACCGCTTCGTGCAGGCGTTGCGCGAACGCCAGATCATGGATTTCAAGGGGCTTTTCCGCTCGGTCGATGTGCTGATGGTCGATGATGTGCAGTTCATCGCGGGCAAGGAAAGCACGCAGGAAGAGTTCTTTCACACCTTCAACGCGCTGGTCGATCAGAACAAGCAGATCGTCATTTCGGCAGATCGCGCGCCCGGCGAGATCAAGGATCTGGAAGACCGGATCAAATCACGCCTGCAATGCGGCCTTGTGGTTGATCTTCACCCAACGGATTATGAGCTTCGCCTCGGCATCCTGCAACAAAAGGTCGAACAGAACCGCATCACCTATGGTGATGTGGTGATGGGCGACGGCGTGATGGAGTTTCTGGCCCATCGCATCACCACCAACGTGCGCGTGCTCGAAGGGGCGCTGACCCGGCTTTTCGCGCTGGCCAGTCTTGTCGGCCGCGAAATCACGCTTGATCTTGCGCAGGATTGCCTCGCCGACATCCTGCGCTCGTCCGACCGCAAGGTGACGGTGGAAGAGATCCAGCGCAAGGTGGCCGAGCATTACAACATCCGCCTGTCGGACATGATTGGCCCCAAGCGGTTGCGCACCATCGCCCGCCCAAGACAGATTGCGATGTATCTCGCCAAGCAGATGACCACCCGCTCGCTGCCCGAAATCGGCCGACGATTTGGCGGGCGCGACCACACCACCATCATGCATGGCGTGAAGAAGGTCGAAGAACTGCGCGCTGCCGATACCCAGCTTGCCGAGGATCTGGATCTGCTCAAGCGCCTGCTTGAAAGCTGAACCCGGCCACCACCGCCCTTGACCTTCGCCGCAAAGGGCCTCAAACCGTTGCAAAACGTCACTTAGCACTTGAGGCCGGGCCGGTTTTCGCTAGTCTCGGCCTCCCTTGTTTTGCTGTTGCCCGACCGGGCGGAGGATCTGAGCCATGAAGATCAGCATCGAACGCGCCACCCTGCTCAAGGCCGTCTCGCAGGCGCAGTCGGTTGTCGAACGGCGCAATACCATTCCGATCCTCGCCAATGTCCTGATCGAGGCCGAGGGCGAGAATGTCAGCTTCCGCGCCACCGATCTCGATATCGAGGTGGTCGACCGCGCGCTGGCGCAGGTCGAACGTGCAGGCGCCACCACCGTTTCTGCGGTCATGCTGCACGAGATCGTGCGCAAACTGCCCGATGGCGCGCTGGTTTCGCTGAACGATGATCCGCGCACCGGGCGTCTGACGGTCGAAGCCGGGCGCTCCACCTTCTCGCTGGCGACCCTGCCGCGCGAAGATTTTCCGGTCATGGCCTCTTCTGAATACACCTCGAATTTCGCCGCCAAGGCCGGCGATCTGAAGCGGCTGTTCGAGAAATCGAAATTCGCCATCTCGACCGAGGAAACCCGCTACTATCTCAACGGCGTCTACATGCATGTCGCCGAAGGCGAAGCCGGTCGCGTGCTGCGCTGCGTGGCCACCGACGGCCACCGCCTGGCGCGCGTCGATGCCACCCTGCCCGAGGGCGCCGAAGAGATGCCCGGTGTTATCGTGCCGCGCAAGACGGTGGGCGAACTGCGCAAGCTTCTGGATGATGACGAGATGCAGATCGCCATCTCGGTTTCGGAAACCAAGGTGCGTTTTGCCACGCCCGAGATCTCGCTGACCTCCAAGGTCATCGACGGCACATTCCCTGACTATACCCGCGTCATTCCTGCCGGGAACACCAAGCGCCTTGAGGTCGACGCCAATGACTTTGCCAAGGCTGTTGACCGCGTCGCCACCGTCTCGTCCGAGCGCTCCCGCGCCGTCAAGCTGATGCTGGAGGAAGACAAGCTCACGCTGTCCGTCAACTCGCCTGACAGCGGCAATGCCACCGAGGAACTGGTTGTGGCTTACGGCGATGAAAGGCTGGAAATCGGTTTCAACGCCAAATATCTGCTGGAGATCGCCAGCCAGATCGACCGTGAAAACGCGGTTTTCATGTTCAACACGGCGGGTGACCCGGCGCTGGTGCGCGAAGGCAACGACACCAGCGCGGTCTATGTCGTCATGCCAATGCGCGTCTGATCCCGCCGCGCCCCTTCATCTTGCCGAAAATACGCCGGGGGGTGAATTGGCGCAGCCAAGAGGGGGGCAGCGCCCCCCTTCCCTTTTCCGCCGGTTACCGAAATGGCGCTGCGTCTGACCCATCTGAAGCTCTCGCATTTCCGCTCGCATCAGCGAACGGAAGCGGCGTTCGATGGCCGGCCGGTGGTGTTTCTGGGTGCCAATGGCGCAGGCAAGACCAATCTGATCGAGGCCATCTCGCTTTTGTCGCCCGGTCGTGGCCTGCGCCGCGCCGCGCCCGATGACCTGATCCGCCAGCCGCAGGGCATCGGCTGGAAGATCACTGCCACCATCGCGCGCGGCGACAGCTTGCATGACATTGAAACCGGCGCCCTGCCCGGCCAGCCGCGCAGCCTGCGCATTGACGGCAAGGCCGCGCGTCAATCGGCGCTGGGACGGATTGCCTCCATGCTCTGGCTGACCCCGGCAATGGACCGCCTCTGGATCGAGGCCGCCGAGGGGCGACGGCGGTTTCTGGATCGCATGGTGCTGGCCTTTTTCCCGGATCACGCCGAGGCCACGCTGGCCTATGAGAAAGCGATGCGCCAGCGCAACCGGTTGTTGCGTGATCGTGTCGACGATGGCGCTTGGTATGGCGCGCTGGAGGTGCAGATGGCGCAGTCGGGCGCGCAACTCAGCGCCAACCGCCGCGCGGTCATCGCCCGCCTGGCCCGCGCCAGCGACCCCGCCAGCCCTTTTCCCGCCGCCGATCTGACGCTTCTTTGCGACGCCCCCACCGACGAGGTCACGCTGGCGCACGCCCTTGCCGCCAGCCGACGCGCTGACATGGCCGCCGGGCGCAGCCTGACAGGGCCGCACCGCGCCGATCTGGGCGCTGTCTGGCGCGCGAAGGGAATGCAGGCCGCGCAATGTTCCACCGGTGAGCAGAAGGCGCTTTTGCTCTCGCTGGTGCTGGCCAATGCCCGCGCGCTTGCCGCCGATACCGGCGCGCCGCCGATCCTGCTTCTGGATGAGGTCGCTGCCCATCTTGACACCGCGCGCCGCGCTGCGCTCTTTGACGAGCTGGGCGCGCTGGGCGCTCAGGCTTTCCTTACTGGCACCGAACCCGCATTGTTCGAGACACTCAGCAGCCGCGCCGCATGGTTTACCCTGTCCGATGACGGCGGTTTCTCCCGCCTTGCCGAAAGTTGTGCCCCATGACCGTCACTCTATGGCAACTGACCCTCTACGCAGGCGCCATCTTCCTGCTTTTCATCACCCCCGGACCGGTCTGGGTTGCACTGACCGCGCGCAGCCTGTCGGGCGGGTTTGCCTCGGCGGTGCCGCTGGCCATCGGCGTATCGCTGGGCGACCTTATGTGGCCGCTTGCCGCCATCTTCGGCCTGAGCTGGATTGTGTCGCTCTATGGCGATGTGCTGGGCCTCATGCGCTGGATCGCGGTAGCGGTCTTCATCGTCATGGGCGTGCAACTGATCCGCCACGCCCAGCGCGACCTTTCCACCGACAGCCGGCTGACAAGGCCGGGTCGCTGGGCCGGTTTCAGCGCCGGTGTTGCCGTGATCCTGGCCAATCCCAAGGCCATCCTGTTCTACATGGGTGTGCTGCCCGGCTTCTTTGACCTGGCCCGGATCACCGCCGCCGATATCGCCGCGATTCTGGCGATATCGGCCATCATTCCAATGGCGGGCAATCTGACAGTAGCGGCACTGATCGGCAAGGCGCGCTCGTTTCTGCGATCTCCGGTGGCCGTGGCGCGCACCAACCGCACCGCCGGGGCGCTTCTGGTGGTTGTGGGTCTGGCAATCGCTTTGGGATGAACCGCTAAATCTTGTGTCGGGCGCGTGACAATCCCACCGGAACTGCCTATAAGTCAGGCAGTGAAATCAAGGGAAACTGGTATGACCGCGCAACCCGCCCCGACCGAAGAATATGGCGCCGATTCCATCAAGGTTCTCAAGGGCCTGGATGCGGTGCGCAAACGTCCGGGCATGTATATCGGCGACAC
>ERZ869909.1007-NODE-1007-length-25615-cov-4.037983_pt1 | contig 25615 bp, 24 predicted proteins | sample MGYA00520892_ERZ869909 | MGnify/ENA primary metagenome ERZ869909 (study PRJEB32215, sample SAMEA104723947) | bioreactor metagenome | biome: bioreactor; feature: anaerobic bioreactor; material: water | place: China | collected 2015-03-12 ... | reverse complement strand
TGTCAGCCACCCTGTGATGTAACGCCACTTTAAGCATTATTGCTTATTGGGGTTAAAGGTAGGAGGCGTGAGCCGTTTATACTACTGGGCAGTTACAAGCCCATTTCCTTTAGGTGATGGGTAGTTGACATATTTCACCTTTATGATAAGTTTAGAAGAAAAGTTTGTGAAAGTAAAGTGAATTTCGAGTAATATAGTTTGACAATCAAAGTAATAATCGCTATAATTTGCAAGTACATCAGGAGGAGAACATGATGAAAAAAATATTAATAGTAACGGATTCCACAATTTGCATGGATATTAATGAAGCCAAAGAAATGGGAATTATCATTGCTCCACTATCTGTTATTCTTGAGGGGAAAGAATATCAAGACCAAGTTGAACTTTCTTCGGCAGATTTAGTTAATAAATTGAAAGAAAAAGCAGCACCCAAAACATCACAACCTAATCTAGGTTTGCTTGATGAGATGATGAAGAAGTTTAAGGAAGAAGATTATGATCATATTATCGTATTTGCACTATCAAGTAATTTATCAGGTACATATCAGGCATTCCGTTTGGCAGCAGCCCAAAATGACTTAAGAAATATTGACATTGTGGATACATTGACACTTGCAGGGCCTCAACGTGCAGTAGTACTTAAAGCAGCAGAGATGGCTAAGAAAGGTGCTTCAAAAGAGGATATCCTCAATATGGCTCAGAAGGCATTTAAGAATACGGTATCTTACTTATATCCTGAGACATTGGAACAGTTAAAGCGTGGTGGGCGTGTCTCACCAGCCGCAGCAGCTCTTTCGTCACTACTTAAAATTAAAGCCCTGCTTATTCTTGAAAATGGAGCAACAACCATTGAGAAAATGGGTACAGCAAGAACTGAGACGAAAATTTTCGAAATGTTGCTGGAAAGTCTTGAGCAACATCAGGTAAGTGCAAAAACACATAAGCTATATTTACTTTCATGTGAAGCGATGGATACCATCGATCGTTTCAAAGAAGCAGCTACGAAAAAATTCGGTGATATTCAATATGAAGTGTACGAATTACCTGCAGTTTTAGCAGCTCATGCTGGACTTGGTACAATCGCAGTTCAAGCCGCATTACTAGATTAAGCCTAACCAGAGAATTATCTCTGGTTTTTTTAATCATTTTTGAAAAATTCGCACACATTGGGGTGGGTTTATTATATACTATGGGTAGTAAGCAGGGAGGACAATGATATGAAAATCGCTGTTGTTACTGATAGTGGAAGTAACATCTACCATCAAAACGTTGAGATGGAAGGACTTTATAAAGTTCCTTTGCAAATTATTGATCAGGACAAGGTGTATCTTGAGGGAGAAACCATAACCATCGATCAAACGTACCGAATGATTTATGATGGCAAATTATTGAAAACATCATTACCGCCATTAGGGCGTATTGATGAACTGTTTGAGCAGTTAAAAGAAGAGGGTTATGATCTGATTTTTGGTGTTCCAATAACTTCAGGGTTATCATCAACGATATCAGCCATGGTCACAACCGCTGACCGTGTGGGTATTCCTTTCGATTATTTTGACTGCTTTGCTACCGCAAGCAATCAGCTACATCTGGCAACTTCAGCCAGAATACTCTTTGACAAAGGTTATGATGTTGAGGAAGTAAAACGCCGACTCGAAGTATCCATGTTGGATAGTGTGACATTTGTTATACCTAACGATTTGAAACACTTGGCTCGTGGTGGAAGAATCACACCGATGGCTGCTACGTTGGCTGGCTTTATGAGTATTAAGCCGATTTTAAAGGTAAGTATTGATACAGGGGGTAAGAATGATGCTTACAGCAAAGTTCGTACAATGAGTAAGGCTTGGGATGTGGTTATCGATTATTTTAAAGAGAAGAAAGTTGATGAGAACTGCTTAATATGTGTTGCGCATGTTTGGGATCCCGAAAAGGGACAACAGTTCTATGAACGTGTAAAGTCCAATTTTCCAACAGCAGAAATCTTTCAAACAGATTTGATTTCTACCGTAGGGGTACATACTGGACTTGGATGCACGGCCATTCAGTATATTCGAAAAGTGAATCTAGAATAAAGGTGGATGATTTCCATCTTTTTTTTCATAGGACTTGAAATCTTAGATAGAATTGACTAAAATACTATTAGCACTTAAAGTATAAGAGTGCTAAATAAGGAGGAACTATGGCAAAAACAAAACAATTCAAAGCTGAATCGAAACGTTTGTTAGAGTTGATGATTCACTCAATTTACACTCACAAAGAAATCTTTCTTCGAGAACTTGTTTCGAATGCATCCGATGCTTTGGACAAAATCTATTTTAAATCGCTAGAGGATGATTCTGTCCAGATTGATCGAACTCAACTAAACATCACGTTGTCCGTTGATAAAGAAAATAGAACGGTTACCATTACCGACAATGGGATTGGGATGACACAAAGCGAGTTGGAAGAAAATCTTGGTACCATTGCGAAAAGCGGTTCGCATGCATTTAAGCAGGCATTGGATAAAGCGAAAGATGACATTGACATTATCGGACAGTTTGGGGTAGGATTCTATTCTGCATTTATGGTGAGCTCTTCAGTCAAGGTCATCAGTAAATCGGTCTTTAGTGAAACAGCCTATTGTTTCGAATCCACGGGTGTAGAGGGATATTCAATCAGTGAAACTACTCGCGATTCACATGGAACTACCATTATCTGCACGATTAAGGATAACACGGAAGATGAAAATTATGATGAGTTCCTTGAGACCTATCGTATTCGTTCATTGGTTAAGCAATACTCGGATTACATTCGCTATCCAATCATGATGGCTAAAGATGCGGAGGAAAATGAAGGGTTTGAAATGGAAACATTGAACTCTATGATTCCATTGTGGAAACGCAGCAAATCGGATGTCAGTGAAGAAGATTATGAAAATTTCTACAAAGATAAATTTATGGATTGGGAAAAGCCAGCGAAAGTGATTCATATGCAAGTAGAAGGAAATGTATCGTTCCAATCCCTGATGTTTATTCCATCGAAAACACCTTTTAATTTTTATTCCAATGAATATGAAAAGGGATTACAGCTATATAGCCGAGGTGTCTTCATCATGGATAAAGCTAAAGATCTGATTCCGGACTACTTCCGATTTGTAAAGGGTCTAGTAGACTCACCAGACTTATCTCTTAATATTTCCCGGGAAATTCTTCAACATGATCGTCAACTGAAAGTCATAGCTTCCCGTCTTGAGAAAAAAATCAAGAGTGAACTGTTAAGTATGTTAAAATTGGAAAGAGAAACCTACGAGAGCTTCTGGAAGAATTTCGGGTTACAAATCAAATATGGTATTTATCAGGATTTCGGGGCACATAAAGAATTGCTTGAAGATCTTGTGTTGTTTACTTCTTCCAGAGATCAGAAGTTAGTAACTCTTGAAGAGTATGTGGCGCGAATGAGTGAGGATCAAAAAGAGATTTACTACATTGCGGCAGATAGTGTTGAAAAGTGTGAAGCTTTCCCTCAGGCTGAACGTGTCAAAGATAAAGGGTATGAAATTCTTTATCTGGTGGATGATGTGGATGAATTTGTGATTTCCATCATGCAGCAATACAAGGATAAACCATTCAAATCATTGAATCAGGGCAATCTTGATTTGATGGATGAATCGGAAAAGCAAGCAATTGAAGAGAAAGCAAAAGAAAGCAAAGATCTCTTTGAAACACTCAAAGAGGTGTTAAAGTCTAAAGTGGAAGATGTTCGTCTTTCAACACGATTAAAGAGTCATCCAGTATGTCTTGTCAGTGAAGAAGGCTTATCCTTCGAAATGGAAAAAGTACTCTCGCAAATGCCGGATGCCAACGAAAATATGAAGGCAAAACGGATTCTGGAGATTAACCCTGAGCATCCATTACTTGAAACGTTAAAAAGAGTTTCAGAAAGTCATCCGGAAAAATTAAAGGACCTTGCGTCATTGCTATATGATCAGGCGTGTCTGATGGAAGGATTACCAATTGAAGATCCAGTGGCGTTTTCCAAGCGTATGGCAGAATTGATGGTTGAAGCCTATTAATCAAGGAGGTACACAGGATGAATGTGTATGATTTCGATAAGACCATATATGATGGTGATAGTTCAGTAGATTTCTTCTTTTTTGAAATCAGACGTCATCCGTTACTCATACGATTTTTACCCAGAGCACTTGTTTTCATGATTCTTTATAGGCTAAAAGTCGTTGATAAAACTGCAATGAAAAATCAGATTTATAAGTATTTTACTGGAATCAAACAACTGGAAGTTGAGATTGATCAATTTTGGGTTAAACATGAGTATTTACTCAAGGGCTGGTATCTGGAAACCAAACAGGACTCTGATGTAATTATTTCTGCTTCTCCGGAGTTTCTGCTTAAACCAGTTTGTGATCGGCTTGGGGTTACACTTATTGGTTCCATAGTGGATCCTAAAACGGGGAAAAATCTTCGCTTAAATTGTTATGGTGAAGAGAAGCCGGTTCGTTTTAAGGAACAGTTCTCATTGGATGAGATTGATGAGTTTTATTCGGATTCACTATCGGATAGTCCGATGGCAAGGTATGCTAAAAAGTCGTTTTTTGTCATAGGGAATCAGATCAAGGATTGGCCAAGTAAGTAATATGTGGAAGGTTTGATTGAAATATCGGACCTTCTTTTTCTGTGGCTAAAAGATGCATTTGATATAAATTTAAAAGGGTTTAATCACATTATGGATAATAAGAGTTTATGGAGGTTTTATGAGTCAATGTCCATATTGTCTAAATGAGAATCCAATGTATTTTTATATGGGAACACGTGGAGTGTATTGCCGTAAATGTGTAGCCTATATTCAGGAGAAAGAAAGCACAAGCTCATGGGATGTGTCTAAAAACCCGGAATTATCGATGAACTATGCATTGACCTCTGCTCAGTTAGCCTGTTCAAAAGCTATTGCCTCCGAATGTATGACATCATCAGTGTTGGTTGAAGCTGTCTGTGGTGCCGGGAAAACAGAGCTCGTTCTTGAGGCTATTAAAGAAGGTCTTAAAAATAAGATAAAGATCGGTTGGGCAATTCCACGCAGACAGGTAGTTATTGAATTAACTCAGCGGTTGACAAAGTTGTTTCCGAAATCAAAAGTCATTTGTGTGTGCCAGGGATTTACGAGTATAACAGATGGTGATTTGATTGTCTGTACAACTCATCAGCTATTTCGCTACCCGCATTGGTTTGATTTACTCATTATGGATGAACCGGACGCCTTCCCCTTTAAAGGGAATCAAGTGTTACAGATGATTGCTCAAAAAAGCTGTCGTGGGCATATGATCTATTTGACAGCAACGGTCGATGATTATTTGAAAAGCAGGGTGAGTGCCGGTAAGTGTAAACATGTCATTTTAAATGAGCGACCGCATAAGCATCCAGTCGTTGAACCGAAAATGTTGATTCGACCTCGATGGACACTCTATTTAATCGTATATATGTTGATTAGAGATATGAGCAGACAATGGATTATCTTTGTCCCATCTATGAATATGGCAAAAAACCTGTCGTGGCTACTTCGATGTGATTACATAACATCTAAATCATCGAATAAGGATGAAATCATTCGGCGGTTTTCAAGAAGAGAAAACCGGATTCTGGTTAGTACAACCATCCTCGAACGAGGCGTTACTTTTGAAAATATTCATGTCTGTGTGTTATTGGCTAATCATTCAGTGTTTGATGAAGCAAGCCTTGTTCAGATGAGTGGTCGTGTAGGTAGAACATTCAAATTTCCAACGGGTGATTGCGTGTTCTTGTGTGATCAGAAGGAGGAGTTTGTAATAAGTTGTATAAAGAAAATCCAACAAGCGAATCGCTCTGTCTATGGTGTGCAGAACCATTAGCACATGGACAATCCGTGATTCATTTTCTACAAAGAAGAGCTGTTTGCATTCGGTGTGAAAGAAAGCTATGTTTAGAGAAAAAGTGTCTTGCGATTCAAAATCTTAAGGTGCATTATTTCATTGTGTATAATGAGCAGATTGAAGAACTTCTGTATCGATACAAAGAGCAGAAGGATGAAGCATGTGGTAAATTGTTCTTTGAGAATCATATCGGTTGGATTCAGCGCAAGTTTAAAGGGTATAAAATAATCTATTTGCCTTCATCAAAAGAAAAGATTGAAGAGCGTGGCTTTCATCATCTAGAAGTTATGTGTCAACGTATTTCTATTGAGAAAATACATGCATTATCGAAGAAAAACAAGGTTTTACAAAAGCATCAATCGAAAGAAAATCGAGCGAACATCTTGAAACATTTCGAAATTGATGTTAGTATGCTAAAGAATACAGATAACATTTTGCTTGTGGATGATGTGTGTACGACAGGTGGCTCATTACTGGCGGCACATACATTGGTTCTTCCTCATGTTGCAAAAGTTGAGGCTCTAGTTTTCACTGTTTCGGCTCATTTAATTGAACCGCAGAGGAACAAAGAGCAATAATGTTTGCATTTCAAAGCGTTATTATGTATAATGAAAAAGTAGCAGTAGTCTACTCAAGAAAGGTATAGGATTTAGTAAATGCAAGGAAAAGTAAAGAAGTTTAACAAAGAAAAGGGATATGGATTCATCAAATTGGCTGACGACAGAGATGTATTCTTCCACTATTCACAATTAGCAATGGAAGGTTTCAAAACCATCGACGAAGGCGCTGAAGTCGAATTCGAATTAGTCAACGGTGAACGCGGTCTTCAAGCACATAATATTGTTAAGCTGTAAGGTCTAAGGAGTTGGGTAATTCCCAACTTTTTTTATAGGTTGAACAAAGAGTGATGGAGGTAGTTTATGGCAAACATATTGTCAACATTATTTAACTTCGATAAAAAGCGATTAAAAGAAATCGAAAAGATTGCTTCTATGGTTGATGTACTTAAAGATGAGATACGTGCCTTGGATGATGATCAATTAAAAGCGAAAACCACAGAATTTCGTCAACGTCTTACCGGTGGTGAAACACTGGATGATTTATTGCCTGAAGCATTTGCGGTAGCTCGTGAAGCTGCCTATCGTGTGATTGGTGAGTTTCCGTATTTTGTACAAATCATGGGTGGTATCGTCTTGCATCAAGGGGATATTGCAGAAATGAAAACGGGGGAAGGGAAAACCTTAACCTCGGTTTTACCTGTATATTTAAACGCATTAACGGGCAAAGGTGTTCATGTGGTCACTGTGAATGAATATTTGGCTCAACGTGATGCGGAGTGGATGGGTAAGATACACCGTTTCTTAGGATTGACTGTAGGTGTCAACTTACGGGTTTTAAGTCCAAAACAAAAACGTGATTGCTATCTTTCAGATATCACATATACAACCAATGCTGAAATTGGTTTTGATTATCTGCGTGATAACATGGTGACAGATGTGAAGGAACGTGTTTTGCGTCCTCTATTCTATGCGCTTGTGGATGAAGTTGACTCGATTTTAATTGATGAATCAAGAACACCTTTAATTATTTCAGGTGGTCAAAAGCAAACCGCGAACTTATATGTTCAGGCAGATAAATTCGTAAAACGTCTTGTAGAAAACGAAGACTATGTCATTGATATTAAAGGGAAAACGGTTCAGTTATCAGAAGAAGGTGTTCGAAAAGCTGAGAAAGCCTTTAATATCAATAATTTATATGAAATCAAGCATACACAGCTGGTACATCATTTGCATCAGGCGTTGCGTGCAAATTTTATAATGATTCGCGATGTGGAATATGTCGTTCAGGAAAATCAAATCGTGATTGTTGATCAGTTTACAGGACGTTTAATGGTTGGGCGTGCATATTCGGATGGGTTGCATCAGGCAATCGAAGCGAAGGAACGGGTACCTATCAAACAGGAAACTTCAACGATGGCTACGATTACCTATCAGAACTTCTTCCGTCTGTATGAGAAGTTATCTGGGATGACCGGAACTGCCAAAACTGAGGAAGAAGAGTTTCTATCCATCTATAACATGCGTGTGGTAGAAATTCCTACGAATCGCCCGATTGCGCGTGAGGATTATCCAGATGCGATTTTTGGTACTAAAAAAGCAAAATATGAAGCTCTGGTAAAAGAAGTTATGGAACTCAATGAAGCAGGACAACCGGTTCTTGTGGGTACCATCGCCGTTGAAACGAGTGAATTTTTAAGTAAGATGTTTACTCAAAGAAAGATTAGACACGAAGTATTGAATGCCAAGAACCATGCAAGAGAAGCGGATATCATTGCGAAAGCAGGACATAAAGGTTCAGTCACAATTGCAACCAATATGGCTGGTCGTGGTACCGATATCAAGCTTGGGCCAGGTGTAAAGGATTTAGGCGGATTAGTGGTTATTGGTAGTGAACGCCACGAATCCCGTCGTATTGACAATCAGCTGCGTGGACGTTCAGGACGTCAAGGTGACCCTGGATACTCTCGCTTCTATGTATCTGTCCAAGATGAACTTATGGTTCGTTTTGGAAGTGAACGTATGGAAGGACTATTTAAGACCCTTGGGGATGTTCCGATTGAGTCAAAAATGATTTCCAAATCCATTTCCAGTGCTCAAAAACGTGTGGAAGGTGTGAACTTTGACATTCGAAAAACGCTGTTGGAATATGATGATGTCCTACGTCAACAACGTGAAATTATCTATGAACAACGTAATTTCATACTGGAAAATGAAAATGTTCATAATATTGTTAAGGACATGTTTGACCGTGTCGTTATCAATATGATTCGCAGTTATACAGATCCTAATAGTAAAGAATTTAAGATTGATGCCAATGGTTTACTTGAAGCATTTAAGAAACTGGGCTTCAAAGAAACAAAGTTAAACGCACAAAGTTTTGTTGAAAAGTCATTAGTTGAAGTTGAAGGTATGTGTTGCGATGCGATTTGGCAAAGTTATGATCAAAAGATTGAACCTATCCGTGAACATATTTATCCAATTGAGAAGACCATGGTTTTACGTGTCATAGACCGTGCATGGGTTGAACATATTGATACGATGAGTAAGTTACGTGATGGTATACATTTGCGTTCCTACGCTCAAAGCAACCCGCTTCAGGCATATGTGGCAGAAGGGTTTGAACTCTTTGAGGATATGATGGCTCGAATTTCTCAGGAAACAGTCTTCTATTGCTTGAATGTTCAGATTCAATATCAGGAGAAAAAATAGTATGGAATTGTATGAAATCAGACAAGGAGTAACAACTGTTTTCGAGAAATTGAAGCAGTTGGGTGACTCACTTTGACTTACCTGTAAAACAGGCAATCATTGACCGCATTCAACATGAAATGAGTCTTGATGGGTTTTGGGATGATCGTAGAACCTCTCAGGCAAAAATCAATGAAATGAATGGTGCGAAGGACATTGTCGAATCTTATCAGAGCCTTCTTACTCAGTTTTCATCACTGCATGAGACGGTTGAACTTCTAAAAGAGGAGTTTGATCAGGAAATGGCTTTGATGGTTGAAGAGGAATACCTTGAAGGACTGACAACATTTAATGAGTTTGAAGTTCGTATTCTTTTAAGTCATGATTATGACAAAAATAATGCCATTGTGGAGCTACATCCTGGAGCAGGTGGCACTGAGAGTCAGGATTGGGCATCGATGTTATATCGAATGTACACCCGTTGGGCTGAGAAAAAAGGCTATAAAGTCACTGTGCTGGATTATTTGGACGGTGATGAAGCAGGTTTAAAATCTGTTTCATTTCTTGTAGAAGGTCCGATGGCCTTTGGCTACTTAAAAACAGAAAAAGGTGTGCACCGGTTGGTTCGGATTTCACCTTTTGACTCTTCGGGACGTAGACACACATCCTTTGCTTCAGTAGATGTTATGCCTCAGTTCAATGATGAAATTAAGATAAACATCGATCCAGGGGATATTGAACTTGTAACGATGAGAGCCTCAGGAGCAGGTGGACAGCATGTAAATAAAACAGACTCTGCTGTTCGGATCACTCACAAACCGACAGGAATTGCGGTAACATGCCAATCTGAACGTTCACAGCTTCAAAACCGCGAGCATGCGATGAACATGCTCAAGTCCAAACTGTATCAGCTGGAAATTGAAGCAAAAGAAGCGAAACTTTTAGAGATAAAAGGCGAGCAGAAGTCGATTGAATGGGGAAGTCAGATTCGTTCATACGTTTTTGCGCCCTACACACTGGTAAAAGATCATCGTACGAATCAGGAAGAAGGCAATGTGGCTAAAGTTATGGATGGAGACATTGATGAGTTCATCTACGCAACACTGAAAGCTTCGGTTAAATAGTCTAAATAAAGTAAAAGCATGGAGACTCCCATAAATGGTTGTGTCCATGCTTTTTTTATAGTAATTCGAATCCAGCGGTGAAATGTCGTAAAGATATGATGGTACCTTGATGGGTGAGTTTCATTCCTTTATACTCGTGGCGATGCTGATAAATGTAACCAAGTGCATTTGCTATACAGTCCATATGGTCATTGGTATAGACTCTTCTCGAGATAGCAATACGCATCGTCTCAAGTTCTGGCCAGATATCTTCTTGAGTCACTGGATCTTTACTTCCGAAGGCGCAAGCCCCCAACTCAACAGCACGGATGCCAGCCTCTTCATAGAGTGCTACCACCAATCGTTGTGCAGGAAACTCACATTGTGGAATATGTGGAAAGAAACGCTTTGCATCCACATACACACCATGACCTCCCGTCGGCTCAATGATTGGAATGTTAAACTCCTTTAAGCGGTCACCCAAATACCTGACCTGGCGAATGCGATAATCAAGATAATCAAAATCACAGGCTTCTTTTAAGCCGATGGCCAGTGCTTCCATATCTCTACCAGCCAATCCACCATAGGTAATGAATCCTTCATGAACGATGGCTAGCTGATTAGCCATCTCAAAGATGCGTTCATCACGTGTTACAAATAGACCACCTATATTAACTAATCCATCCTTTTTTGCACTCATGACAGCACTTTGAGCATAACTAAGCTGCTCCTTCACGATATCTTCAATACTTACATCCTGATACCCTTCTTCCTGAGTTTTGATAAAGTAGGCATTTTCTGCAATACGGGCGATATCCATGACAAAAGGAATTTCATGTTTTTTAGCAAATGCCGCAACCTCCTTAATGTTTTGCATGGAAACAGGCTGTCCACCATTATTATTGCATGTTACCGTCAGGATCATCACACTTATATTTTCGCGGCCTCTTTCCTGAATTAATTGCTCGCATTTTGAAAGATCCATATTTCCTTTAAATGGGCTTGCAGGGCTGCTTGCATCTTTACCATGATCAAATACCAAATCTTCCACAAGAGCACCCAGCACTTCCGCATTTCCTCTAAATGTATCAAAGTGCATGTTTCCGATGGCAATTTTCCCAGGTTCTGTGTAAATCTTAGCCAAGAGGTAGTCAGCAGCTCTTCCCTGATGCACCGGTTGAACGTAAGGCATGCCAAAGAGGGATTGAACTGTCTGTTCAAGTTTAAAGAAGCTATCGCAGCTGGCATAGGATTCATCTCCCATCATCAGAGCAGACCACTGATTTTTACTCATTGCGGAGGTGCCACTGTCCGTTAAGCAATCGATGTAAACATGCTCAGCTCTCACTTTAAACACATTGTACCTGGCTTCCTTAAGCCATTCAATACGTTGTTCTTTCGTTGTCTTCTTTACATGTTCGACCATTTTAATTCGAAATGGTTCGGCTGTTTGAAATTGCATAAAGATATTCTCCTTTGTTTCGTACAGAACCATTATGCCATAGTTTGTAAGTGCTTACACGATGAAAATCGTGAAAATGATGGAAGAAATTTCATTTATGCAAAAATGTGCTTTCAATCACATTTGTTAAGAATCTTAAACAAAATAGATGAAAAGATAAATGGATGAGTTGACATCTTGATGTGATGTCAATTATGATGAGTCTGTAGATAGTTAGTTTACTCTAACTTCTGCTTAGAAGTGGAAAATGGTGGAACTAATGAAACATATGATTATTGTGCGATTAGTGACCTTTCAATATACATACAATGGTTAATCAAAGGAAATTATATACAGGGTTATGGGGAACTCTTTTTATCCTTGCCTTGACATCGATTTTTATTGGAAGTATGGAGTTATCTTTACCTCAACTAATTCAACTGGATCAGGTTGCTTGGATGCTACTAGTGACGAGTCGGTTGCCAAGACTTGTAAGCGTTGTGATTACAGGCGTTGGATTAAGTGTGGCAGGATTACTTATGCAACAGTTATCACAGAATCGTTTTGTTTCTCCTTCTACAGCTGCTACCCAGGACTCTGCAAGACTTGGAATTCTGGTTTCTATGATCTTTTTTTCTTCGAGTACGATGTATGTACGGGTGGGATTTGCTTTTATGTTTGCGCTATTGGGCACAGGCTTATTCATCTCTGTCATCGAAAAGATTCGCATCAAAAATATGATATTTGTACCTTTATTAGGAATGACATTGGGTATGGTTATCGATAGTCTGACAACATTTCTTGCTTTGCGTTTTGACGTTATGCAGGCATTGAGTGCCTATATGGTCGGTAATTTTTCACTATTAATTCGAGGTCGCTATGAACTTCTTTACCTTGCCATCATCGTCGTTGGGTTAGGTTATGTATTTTCTCATCGATTTAGTGTGGCATCTATGGGAGAAGCTGTGGCGGTAAACTTAGGTTTAAACTATAGACAAACGATTCAACTTGGACTTTTGATCGTATCATTAATCAGCGCTGTGATTGTGGTGACCGTGGGTAGTATCGCTTATGTGGGATTGATTGTTCCCAATATCATATCTATGACATTTGGTGATAATCTAAAGAGAACGTTACCGACAACCGCATTGGTGGGAGCTAATTTTTTATTACTGGCTGATATCCTTTCGCGAGTAGTGATTTATCCGTATCAGGTACCTGTTGGTTTGATTGTCGGTGTAGTGGGTAGTCTATTGTTTATTGTAATTCTAGTTCAAAAGAGGAAACTTGCATGAGTGATCACAGGAAAATAGTCATCTTAATATGCCTAACAATTCTTTTAGTGATGGCATACATCTTTTATCAGATGCCACTGCACCATGCTCCTTACTTTCTGTCAAGAAGATTACCAAGAGTGTTTGCTATGATACTTGCTTCGGCTGCGATAAGCATCTCTACTGGACTCTTTCAGACCATAAGCTCCAATCGAATTCTTACACCGGATTTGCTAGGATATAGTTCGATGTATGCATTGATGCAAACCCTAATGATATTTCTAGTTGGAGGCATGGGGTGGATCATCCAAAGCCCACTGGTAAGTTTTTTGCTAGTATCTAGTGTTATGGTACTAAGCTCCATGGTACTCTATACCCTTGTTCTTAGAAAGACTGCCGGGAATATGTATCTATTGCTTTTGCTAGGTATGGTTATCTCCACGTTTTTCCGAAGTTTCAGCTCGTTTTTTCAACTGATCATGGATCCTAATGAATTTTCAATCTTACAGAATCGTTTGCTTACCAGTGTAAATAGTGCAAACACACAAGTCATTTTTATCAGTGGTGTTGTGATTATTGTGGTGCTTCCTTGGATTATACGAAATCTTCATAAGTATGATGTACTTTTGCTCGGAAATACCCATGCGATTAATCTGGGAGTTGATGTTGCAAAGCTGAATCAGATGACATTGTTTATGATTGCTGTTCTTGTTTCAGTTGCCACATCGATGCTTGGACCCATAATGTTTCTTGGATTACTATCCGTAAACTTGGCACGTCAAATCATGACAGATTACCGCCACAAGTCACTTCTTCTGACCAGCTTTGTACTTGCACTTCTCTTTCTGGTATTTGGTCAGCTGATGCTGGAACGTATCTTTGCCTTTTCCATTAATCTTGCAGTAGTGATTAATGTGATTGGGGGAAGTTATCTTATTTATCTAATAGTAAAGGAGAAGGCTTTATGATTGAAACTCACAAAATACAGAAAAGCTACGGAAATGTTTCAGTACTAAAGAATGTGTCATTATCGATCAAACCTGGAAAACTAACGATGATTATAGGTCCTAACGGCGCAGGGAAATCAACATACCTTAATATTATGGCCCGTATGCTACAGGCAGATCATGGTGAAATCATCATTGATGATAAGCCATTAAAGAAGTATAAAAAGCTTGAGTTGGCTAAAAAGATGGCAGTACTTAAGCAAAGCAATCAGTTACAATTGCGGTTGACGGTTGAAGAGTTAGTGGCTTTTGGTCGTTATCCGCATAGTCAGGGAAGACTGAATGAAAAGGATGATACGTACATTGAGGAGGCATTAAGGTTCACTTCGCTAACAAGTATGAGACATAAGTACTTGCATCAGCTTTCAGGAGGTCAGCAGCAGCGTGCCTATATTGCCATGGTACTGGCACAAGATACAGATATTATCCTGCTGGATGAACCGTTAGCAAGTCTGGATTTAAAACACAGCCTGGATGTTATGCGTTTACTAAAAAGATTAACAGTAGAACAGAAGAAAACCATTGTGATTGTGGTTCATGATGTGAACATGGCTGGACTATTTGCGGATGACATTATCGCGATGAAAGAAGGACAGTGTATATATCAAGGGACAGTGGATGATGTTTTTACTACACCTGTCCTCGAAGCGATTTATGATATTCCGTTTAATGTTCAGTGCATTCAAGATAAGAAATTTTGCATTGCTTACTAGAAAAGGAGTTCTTTTATGAAAAAATGGATTATAGTATTACTGATTACCCTACTTACCCTATCAGGGTGCTCTCTACCCTCAGATCCGATTGTAACCGATGCGACCATCATTCATGATTTAGGTACAACGGAAGTGATGACAAATCCGAAGAAAGTGGTTGTTTTTGATTTAGGTGTGTTGGAAACACTGGATGCACTGGACATTGATGTTGCGGCTGTGCCGAAATCCAACATTACCTCAAACTTGCAAAAATTCAATGATTCAATGTATGTCAATGCGGGAACATTATTTGAACCAGACTTTGAAGCGTTGTATACCTTATCTCCAGATTTGATTATTATTTCAGGGAGAGCTGCTACGCACTATGAAGAGTTAAGTAAGATTGCTCCGACGATCTTTATGGGATTAAACAATGAGGACTTTCTTGGTTCGTTTACGAAGAATATGCAAACATTGGCAACAATTTTCCCGGATGCTCAAAATAAGATCAATGAAAAACTAAATGACTATCAAAAGGCTTTCAATGAAGCTTTAGTCATGACCAAGGCTTCCACTCAGACAGTAATGATGCTTTTGGTGAATGGCAATAGTCTAAGCGTTTTTGGCCAAGGTGGTCGATTCGGCTTTATGTTCAATGAGTTGAAACTGACACCGATTCAAGCAAATATCGATGCGTCTAGCCATGGAATGGAGATAAGTTTTGAGTTTATAGCTCGTGAGAATCCGGATGTGATTTATGTGATGGATCGAGGGCAGATTGTAGGCAGTGAAACTTCCGCAAAACAACTACTAGACAATGATATAGTCAATCAAAGCAATGCGGCTAGAAACAATCGTATCGTCTATGTGGATCCGGAGGCATGGTATATAACGATAGGTGGCCTAAATTCCAATCTTAAAATACTTGAAGAAGTACTATCTGCATTTTCCAACTAAAAAGAACCCGTTTTGCGGGTTCTTTGGTTTATACGAATGTATACGTACTACTTGATACTTTCGTAGAATTGCTCCAATTTTGATTTCACATTCTGATGACTGCGAGTAAACGCATCTAGAGCGTGTTGGTAATCTTCGGAATAGGCTGATTCATTGGCCATATAGATAAGTGACACTGAAAGTTCGCTAAATGATTCCCAAAGGGCTGAAATCTCATCTTGCATTGCTTCAAGTTTTTTGACAGTCGTTTTTTGGTTGTCTACAATTACGGAGCTTTCGCGATAAGCACGTAACTGTGTTTCAATGCGCATACGATTGGTTTCAATGGCAAGGATTGCCTGGTTGATAACTTCTTGACTTGCATCTTCCTTTTGATGTTCATTTGCTTTTGCTTCCACATAGGTTGAAATTGTCTGAAGTGATTCAAGCTGTGTTTGAACTGCTTTTTCAATCAACTCAGAGGAATTGTTTTTTGGTGACTGTGAAAATAAGACAGCACCGATGGCAAGCACGGCGATGAGTGCAATGCCCAATACTACATGTTTGTTTTTCATTGTATCTTGCTCCTTGTACATACCGACTCATTATAAAACATAAAACGAAAAATCTAAACAAATCTATGTGATTTTGAAACATTGTTTCAATAACCAATCGGAATTTAATATCTTAGTTTTGCAAAGTTTGAATCGGAACTGAACTGAGCGAAACTACTGAGGATAAGTATTTGGTCATAATCCTGACTTGATACTAAGGATTTGATAGAACCGGAGTAGCCGCGCAAATCCACGATATCAATCTGATCAAAGTGTTGGGTAAGAAATGGGATAAAGCTATTAGCATATGAATCCTTGATAATTAAAACCTTGGAAGGCTGTTCACTTTCGTTGGTAATAATCTGTGCAAAACCAGGATTTCCATAAAGGAAGGCACTATATTTATCGAACTGGGAAAGTTTGCTTTCATCAATTAATGTGTCTACTGTGGTATTTGCGAATGAATAGGAAACAATGGATGGATTGATATAAGAAAGTGTGTCAAATTGAAATACAGAAGGTTTCCCCTTGGAATAATAAGTCCCCAAGAAATTTTTCACATCTTTGACATCAAATTCTTCCCAATTCAATGGAGTTTTCCCAATGGAAGAAATCCATTCACTATAAGCAAGATAGGCTCCGTAAAGAGTCCAGTGATGATCAGTTTTATAATAAACAGGATTGTTCGAGGACTTAAAGATTGAGAATGTGTCGATCCAAGGCCATTCTATGGCATTTTCTTTCAACCAGGTATATTGATTGAGTTGTGGTGCATGGTTAGGGAGCTTGTCCAACAATAATGACGCTGAATTTGTGGGAATCATCACGGAAATAGACAATTGAGGATACAGTGCAAGAAACTCATTCATGTATTTCTGGTTGATTGCCAACTGATCAGGATATTGAATCATTTTATCAAATAGATACCCGTCTTTACCGAAATAGATACCATTATTTTCCTGTTTCATCATCAGTCTTTCGATGAGCGCTTTGGTTGATATCCAGGTATCCCGAATGAAAAACTGATCATTGACGTAGGTTTCGTAGTTAATTGAAAATTGATTGGATATGATTTGATTTACATTCAATGGTGGCAGTTGAGCCAGATAGCGGTTTTCGAATTTGGAAAAAACACGTATCGGTGCTACCATATTAGCGATAAAGAGTAATAAAACGGTGAGGGTAAATGCCTGAGCAACCCATGGCTTTTTCATATGAATCCTCCTAAAATCTGAAATACAAGAATGGATTGTAACTGGAATCCACCAGGTAGGCAACAGCGATAATAAATGAAAGATAGAGAAGTCCATCCTGAATCAAAGTTGAGTTAATTTTATTGATAACCCATTTTCCCACGGGTGTGGCAAAAACAAAGCAAAAAAGTAAGATAACACCATAGTTTTGAAGGTAGTAGATCCATTCATAACCTGATGTGAGACTGAACAATGTGGTTAGATATTGAGCCAGTAGCGATAGGTCACTTATGGCAAAGATGGCCCAACCTAGTAAGATGAGTGGAATAAAGTATAGTCGGGAAAGGATCGGGTGTTTTCTAAGAAAGGGGAGCAGTAGAAACTTTTCTGCAAGAAGTAGTACATAGAAGTAAAGACCCCATAGAATAAAATTGTACTCCGCCCCATGCCAAAATCCGGTTAAAAACCATACGATGAAAAGATTGATCGCCAATCTAAGTGGCCCTTTACGATTTCCGCCTAAAGGGATATAGACATACTCTTTGAACCATGATCCAAGAGTGATATGCCAACGATTCCAAAATTCAGTCATACTTTGTGAAATATATGGGTAGTTAAAGTTATCGGGAAAATGAAATCCCAACATCCTTCCAAGGCCAATAGCCATTAGAGAATAACCGGAGAAGTCAAAGTAAATCTGAAAGCCAAAGGCAATCAGTCCAAGCCACAGGGTTATTGTGGAAGGATTGGGTAATAGGATAATTTCATCCCATAACATTCCAATGTTATTGGCCAATAAAACCTTACTGGATAATCCTAGAAGGAAGATTCGAATGCCTTTTTCCATATTTTCAAAGTTCAGAACACGTGATTTCAGTTCGATGGCGATATCAGAATAGCGGACAATCGGACCGGCGATAAGTTGTGGAAATAAGCATACATAGGCACCAAAGTCGATGATGTTCGAATCGGCCTTCACCTTATTACGATAAACATCAATGGTGTAAGACATGGTCTGAAACGTATAGAAACTGATCCCAAGAGGTAAAGTCAGATTGACGTTTCGAATCGATAAATCGAATAGTGCGTTAAGATTGCTTATGAAGAAATTTGAGTATTTAAAGGCAAATAACATACCTAGATTAAAAAAGACCGAAATCCATAAATAGATTCTTGTCTTATGTGTTAAACGATTTTTCTCTATCTGATTGGAACAGACAAAATCAACGAGCACAGAGGCAAACATAATGAAGATGTATCTTACTTCTCCCCATGCATAGAAGATTAAGCTGCCAATAAATAAGATAAGATTTTGATATTTCTTGGGTGTAATCAGCAGGAGAAGAAAGATGATAGGTAAGAATTGAAATATAAATAAGTTACTACTAAAAATCATGGTTCTTCCCCTTTCGTTACTATTTCAGAGTTTCTTCGATGGTGTCAATGGCGATTTGGATCTGCTCTTTTGCAAACTCAAGATATTCTTCTTCCGTTGCTTCAGTGCGATCATCAAATTTTCCTAAAACAACAAATGCCACAATGTTTCCCTTAACATAAACCTGAGAAGCATTCACGCGAGGCATGTTCATAGGATACTGGAAAGATTCATTGATTAGATAATCCTGATAAGCCTTCATATCAGCTTCAACTTCTGCCACTTTACCGTCTTTGGCAAGAAGAACAATAAACATATCTGTACTCATGGTAAACATTGGGCCTTCTGCAAAGAAGTGTTCCACGTTTTCCATATTGATGTTATATACTTCTTCCAATTGTTCTTTTTCAATAAGAACGGATGGACCATAATCATCACCGTAGGCTTCTTTAACAGCTGTGACAATCTTATCCACATGTTCCTTGGTAAATCCACTAGTACTTGAAGGTGTACAACCTGTCAAGATGAGTAATGCGACTGCTAATAACATAAATAATTTTTTCATAGTAAATTCTCCTTCTTTTCTACTGTTTGCATAGCCGATTGTAGGATATTACCTTGATTTTGTTAAGGAAAAGCGGATAAGTTGCGGATTTTTTAAGGTATCTTGCCAAAAAGAAAAGGCACATGATCATGTGCCCTGACCTGATTAGACTTTATAATCGAAGCTAAATCCAAACCCGTGTACTTCAGTTGCTTCTGAGACAATGATGAAAGCTTCCTTATCAACTTCATTGACCAGTTTTGCCAGTTCCGGATATTGGTTTTTTAGAATTACGGCTAACAATACAGGTCTGCTATCCCCGGTAAAACCGCCAGTAGCATTAAGTAAGGTTGTACCTCGATCCAGACGTTCATGGATCAGTTTGGATATTTGTGCATAATGTGGAGAAATGATATGAACAGTCTTTGCTTCCTGTCCACCAAAAACCAAGACCTTGTCCAGTGCAAAGGCACAGGCCCATACAGATATAAATCCAATAAGAACAGCTTCCAAACCAAAACTCCATAAGCCTAATAAAACGGTTAGTCCATCAACCACAAGGACAAGCATAGCTAGCTCAAGGCCGGTAAACTTATGGATTACAAGGGGAGGGACATCCATCCCGCCGGTACTTGCCCCTGTTCGAATGACCATGCCAACACCGATACCTGCAAGTAAGCCACCATAAAGTGAGGCAAGAAGCGGATCAAGGGTCAGATTTGGATCAAAGGTCGATGTGAATGTTAAGAAAAAAGGATACAAAAATGAGCTTATCGCTGTATTAATCGCAAATTTTTTGCCAAGAAAGAGTGAACCAATGATAAAAAGCCCAATAACCAGAAAGTCAATCATCAGCTTTGCGGGGATTGTAGTCAGTGGTTCAAGTGCGATAGCTATTCCAGCCACACCGCCAGAAAGTATATTAAAAGGTAAAATAAACATCCCGACTGAAAGAGCCAAGATGAAATTTCCTGCAATAAGTAAAACTGCATTAGAAACTTGTTGTTTTGTCATAACATCACCATCCGCATGTATTATATCATCCTTCTTCACTTCCCGTAACCCCCATGAGAAGGCACTGAATTTGACAAACTGACAACTTTAGTGTATTGTATAGTATGTCAGTTAAGGGGAATCCCCTTTTCTGTTGTGTAAAAATGAAGGAGGACAAATGAATATGAAGAAATTAATTACAATACTGGCTATTTCACTACTTGCTCTTGCTGGGTGTGCACCCTCAACAGGCAGTGGATCAGGCCATATCGTTATGGCGGATGCCGGATGGGATAGTATTCGTTTGCACAATCATGTGGTAGGATTTATCGCTGAAAATGCATTCGATTTGACCTGGAGTGAAATGACCGGGTCAACACCAATTACGTATGAAGCGTTTAAAAACGGAGAAATCGATGTGTATACAGAGTTCTGGACAGAAAACGTTGCACCTTATCGTGGCGATGTTGAGTCAGGAGTTATTCTTGAATTAGGAGTCAACTTTAATGATAACTATCAAGGTATTTATGTACCTCGTTATGTGATCGAAGGGGATGCAGCTAGAGGGATTGAGCCAATGGCGCCAAACCTACGCACTGTAAAAGATTTATTGGATTACCCTGATTTATTCGTAGATGAGGAAGAGCCTTCGAAAGGTCGTATCTATGGAGGAATTCCAGGATGGGCTGTCGATGAGATTTTATATAAGAAGTTTATGGCTTATGGTTTTGATGATACATTCATCTATTTCAGACCGGGTTCTGATGCGGCACTATCTGCAGCGATTATCTCTGCGTATGACCGTGGAGAACCAATTGCGGCTTACTACTGGGAACCAACCTGGTTAATGGCTCAATATGACTTAGTATTATTGGAAGATGAACCGTTTGATGCGGATCGATTCCATGAAGGTCTCACAGAGTTTGGTGCAGCAGATGTTACTGTTGCAGCAAGAAAGGGATTTGACACAGAATTCCCAGAATTCACAGAGTTTTTAAGCAACTATAGCACTTCAAGTGCAATGACATCGGCTGCTTTACTGCATATGCAGGTAAGTGGAGACGATTATTTGAACAGTGCTAAATGGTTTTTAAGAGAATATGATGAGTATCTTGACCAATGGTTAACTGCCGAGCAGGCAGAAGCAGTGCGTCAAGCCTTAAACTAGGAGAGTGATGTTATGAATTGGCTATATCAGTTTCCATTTAAACTTAATATTGATACTGCAGCTATCGACGATGCCGTTCGTAGCTTCGCAGTAAACAATGAGGCCATATTGCAATTTATGCGCCGAGGATTGAATGGACTATTATCGAGTATACACAGTACACTGGACTTTATCCCATGGTGGATACTTGTGATTGTAGTGTTTGTACTTGGATTTCTACAAACGAAAAAGATTAAAACAGGAATCGTATATGCGGTGATGTTATTTTCAATCGGAGCTGTCGGCTTATGGCCACTTATGCTTCTAACCTTGTCAATCGTCATTGCCTCTGTCGCAATCTCGTTATTGCTAGGATTTCCAATCGGTGTGCTTATCTCGATGAATGATCGAGCCAGTTCGATTGTGCGTCCGATTTTGGATACGATGCAGACCATGCCGGTCTTCGTCTATCTGATTCCGGCAGTTCTACTGTTCGGTTTAGGGCGTGTACCAGCGGTCATGGCAACGACAATTTATGCGATTGTTCCAATTGTCCGCTTAACAAATTTAGGTATTCGTCAGGTCAATGAGGAAGTTGTGGAAGCAGCGAAATCGTTTGGCTCGACTCGAATACAGGCCATGGTGAAAGTACAGATTCCCCAAGCCTTTGCGACCATCATGGCTGGATTGAATCAAACGTTGATGATGGCGATGGCAATGGTTGTTACTGCATCGATGATTGGTGCTTCAGGTTTAGGTATGGAAGTATTAATTAGTGTTAACCGCGTAGAAGTTGGGCGTGGATTGGTTTCTGGGACCGCCGTTGTTATATTGGCGATTCTATTGGACCGATTAAGTCAAGGTTGGGTCAAAGATAAGGAGGAGGAAGCTTAATATGGAAGAAAGAAAAGCAATCATCCGTGTTGAAAACCTCAGTAAACTTTATGGACGCAACCGTCAGGAAGCTGCTGAACTTTTAAAGAAGGGCGCAGACAAGAACGAAGTCTTAAAGAAAACAGGAGTGACAACTGCTTTATGGGATGTCAATTTAGATATCAATGAAGGTGAAACCTTCGTCATTATCGGCTTATCAGGATCGGGGAAATCAACGCTTGTCCGTTGTTTCAACCGATTAAATAAACCAACATCCGGAAAGATCTTTTATAAAGATCAAAACATCGGAGAATTAACAAAAAAAGAACTATTGAATTTCAGACGCGATAACATCGCAATGGTCTTCCAGCATTTCGGACTCATGTCTCATCGCAACGTGGTTACAAACGTTGAGTATGGACTGGAAATCAAAAATGTCGGGAAGCAGTTACGCAGAGAAAAAGCACTCGAAATGATTCAAATGGTTGGACTTGAAGGGTTTGAATACTCGCCTATCGGAAGTTTATCCGGTGGGATGAAGCAACGTGTAGGTTTAGCGCGTGCACTTGCCAACGAACCCGAGGTACTACTGATGGACGAACCATTTTCGGCGCTTGATCCACTTGTGAAGCGAGATATGCAATTTGAATTGCTATCCATTCAGGAAAAAATGCGTAAAACCATTATCTTTATTACCCATGATATTAACGAGGCCTTTAAACTAGGTGACCGAGTTGCCATCATGCGTGATGGACGTGTGGTTCAGATTGGGACTCCAGAGGAAATGATAACCAATCCTGCGGATGACTATGTAAAAGAATTTATCGAAGGTGCGGATAAGGCAAAAGTGATGACTGCAAGACACGTGATGGTAACACCTCAGTGTATTGTTAAGACCCATGACGGTGCTAACCGAGCCATTCAGGAGATGCGTTCCAATAATGTGCCTAGTGCATATGTTGTGAATGATCAAATGGAATTTGTAGGAATCATTACATTGGATGGTGCCATGAAAGCTCGAGACGAAAAGTTGAAAGTCAAAGATGCACTGATTACAGATGTTAAAATGGTAGATATCGATGATACTGTTGATCAGGTCATGACGATGTTTGCGGATGCGAAATTTCCAGTGGCTGTGCTTAAAGGCAAGAAGCTGCGTGGTATCATTTCGAAAGCATCAGTGATTACTACATTGTCTGAATCAAGTTTTGAACAAGAGAATGAAAAGAGTGAAGCGTAAGCTTTGCTTTTTTTGTGAAATACGTTCGAAATATGTTCATTTTGTAGTAAAATATTCACATAAGAAGTTGTTTAATATGTTAAAATGATACGGAACGGAAGTGATAATGTGCTTGTAATGAGAAACGTAAGCAAAACATACAAAAATGGTGTCAATGCTTTATACAACATTAACCTCACTATTGAACAGGGTGAGTTTGTTTATATCATCGGACCTACAGGATCCGGTAAATCAACGTTAATAAAGCTTTTGGATGGTGAAGAAATTCCATCGAAAGGATTGGTTGAAGTTGTTGGAATTAATATAGGGAAGTTGCGCCATTCAAAAGTTCCGGTATATCGTAGGAACATTGGGGTCGTTTTCCAGGATTTTAAGTTACTTGAAAAGAAGACAGTTTTTGAGAATGTCTACTTTGCTCTTGAAGTCATCAATATGCCAAAGCTGAAAGCACGTCAGCGTGTGCGTGAAGTTTTGCAACTGGTTGGCCTTTCCGAAAAAGCAAACTCATATCCTCATGAATTATCTGGGGGACAGCAGCAACGTACAGCTATTGCCCGTGCGATTGCTAATCGTCCCAAACTCTTAATTTGTGATGAACCTACGGGAAACCTGGACCCTCAAAAGTCCAATGATATTATTCAACTGCTTGAAAAGATTAATGAAGAAGAGAAAACGACGATTCTCATGGTCACTCATGATGTGAATATTGTGAATCAGTTCAGACGCCGTACCATCGCTCTTCAGGAAGGCCATGTTGTAGCTGACTTGAGCGAAGGAGGATATATCCGTAATGATTAGACGTATAGGAAGGCATTTCCGCGAAGCATTTCACGGATTAATTCGGCATGGTGCGATGACACTATCGAGTGCAGCAGCTATTTCGCTGGCATTACTGTTTGTGGGAATCTTTATCTTAATTTCCCAGAATATTCGGGATATAACGTATTCTATTGAAGAAAGTGTTCAGATTCACGTAAAAATTGATCGCAATTATGAAACACAGGATCAGATTAACATTTTACAGATACAAATTACCGAAATTCCTGGAATCAAGGAAGTCATTTTTTCTTCCAAAGATCAGGAGTTGGATAGTTTAATTGAATCTTTTGGCGAAGATGGACAGATTTTTGAGAGTTATCGAGGGGATTCCAATCCACTTCGGCATGCATTTTTAGTAGATGTGATTGATGGAAATCTGATTGAACGGGTTGCACTGTCCATAGAGCGGATTGCGGGTGTTGAAACGGTTCGATATGGTGGGGCAAAAACGGTTGAACTGATGAATGTACTTGATTCTGTTCGGAATTGGGGTTATATTCTAGTTATAGGATTGATCGTTATTGCTGTGTTCCTTATATCAAACACGATTAAGTTGTCCATTGCCTCACGTAGGGATGAGATTGCTATCATGAGGACGGTAGGAGCAAAAAACGGATTTATTCGTATGCCTTTCTTAATTGAAGGTATGGTCATTGGTATTCTAGGTTCCATTATGCCAATCGGAATTACGGTAGGAGGATATTTCTACTTATATGAATTGTTGGGAGGATTTTTAATTTCCCAGATGTTTGTTTTGCACCCTCCGTTACCATTACTTTATTACATAGGTACAGCGCTTGTTATCCTTGCGATGATTGTTGGTATGATGGGTAGTTTTGTTTCAGTCACAAAACATTTGAGGTGGAAGCGATGAAAAAGTTTCTAAGAAAGAACACAATCTTATTGATGGCTCTTTCGATGGTATTGTCTTTTACCATTCAAGCGGATGCCATTGATTTTAGTAAGAACGAAGCATATTATGAGTCGTTGTGTTTTACTACAGCCGCTAAGGAAAATGCCAGTGTATGTCGGGCATTCCAGGATTATATCAATAAAAAAGCTGCAGATTCACGAAATCAGTTAACGACCATACGCGAACAGATGAAGGATGTAAAAAGCAATATTCTTCAACTGACTCAGCAGATTGCTAAATATGAAGAAGATATTACTGAGTTGGAAAGACAGATTCGAGTATTGTCTGACTCCATTTATCGCATGGAAGCAAACATTCGGGTACTTGAAGATCAGATTGTTCGTCGTGAGAATGATGTTGA
>ERZ869909.1006-NODE-1006-length-25617-cov-4.445223_pt1 | contig 25617 bp, 22 predicted proteins | sample MGYA00520892_ERZ869909 | MGnify/ENA primary metagenome ERZ869909 (study PRJEB32215, sample SAMEA104723947) | bioreactor metagenome | biome: bioreactor; feature: anaerobic bioreactor; material: water | place: China | collected 2015-03-12 ... | reverse complement strand
CCACTCCGCACCGCGCCACTCCGCACCGCGCCACTCCGCACCGCGCCACTCCGCACCGCGCCACTCCGCACCGCGCCACTCCGCACCGCGCCGCCCGGTCCCGCGCTGATCTTCACGGCGTTGCTGCTCATCGTGTCTGCCGCGCTGGCGGGCGCGGGGTGTCGAGGGCGCACCGCGGACGCCCCTGAGCCGGAGGCCGCGGCAGGCGAGGACGCGCCGCTGGCGGTGTTCGGCTCCGGTGCCGGCGACAGCGCACCCGTTGCCCTGGTCGGACCGCCTGCCGCGGCCATCGTGATGACGCGGGACCTGCTCGGCTACACGGAGCCCTGCGGCTGCACGGAGGAGCTCCAGGTAGGGGGCATCGATCGGGTGGTCGGCGTCGCGCGGTCGGTGATCGCCCAGTCGGCCTCCACGCTCGTCATCGAGGGCGGCAACGCCTTCTTCTCGGGGGACCGGGTCGCTCCCGCGCTCGTGGCCCAGGAGCGGCAGCGCGCCATGACGGTCGCGCAGGCGCTGCGCCTGATCGGGCCGGAGCTGCTCGTCGTGGGGCCCAACGACCTGGCGATGGGGCTCGACGTCTGGCGGGAGCTCGTCTCCACCGCGGGAGGGCGGCCGGTCGCCGCGAACCTGCGCCTGGCGGACGGGGCGCCGCTCGCGGAGCGCTGGGTGGTGACGCGCCACGGCGGCCTGAGCATCGCCGTCACCGGTCTGGTCGATCCGGAGCTGGTGCCGGAGTCGTCCGGCGTGGTCGGGTCGGATCCGATCGCCGCCATGGCGGACGCTCACCAGGACCCCGCCGTCGCAGGCGCAGACCTGCGGGTTGTCTTCGTCCACGGCGACGGCCCACCGGTGACGATGCCCTTCGGGTACATCGCGTCCCGGTGGCTCGTCGTCCGCGTGAACCGCGACGCCCCTGCAGACGACGTGCGCGCGCTGGCGGCGCACCGCGTCGTCACGGTCCACGATCAGGCGCGCGCCGTCGGCGTGCTGCAGCTGTATGCGCCTGCGCCGCCGCCGGCCGCAGACGTCGGATCTGGCTCCGGATCTGACACCGTCGACGCCGCAGAGGGTGAACCGAGCGACGAGGAGTCAGGCACGCAGGAGCGCCCCGTTGAAGCGACGGCGTGGCTCGACGCGAACCTCGCGCCCGTCTCCCGGACCGAGCGCGCCGAGCTCGAGCAGCTCGCCAGCCGGCTCGACGAGCAGATCGCGATGGTCCGCCGCAACCTGGAGCCGGGTGAGCCGGAACCCGCGCTGCTCGCCCGGCTCGTGGAGCGCCAGCGCGGTTACCGCGAACGGCTGGAGCAGGCGCCGGGTGGCCCGGTAACCATCCCGCCGTCCGGTGGCTGGATCTGGCAGGTCATCGCCCTCGATCCCGCCCTGCCTGCGGACCTCGAGGCCGCGGCGCTGCGCACCGCGTTCAACCGATCCCTGCGCGACCTCAACCGCGCGAACGCGACCCCCCCGCGCCCGCCTGCGGAGGGCCAGCCCGGCTACGTGGGCAGCGCGGCGTGCCAGTCCTGCCACCAGGACGCCCACGCCCAGTGGGCGGGCACGCCGCACGCGACCGCCTGGCACACGCTCGAGCAGCGGGACAAGGACTGGGACCTGAGCTGCATCGGTTGCCACCTGACGGGCTACCGCCGCCCGGGCGGCAGCTCGCTCGGTCATGTCGAGGGACTGGAGGGCGTCCAGTGTGAGTCGTGCCACGGCCCCGGCTCCCTGCACGTGGGCGCGCCCACGCTCGCTCCCGATGCAGGCGGTGTACGCCGCGATGTCCCGTCGTGGGTCTGCGCCGGATGCCACAACGCGGAGCACTCGCCCCGCTTCGACTACGACGTCTGGCTGCCCCGCGTGCTGGGACCGGGCCACGGCGTCCCCTGACCGCTCACGTGGCCCCCCCGGGTCGCGTCACCCCCGCAGCCCGTGATGGAGCAGCAGATGGAGTTCGGACGCCAGTTTCCCAGCATCCAGGTCGAGCCACCGGGTCCGGTCGCCCGCGCCTGGGTCGATCGGCTCGCGGAGGTCGAGTGCCCGGCGATCACGGCTCGTCGGGACCGTCGTCGCGCGGGTGGCGGTAGCGACCCGATCGTCTGGGCGCGCGCCCGCGGCGCGAACGTCGAGGACGTTGATGGCAACGTCTACGTCGACCTCTCCGCCGGCTTCGCGGTGGCCTCCGTCGGGCACGCCCACCCGCGGGTCGTCGAGGCCGCGCGCGGTCAGCTCGACACGCTGATCCACGGCATGGGCGACCTGTTTCCGAACCGCGAGAAGATCGAGCTCGCCGAGCAGCTGGCGTCGCTGACGGGCGGCGCGCTGCCGCGGAGCATCTTCGGGATGAGCGGGTCGGATGCCGTCGAGGCCTGCATCAAGACGGCGCTGATCACGACCGGCCGCCGCAGGGTCCTGGGCTTCTCCGGCGGCTACCACGGGATGTCCCTCGGCGCGCTGGGTGTCTCGGGGTACCGGGACAGCTTCCGCGAGCCGTTCGGGGGGCAGGTCGCGGGCGCGGAGCTGCGCCTGCCGTACCCGGGTACACCGGGGAGCCCCTACGAGCACGACGACGGCACACGGTCGCTGGAGCACATCGCGTGGTTGCTGCGCAGCGACGTCGTGGGCGGCGAGTCGATCGCGGCGGTGATCGTCGAGCCGGTGCAGGGTCGCGCCGGGGACATCGTACCGCCTCCCGGCTGGTTGGCCGGGCTGCGCACCTTGACCCGGGAGGCCGGCGTGCTGCTGATCTTCGACGAGATCTACACCGGGTTCGGGCGCACGGGGCGCTGGTTCGCGCACGAGCACGAGGGCGTGGTCCCCGACCTGATGGCCGTGGGCAAGTCGCTGGGTGGCGGGTTCCCGTTGAGCGCCTGCCTGGGCAGCGAGGCGGCGATGGCCGGCTGGGCGCTGTCGAGCGGCGAGGCGATCCATACGTCGACGTTCCTGGGGAACCCGCTGGGCTGCCGGATGGGGCTGGCGGTGCTGTCGGTGTTGCGTGAGGAAGGCCTGGTCGAACGCGCCGCGGCGCTTGGCGCCCGCGCCCTGGGCTGGCTCCGCGAGGGGCTGGCCGGGGATCCCCGTGTGGCGGCGGTGCGCGGGGTGGGGATGATGATGGGCGTGGCGCTCGAGCGTGACGGGGCCGCGTGGGCGGGGGGCGGCGTCGCGGCGATGACGGGCCTGCTGGAGCGAGGGTTCATCGTGTCGCCGGGCGGCGCCCAGGGTGAGGTGATCAGCCTGGCCCCGCCGCTGGTGATCGATGAGGCCCAGCTGGAGGCCGGGGTCGCAGCGGTGATTGACTGGGTACGTCAACAGCCGGCGTAGCGGCGCGGGTCGGGTGCGCGTGGAAGCGCGCGAACACGACCACGGCACCGGATGGGCAGCGCACCGTATGGGCGTCGCTCCGGACGGGTCGGCGGCGGCTCCCGTTCCGTGCCGTTCGTCAGTCGCCGACGACGCAGCGGCCACGTTGGGCGGACGCCGCGATGTCGCAGGTCAGGCCGGTCGCGCAGCGCAGGCGCCCGGCGGTCGGGTTGTTCGCGCGCACGTCGCAGGGGGCGCCCTCCGGGAGGTCGATGCAGCGCTGGTTGCTGCAGTCGCCGCCCATGGTGGTGCAGTCCCAGGTGCGTGGCTGGCCGGCGAGGCAGCCGACGATCAGCTCCCCGAACCGGCAGGAGTTGATCTGGGAGGTGGTGCAGGTCCCCAGGCCGCTCTTGCAGACGGGGTCGTCGTCAAGCGGGTCGGAGCAGCCGGGGTTGGTGCCGTCGCAGGAGGCGAAGAGGTTCCCGGGCCCGTCGGGGTTGGGGACGACGCAGACCTCACCCTCGGCGACGACGCAGACCGCAGCGCTGCTGCGGATGCGGCAGAACGAGTCGGGGAAGATCTCGTCGCAGTCGGTGACCGTCACGCCGCCCTGGTTGTTGCAGATGTGGACGTCGTCGTCGATGCAGGCGCCGCCCTGGGGGAGGTCGCAGGTGGGGCCGCTGTCCGGGTCGTTGGTGTCGCTCGTCGTGTCGAGCCCGGTGTCGGTGGGCCCCGGCGGCGGCGGCGGTGAGGAGCCGCTGTCGGCGCACCCTGCGAGGGTGGAGCCGACCAGCAGCGCGGCGGCAGCGCAGAGCAGGGAGAGCGGGAGTGCAGAGCGCGTCATGGGGCACACCGTACATGGAGGGACAGTCGTACGGGCGGAGCGTACGTCATCCTGCGGCGGAGGGCAAAATGCGAAACGAGGCGGACGTGCTTGGCGGGAGGCCTCGCTTGGCGTAGTGTACGGGTGCTCATCGCGGTCTGAACGGAGCCCGGTATCCATGCTCTACGTGTACGCAGCCTGCCTCGCCTTTGGTGGTGGCTTCGTGGTGCTCTCGAGTTTCTTCGGGGGCGGCGACGACCTCGACATGGACGGCGATCTGGATGGCGGGGACGTCTCGCTGTGGTTCCCGTTGTTGTCGTTGAAGTTCTGGTTCTACGCGCTGGCGTCGTTCGGCCTGACGGGGCTGGTGCTCACGCTGGCGCTGGGCGGTGTGCTGTTGCCGCTGCTGGTCGCGTTGCCCACGGGCCTGTCGATCGGCTGGGTGGTGCACTGGGTCTTCCGGCGTCTGGCGATGGACGGCGACGGCTCGATGGCCGGTACGGATCGGCTGCTGGGCGCGGAGGCAGAGGTCCGGGTGGCGCTGCGCGGCAACCTGCCCGGCGAGGTGCGTGTGATGATCGGCGAGCGTCCGCTGGACGTGATCGCCGTGCTGGATGGCGGTGAGGGAAGCCTGAGCGCCGGTGAGCGCGTGTCGATCATCGGGCTGTCGGACGACGGCAAGGCGCGCGTGATCCCGGTCCGAACATTCCTCGAGGAGGGTAGCCATGAATGATATTGCGCTCGGCCTGGGCCTTGGCCTCGGAGCCTTCGCGTTCCTGTACGTGTGCCTGCTGGTCCTGAAGAACTTCCTCTACATCTGCAAACCGACCGAGGTGCTGGTGTTCGAGGGGCGGCCGCAGACGCTGCCGGACGGCAACCGGCTGCAGTACACCGTCATCCACGCCGGGATCGGGATTCGCAAGCCGTTCATCGAGAACGTGCGACGCCTCGACCTGTCGACGATGACCGTCGATATCCACGTGGCGAACGCGTACTCACGCGGCAACATCCCGCTGAGCATCCACGCCATCGCCAACGTGAAGATCTGCAACCGCGCCGGCGTGATCGACAACGCCCTCGAGCGCTTCCTCGGGCGTGACCGCGGCGAGATCAGCCAGGTCGCCAAGGAGACGATCGAGGGCGCGCTGCGCGGGGTGCTCGCGCGCCTGACGCCGGAGCAGGTCAACGAGGAGCGCGCCACGTTCACCCAGGAGCTCACCAGCGACGTCGAGGACGACCTCAACCGCCTCGGGCTCACCATCGACACGCTCAACATCCAGAGCGTGACCGACAACGCGAACTACCTCGACCGCATCGGCCGCTCGCGCATCGCAGAGGTCCTCCGCGACGCCGAGGTCGCCGAGTCGAACAACCGCCGCGAGGCCGAGCAGCGCGTCGCTGAAGCCATGGCGCGCGGGCAGGTCGCCCGCGAGCACGCCCAGGCGAACATCCAGCGCGCCGAGAACGACCTGCGCCGCGTGCGCGCTGACCTCGAGGCCCGCGCCCGCTCCGCTGAGGAGACCACCGAGCAGGCCGCCTTCGAAGCGCGCGCGCGCGCCGAGGTCGCCCTCCAGGAGGTCCGCGCCGAGATGGAGCGCCTGCGCCTGCAGGCTGACGAGGTCCTCCCCGCAGAGGCGCAGAAGATCGCCGCGCAGCTCGCCGCAGAAGGCGAGTCATCCTCGATCAGCGCGCAGGGTAACGCCACCGCCCAGGCCCTCCGCATGATGACCGAGGCCTGGAGCGCCGCAGGCGCCAACGCAGAAGACATCTTCCTGCTCCAGCAGCTCGAACCCCTGATGCTTCAGGTCGCCGAACGCCTCAAGGGCATCCGCGTCCACACCATCAACCTCGTCGACGGCGGCGACGGCGCGACCCTCGGCCAGCTCGCCGGCGCGTACCCCGCCATGGTCGCCTCGGTCTTCGAGTCCGTCGAGGCCACGACCGGCATCAACATCCGCGAGATCCTCGCGCGCCGTGGCAACGCCGCCCCGGCGGTCGCCGCGAAGCCCGCCGCAGCCGGCGGCAGCGGCGGCAGCAACCGGGACCGCATGACCGAGCGTCGCTCCGCAAGCGAAGCCCGAGCCCACGCCTGGGGACGACCGTCCGAGCCGGCCAGCACAACGCCCGCCTCGCCCACGGCCCCCGCGGATGCCGCCGCCGCCACGCCCGCCAACCCACCGGCAGAGCGGGCCGTGCTCTCCCAGCTGCGCAACACCCTGCAGCAGCGACGGGACGACGACTCCAAGGACTGACCGCAACCCCAACGACACCCGCCAGCCCGGAGGGGTAGACCATGACCACCTTGCCCATCACGCTCGCCGTACTGCAGATCATCGGGGGAACCCTGATCGGCGTCGTCGCGATCTTCGCCGTCTTCCTCGTCTTCGCGATCAAGAACCTCATCCACATCTGTGGCCCCAATGAGGTCCTGATCTTCTCCGGCCGCCAGCGCAGCTCCGGCGGCCGCCGACTCGGCTACCGCGTCATCAAGGGCGGACGGCGCATGCGCGTCCCCCTGATCGAGACCGTCGACAGCCTCGATCTGACGAACATGAACATCGACGTGTCCGTCTCCGGCGCCTACTCCAAGGGCGGCATCCCGCTCAACGTCAACGCCGTCGCCAACGTCAAGGTCGCCGGCGATGAGCCCGCCATCCACAACGCCATCGAGCGGCTCCTCATCAAGAACCGCAACGAGATCATGCGGATCGCCAAGGAGACCCTCGAAGGCAACCTCCGCGGCGTCCTCGCGACCCTCACCCCCGAGGACGTCAACGAGAACAAGGAGAAGTTCGCCGAGAGCCTCACCGTCGAGGCAGGCGAAGACCTCTCGAAGCTCGGCCTCGTGCTCGACAACCTCAAGATCCAGAACGTCACTGACGACCAGGGCTACCTCGCCGCCATCGGTCGCCGACAGTCCGCCGAGCTCGAGCGCCGCGCGCGCATCGCAGAGGCAATGGCGCGCGCCGAGGCGATCGTCACCGAGGCGCAGAACTTCCAGGAGACCCGCCTGCGCCAGGTCCAGGAAGAGCTCAAGGTCGTCGAGGCCGCTGCGCAGACCCGGATCGTCGACGCAGAGACCAAGCGCGCCGCGGTCACCCGTGAGCAGGAGGCTGAGGTCGACGCCCTCGTCGCTCGCGCTCGCGCCGAGGTCGAGGTCCAGAAGGCGCGGATCGAGCAGGTCAGGCGCCAGCTGCAGGCAGAGCTCATCGAGCCCTGGATCGCGCGCCGTGACGCGATGATCTTCGAAGCCGAGGGCCGCGCAGCCCGCGTCATCGAGGACGGCCGCGCCCGCGCCGACGCGCTCCGCGAGATCGCCGAGACCTGGGCCGAGATGGGCGGCGACGCCAAGCAGGTCCTGCTGCTGCAGAAGCTCGACCGGATGATGGAGATCCTGACCGGCGCGATGCCGCAGCTCGACGTCCAGAACATGACGATGATCCACCCGGGCGCCGCCGCGGCCTCCGAGTCAGGAACGCTGCCGGTGCGCGCCATCAGCACCCTCGAGCAGGTCAAGCACGCGACGGGCGTGGACCTGGGCCGCGTCGCAGAGCTCGCGATCGAGCGCACGACCCGCTGAGCTGCCCCTGGATGTGGCGGCCGCGGCGCGCGGGGCGTCGTCCCTGCCCGCTGCTGCCCGCCGGGTGCTGCACGTCGGCCGACCTGCATCAGGCGCCGCTCCTCGGGTGCGGTGCCTCAGGCAGGTATCGCAGACAGGTATCGCAGGCGCAGCGCCTCTCGGGCACAGCGCCTCGGGCGCAGCGCCTCAGACTCCGCGCAGCCGACGCAGGTAGTCGCCCGCGACCTGGGCGCGCTGCTCGCGAGGCGTCTCATGGAGCAGCTCGACGAGGGCGGAGCCCACGATCACGCCGTCGGCGTGCTGCTGCAGCCGGACGACGTCCTCGCGCTCCCGGACGCCGAAGCCCACGTAGAGCGGCAGGTTCGTGAGGGAGCGCAGCGCCTCGATGTGCCCCGTTGCCTCCTGCTGTTCGCTGCCGCGGCCGGTGACACCGCGGCGGGCGACGACGTAGATGAAGCCGCTGGCGCTGGCCACGATCGTGGCGAGGCGGTCGTGGGGGGTCGTGGGAGCGACGAGGCAGATCAGGTCCAGGCCGTTGTCGCGGAGCGCCTGCTCGAGATCCGGCTCCGTCCCGGGCGTGGCGTCCGTGACGAGCAGTGCAGAGACGCCGGCCTCGCGGGCCCGTCGGGCGAAGGTGGCGAACCCCATGCGGTCGATGGGGTTGAGGTAGGAGAAGATGACCGTGGGCGGCAGCCGGTCCTGCATCCCGTGGAGCATCGTCAGGATGCGGTCGAGGGTCGCGCCGGCGTCGATCGCGCGCTGCGAGGCGGCCTGGATGACGGGTCCGTCGGCGATCGGGTCGGAGAACGGCACGCCGATCTCGATGGCGGTCGCGCCGGCCTCGGCGAGGGCGAGCAGGATCTGCGCGGTGGTCTCGAGGTCGGGATCGCCGGCGCTGATGAACGGGATCAGTCCCTTCTGGCCTGCGTCGCGCAGGGCCGTGAGGTCACGTGAGAGTGCGGTCTGAGCCATGGCTGCGGGTCCTGTGGGGGGCCGGGAGGGGGAGGGGGCGCGCTGGCGGTATCGCCGCGCTGCCGCGGGTGTGCAGCAGCAGGTGCCGCACGCTCAGAGGGTGACGCCGTCGAGCTCGGCGACGGTCATGACGTCCTTGTCTCCGCGGCCGGACATGTTGATCAGCAGGCCGCGGCGGGTGTCGATGCCGTCCATGACGAGCTTGCGCGCGAGGGCGACGGCGTGCGCGCTCTCGAGGGCCGGGAAGATGCCCTCGAGGCGGGAGCACTCGTGGAACGCGGCGAGGGCCTCGTCGTCGTTGACGGGCAGGTAGGTGGCGCGACCGGTGTCGTGCAGCCAGGCGTGCTGGGGGCCGATCGCCGGGTAGTCGAGGCCGGCGCTGACCGAGTGGGTCTCGCGGATCTGGCCGGCGTCGTCCTGGAGGAGGTAGGTCCTGCAGCCGTGGAGGACGCCCGGGGCGCCGCCGGCGAAGCGGGCGGCGTGCTCGCCGGTCTCGACGCCGTGGCCGCCGGCCTCACCGCCGTACAGGCGCACGTCTGCGTCGTCGATGAACGCGGAGAAGATGCCGATCGAGTTCGAGCCGCCGCCGATGCAGGCGATGACGGCCTCGGGCAGCTGGTCGTGGCGCTCGAGCCACTGTGCGCGGGCCTCCTTGCCGATCACCGACTGGAAGCGGTGGACCATCTCCGGATACGGGTGCGGTCCGAGCGCAGAGCCCAGGCAGTAGAACGTGCTCTCCGGGGCGCTGACCCAGTCACGCATCGCCTCGTTGATGGCGTCCTTGAGGGTGCGGCTGCCGTTGGCGACGCCGCGCACCTCTGCGCCCAGCAGGCGCATGCGGTAGACGTTGAGCGCCTGGCGCTGCATGTCGACCTCGCCCATGTAGACGATGCACTCGAGGCCCAGGCGGGCGCAGATCGTCGCGGTGGCGACGCCGTGCTGGCCGGCGCCGGTCTCGGCGATGATGCGCTTCTTGCCCATGCGCAGCGCGAGCAGCGCCTGACCGAGCGAGTTGTTGATCTTGTGGGCGCCGGTGTGGTTCAGGTCCTCGCGCTTGAAGTAGATGGGCCCGCTGGTCTTCCAGGCCTCCTCGAGCCGAGGGGCGCGGGTGAGCGGGGTGGCGCGCCCGACGTAGTCGCGGAGCATGCCGTTGTACTCGTCCCAGAACGCGGGATCCTGCTGGGCGGCGGTCCAGGCGGCCTGGACGTCCGCGAGCGGCGCGTGCAGGGTCTCGGGGATGTAGGCACCGCCCCAGGGTCCGAATCGTCCAGCGGTGGATGCGCCGTTCATGCTGCCTCGTGGTTCAGGGTCTGGAGAGCTGTCCCGAGCGCGCGGAGGCGCTCATGGGACTTGATGCCCGGAGCGGCCTCGACGGCGCTCCCGATGTCGATGCCGTCGGGATGCAGGGCGCCGATGGCGATGTGGAGGTTGTGGGGGCCGATGCCACCGGCGACGAGGAACGGGGTCGTCGGGCGCCGCGCGCTGGACCAGGAGAACGCCGCCCCGGTCCCGCCAAAGACCCCCGCCTTCTGGGTGTCGAGCAGGTAGATGTCCGGCACGATGACGGTCCCGCTCCAGCGGCCGCGTTCGTCGACGGGGATCGCCCAGATGACCTGGAGCCCGGCGTCGCGCAGCCGGGTGATGGCGCTCTCCTCGTAGCCACCGTGGAGCTGGACGCACGGCAGGGAGAGCTCAGCGGCGATCGCCAGCACCTCGTCGACGGTCTGGCCGCGGAAGACGCCGACGGCCGTGACGTGCGGGGGAATGGCCTCCCGCACGAGGCGCGCCTCGTCGACGGACACGCAGCGCGGCGAGGCGGCGGCGAAGATCATGCCCAGGTGCGTGGCGCCGGCCTCGACCGCGGGGGGGACATCGACGGCGCGGGTGAGCCCGCAGATCTTCACGAGCATGACGCGGCCTCCCGGAGCTGTCGCAACGCTGCGGCAGGGTCTGCGGCGCGGGCGAGGTGTTCTCCGACGAGGATCGCGTCAGCGCCGGCGCGGCGCAGCCGCGCGGCGGTGGCCGGCTCGTGGACGCCGGACTCGGCGACCGCGATCGCCCCGGCGGGGAGCTGCGGGCGCAGGCGCTCGAAGAGGGTCATGTCCATCTCGAAGGTGTGCAGGTTGCGGTGGTTGACGCCGATGATCGTCGCGCCGGCGTCGATCGCGGTGCGCAGCTCCTGCTCGTCGTGCGTCTCGACGAGCACGTCGAGGCCGGCCTCACCGGCGACGTCGAGCAGCGGCCGCAGCTGGTCCACGGTGGGCAGCAGGGCGACGATGAGCAGGCACGCGGAGGCGCCCAGCAGGCGGGCCTCCCAGACCTGGTAGGGGTCGACGATGAAGTCCTTGCGCAGGCACGGCAGGCCGGTGGCCGCGGCGACCTGGCGCAGGTCCTCGTCGCTGCCCAGGAAGTGGCGCGGCTCCGTCAGGACGCTGATCGCGGCGGCGCCACCGGCGGCGTAGGCGCTGGCGAGGGCGACCGGGTCGGGGATGCCGGCGATGCGGCCGCGGCTCGGGGACGCGCGCTTGACCTCCGCGATGACCTCGAGGGACGTGGTGCGCAGCGCGGCGGCGAAGCGGCCGCCGGGCGCGGGGGTACGCAGCGCCTCAGCGCGGACGGTGTCGAGGCTGCGGCTCGCCCGCGCGGCGTCGACGTCCGCCTGGCGCTCCCGCGCGATCTGCTGGAGGATGGTGACCTGGCTCATGCTCTGCTCACGAATTCGCTGTAGCGGCGGAGGACACGCAGCGGTTCGCCGTCGCGCATCAGCGCGCGCGCAAGGGCGATCCCCTGCTCGATGGACGGCGCGGCGCCTGCGAGGTCAAGCGCGACGCCTGCGTTGAGCGCGACGGCGTCCTCGACAGCGGCGGTGGCGCGACCCTGGAGGCAGTCGAGCATGATCGCCGCGTTCTGTGCGGCGTCGCCGCCGCGCAGCGCCTCGAGCGTGCAGGGCGCGACGCCCAGCGCCGCCGGGTCGATCGTGCGGGGCGACAGCGCGTCCGGCGCGCCGCTGTCGACGATCGTGAACGGGCCACCGGGCAGCGCCTCGTCGGCACCCCAGGCGCCGTGCACGACGCGCGCCCGGATGCCGCGCGCGTGGGTCACGCTGGCGTAGCGCGCGAGCAGCTCAGGGCGGGCCACGCCCAGGTACTGGTGCGTGACCGGGGCCGGGTTCGCCAGCGGCCCCAGGACGTTGAAGGTCGTCATCACCCCCATCGCGCGCCGCACGGGCGCGACACGTCGCAGGGCCGGGTGGTGGTACGGGGCGAACAGGAACGCGATGCCGATCTCGTCGAGCGCCTGGGCGAGCACGTTGGTGTCGCCGGTGATCGGCACGCCGGCGGCCTCGAGCGCGTCGGACGAGCCAGAGCGCGACGAGGCGGCACGGTTGCCGTGCTTGGCGACCGGCACGCCGGCCGCCGCGAGCACGAACGCCACCGTCGTCGAGATGTTGACCGTGTTGAGGCCATCACCGCCGGTGCCCACCGGGTCGATCAGCGTGCCACCGCGCCAGGGCAGGCGGACGCACTGGTCGTAGAGCGCGTCCAGGAAGCCAAGCAGCTCGCCGTCCGTCTCGCCGCGGTGGCGGAGGATGGCGAGCACGCCGGCGAGCTGCTCCGGGGTGAACTCACCCTGGATGACGGTGCTCATCCAGTCGGCGGCCTCCTCGCGGGACAGGCGCTGGCCGCGGATCAGATCGTCGAGCAGGTTCATCGGCTTCTCCCTCGTCACAGGCGGCAGCGGGTCAGGAAGTTGCGCAGCATCTGCTTGCCGTGCCCGGTGAGGATGCTCTCGGGGTGGAACTGGACGCCGAACGTCGGGTGCCGGACGTGCTGCACGGCCATGATGATGTCCTCACCCGGGATCCGGGCGGTGACGCGCAGCGTCTCGGGCAGGGTGTCCGGGTCCGCGACGAGGCTGTGGTAGCGGCCTGCGTCGAACGGCGACGGCACGCCGTTGAACAGCTCCGTGCCGTCGTGGGTGACGGGGCTGGTCTTGCCGTGGACAGGCGCCGGCGCCCGGACGATCCGCCCGCCAAAGGCCTGCACGATGGACTGGTGTCCCAGGCAGACGCCGAGCAGCGGGATGCGGCCGGAGAACCGCGTGACGGCCTCGAGGCTGATGCCGGCCTGGTCCGGGTCGCACGGGCCGGGGCTGATGATCAGCCCCCCGTAGCCGCGCTGCTCGACCTCGTCGCAGCTGATCTGGTCGTTGCGGACGACGTCGACCTGCGCGCCCAGCTCGGCCAGGTACTGGAACAGGTTGTAGGTGAAGGAGTCGTAGTTGTCGATCAGCAGGAGCATGAAGGTACCTGTGCGACGGGAGGTCCGGGAGGGAGGCCGTAGCCGCGCGCGGCGGCGTGGACAAGTGCGGGCAGAGATGCGTGCGGGTCGGAGCTGCGTGTGGGCCGGGGTGAGCGGACGAGCGCGTCTGTCGCTCCGCGCCGGCGCTCAGGTCAGGGTGCGCGCCCAGCGCAGGGCCTCGAGCAGCGCCGCGGCCTTGCTGCGGGTCTCGCGCTCTTCCGCCGCCGGGTCGCTGTCGGCGACGATGCCGGCGCCGGCGCGGGTCGTCGCCACGCCGTCGCGGAGCAGTGTGGTGCGGATGGCGATGCAGCTGTCGAGGTTGCCGCGTCCGTCGAAGTACACGACCGAGCCGGCGTAGAAGCCGCGCGCGTCGTGCTCCATCTCGTCGATGATCTCCATCGCCCGGACCTTGGGGGCGCCGCTCACGGTCCCCGCGGGGAAGCACGCGCAGAGCGCCTCGAGGGCGTCGTGGCCCGGTGCGCGCTGGCCGGCGACGCGGCTCACGAGGTGGATGACGTGGCTGAACTTCTCGACGTCCATCATGCGCTCGACGCGCACGGTGCCCGGCACGGAGATGCGGCCGATATCGTTGCGGGCGAGGTCGACGAGCATGATGTGCTCGGCGCGCTCCTTGGGGTCGTCGAGCAGGTCGCGCGCCAGCGCGCGGTCCTCGTCGTCCGTGCGTCCACGTCGGCGCGTGCCGGCGATGGGCAGCGTCTCGACGCGGTCGCCGTTGACGCGGACGAGGTCCTCCGGGCTGGCGCCCACCAGGACGTGGTCCCCGAGGTGCAGGTAGAACATGAACGGCGACGGGTTGATCATCCGCACCGCGCGGTACAGCGCGAGCGGGTCGCCGTCGTAGGGGGTGCGGAACGTGCGGCTGAGCACGACCTGGAAGACATCGCCGGCGAAGATGTACTCGCGGGCGCGCTCGACCATCGCGCGGAACGCGTCGTCGCTGGGCTGGACATCGACGGGCGCGTCCTCGGCGACGGGGATGGACGCGGCGCGCAGGCGCGCGGGCTGGTGCAGCCGCTGCTCCAGGTCGTCGAGGCGGGCGCGCGCGGCGTCAAGCGCGGCCTGGTCGCGCGTGACGCCGGCCGGGGTCAGCGTCACGAGGTACAGGCGCTGCTTGAGGTGGTCGAACACCACCAGGTCCTGGAAGTGGTGGAAGACGAACGCCGGAGTCGGCTTGTCCGTGTGGCGGTCGGGGACCCGCTCCCAGTGCCGGACCGCGTCGTACCCCATGTAGCCGACCGCGCCTGCCGGGAGGGCCTCCGGCAGCGGGACCTCGGCGACGCGGTGGCGGTCGAGGAACGCGCGCAGCTCGTCGAGCGACTCGTCCGCGCGTCCGATGCTGGCCGTCGCGTGGATGCCCAGCAGGCTGAACCGCCCCACGGTCTCGCCGCCTTCGGCGCTCTCCAGCAGGAAGCAGGGCTCGCCCGGCGTGAACAGGCGCATCGCCGCCGCGACCGGCGTGATCAGGTCGGACGGGCGCTCGCGGACCACCGGCATCGCGAGCGCGGGATCGGAGGCGGCGAAGACGTCGAAGCTGGTCTCGTGGAACATGCGGTACCCCGTATGGAACCAGAAAAGCCCACCTTGCGGGTGGGCTCATCGTCGTGCAGGCTGCGCAGGAGCGCGCGGTGCCGGGACTTACGGCAGACGAAGAGCCCGATGGCTACGCCACCAGCGCCAGCTCGTCCATGCCATCGTCACCGTGCTCATCGCGTGGGCTCCTGCATTCAGCTGTCCGGAACCGGACCGCTCGACCATGCCCATCTGCAGCTGACGTGTCAACGATGAGGTTGCGGTTCGTCCGGGGTGGTGTGAGGGTGCGCGCCGGCCACGGCGCGCAGCTCGCGCGCGGACAGGACCGGACCGGGCGGGGCGCCAGCGGCGCCGACCGGCAGGGCATCGACAGGTGGGCGACGATGGCGGGGAGCAGACTGGAACTCAAGGTGCGCGCGGTGTCCGACGAGCCGCCATGGGAGCTGGCGCCGCACGTGCTCACGCGGCTGGTGCGCGTGCTCATCGAGCAGGGCTCGTCGTACCGCGGCGCGCGCGTGGAGCGAGGCATCGCCGCGATCACCGCCGGCGTCGGCGCGCGCACCGTCACCGCGGCGCTGGGATACGACATCGACCGCGACGGCCTGCTGCTCCGGCTCGAGCACGAGGACCGGCGCCCGGCCTGGCTGTCCGTCGCGACGATCGTGCTCGTGACGTCAGCCGCGACGTGGGGGCTGCTGCTGCGCGTCGAGGACGGCCAGGAGGCCGCGCGGCTCATGGGCGCGGCGCTGCTCGTGGCCCTGATCGCCGGCCTCGTCGTCTTCCACCTCGCGCGCGCCGTGCTCGCTCGCGGCGGCTCGCCGACGCGCGGCCCGTTGAGCGAGCTCGACGACGCGCTGCGGGCGGAGCTGGGCCCGCTCGGCGTCGAGGTCGAGGCCGTGACCGGAGGCAGGATGTACGGCCTCGACGTCGAGCCCGGCAGGGCCCGCGCCAGCGAGATCGGCGACGACGCGCTGCGGGTCGGTGACATGAACGCCTGGAACCGTGTCATGTACCGAGCCATCGGCGCGATCCCACACTGAGCGCGCGGCGACGTCCGGCCACGGCCCGGACCGGTCGTGAACCCGGGCGCGGCGACGACCCCCCAGGCTCCCCCGTGGTGATATAGGGGTTGCAAAAATGGCCACATCTCCGATCATCGAGCCCTGACGACGGCACCACGGTGCCTCATCGCGGTATCCCTTTCGCACTCGACCCATACGGTGTGTACGATGAAAGCCATCTTCGCGCGGCTCGCCGCAGCAGCAGTCATCCTGTCCCTGGCAGCGCCGGCGGCTCACGCCCAGGCAGAGGCAACCCCGGCCGGGACGGTCCAGGAAGCCTCCGACTCCACCGGCCAGGCCGTCGACTCGGCAGCGGACGCTGCGACCGAGGCCGCCGAGCCACCGGCGGACGCGACCGCCCAGGCAGACGAGCCCGCGACCGCACCGGCAGCAGCGCCCGCAGCCGTCGGCGCAACGGCCGCCGTCGCCGCCGGCACCGTCGCGGAGGAGCCGATCGACACCTACTACCGTGGACGCTGGGTCGGGATGCTCGCGATCAGCGGCAGCCTCAACATCAACTCCACCTCGCAGATGCCCGGCCAGCCCAACGGCCTGTCCCTGACCTTCAACACCGCCCTCGACGGTGTCGCCGACTACTACCGCGGCTCGCACGAGTGGCGGAACACCTTCGCCTGGAACGTCGGCGTCACCCGCTCCGCGGCAGAGGGCCTCTGGGTCAAGAGCATCGACCGCCTGCTGCTCCAGTCCGGCTACTACTACCGCGTCAACGAGTGGTTCGGTGCCTTCGCCGAGCTCCAGCTCCGCTCGTCCGTGCTCCCGCTGTACATCCAGCGCCCGGACGCCGTCGACTTCTGCTCCGCGCCGGGCGGCGCGGGCGACTGCAACGACGGCGCCGCGAACTTCGTCGAATCCACCAACTCCTTCCGCGCCACCGGCGGCTTCCAGCCGATCACCCTCGACGAGCGCATCGGTGTCTACGTCCGCCCCCTGGACCGCCGCTACGTCACGATGAGCGTCCGCACCGGTCTCGGCGCCCAGCAGTTCTTCGTCAGCGACAACGCCTGGGCAGAGGTCAGCCGCGACACCAACGCCGTCATCGTGCGCGAGCTCAGCAACTACAACATCCTCGGTCTGCTCGCCGACGCGCGCCTGCGCGGCGCCAACAAGGAGGAGACCTTCGTCTACGGCACGGACCTGGGTATCCTCTTCCCGTTCGTCGACTCGAAGCGCCAGGAGCTGCGCGACCTCGACATCTCGCCGCTGCAGGTCGACCTGAGCGCGTTCATCACCTTCACCCTCGCCAGCTGGGCGTCGCTCGACATCCGCGGCACGGCGTTCCGCCAGCCGCAGGTCACCGGCAGCGACTGGCAGCGCTCGCTCAACGTGCTGCTGACCTTCTCGCACATCCTCGTCGGCGACCGTGACGCGTCGCGCGAGGCAGGCACGACGCTGCGCTACGAGGACTTCGTGGGCGCTGACGGCGCCCCCTGATGACCGCCGCCTGACGGGCGCCTCCTGACGAGCGCCTCCTGACGGGGGTGCATCCTGGCGGGCGCCGCGCCGGCGCTCGTGACCCCGCGACCCGGCCTGCGGCAGTCCCATCTGCCTGTCGCCGTCAGGTGTCGCCCCCGCTCCCGGTCTCGGCGTTGGACGCCCCGCTGGTGGAGTCCCGATCAGCGGCGGGCTGCGGTCCGTGTGCGGCGTCGCTTGCCCCTCCTTCAGGTGCAGCGGCCGGAGCGCTCCCCGGGTCGTCGACCGTCGCCGCCAGGTCGAACCCGCTGATTCGCCCCGCCAGAGCTCGCCAGGCGCGGGCGAGGCGAGCGCGCCGACCCGCGTCGTGCGGCACCTCGCTGCCGTGCGCCAGCGCGTGCCCCCACAGCGGGGACTCCACCAGCGGCTGCAGCTCCGGCCACCCCGCGGCCAGCCGGCGTAGTCGCCGCCCGGCGCGGTCACGCTCCTCGACCGAGCGCGGCGCCATCCCGGCGGCGCAGATCCGCGCCTCGCGACGCTCCCAGTCATCCCCTTCCAGCTGCTGCGCGGCGTCGCTCAGCAGCGCGGCGATCGCGGTCAGCTCCGCGCGGCGTGCGCGGATCAGTGAGGCGCAGCGAAGGACGGACCAGCGCACGACGTCGCCCGGGGCGCCTGCGGCGCGCAGCAGGACCGCCTGCTCCCGGAGCGCCGCGCGCAGCCGCGCGTGCAGCCCCGAGGGGCAGGGCTCGGCGAGCGCAGAGGCTCGCTCCTCCTCGATGAGCTGCTCGAGCCTGCGCAGCTTCTCGCGCAGCGCCACTGCGCCTGCTTGTTGCTCGTGGCGGCGCTCGTCGTCGAGGATTCGCTCCTCGAGCCGGCGCAGGCGCCCGCCCAGCCGCACGGACTGGCGCTCCAGCCGCAGCACCGCGTCGCTGTCGCCTCGGCCGGGCGTCAGCCCGACTCGCCGGACCTGCGCGTCGAGCGCCGCGACGGCGTCACGAGCGGCGAGCAGCGCGTCGGGCGTCTCTCCTGATCCCACCGCGCCTGATCCCGCTTCGACCCGGCCGAGCGGGTCGGGCTGCGTCAGCTTGTCCATACCGTCTTCAGGTTCGCGAACGCCATCAGGCCCTCGCTGCCCAGCTCGCGACCGACGCCCGACCGCCGGATCCCGCCGAACGGGACGCGGGCGTCGCTGCGCACCATCCCGTTGACCGCGACGAACCCCGCCCGCAACGCCCGCGTGAGCTCCGGTGCCCGCTCGGGCCGGGTCCAGAGCGCCGCGCCCAGGCCGAACGACGTGTCGTTGGCCAGGGCCAGCGCGTGCTCTGCGTCGTGGGCGAGCCACAGCGCCGCGGCCGGCCCGAACAGCTCCTCGCGCGCAGCCGGCGCCCGCTCCGGCACCTCTGCGAGGACCGTCGGCGTGAAGAAGAAGCCCGGGTGCCGCCCCCGGCCACCGCCCGTCACGCAGCGTGCGCCCCAGCCGATCGTCGCTTCGACCTGCTGCTCGAACTGCTCCAGCAGATCCCGCCGCGCCAGCGGCCCGACCTGCGTGGACTCGAACGCCGGATCGTCGCAGACCAACGCCTCGACCCGCTCGGCGAAGCGCCGCACGAAGCGGTCGTAGAGCGGCGCCTCGACGATGATCCGCTTCGCCGCGATGCAACTCTGGCCGCTGTTCATCATCCGCGCCTGGACCGCGACCTCGAGCGCGCGGTCGACGTCCGCGTCGGCGAGCACGATGAACGGGTCCGAGCCGCCCAGCTCAAGGACCACCGGCTTGATCGCGCGGCCCGCTGCGGCCGCGACGGCGCTCCCCGCGCGCTCAGACCCGGTCAGCGTCACCGCCGCGACGCGCGGGTCCGCGATGAGCCCCTCGACCTGATCGACCTCGACGACCAGCGTCGCGAAGACGCCCTCCGGCGCCCCGGCGGCCGCGAACAGCTCGGCGCACGCCAGGGCGCAGCCCGTCGTGTTCGGCGCGTGCTTGAGGAGCACCGGGTTGCCCAGCGCGACCGCGGGTGCGGCGCAGCGGATCACTTGCCAGAACGGGAAGTTCCACGGCATGATCGCCAGCAGCGGGCCGAGCGGCTCGGCGATCACCTGCGCCGCGCCGTCGGGCACCTCGATCGCTCGCGGCGCCAGCAGCTGCGCGGCGTGGTCGGCGTACCAGAGGCAGGTCGCGGCGCACTTGTCGAGCTCCGCGCGTGCCTCCCGCACCGGCTTGCCCATCTCTGCGGTGATCAGGCGGCTCAGCGGGTCGCGCCGCGAGCGGAGCGCCTCCGCGAGCCGGCGCAGCAACCCGACCCGCGGCTCGAGCGGCCCCAGCCCCCAGCTCGACCACGCGCGTACGGCCGCGTCGAGGGCTGCGTCGACCGCAGCCGAGCTGGTGAGCGGGTACCGCTCGATGACGGACTCGTCCGCCGGGTTGATCGTCGTGAACATCGTGTCGTCCGGTGTTGCCGGCGGGGCGCGGCGCGCACCCCCGCGGCTCTCTACAGCGCGCTCTCTACAGCGCGCTCTCTACAGCGCGCTCTCTACAGCGCGGACTCGACGAGCTGCTCCAGCATGTCGAGTCGCTCCCGAAGCTCCCCGTAGCGCGCCTCCGCCTCGCCCAGCTGCCCGCTCAGCTGCTGGATGACCTGCCGCAGCTCCTCGACGTCGGCGCCCAGGTCCGCGCTGTTGCGCGCCAGCATGTCGCGCGCGTTGGTCAGCGTCGCCTCCAGCGACTGGACCTGCTGCTCCGCGCGCTGGACGACCTCGGACAAGCGCGCGCGCTCGGCGCGGAACGTCTCGACGAACTCGCTGTGGCGGTCCTCGAGGCTCTCCAGACGCTGCTCGAGCCGTTGGCCATCGCTGTTGAGGTAGCAGCCGGGCGCGGCGGCGCAGCCCAGGAGCAGGGTGGTTGCCAGAATCACGCGCATGGTGCCTCGGTCATCGGATCATGGTGCGGATGCGCTCCTCGAGCGCGCCGGGGTTGAGCCCCTCGAGCACGCGAACGCCGTTGATGTACAGCGTCGGCGTCCCCGAGACGCCCGCCCGGGCGCCTTCCTCGCGTTGAGCCTGGATCGCCTGATAGATCGCGGGGTCGCGCATGTCGCGCTCAAACTGCTCGAGATCCATGTCCAGCTCCTGCGCCCACTGCTCGAACATCGGCAGCGGGTCCGCCGCGGCCTGCAGCTCGCTCTGGTGCTCGAACAGGCGATCGTGGAACTCCCAGAAACGATCCTGCCGGTGCGCCGCGCTGGCGGCGATCGCGGCCTCCATCGCGTTGGGGTGCCCCGGGATCGGGTAGTGCTTGAAGTAGACGCGCACGTGGTCCGGGAAGCGGCGCAGCACGTGGTTGAGCGCAGGCACCATCCGCCGACACGACGGGCACTCGAAATCCGCGAACTCCACGATCGTGACGCTGGGGCGCGCGGCGCCCTTCCACGGCGTCTGGTCCAGCGCGAACGTCCGGACCTGCCGGGCGTCGTCGATCGCCCGCTCGATCGACGCAGCCAGCGACACGTCGTCAGCCCCGCCCCGAATCCCGCTCACCAGCACCCACCCGGCCTCGCGCGCCAGACCGCAGGCGCCGTCGTCCGTCTCGAGGCACACGTGCAGGCTCCGCGACCGACCGGCGCAGGGGCACAGCATCCCCTCCGCGACCCGGCGCACCTGCTGCAGCTGATCGTCGGTCAGGTGCTCCATCGTCACCGTCGGGTAGGACGGCGGCTCCGGTGGTGGCGGCGGTGGCGGAGACGACCGACGGGATGACTGCGCCGCCGCGGGCAGGGTGATCGCGAGCAGCAACAGCACGAGCAGTAGCCGGGCGGCGTGACGCAGCGCCCGGTCGAGGCTGCCCTGGTGGGTATGGGTGGCCATGACGAGTGGACCTGTGCTGGGGAGTCGTGGGGGCCGGGGCCGTGGAAACGCCCGGCGACGAACGTCGGACACCGAGCGGCTCGATGCAAGCCCGAACCGGCTCAGGGCAGACAAGGAGCAGACGCGGCGGCTCGCGCTTCATGCAATTCCAGCGTATGAACATCGCCGGCCCATCGCCCGCAGTCCACCTGTACCGGCCGCGCCAGTCCAGCGACAACGTGCCCGACAGCACAGGCCCCGGAGGCTCCCCGATGTTCCCCTTGCGTGATCCCCGCGTCGTCGCCCGCATCGACCGGCTCGATCTGCCCTTCAACGCCGAGGGCGTCGATCCCTACGGCGTCTCCCGGGAGCACCTCGAGCTGTTCTACTCGGCGATGGCGCTGGTCTACGACCACTACCTGCGGGTCACGACGTTCGACGTCGCCAACGTGCCGTCCGTGGGCCCCGCGATCCTCGTGGGCAACCACTCCGGAGGTATCGCCTTCGACGCGGCCATGGCGCTCACGTCGTTGCTCCTCGAGCCGGACGTCCCGCGTCACGCCCACGGCATGGTCGAGTACTTCCTGTCGAGCTGGCCGTTCGCGTCAACGTGGCTCGCACGCACGGGTCAGTTCCGGGGCACGCCCGAGCACGCCGAGCGGTTGCTCAGGGACGGGCGCCTGCTGATGGTCTTCCCCGAGGGCGCGCGCGGCACGGGCAAGCTGTTCAGCCAGCGCTACCAGCTCGAACGATTCGGCACCGGCTTCATGCGCCTCGCGCTGCAGACCGGCGCGCCGGTGATCCCGTTCGCCTTCGTCGGCGGCGAGGAGGCCTTCCCGACGATGCTCCACCTGCGCGGCCTCGCGCGTCTCGTCCGGGCGCCCTACGTGCCTGTGCCGCCGCAGCTGGTTCCGGTCCCGTTGCCGATCGCCTGCCAGCTCTACTACGGTGAGCCGATGTACTTCGAGGGTGACGGGCGTGAGACGGACGAGGTGATCGCCGGCCACGTCAGCCGCGTCCGCAACGTCATCCGGCGCCTCATCGAGCGCGGTCGGGCAGCTCGTCCGAACGACTTCATGCTGCGCCGGATGCCCGGCGAAGACGAGCCCCTGACTCGCTGACCCCGGCCTCCTGCCCCGCTGCCCCCTGACCGGTGTCCCAACGCCCGGTCCCGCCCTCCGGACGCCCCTCACGACCCCGGGCTCCTCCGTCACCGAACCCCAGCTCCCGAACCCGTCCCGCAGCGCGCTCCGGAGGTCGCCTCTCCGGTCCACGCGCTCCGCGCTCCCACCGGAACCTGCCATGCACGTCCTCATCACCGGAATCAGCGGCGCGATCGGCCGCGGCGTCGCCCGCCGGCTGGTCGCCGCGGGGCACACCGTCGTGGGCATCGACCGCCGCCCCTGGCCGGATCCACCTGCGGGCGTCGTCGTCTACAACGCAGACATTCGCAAGCGCCCGGCCGAGGACGTCTTTCGCAACGAGCGGCCGGACGCGATGATCCACATGGCGACCGTCGCGGGCGTCACACGCAACCTCGACGACCGCGCGCGGATCAACATGGTCGGAACTCAGCGACTGCTCGAGTGCTGTCACGAGTGGGGCGTTCGCCAGGTCGTCTTCGTGGGGCGACATACGGTCTACGGCGCCGCGGTCGACGCGCCGCTCTACCTGACGGAGGACGACCCGTCGCTGGGCGGCACCACGTTCCCCGAGCTCGCGGATCTGATCGCTGCAGATCTCCACGCGGCGTCCGCGCTGTGGCGCTACCCGGAGATGACGACGTCGATCCTGCGCTGCGTGTACACCCTCGGGCCCAGCCGCCGCGGGACCCTCGCCGGGTATCTGGCGGGGCCGCGGGTGCCGATGATCCTGGGGTTCGACCCCCTGTTCCACTTCATGCACGAGGAGGACGTCGAGCGCGCGATCGTGCTGGCGCTGGAGCACAACCTGCGGGGCGTCTACAACGTCGCCGGCCCGCAACCGCTGCCGCTGTCGAGCCTGATCCGTCGCGCCGGGCGGACTCCGGTGCCCATGCCCGGCCCGCTCTTCCGGGTGCTGCAGGGGCACGCAGGGTTCTCGTCGCTGTCGGCCAACGCGGCGCGGCACGTGATGTTCCCGATTGTCATCGACGGGTCCCGCTTTCGCGCGGCGACGGGCTTCGAGCCTTTGCACGACGAGCTGAACACGGTCGACGCGTTCCGCTGGTCGGACCGCGACGCCTGAGCGTACGGGCTCCTGGAGGCCGTCATCACTCCGGAAGCTGATGACTCCTGCAGGCCATCCCTCCGGAAGCTGATGACTCCTGCAGGCCATCCCTCCGGCAGGCCGTCACTCCTGCAGGCCATCGCTCCGGCAGCGGATGACGCCGGCGGGCCCGGCGTCTGCCGCTCGCGCGCGTCGCCGCCTGGCTCAGAGCAGGCGCTCGAACAGCCAGAACGACGCGAGAACGCCGCTGACCCAGGCTGCCGCGGTCGGGACCGGGCCCTGCAGCGGCGCGCCGTGTGGCTCCGCGACGTGCCCGTCGCGCGACGCCGTCGCCGGTGCGCCGCGGCGGGCGACGCGCCACGCGGCGAACAACACGAGCACGAACGCCAGCTGACCCAGCTCCACGCCCACATTGAACATCGCCAGCGCGAGCGGCAGCTGGCTGCCGGGCAGCCCCACCTCCTCGAGGGCGCCGGCGAAGCCCAGCCCGTGGATCAGCCCGAACCCCAGGGACACCAGCCACGGGTGCTGCGCGGTCCACGACAGGGTGCCGCGCTGCTGGTGCAGGATCTCGACGGCCAGCAGCACGATGCTCAGCGCGATCACCGCCTCGACAGGCTCGCCGGGGACGGAGACCAGCTCCAGCGCAGCCAGCACAAGCGTCACGCTGTGCGCGAGCGTGAACGTCGTCACCGCGACCACGAGCCGGCGGTTGAACCCGACCAGCAGCACGAGGCACAGGACGAAGAGCAGGTGATCGAAGCCCAGCAGGATGTGCTCCACGCCGATCACGAGGTACGACCCCGCGACCGCGCCCGCTCCCGGCGCCTCGTCGACACCGGGGATCGCGACCGCGCTCTGGCCCGCGTCCAGCAGCGCCACCCAGGCGTAGCCGTCTGCCCGCTCGTAGCGCACGAAGACGTGGCGCTGCGCCGCCTCGATGCCGGGCAGCTGCAGGCTGCGACCGGCCAGCGTGCGCTCGCAGCGGTAGCGCGCGTGCAGCGCGACGTCCGGCCCGGTGCGGCTGACCCGCGCCGGAGTCAGCGAGCGGCAGTCAGCCGGCGGCACGACCTCGAGCCGATCCAGCGCCAGGCTGTCCGCGCCCGCCGGCCACGTCGCCCGGACCTCGAGCAGCGACCGCGACGACTCCTCCACCGCGATCATCACCGGCGCCACCGTGTGCGCCCGGGCGGCCCCGCCCGCCAGAAGAAGCAGCGCCGGGAACACCAGCGCGGTGAGCATCCGCAGCCACGTCATGGCGTGCCTCCCGTCGGGGGGGTGTAGCGCTGGCCGTCGACGGTGATCGTGTAGCGGCGCGCCGCGTCCCGCCACGCCGTCGCGCGCGCGGCGCGGTTCGCTTCGTCGTACCAGCGGTCAAGCGCCAGATCGCGCGCCTCCTCGAACGGCGGGACCTCCGGCCGCTCCAACACAATCAACTGGACGAGGTGCGTGCCCACAGCGGAGCGCAGCGGGCCGCTCCAGGTCCCGGGCTCGAGGTCGGCGAGCGCCGCGACGAACGGGGCGCCCCAGATGTCCGTGAGCTGGGACGCGGTGCGGCCATCGACCAGGGTCGCGCTGGCGTCCGACGCTGCCCGGGCGGGGTCGAGCTCCGGCAGCGGGCCGCGGGTCTGGCGGGACAGCAGGATGTGCCGGAACGTGTAGCGGGCCTCCGGGCGGAGCGCCGCGCCGTGTGTCGCGTACCAGGCGCGCAGCGTGTCGTCGTCCGGTTCGTCGGCGGTGACGTGGCTCCAGACGAGCCAGTCCATGAGCCGGATGAGGCGCCGGCGAACGGTCGGGTCCGTCAGGTGCAGACCGCGCGCGACCGCCTCGTTGATGAGCAGCTCGCGGCGCACGATGGCGCGCAAGGCATCGTCTGCGGAGCTCAGCGACGGGTCCCGGAGCTGCTCGAGCACGAGGTCCTCCGCCGTGACCTCGACGAGGGTGGGGCAGGGGTCGCGGTCCGGCCAGAGACTGACAACGGCGAAGAGCGCCGCGCCGGCCGCGAGCATGACGACCAGCGGGGCGCGGTGGATGAGGGGGCTGGTGGTCATGATCCGGTGTGCATGATGGCGGGCGGGGCCTGCGGGCTGGGCCGGGACGCTGGCGTCAGGAGGTGGCGTCAGGCGGAGCTCCGAGGTGAGCGAGGCGCCACCGTGGCGAGGCGGCGCCCGGACGTCAAGGGACCCGCGGCGCTGCGGGGGCGGCGGTGCGGGGCGGAGCTGCGTGGGGGGCCGCGCCCGGTGCCGCGTGCCGGTGCGGGGTGTGGGTCGCGTGGGTTTGCGTTGTGGCCCGGGAGTCGTTACCTTGCTTGCGGTCAACAGCAACAAGGTGACGGCAACATGATGTGGTTCAGACGACCCGGTGGCGATGGGCACCGGATGGGCGTCCAGATGTGCGCTGCGGCGCGTGGACGCAGGGGCGTCGCGTCGTGCCGTCCTGTGCGGGGGCCGGGCGTTGCGGCGGCGCTGCTCATGGTCGCGCCGCTGATCGCGCCGCTGATCGTCGGGCTCCTGTTCCTCGCCGTGCTGCGGCTGGGCCCCGACGGGCTCATGGCCG
>ERZ869909.1005-NODE-1005-length-25658-cov-4.173449_pt1 | contig 25658 bp, 29 predicted proteins | sample MGYA00520892_ERZ869909 | MGnify/ENA primary metagenome ERZ869909 (study PRJEB32215, sample SAMEA104723947) | bioreactor metagenome | biome: bioreactor; feature: anaerobic bioreactor; material: water | place: China | collected 2015-03-12 ... | reverse complement strand
ATGCCCCGCGCCGGACGTGATGCCGGGGTAAGCGGCCGCGAGAGCGCGTGTGATCCCTTCGACGGCGGCGAGCTGCGCGGCCGTATAGGGAAGCCACGCACCGGTGCCGAAGCGCGAGCCCGCGTCGGTCCGCACGCAATCGTCGAGCGGGAACGCCTCGCCGAACCACGCATAGGCCTTATCGCCACGCACTGTCAGGCGGCCCGGATTGTCCACCTCAATCCCGTGCATGAAGCCGTTGCAGCCGGAGCGGCCCTGCCACGAACTCTCGCCGGCGTGCCACGCCGCGCGGTCGAGATCGACCATCTGCACAATGGTGCCATCGCGCCCCACGATGAAGTGCGCCGACACCTTGGATTTCGAGTCCTGAAACCACCGCACGGAATCGTACGGGTCCAGGCGGTCTGCTGTGTAGTGGTACAACACGCCCGTCGGCTCGATGCGCCCGCCCACGTGCGGGCTCGGCACGAACGGGACGGGCCGGCCATCGATGAACAGCCGGTGGTTTCGGACTTCGAAGTGCATCGTAGCCCCCTCTCCCCAATGAAAAAGGCCGCGGATGCGCTGAAGGCGTGGGCATCCGAAGCGGCCAACAAAAAAAGGCCGCCTCTCGGCAGCCCTCAAAACCCATGTTGTCGTGCGCGTCAGTCGTTCGGTGGCCACGCCGCCGCGTCGATGTCCGCAAACGATGTGATCGTCTCGTTTTCGACGCCCGCCAGCACGAGTAGCTCGGCGTCGAACGCCGCTTGCACGTGTTGCGCGACGGCTGCGCCTATCCCTTCGATTTCCTGCTGCGACAGCGCAAGGAAGCCGCCCGGCGTTTTGACGTTGATCGGCGCCGAAAGCATCCCCTTGTCGAGCAACTGCACCGTGCGCGAAAGCATCGCCTGCGTGGTGCGATCAGTCCAAAGCTGCGCGCCGTTGACGACGACGCCGCCCGTCTCGACGCGCCACCGCTTGTCGGCCGCATACGCGATGAGATCCGCCGGCGATGGTACGGGCGCGGCATAGGGCGCGATATCGAGATCAGCGTCGAGGATCGCGCGATAGTGCGGGTGCGACGGCATCGGCGGCACGAGCGTATCGACGCCGTCGATCTCCACGCGCACAAGCGTTTCGCCGGGATCATCCCAGCGAGGGTTTGTCACCGAGACCATCAAAATCTCCCAAGGAAGTCGCGCCAACCGAATGTGGCGACGTGCACGTTGGTGGACGATTCGCTGGACCTGACGGCGATCTGGGCCGAAAGATTTGTGACGAGACTATGCTGGTACGGTGTAGTCAAGACTCCGGCACCCCCGATCGTCGCATGCGTCATAGCGCCGGAGGATGCACCATTAGGCGAGATATCGTCGAGCTCAGGTGAGCGTGCAAACAACAATGGCAGTGCAGCCGCTTTGTTCGCAAACAGATTTAGGATGGGCGCGACGCGCACCCCGAGCGGTGTCGTAAGCGTGAAATTCACCGAAGATGTTCCGACGCTCGTCGCCGCTGCATTGACAATGGGCGTAGCCAGCCAGAACAGGTCGCCCACCTGAAGGAAGCGCAGAATGCTACTGTTTGCGCTCGTTATGATGGACCCTATGCGCCGCTTGAGCGTGTAGTGGCTGGGCAGTGCCGGCGAGAGCGATGTCGAAAACAACACATCCGCCGCGCCCGTGTCGGGCCTCGCGATTGCAAAAACGTGATACCAAGTCAACGCAGCCTTGGAGCCAGCGTCGAGCCCCCCCGCATCGTGGCCCGCATCCCATGCTGCATCGAGACGTTTCGTAAGCCCAGCTGGGAGCAAGATATTGCCTGTGTCGTCGTCTGAGCGGCACGACCCGGCGGCGATGTCGATGTCGTTCACCGCGTCGGACGTGTTGTTGCTCAGTGTGAGGCCGTGCAGATGTCCGGGAGGCAGCGCTTGGCCTGCGATGATAGCATCGAGACCGTCCTTCAGCGCCTTCCCTTGTGCCGCCGACAATGGCTTGTCGGCTTCGTCTGACGTTAAGTCGTCGATAATTGCGGATGTCGAAACTTTCGCGCCCAGCGCGGCACTGAGCCCGCTGACATCTTCCGTGGAGATAGCGAGCAGCACTTTCATGGCTGCGTAATCGCTGGCCTGCAAAAGCGATTTCGCATTCGCGCTCGCGTTCAGCAGGTCGGCGACGTTGTGCCCATGGCTGGACGGCGCTTGATCCTGCGTCCAGATCAGCACCTTCTCGGAATCGTCCCACGTTCCGTCGCCGGCGGAGGTGACCTGAAAGCGCGCCCACTGTCCCGCACCAGCATCGATCACGTGGATCAGATCGCCGTTATCGAGACCGGTGAGAGCCTCGGCCGCCGTTATGTCATCGACCACGATGACATCGCCGAGGCCGTCGATGAGGTCCGCAAGCACCTTTCCCTGTGCTGCGGAGAGCGGTTTGTCTGTCGCGATAGATGTGAGATCGTTTACAACGTCCGCGGGCCGGACATACCGGTCGTCGTGATCGTGCCCAGACTCGGCCTTGAGCGCGAGCGCGACGTTGATGGCGTTGATGAGCTGCACGTCACCGTCGTTGAGATTTCCGCCGAGTCCCTCCACGAACGCCTCGAGGTTCGCCTTGAGCCGGTTGAGGAACGTGGCATCGACTTCCGTGCCCCCGACACCGCCAACCTTGTCTTGTGCCCACGTGTCGCCTTCGACAGCGGGGGTGCGATCGCTTGGTCGCACGAGCGCGGCGAAGCGGCCCGTCAACCGAAACCCGGCGTACGTCATTCGATCTATCCTGTATTAGACGGTGTACTCGATCCACACTTCGCCGCGCGCACCAATGCCGCCCGCAAAGCTTGGGTTGCCAGATCCGCCGCCGCCACCCCCGGGCACAGAGCCCGCAGTGGGCAAGCCCTCGCCGCCCTCGCAAGCAGTCCCGCCGAACGGAGAACCTCCACCCTTTCCGCCGATACGGACGCCACCGTGCACGATCAGCCCGATGCCCCCCTGTTCACCGGTCAATCCAATGTCGAATGGACCCGAAGGCACACCCGACCCAGGCGAGTTTCCATTTCCGACGGAACGATTGAGACCGCCGGGGCCACCGCCTGCGGTGTAAACAACGGAATCGTAGATGATCGTGGTCGACCCGCCATTCAGCCCGTTCTGCGCGGGCGAGGCAGCGCCACCCGCGCCACCGGCGCCGATGCTGCCGCTGATCGTTGTGCCGGCCGTCACGTCGAGATCCTTTTCGACATAGGCGCCGCCGCCCCCGCCTGCCGGCGCGCCACCTGTCGTGTATCCGCCGCCTCCGCCGGCACCCCAGGCGCGGACCCGAACACGACGCACATTCTCGGGCACGGTCCATGAGTACGCGCCGGGGGTATTGAACTTGACCCGTGAGATTTTGGGCGGCCAGTTGAGCAGAGCCTTGCCGTCGATGACGACGGTGTTCGCATCCTGCGTACACGTGATGCCATTGATGCCCTTGATCGTGCGCAGCTCTTCGTTGGGATCGTTGAACCCTTTGTAGACCTGCGCGCCATCGCCGATGTTGACGAGCGGGCCGCCTTCACCGCTGCCGCCGGAGCCGATTGCAGAAATTCGGATCTGATACTCGCCGGAGCCAGACGGCTGCTCGACCAGATCAATTTCGATGTTCGTCCCAGGCAGCAATGCACGGATGTTGTGGATGCCGGTGCCGTCCTGCAACCCTTGCCAGATCGCAACGGCCGAGCCCTCCGTCGAGGTCGAGCGGGTCCCGTCCTCGATCATCTTCTTGATCGCCTTGCGGACCTGCTCGAGGTCCTCGTGCGTCGGCGTCTGACCGGAATGCTCGATCAGATGCACAAGCTCGCGCATCGGATGCGCAAGAGCCTCCATCGGCGGGATTGAGCCCTCCTGCCCCGTGGCGGGATTGCCGTTGACGTACGGCGCGTCTGGGTTCGAATTGTAAACACCATCGACCGGCCCCGCGAAGGAGGGCTCGAAAGGCGGCTGATATTTCACGTGGGACCCCCGTTCAAATATTCTCGTAGTTGAAGAAAAGCTCGGTGTGCCCCGGCTTGTACTTTTGCAGCACGCATTCGAGATCCTCGGCGCGCCGGATTGTCAGATGCGGATCCTGCCCGCACCGCGACTGTCCGAACCGGAACCATGAAAGGCGCACACCGGGCACGGTGATGATCCACGCGAACCGCATTTCGGGCGGCGCGAGCCGCCAGCGCGGGTCGGCAAGTCGCGAGACGCCGAACATGAACGGCCGGAACTCGCGGATCGTGATCTGATCGATGCGTCCCACCTCGAATGGCACGGCCGCCGGCAGCGCATGCGGCGAAGGCTCGTCGACGTGGTAGCCGAGGCGCCGCGCAAGCTCGATGTAGTACGCACGCGACTGTCCACCCGGACGGCGTCGGAGCTTTTCGAGCACAGCCTGCCGTCGCTCCGCGAGCGTCTGAGGCGCCGTGATGCACGGCTCAGGGAGGCCCAGCACCCGCTCCCAATCCGGCAGCAACAGGCTCGAATGCGGCGGGAATGCTTCGCGCAACAGGAACATTGCAACGCGCGCGGCCCAGCGCGCGACAACGCCGGCAAGCGCACGTATCGTCTTGTAGATGTCATCGCCCATCGTGCGCGGCCAGACTTCGCCGAGCGGCAGCTTGGCCAGCAGCGCGTGCGTGTAGGCGCTGGCGTCACGCGGTTGCCAGCCCATCAGTCTTCGAACTCCACGGCGATGAAGATCATGTGGCCAAGGCTGGCCGGAATGAGGTTATCGACCACGAGATCGTGGTGATCCTCGCCCGTCGCGGCCGACACCGCCTCTCGAACCCAAGACGCGTAAATCACCTGCCCCGGCGCGGCGCGCGCCCGCAGCATCTCCTGCACCTCGAGCTGAATGTTGTGGCGCACCTCCGGAGTATCGCGATTGAGGTTGGCGATTCCGATCGTTTCCATTTGCGGAATCGGTGCCTCGACGAAGAGATCGGCGACCGTCGTGGGTCGCACCCCGTCGATGTGCGCATAAACAAGCGCCAGGTCCTCGGCCTTTGGGAGGCCGCCTTCCGCTGCGCGCACGTGGTCCATCATGAACCGCACCGTCATCGTACCGATGCCCATTTCACGACGGGCCCAGGCGCGCGTAACGCCGGGCACCTCCTTCGCCCATTCTGGATAGTCGTGCCGGGCACCGCCGTGGGGCGGCTCCTGAATGCGCGCGATGTAGCGCTCGCGATACTCGGGATCGGATTCGATTTCGGCACCGCCTGCGAGACCCGGCGTTGCAACCACGGCCGAACCGTCGACGCCGCCCAGTGGGACGACAAACGACATTTGCGCGCCCTCGTCGAGGTTGGCGAGAGCGCCAGGCGTAAGCGCAGTCACCGGCACCACCGCCGACGTCGCGGCAAGTGTCACCCCCTGCGTCACCTCGAACTCGAGGCCGACGAGCGTGCCGTCCGTGGTATAGGCCGGCGCGGTCAAACGCGTGCCGGTGGACACCTGTGCCCCGATGCTCCCAGAAACGGTAATCTGCCCGGCGGCATAGCTTGCACCCTTGCGGCCATGCGGAAGCCAGATACCGCCCCATCGGTCGCAAAACTCGCCCTCAGCCGTGTCCGGCATCATCATCCGGGCGACCCAGTCCAGATGCTGGTCGTTGTCGTGGGTGAGCGAGGCTTGCGCGTCGCCGACAACGCGGAGCACGGAGTTCGGCACCGAAGCATCGGCGCCCGGCAGATGCGAAGCGATGTCGTCGCGCACCTGCTCGCGGCGCGCGCGGCGGGTCAGTGTTGGCCAGGGCATCTAGGTCAGAACCTCGTTCCACAAGGTTTCGAAGCGGACAGCCACGCTTTCGCGCGGGCCCCGATAGAGCGTGATTTCAGCACCGAGACGCTCGTGCGCGAACCAATCGACGACAAGGTCGTACCGCTCGCAGATGCGATGCGTGACGAAGGGGTCGAGCGCCTCGCGGATGTATTCTTCCGCGCGCGCCCGCGTTTCCTCGGTCTGCTTTTCTCGGCTGAGCAGCCACAGTCGCGAGCCGATTGGCCATCCGCCGTGGATTTCGCGCGCCTCATGATCGCCCCACCATCCGCGGCGATCCGAGGCGAAGTGCGGGAGAGGGTCGTCGTCCTCTGCGGTCCGATGCGTGAAGAGCGCAACGGCGACGGCCGTCACCAGCTCGCGGCTCGTATCGAGCCCGCTGCCCACGCGGAGCCAATCCCCCAGCATGCGCTCGGGGTCCCAGACGATGCGAATGTCGGCCATGCTCAATCCCTACGCGGTGTGGGGGCCGCTGCTATCGACGTGCAGGCCGGTCTGAGTGTTGTTCCCGGTGTGGGTGATGTCGCCCTCGATCGTAAGGGGGCCCTTGAGAGTGATGCCGGCCGCGCACTCGATCGTGACGCCTTTCGGAGACGTCACGACGAGACCATCACGCGTGAAATGCACCGACTGCCCCTGGTCGTCATGAACGACGAGTTCACCGGACTTCAGATCACGCGGGCGATGTCGGCGGTCTGCGACGTCGATAACAGCGAGGTGGTCCTGATTGCCGCCGATGGCGACCGCCAGAACTTCCGCCCCCTCGTGCGGGTTGTACGTCATGCCGTAGCGTTCCCAATGCTCAACCTTCGTCGGCTTGTGGCCGTTGCGCAGGCTGATATCGAGCGTCTGCATCTTCTTCGAGGCATCCACGCGATCGACAACGCCGCGCTGCACCAAACTTCGGATCAGCGCTTCCTGCTTGTGCGCATCTGTACGGGTCAAAGCATCGCGCATCAGCGGCTCCCAGTAATCGTTCCACCTGGCGCCGCCCCGCTCCACGGGATCGCCCCGCTCGTCGGTTTCGTCGCGGTCCATGCCGGATCGCTGGCCGGCGCTTCGCCGCTGCCTGCGGCGCCGCCGCTGCCGGCATTCGCACCGCCTCCGGAAGCCCCAGCGGCTGCCGGGTTCAGCGCCTCCGGCGGCGTCAATGACAGACGTGCAAACGTGCCGCTTTCGTCCTGCGAAAGGTTCGTAGTCTCGATGGCCATATCCCGGTTGATGGCAAGCATCGGGGACATCAGAGGTCCAACGTCTCCCGGCATCCAAAGCTTGCCGTCGTGCACCCAGTCGATGACGGTGACCTCGGCCCGCGTGCTCTCGCCCGCCCGGCTGGTCGCTTCCCAGTCGCAGCGGTCCTGCGCGTTCTGCTTCGAGGTTTTCGTTTCGTTGAGCACGACGAATGGGCGATAGCGTTTGATCGCGCCGTCTTTCGCCTTGGCCGTGATCTCCGACACCTCGCGGCCGAAGCGTTGGTCGTTGCCGTGATCCTGGCCCTTCGCTTCATAGTCGGAATAGCGGTTGTCGGCGCGCAGCGTCGCCGAGGCCTCGTGGATGTTCACCCCTTCGATCAACGAGAACGCGCCGCTACCGTTGACATGGAGCAAGCGCAGATTGCCAAGCGCATCGTCCGTCAGCAGCACCGCGCCGGGACGCGCGTAACGCTCCAGCATCTCGTGCTTCGTTTCGCCGGGCTGCACGCGTGCGACATCGAATGTCCCGCGCAGTTGTGCATCGACCTTGACGTCAATCCCGTGCTTCGCAGCAAGCTTGCGCGCAATCTGGTCAACGCCAACCTCGCGCATCTCGCCGTTTTCGACGTCCGGGTCGGCCGAGCTGTCGACGAGGTCCGCCGTCTTCGAGCGCCCCTGGATCGTGACGTCATGGCTGGTCGCCGTGTACTTCGGCAAATACGCGTCGACGTATCCCGTGATCACGGGCAACCCGGAGTAGAGCACCGTGCACGGGTCACCCTCGCGGATGCGCTGAAACCCCATCAAGGTCGACGGGCCGTTCATTCCAGGCGCCCACCGCTCCGAGACTTCGAGCGTGAAGCTTCCCGCCATCTCGCGCACGCTGCGCGTGATCTCGACTTTCTTCCACCCCTCGTAAAGCATCCCGCCGACGAGCAGCGACACGACACCCGGACGATAGCCGGGGACCGCGAACCCGGACATCATCGCGAATAGGCCTGGCCATGCAGCGGCATGAAGGCCGGATGGTCCGTGCCAGAGTTTTCCGCCCGCAGCTCAGATGCGCGTCCGGCATCCTGATAGTATCGGTGGGCGAGCACGACGGCGGGCAGCGGCACCATGGTTTCGTAAGAGACCAGGCGAGCCAGCGGCCGGCCGCGCTCGATGAGGTCCCGCGTCAGCATGGCCTGCGCCTTCTGCAACGGCCGCATGAGTTCGAAAGCACCAAGATCGGACGCCCGCTCGATCGTCACGTCGAACGAGCGACCCAGCCGATCGCGCAATCCGCGCGCCTCCTCGAAACTCCGCGGCGCGAACGCTGAGACGGCATTCGCCGCCTCAGCGAGCGCCACGGCTTCAAAAATAAGCAACAAAGTCTGCTCGTTTCGGAGCTGGCGCGCGAGCGTTGCGCTGCGGGGCTCAGACAGAGTTTGAGCACGGGCCCTGACAGCAATGCGCTCCAAGCCTTGGATAACGGCGCGCATGTCCGTCGACGCCACACGATAGCCCTCGGCGATGTTCGCGATGTCCTGTGCCAGCGTACCGGATCGGGCAGCGGCGCGGGTGTCGGCGCGCAACGTGGTGACGGTGCGCCGATAAGCGGAAAACCGCGCAACGTCGGACACTTGGCCGGGCGTTCGCTCGAACAGAGGCAGCAACGCACCAAGGATGCGCCCCGTCGCGTGGAGCACATAGTCGGGCAACGGTCCTGTCATGGCTCACCGCACGAAGTTGTCATCGAAGTGAGCAACCGCTGCGGCGACGAGGCCCGCGGCGGCGCCCGCAAGCTGCGCGGCCGTGGCGGCGATCGCGACAGGGGCCAACGCCAGCGCGCCACCGTCCTCGATGAAGTCGAGTTGAAATCGGCACATGCGCCCGGAATGGCTCGACTCGATCAGACGGATGTTCTCGCAGACGACACGCTGCGAGACGCCCCAGTGGTCGACGTAGGAACCACCGCCAGCCCGCTCGCACACACGGATGAGCTGGTCGCGGCGGCTCATGTAGTCGTCGCCGATCAAATAGGCGTCGACGGAGAACCGGCGCGTTGCCTTGCCCATATCTTCCGGAAACGGTGTGTCCCGCTTCGGAAACTCGTGCAACGCGATGCGCCGACCGCTCTCGAAGTCCCGGTCGTCGACATGAAATTGCACGCCGCGAAACGACGCGCGCCGCAATCCGCGTTTCCAGGGCATGAAGCAATCCTTTTATCGGCCGCAGGCCGGGGAGCAACGCGACCCGCGCCAAGTGGCGCGCCCGCCGGAGCCGCCCGAGCGCGAGCGAGGAACCGCGGCGTGAGGCGCCTAGCGTGCAGGCATCATGTTCGGGCCGGTATTGAGCTGGACGCGCTGACCGGCAGCGCGCACCTGGCTCGCAACGTTGTTCGCCGCCGCGACGGCCTGCGCACCGCCAGCAGTGATGCCAGCCGCAAGACTCGCCATCATTTGTTGGCCAGCAGCGTGAAGGTCGATCGACGCGAACGCCTGCTGGATCTGATCGGCGATCGATTGAGCGTCGGCGACGGCCGAACCGTCGAGGCCCATGCCCTGATCGACGTCGATTGCCGGGAGGTCGATACCGCCGCCCTCAGAGGCCTCTGCGTCACCGCCCGAATACATGCCCAAAGTGAGCGGATTGAGCACGGCGCCCTTCCACCCGTCTTTCTGATAGCCTTGCCACGCATCGTACCCGAGCAGCGCAAGTCCGAGCGGAAGCAGCGCACGCCCGCCGAGCCGTCCCAATCGACCCAGCAAGCCGGCGCTACCGGCAGCACCGGCACCGGCCGCCGCGGTCCCAGCAGCCGACATTCCCCCGATCATACGGCTCGACGCCGTCGCTGATCCCATACGTCCCAGAGCTTTACTCGCCGCCTTCGCCGTTAGTCCCCCAGCGACCGCCCCTGCGCCAACGCCGAACAAGCCGGAGGCAGCACCAGCCCCAGCAGCGACGGCCCCGCCACCAACGATCAACCCGCGAACCGCAGACAGTGCTTTGCGCATCGCCCACAGAGCACCAGTGAACCTGAGGATTCCACCTGCGAGCGCGACCAGCACCGTAAGACCCGCGGCGACACCTGCAAGCGCAAAGCCGATCGGGGCGAGCACACCCAATCCGACGAGACCGAGAGTGAGCCCCTCAAGAACAGCAGGATTAAGCGTCGAGAGCCAATTCAGCCCGTCGCGCAGCTTGTCGATACCCCAGGTGATCGTGTCGATCGCACCGCCATCCTTGCCCATCTCGCGCAGAAGGCCGTCAAAGGCGCCAAAGAGGCGTTGAACCGATCCTGGTAACCCTTTCATCAAGATGTCGGCGAAGCGGTGCACCGCTCCCTCGATTCGAGGCAGGAAGACTTCTTCCAGCTTGAAGTCAATAGAACCGTCGCGCATGGAATTCATGATCGCGCCCATCGCGGCAGCGAAGCGTTTCTTGAACACCGCGTCCATAAACACGAGGTCCTTGTCGACGCCCTTTTCCGCCATGTGCCGCAGCAGCCCTTCGAAATCGATCTGCTGGAATCCACTCTCCACGAACCGGTGCACGGTTTCCGCAAGCGCCTTGGTATCTTCGCCAGGCTGCATCCCCAGCGAGCCAACGATGCCGGAGACCAGTTGCCTTTTTAGAGCCCCGGGGTCTCCGAAGGCCGCAGGGTCACTCAACAGCGGCGTCAAAACCTGGTCCAGATCGAGCCCAGCACCATCGATGCCGAGTTCAGTCGCGATCATATCCGCAAGTGTCTTCGCCCCTTCCGCCCCGCCCAGTTGGAAGGTGTCGGCGCGCTGTTTGAACCTATCGAGGCTGATGCCGTATTTTTCGAGCTGAGCCATCGCCTTCGGGGTCGGCGCCGCCGCATTGATGATCGATGTGCGGAGTGCGGTGCCACCCTTTTCTGCCTTGAAACCAGCGTCGGCCAAGATGCCGAGGAACCCGGCAAGACGCCGCACGTCCATGCCGACCATGCGTGCGATCGGTGCGGTTTTGTAGAAGCCGGATAGAAACCCCATGTAATTCTGGGAATACGACGTATTCGCCGCGGCCATCACATTGTTGAGATACTCGAAGTTCTCAGCCGTCAGCTTCAAGCCGAGCCCGAGCGCCACGTCGGTCACGCCCATGCCGATTGTCTGGATGCTCTCGCCCGTGGCTAGAGCGCCCTGCACCGTCGCTTCGAGCACCCCGTTGACCTGCTCCATCGTCAAGCCAGCCATGGCAAGCTCAGACGCGCCTTTCGCAATTTCCGCCGAAGTTGCCGGATAGCGCTTTGCGAGATCGACGACCAGATCCCGGTGAGGCTTGAACGCGGCGTCATCAGTCACGTTGAGAACCGCCTGGGTGCGGTTCATCGCTTTCTGGTATTCGTATTCGGTTTTCAGAAAGCCGAGCGCACCCCCCGTCGCGCCGAGACCGGCATAAGTACTGTGCCCACCACCCACGGTTCGCACCGCGCGCATCGTACGCGCGGAATCACGAAGGCCGGTCACCGTGCCGGTTAACCCGCGATTGGCTGCACCGGACTGAGCGCCTATCGCCGACAGTGCCCCGCCGATCCGGCGCAACGTGCTTGTCGCGCCCGCGTCTACAATTACGACGCGGCCGCGGAGGTCCATGGGCCCCGATGCCATCATCCGCTCCGGTTGCGCTTATTGATCCGGTCGACGAGCCGTCCCGAGCCGTTCACATGCAAAAGCAGCACGTCGAGCGGCTTGGCGAGGAACACATCCGGATCTTGCTTGAACAGGTGAGCGAGGTCGTACGCGAAATCGATAAGTGTCTCGGCACCCGTCTCCGCCGCGACTAGCGCATAAAAAAACGGACGATAGCCCCGTTGCAGGCGTCGGCGTCATGAATGTCCATCTGATCGATGGTCGAGGGTGGGATAGCGGGCGATGAGAGCGCCACGACATACTTCGACGCGATCGCGGCGTTGATCTCGATGCTTTCGACACGGCCAGTGTCGGGGTTCAGTATCTGCCGGATCGGATACCCGTACTTCCGTAGGTCCGCCCCATTTGGCTTCCGGAAGTGGAGCGTACGGAACGTGAGACCATGCGCCTGGTAGCTCCGCGACAACGTCACAACTTCGCTTCCGTCCTCTGGAGCTGGGGCACCATCCGATGCTGCGATCGCAGCGGCAGACACGGCGGATGGCGGCGGTGCCTGCGGCGACCTTGTGACGTCGGGTGAATAGCTCTGCGGAGCCGGCCGCATAACGGGCTGAGGCACCGGCTGCTCCGGCGTCGGCGCATATGCCCCGTATTCCCGCTCGGCAGCGTGCGGCGGTGCGTATTCCTGGCCGCCGAAGTGACGCGGATCGTTGTTCATGATAACCCCCTTGTTGTGTTAGCGCGTGAGCCCGCCGACCTACGCGCCGGCGCTCGCGGTCGACAGCAGCGTGATACGCGTGAATTCCAGCTTGAGCTGGATCGAGCCCTCTTCGGCGTCGATTTCCGACACGCCGGCGCGCCACCCTTCGACGCCCACCCAAACCTGCCCGTTCGCAAGCTCGGCCGTCGCGGTGATGTCCGTCGCGCTGTCGAGAACCCGCGGATCAAAGTCGCGGCCATTCGTGATGTCGAGTTCCATGAACGGCACTTTCGGCATCTCTTTGTAGCCGTGCACGCCGTCCTGCCCCGCGAGGCCTTCCTTTTCGGTGGGCGTCGGCGCCACCTTCAACTTGCCCCGAACCGCGATCTGCTGCGTGCCCGTGGCATGCGTCACCTTCAAATAGGCGACGCCTGCAACTCTCTGATTGGCCATGTCTGTCTAACCCCTCTTCAGGCGTTCTAGATGACGGGAACGGACTGCTGCCCAAGATCCGGTGCATACTGCAGTCGGAACTGGGAGATCACAGCGAACACGTCGAGCTGGTTCACGAAGTCGGGCGCGTAGAGCACGTTCACGCGGTCCGGGTTGTCGACGTCGCGCTCCACGATGGTGTTGCGCATCGCCTGCTCGGCGTTTTCGAGCAACCCGATCCACTCCATCTCGCGATAATGCGCGTAGATCTCGCCCTTGATGCCGGAAGGCGTCGTGATGGCCTGCCCCGGCCCAAAGCGCGTGCCATCGTTGGCGATCTTGTGCCGCGGAAACCGCTGCACGATCCGCAGCCGCTGCGAGCGCATCACATAGGCATAGGTCGCCTTGGTGTTCACCTTGAGCAGGGCGTTGTCGTCGAGACCGTACGGGTTGCGCTGGTAATGCGTGATCACCTGCTGGATCTGCATCGATCCGTCAGGGTTCTCATCGGCGACCGTGATGCCGTCGAAGAGAAGCGCGTTCTTCTCGGCCTTGGTGAAGCGATCCGCTTCCACCGGGGCCAGCACACCAGGCAGCGGCAGGGTGCCGAGCGGCCGCGCCGGGTCCTCCATCAACGCGCGATGGACGACGCCACCGAGCACGGCGGCTCGTTCCCAGGGCGGCGTGGGCGAACCGTATAAGCCCCAGGTCGACTGCTCACCGCCGTTGCGGACATCGCCGAACGACGACAGCTCACCGAACGTGCCGTTCCGCGCGCTCCACACATGGCCGTAGAGCATGCGCTGCCAGCCCCAACGCCCGTCGTCACCGTGGCCCCATTCGGTGTCGAAGGCGTTGAGCGCGCCGCTATCCGTCCACGCGTGCACGATGGTCTCGAAGTCCTGGTCACCAAGCGCCGCGAACGCGTCCTCGAGGTCGGGGACGCCCGTACCGCCCGCCATCGGCGTAATGGAGAGCGCGAGACTCGTCGGGAGCGTCTCGGTGCCGAGCGCACCGAGATAGTTCACGCGGATGTCGATGTCGTTGCCGGTCACGCCCTTCCAACGGCACGTGAGCGCAACGGTGTCGTCGTCTTCGTCGTCGACGACGACGGCCGTGACCGGGAGATCCGGCGCCGCGTTAATCGCAGCGGCGATCTTGGTCGCGACATCCGTCTCGTCGTCACCGGCGACAATGCCAATCTGAAGACGCTGGCCTCCGATGTAGAGAAACAGCGTGCCGGCCACGCTTGCACCCGCCGTCACCTCGATCGAACCCGTCGCCTTCACGCCGGCAGTCGGTTCCGGCACGTCGATAAACCAAGCGTCGTCAAAGCCGTTCGCGCCGCGAAGCTTTACGATCATGCGGTCGAGCATCGAGCCACGGCCGGTGAGCGTCCGAACCGACGCCGCACTGCCGAACCGATAGAGGGCGTTGTCGTTCGCTGCGCCGGTGCCGTGCCCGAGGATGAGGATGCGGCGGTTGTTGACGAACGTACCCGCCTTCGAAGGGTCCATTTCCGCCCAATAGAGACGGAGGCGGAGGTTGTCGGGGATGTGATTGAAGCTCACGGGCATCGATTAGGCCTCCTTCTTGGGCGTCGACTTCGCCGCGGCAGGCTTCTTCGCCTTCGCCGGTCCCGTCTGGCTGATCGTGATGTCGCCGGCGCGTGCCAGCCGGCGATACGCACGCGAGTCGTCGCGCCAGTCGCCATCCTCCGGCAGCCGCACTTCAGGGTCGAGCGGGTCGCGGATGGACAAGCCTTTCCGCGGCGTGATGAAAATCCGCATGGTGGTTTCCTTCGTTGCTGGGGTCTCGTGGTCAGGAGGCGGGCAAAGAGACTTCGCCTGTGATGTCGGCAACACCGTCGCCGGTGAGATCGGCGCCGACACCGAGTGTCGAAAGATTGGGCAATGCCGCTGCATCAATCGGCCAGACGGAGCGGTGCAGAACGTCGATCTGCAATTGACGCCGATAGACGATGCGCGCGCCCTCGGGGCTGCGCTCGGTGAGCTGTCGCACACCCGCGACACCCTCGACATGCTCCCCGGCCCACTTGAGATCCGACAGCAGGATCTGCATCACCTGCTCCGAGTACGTGGCGAACCGGGCCATCACCTCGGCGCCGGTGCGCCCGCCGTCCAGGATGTCGACGACGAGCGTCATGGTGTGCTCGAAGTTCGGCTCCCCGCTCCGAGGTCCGCCGACGGCAGCAGCGCGGTCGAGGTCATACGTCACGTTGACGATCGGCAGCGCTGTGTCGGTCGTCGGCGGATCGCGGTGTAGCTCGACGGCTCCGCCGCAGAGACCGACGCTTTTGAGGCGCAGCGCAGCGCCCGCGGCAATCGTTTCATGGATCAGCATGAGGCTGCCCCTCGCGCAGCACGAGATCGGCGCAACCGCGCCCGTCGGGCTGCACATCCCAGACGTCGAACGCCTCACCGGCAACGGTGACTTGGTCTCCCTGCCCCGGACGTGTGACGAAATCCGAGAGCCGTACCGTGAACACCGGCACCGTCGTCGAATGACCGGCACCCTTCAGTTCAGAGTTGCGGAGATCGTCGAGCACGATTTCATGCTCGCGGTCGAAGATGCCGATCAGGGGCTTGTCAGGTGCCCGGAGCTTCGCTGCCGGACTGAAGGACGCCTCATCCCCGAACACCTCGGTGTCAAAGAGGGCGTCATGCACGGCATCGCCGAAGTTGATCGACATCAGCCGGAAAGCGCCGCGACGAGAGCCGCCTTGTTCATGCGGGCGAAGCCAGCGACCTGGCGCTCAGACGCAATGACGCGGAGTTCTGCTACGGTCATCGCCGCGAGGTCGGACGAAGCGCCCGCGCCTTCGTCAACGCTTTGGATTTCTCCGGTCTCCGGATCGACGTCCTCGTCACCGCCCGGGGCATCGACATCCCCGCCGCTTGATGCGTGGAAAGATGCTTCCACGACAGCAGTCGCCGCCGTGAGCCGCGCGGCCTTCCCCTCACGAATCCACTTCAGCGCGATTTTGTCCGGAACCTCACCAGACCAACCCTTTGGATACGACTGCGTCACGCCGGGCGACAACTCCCGCTTGCACACATCGATGCATATGATGTCCATCTTGCAACCCCTTTCTGACGGCCCATGTCGAAAGGCCCGCGACCGTTCCCGGCGCGGGCCTCGAAAGATGGGTCGTGGTTCGAACCGATTTCTTAGCCGCCCGGCGCCTTGATGCGAGCGCGAACGACGAGACGCGGCTTGGCAACAAGGTTGAGCTGATAGCTGAACGAATGCAGCTCGACGCCCATGTTGAGCTTCATCTTCTCTGGGCGGATGTAGATCTCCTTGCCGATCGTGTTCACGGTATCGGCAAACTCACCCGGCCCGAAGAACGTCTGGAACGTTTCCGTCGTGCCGGTGGGCACACAGATCGCCTCGTTATCCGGGATGAACTTGTACGTCACCACGGACCCGTCCTTCTTCTTGAAGGAGCACTGTCCCATGTGGCGGACGTAGTCGACACCCTTGAAGTGGAACGGCTTGCGCAGGAGCTGACGGTTGGGGTTGACCTCGGACTGCTGCGACGCGAAATATCGGTACGCTTCGCGGAAATCCTTGTTCTTGTTCATCGCTGTCATGTAGCCAGGCGAGCAGAACTTCACGACTCCCGTGACGGTTTCGCCGAGCGCTTCGGTCTCCAGATAGTCAAGGAGCTCGTCGTTTCCGTCCGCGATGGCATCGACGGATTCACCATCGGCGATGTCCCATTCGATCGTCTTTTGCGCCTCGCCCATAGCGGCATAGCTGTTGTAAAGGACACGGCTGCCGTCCGGGTCGAGCACATCGCCCTTGAGCGCGCTCCAGCGCAGGTACTCTTTCGTCTGCCGGTGCTCGCGCTGAATCTTGTCGATCTTTTCGAGATACTTCACGTCGTACACTTCGACGCTGTCGTCGCTTCCGAACGCGCGGACACCCTGCACCTCTTCTGCGAGCAAAGTGTGCAGCTTGGCGTGACGAAAGGTCGGCAAAATACGCACCTCGCGGCGATCTGGATCGTCGTCTGCCGGCGCAGGCGTACCAATCGGGCTCGTCGCGATGATCGAGATCGTGCTTTCTTTCGTCTCGATCTTGACTTGACGGTCCGCAATCCCTTTCTCGGAGAAGATACCGAGCGAATTCAGCAGACCGTATTCGTTCTGGCGCTTATTGATTGCCAGCGTGAGCTTCAGCGCCGAAAAGCGCTCATTCAGGATATCGTCGATGTTCATGGCGGGTTGTTCCTCGTGAGGATATCGGAGCGTGTCAGCGCTGGTGAGAGACGATGCCGAGCTGCCCGAGCTGGGCGAGCGCCCGCGCCTTCTGAGTGCTCGTCGCACCCTCGGGCCACACAAGCTGATGCGGCACGATCTGGGCATGGCCGATGAGCACGGCCGATTCCCCGGCACTCACGCGAGCGTCGATGGTGTTGATCAGGATGGCGCTGGCCCGCTGAGCACCCGTCGCCGATGCGAAATTGATCTGCTCGTACGCCACTTCGTCCGGCACCAGCACATCGAACCCGTCGCCCGCCGCAAACGGCGTCGCCCCCTGCGTGAGCACGCCCTTGACGCGTTCGTTGACGGTGACGCTGTTGCCGCTCGCGCCGCCGATGGCGATGTCAGCGAGCACCGCGCCATCTTCGGTTTCGAGGCGGACGTTGGTCGTCGTCGTGAAGCGCAGCGTGAGTTTCTCGCCCGGCTTGGCGTTCACGAGGGCGGGCGTGTCCTCGTCGAGCACGAACGTGCCGTTACCGGTATTGCCGCCGGCCTTAGCGGCTGCGACAGGCTCTCCCGGCACGGCGCCGAGCACCATGCCGGTGGTGAGAAGGCCCGCGCCTTCATTGAATTTTCCGGCACGGCGATAAAGCTGGGGGTCAAGCTCGTGCGTGAGCCAATCGTGGGCGAGCTTGGGGAAGGTAGCGACGACAGTCATGGGATCATGCCTTCATCTGGAGTTGAGGATGGCGCGCCTGTCAGGCGCTCTTTGCGGCGAATTCCACGAAGTCCGGGCGTGAACCCGCCCCGCTCGCCTCCGGCTTGATGTCCGCGCTGTTGCCACGCTTTTCCATTTCGCGATGGAGCGCGCCGGCCAGATCCTGCTTAGGATCAGCAGCAGCCTTTTCTTCAGGAGCCTTGCCGAGGATCGCGGCGCACTGAGCCGCATCGAGGTCCGTTTCGAGAGCGAGGTGCTGCGCCAGACCGGGACGGCTTGCTGCCGCGTCGCATCCGAGGATGTCCTTGATGCGCGACCGCTCGGCCGACACACCGCTCGCCGGAGCAGCAGCGGGAGCCGCAGGCGCGGCAGCAGCAGCGGGCGTCGGCACTTCCTGCCCTGCAGCCTTCTCCGGCGATGCCGCCGGCCGCGCGGCAGCCAGCGACGACAACGCCGCCGCAATCACCTTGTCATAGTCCGGACGCTCCGCGCCCGTGTCGTTGGCTTCGGACACTGTCCGTCCTCCTATTGGTTTGCTGGTAGGCTTTCTCGTCCGGCGCCCTCCGGCCCGGATATGGTCGAGGAGTTCGTCGATACTCTTCACGCCATCGGCGAGACCGGCCTCGACGCCGGCTGCACCGCTGAACACGCGCGATTCCATGGAGCGGACGGCATCTGCCGGAAGCTGCCGGTGCGTTTCGACATGCCCAACGAACTGCTCGAATGCCCGATCAATGGATGCGCCAATCTCCGACCGCGCCGCGCGGGAAAGCTGCTCGTAAGGATTGCCGTCAGCTTTTCGCGCACCGCGATAAATCAGAGTGGTGTCGAGCCCCCGCGCCTCAAGGAGGCGCTGATAGCTTGTATGGATCGAGATCACGCCGATGGAGCCGACGAGCCCGCTGCGGGTGACATACGTTTCGTCGGCGACACTCGCGATCGCATACGCGGCAGACGCGGCCATGTTGGCCGCCAGCGCGTAGACCTTCTTCGACGTCCGGAGCTTTTCGAGCTCTGCACAAAAATCGTAGAGGCCAGCGACCATGCCGCCACCAGAGTTGATGTCGAGCACGACGCATTTGACCGACGCCGTCTTAGCCAGGCGCCGGCACTGTTCCGTGAGCCCCTCATAGCTCGTCGCCCATCCCCAGAGATCGCCGAGCCAATCGCCGCGATCGAGCAACAAGCCGGAGACGGGCACGATTGCAATCCCGTCATCGGTGACGCGATAGCGAGAGTCGATATCGCGCGTGCCGACGAACTTTGAGCCAGTCACGGCCGCATCGAGTGCACCCGACGCCAGCGCGTCCTTCAAGTGCACCGCGGCGTGGTCGGCGATCGCGAGCGGTTGCCCGGAAAGCTTGGCGCCGAGCCAATAGGACGCGCCGAGCCGATCCGCGCCGGCAGCGCGATCCGCGATCTTCGTTTCCGTCATGTCTGGCTATCCGCAGCTAGGCGTTATCGCGCTCGTCACGTTCCTCACGCTCGTCGCGCTCGGACCCGCGGCGCCGTCCTTCCGATTGAGGAAGGGGGATTCCGTTCTCGTTCATGAACGCGATCTCGCGCGCCTTCTGCCGCATATTTTCGCGCCAATCGTCGCCCTCGGCCGCGCAGATCTGCTCCAGGCTATCTGCGCCGAGTTCCCACCCGAGCTTCTGGCCTTGGCGCTCTTTGACCGGGTCGAGCATCGGCGGACCCCACGTCAGGAACTTGCCTTTGCAGAGCGATGGAAGCGCATCATAGAACTCGAACGGCTTGACACCCTTCGGGAGCGCCAGACGGCCGCTGTGCACGGCCTCTTCCATGAAGCATCGCACCATGGGCAGGCCGAGATCATAAGTGATGTCGCCGCGCTCCACCTCGTGAACACGCCAGTTCGTCGCGGTCGACATCCGCGCGGCGCTGTAATTCACGTCACTATAGTCCTGCGAGGTCGCGATGGGATCTCCACCTAGGCCGGCAGCGAACTCCTTCACTGCGGATTTTTTGAATTCGGCTGCGCTGCTGCCTTTGTTTCCGGGTGTGACGAGTTGCATCTTCTCGTTCGGGAGCAAGGGAACGACACGGCCACCATCGAAGCCGGTGATGCGCGCCTCGCGATGGTACGCGGCGGACGTTGCCACCATGTCCAATTGCGCGTTGACCACCGGGTTGATCGGATTTCCCTCGTCGTCAACATCCACCTCGCCGCCCATCATCTCGACGACTTTGCTGTAGTCCATCTCGGATGTGATAACGAGTGCGTGCATCGCCTGCAGAATGGCCGAGGCAAGATCGGCCTCGCTGAATTCCTGCTGCATCCGCATCGCGCGAATGACGGTCGTAAATTCGGTGATCCCGCGCGTTTGCTCCGCGCGCTCCGCAGGGAACGAGTGCAGCATCACCGGCCGCCCCCAGGCCGTTTCACGCGCAACGTATTGCCAAGTGTTCGCGCGCGCGTGCTCGATCAGCCCTTCGTCACCGGGATGCCCGTTTCGGATGTGGTAGCCGAGCGGCGCATTGTGGCCGTCAAGCGCGACGCCGGCCTTCAACTGAGGCGTGTCAGGGCGCGCGTGCGGGTTGGAAAGCCGGTCGACATCGATCAGCTTGAAGCACGTGTTCCAAGGACGGGACGTGTCCCACTCGCAACCGACCAGCACTTCGCCGTCAACCTGGCGGATGCGCGTTGCGAGCCGCATAAATGCGGTGAAGTTTCGACGGCGACCTGCATCGACATAGGCCCCCTGACCATGGGCATAAGCATGCCACATGCGGTCGAAACTCGCGCCCCAGAGGTCGGCTTCTTCTTCGTCGATCCCGAGCGCGTCGTAGTCGACACGAGACGAGTAGCGGAGCAAACGGCCGATCTGCGCAAGCGCCGCCTGGCGCACGATCTGCCGTGCGAATGGGTGGTTGCGATAGAGATCTCGCGCACGCGCCCGAGCCTTGGCGTGATCCCGCAGCACCTCAGCATCGGCCGAGCGCAACGAGGGATTCCAACTCGCAAATCCGCGATCGAATTGAGACGCCGCCGAGTAAGCGGTGCCTCCACCGCCCATCAGGCGCACGGCAAGCGCATCCTTGAACGGGACGCGACGCGGCCCGCCTTCAGATCCAGCAACCTGCATGCCTAAGTCCTCAGCGATAGTGACGGATCACGGGCCCGCGCTTCGCGACGGGCTGACCGAGTTCGTTCAACTCCGGCAAACCGCTCGCGCGAAACCAGAGTTGCCGATAAAGCCGGATCATTTCAGCGAGCGGCACAGCCGAATAGCTGGCCTGCTTGTCTTTGTGGCCGGCCTGCGTCAGATGCTTGCCGGATGCGCGCGCGATAATGGCGTCGAAGAGCCTTTGCAGCGTCGCCTGCCGATCAAAGCTCATCGGTGAAACATCCTTGCAATCGAAGCCGGATCACGTCGGGTGCGGGCCTTTTTCGCGACCTTCGCCAATTCCGGGGCCGGCGCCGAGCGCAGCGGCGGCGGGCGCTTTTTCGTCGACGGCGGATGATCATCCTGCGCCGTCTTGGCGACCGGTCGCAGCTTCCATCCCAGGCTGGTGCGCGCCACTAGCCCATAGACGAAAGTGTCGAGCGCCTCGTTTCGATCGCCGGGCTTCTTTGTCCAGACGCGAACTGCCCGCCCCTCGCGATAACGCGTTTCGACCTTTTCGACGGTGAGCTGCGAAAAGTAGTCGGAGTTGAACGCGTCCGTGCGAGCGTCTTCATTCGGCAGAGGAAAGTGGATGAACCCAGGGTTGGGCTCACCCGGCTTTCGCGGAGGGATCGCGAGGCGGCCGTAGATTTGATCTTTGCCGGTGTCGACGCCGATGACGTAGACATGGCCGTGCTTCGATCTCGATTGCCGGACCGGCCACATCTTCCTCGGTCCGCCCTTGCCGACAATCGGGTAAATGCGCCGCGCCACCTTGTTCTTACAAAAATCATGCACCTCCGCAGCGTAATGTCCGCCGGCGTCGATGCACGCTGCACGAATTCTGACGAGGCGGCCGCTGACGGTCTGCAACGGCTCCTTCAGCAGTTCGTCGAGTTCGTCCCACACCATTTTTTGGGCAGGGTCTCCAGGGATGACGACGTATAGCGCCGGCCAGCTCTCTTCTCCGGCACCCCACCCGATAATTTGAACCTCAAGACGGTTGCCCTGAACGTCGACGCCCGCGGTCGCGAGGAGCACCTCATCAGGGAGATCGAGAGGTCCGTACGGCTCGCCACGCGTTTCGAGCTTCGATTTATCGACTGTCTCGCCTTGCTCTTCCCAACATTCGGCGAGCACCGTGTTGGTCCACACCTTCATCTTTTCGACGTCGGGGTGCGCGCCGGGGACTTTTCCGAACGCAGTCAGAAACTCCGCAACAATCTCGCTCAGCGTGACGACGGTCGACAGAAACTGCGGGTAATGGAACCCTGCAATCCCGCGGAATGGAGCCGTAGGTTTCCAGTCCTCCTTGCTGACCTTACCGAGCGCCGCATAGCGCTCATCGTCGTCCCAGAGCGTGCCGCAATGCTCGCACTGATACGCCGCGGTTTCCGGCTTGTGGACGTTCTTTCCGTCCGGTCCACGCGCTTTGTCCCATTTTACCTGAGACCAGCGCAGAACCTGCTTTTCGCCGCAGTGAGGGCAGCCGACCCAGCACTCGCGCATATCCGAGAGCCTGTACTCGCGATCGATGATCGAACGCCCCTTCACCGTCGGCGAAGAGCCCTTGATCGTCTTTCGATTCCAAAACCACGTCTGCCGCTTGGCAGCGAGCGCGATCGGGTCGCCCTCAAGGCCGGCCGAGATCGCATACTTGTCGGTCTCGTCACAGATGACGACGCGGATCGGACGGCTCGCGATGTCATTGGGCGCATGGCTACCAACCATCGCGATACGCCCGCCGGGAAACTGCTTGGCGGCGATCGTATTGCCGCTGTCCCGCGAGCGCTTCGGCTTCACCTTGCCGGCAAGCCGCGGCGTATCGCGCAGCATGTTGTCGAGCCGGTTCTTCGAGATCTCGTCGACGGCCTTCTGATCCGGAAGCAGCCAGAGGATCGGGCACGGATCGAGATCGATGAAATAGCCGACGGTGTTGAGCAGGAATTCGGTGTACCCGACCTGCGTACCTTTCTTCAGCACCACCTCGCGAACGTCGGTTTCGCTGATGGCGTCCATGACAGCGCGCATGGGCTCCATGCGCGCTGTGTTCCATTTACCGGGCTCTGCGGCGGCTTCCGGCGACAACACGCGGAACTGATCGGCCCAGCCGGAAACCGTAAGCTGCGGTGGCGGCGCACAAAGAGTGAACGCCTGATCGAGAACGTCGGCGAAGCCGGAGTGCGATACTCGACAATCAGGCTGCGCCGATGCGCGTGACCCTGATTTTCGAGAGCCCTTCGAGCGCCTCGACGACATGCTTGCGGATCGTTTCTTGAGCGTGCGCGGGGTTCTTCGCGCCGATTTGAGAAGCCACCTTCGCGGGAATGGCCATCAATCGTGTCTTCATGATCTGCACAGCGCTGTGCAGAGGATCTTCGATGTCGGCGAGTGGCACGAGCGTGCCGCGCATCTCGGCCGCTTCCATCTCGGCCTTCTCGGCTTTCGCCTCGGCGAGACGCGCCTCAGCCGTGGCCTTGTTCGCTTGGCCTTCGCCACCGCCGCGCCCCGCAGCAACCTCGCGGAGGTTCGCGCAGTAGGCGGGCACAATCAGCTCGATGTCGTAGCTTCCCTTTTCAGCCGAAGGGATGACACCCTCGCCTATCAACTCGCGGAAACGACGCTCAGAGATCCCGAGCAGCTTGGCGCAATACGCTTGCGTGGCCATCTGGCGGAATCCCCCCAAAAATTTTCTGCCTCTAGCGACCCCTCGGGGTCGGGCGTAACCCCCGATGGGGGCTCCCCCGGGGAGGGACCCGCTGAGGTTGCAGGGGCGCGGCGACCTCGCGCGCCATCCACACTCGTGTGCATTCGCGTGCGCGTCAGCGACCGAACGATGATGCGATGGCTCGCCTGATATGAGCCGGGAAGCGGCGTGCAATACCGTGCACACTCACGCGCGCGAAATCCTCATAGAAGCGGAAACGCTTATCCAAGCTCGCACCGCTCTTGAACGTGAAGTAGAGGTGCAGCCTGCCACCCTTACCCACAAACAGCCCCTTGGGTGTCTTCCGCACCGCATGCGAGCCGTAACGCTTCTCCAGCTCTTTTGCCCACGGCGTCTTACCCCTCGCATGCAAGCGCACCTTGCTGCGCTCCGGGATAGCAAGGGTGCCGCTGTGAGTTTTCGGCCCCCCACTTGCGTGCTTCGCGAGATCGGCTTTCCCAAGCGCGTCGAAGACGCCCGCGCTCAGCTTGCCCTTGCTCGCGCGCTCCACCCTGATCGACGCCCGCGCCAGCCCACGATTGCGCACCGTGAACGCCGCGCTCCACGTCGGCCCGATGATCTGCGGGCGCGTGTCCTGGAACATCGTGTCGTTCAGCGTGTTCGCGATGGCGAATGGCATTTGGTCGTTCGCGAACACGCCCATCTGTCGCGCCTTGCGCGTGAACTCGCGCATGTCGATCTCGACGCGGATCACGACCGCGCCACCTTCACGAGACGCTTGATCGCGCCCCGCACCGCAGCGCACGTGGCGCACGGACGCGGCAGCCGATAATCGCGGCGAGAATTCCGCCCCGTCTTCGCGGCTTTGGGCGTGGTGGCGATAGGATGTGCCATCGTGTGTGCCCTGCCGGATCTGGGGTGAAAAGAAATGGCGGTGCCTTGTTGGGGCACCGCAGAATGCTATTCCGGTTCCGTAGCCGGTACGGTCTCGACACCGGGGCAGCCTTCCCAGCAGCAAGCGATCAATTTCCCAAGAGGCCTGCGGAGCCCTTCGAGGATCGCGCTACATGATCGCCTCCCGTGCTGCTCGGCCATGGTCGCGAGAACGAAAAAACCGCCCTGCAGCGGCGTGCTGGGGCGGTTCATGCATGCGTCTCGCGACGTTGTCTGACTCGGTATGCGATTCGAGGGTTTGCAGTCAATCCCCGTGTCAGATTTTTGTGGTCGGCAGTTTCCTCCTGGTACTGACCACAGACGTGCCATATCTTTCCGATCACACCTCAAGAAGGGAAGGGGCAATGCAATTTTTCTTTGGCGCACTCGGCGCGCTCCTTGGTGCAGTGGTCACCGGATTCGTTTCATACCGCCTCCTCCGGTCAAAATTCCGGGCAGACATATCCGTTGCACTCTTGACCGAGTTCTACTCACCCGAACTCTACAAACAGAGGCGGACGTTCGGACACGCGCTCGAACGCTTCAAGGAACGAGATTTCAATATCCTTTACTGCGATAAAATGTCGGACGAAGAGCAACAAGCTGCTGTCCGCGTCCTGCACTACTTTGAGCGCGTCGTAGCACTGGACAACGCCAACGCGCTCGACCGCCAATTAACGCGGGACACGTTGGGTCGCCTCTTCAGCTGGTGGTTCGATAATGCTCTGGTGCCACTCTCGAACAACACCCCGGCGGGTGAATGGCGCGAGGTCTTAAACAGGTCGATAGGTCTCCAGCATCTCGCAACAACCTACAAACCCTATCCGCGCCCGGTGCACATCGATACGCTCGGGGGCAATTCAAGCGCCTAACGGAACGCTTACCAGTCGATCACCCGTTCCCGATGTCCGAGTCACCCCCAACATCCGCTCCGCCGCGCTTGGCCTCATAGGCGTCGAGCGCATCCGCAATCTGTTTGAGCCGCGCTTCCTCGGGCGAGCCCTCCGTGCATCCTGCGAGGTCGTCCGCCATCGCGGCGAGCAGATCGCGCATCGCGTCGGCTTCGGTCCACGGGAACGTGCCGCTCATCGACATGATCTTTCTCCGCCCGAAAACTTCCCACAAAGATTTCGATGCACCTAGATACCGAGCGCCTTTCTACGCACCTCGGAATACGGCTCCGCCACCACCACGATATTGTCCTTATCGAAGTGAACCGCCGTCTTGTGCTCGTCCCGTTGCTCGATCCTAGTCGCGAGAGCTAAGTTGAGCAC
>ERZ869909.1004-NODE-1004-length-25666-cov-3.789714_pt1 | contig 25666 bp, 44 predicted proteins | sample MGYA00520892_ERZ869909 | MGnify/ENA primary metagenome ERZ869909 (study PRJEB32215, sample SAMEA104723947) | bioreactor metagenome | biome: bioreactor; feature: anaerobic bioreactor; material: water | place: China | collected 2015-03-12 ... | reverse complement strand
AGTAACATCAATATCTCTTGTCATTCTAGTTTCAAACCCAAGTAACGTCGATACTACAAATCCACCTTTAATTATGAATTTCTCTTTGTAATTCGAATGAGAAATCATTTGAGCAAATTCCTCCAATATAAAGCGTTGGTAAACTTCTTGGATATCTAAATTATATTCGCTTGAAAATCTTCTCATCCTATGTTTCCACGAGTCAATATTTACTTTTACCATTTTAATCTTTAACCTTTCTGTAATAAGAGCGAAATCTCATATACTTCTTCAACAATATTAAAATGCTTTGCATATTTAATTAATTTATTCATATTAGGTTTATTTTTAAAATAATTTTGAATCACATCGGTATATACTTGTAACTCTACTCTGTCTTTGCTTCGAATCATATCACACACTGTTCTTTCTTGATCATAGGTAATCACATCGTTATTTAAGTTATTTCTAACTGTCACAACTCCCATATCATATGTTTTCTGATTCACATAAAAAATATTAAAATCCTCTCTATTTCTTAAGCTAGTTCCTTGTTTAACAGTTATACAATATTTTCTAGGAAAACGATCTGTAAGATTATGAAGATAGGCCGCAGTATCGTGACTATAAACAATAGTACTGTTACTAACTTGATAAACTCGCATCATATCAACAGTATAATCTTTATAGTAATATACTCCTTTTGCAACCCTACTAATAACAAAATCATCTACATACTTCCGAATCTGAGGTTTATTATAGTATTTTTGTAACATTGAATAAGTTAACAGTCCATTATTATCTTTAGAATATTTTTCAATATCAATTGTCATATTACCACTTTCCTTTCGTACAGTAATTATAACACATTACTGTACGATAAGTAATAGTAAACTTTATTACTAATAAGCCATGATAATTATCCCTTCATCAAAATGCTAAATTAACTTGAATTAAAATGATTGTGTTTTTGACCAAAAGAACAGAGCGTTTCTATTTAAGTATTAATTGTAGAGGTTAATTCTGCTGCTTTGGTGCTACCTTATTGCGACTTTATTCTACTTTTCTATAATTTCTAAGCATCAAAAAACCCACTGAATAGTGGGTTTTGAGTACAAAACATGTAATATAAATTAACGTTTTGAGAACTGAGGAGCACGACGAGCGCCTTTAAGACCGTATTTTTTACGTTCTTTCATGCGTGAATCACGTGTTAAGAATCCAACAGCTTTCAATTTTGGACGGTAATCAGCAGATGCTTCTAACAATGCACGAGAAATCCCGTGACGCATAGCTCCTGATTGACCTGTGTATCCACCACCGTGAACGTTGATGGTTACATCCCATGTACCTAAAGTACCTGTAACTTCCATAGGTGAGCGAACCACCATGCGAAGAGTTTCAAGTGGAAGGTACTCATCTAATGTCTTACCATTAACGGTAACAACACCAGTTCCTGGTGTCATATAGACACGAGCAACAGACGATTTACGACGTCCGGTTCCTTGATAAACAACTGCTTGTTTTTTCTTTGTTGCCATAGTTCCTTCTCCTTTCTATCCTTTGATTTTCAACTCAACAGGTTGTTGAGCAGCATGAGGGTGATCGCTTCCCTTGTATACGAATAAATGCTTGCGTTGCTTGTCACCCAATTTTGTGTGAGGCAACATACCATGAACGGCTTTTTCAACCCATTCAATTGTATAGCGATCACGCATGGTGCGTGTCGTACGTACTCTTAATCCTCCTGGATATTGTGAGTGGCTATAGTATTTTTTAGTTTCGTCCTTGTTTCCTGTAACAACAATCTTGTCAGCATTCACAATAATCACATAATCACCTGTATCAACGTTTGGTGTATATGTTGGTTTGTGCTTACCGCGTAGAACTGTTGCGACTTCAGATGCAAGGCGACCCAGTGTTAAACCTGTACCGTCAACGACGTACCATTGACGTGTAACTTCATTTGGTTTGGCCATAGTTGTTTGGCGCATATTTCAATTCCTCCTAAACCAATAGTAGTTTCCGGGGCTACAATTGGCATAAAGTGCCATTTACAATATTATAACTAATTTGACAAACTGTCAAGGAAAACATACTTTATAGAGGGTGTTTTTTGTCATTTTCCAAAGTTTGAACGTTACAAATAAACGGGTCTTAATAATCTTCTTAAATTGTGCTAAAATGTAAGCGAAGGTGATAACATGCATAAAGAACACGTAATCATACCCCATTACTCCAGACGAGTTCATGTAACCTATTGTTATAACGCTCCTCTGACTCCACCCGCCACAACTATCCTGCTTATCATAGATAGTTTTGATGGTGACAAACTATTCAACGCTGAACTTATTCAATCCCTTGCGGACCAGAATTATCTCGTCTGCGTTTATGATGTGGCATTACAGGATGATCGGGATATCATAAAGACAGATATTCCCCGGGAAATAAATACAATTATCACCGATATCATTATTCAACCTGACTGTGATCATCACCAACTATATCTGATTGCTTGTGATCAACCTGCCGGATGGTTACTATGTGATGTGTTTGACCACAGTTCAGTTTCCAAAATCACACTTATCAATCCATCTGTCTGCGATATTGATCGACCTAGCTGGATTAATACATGGAAGCAACCTTTGCTTTTGATCCATCAAGATCCAACTTGGATTGCCTCAATGTCTATTAAACCCAATCCGGATTTCACCATAGCTATCGCACCGCTCGATACCATCAAAACGATACTGAATTACCATAAAACCAATGGTAACAATCATATGAACTAAACAGAATAAATCAGGTTACACCCTAATTCAAGCAGAGTTGTCTCTGCTTTTTTATATAGCTGATCATCAAGCAAATCATTAGGATCATGCGCATCGACACCGATAATTACTCGGCATCCCTTGCTTGCAACAATTTCCCAAAAGGGAAGATATGGATACTTACCACCATTACGCAATCCACCCAAATTATATTCAAGAATGACGTTGCACTCATTTGCTACATCACACAAACGATTCACTTCATCTACGGTTTTTGCATTCCAGTCAACGAGCGAAGATACAAACAGGTCCGGATGGGCAAAGATCGTATATAGTCCCGTTTTCATCCCTGCAACTGCATCATTCACATAATCCTTCACAACATTTTTACGATCTGAGTAGAAACCATAATAGAGTCCCATTTTGTCGTATTCATGAAAATGATTCCCAAAAACAATCAGATCCATTTCATATTTCTCTTTGATTTCTTTAAGCCAATCGATACGAGTCCCAAAATATTCAGCTTCCAGACCCAATAAGATGTTAATCTTGTCCTTATATTTCTTCTGTAGTGACCGCACACTCTGCACATATCCCTCCAGCTCATCCACATCCATGCGAATCATACCTGACTCAAATGGAAATAAATTCCAGGGGCTATGATCAGTAAATGCGAGTACATCATAACCTGCTTCGATCGCACGCTTTACATATTCCTCATCTCTACCCACTGCATGCTTACAACGGGTTGTATGTGTATGATAATTCCCTCTAATCATAAAACACCTCCATTAGGCGCAGCCCTTCTGCATTCGCCTTAAATTTACACGCCTCTTTGTCATTTTGCTCAAACATTGCCTCAATATCGCTTATTTCCATACGACCTAATCCTACATCAAGAATCACTGCCACAATCATTCGAACCATATGACGAAGAAAGCCTTTACCAAGAAAACTCAACACAACCTTTGATCCCTGTCGCGTAATGGTAATCTCCCTCAATGTACGAACCTGATTTTCGATAATGTCCAACGGAGTACTATTGAAAGCTGTAAAATCCTTTGTTCCCACAAACAGCTTAGCAGCTTCCCTCATTCTTTCCAAATCAACTGAACGGTTCAACTGATAGACATAATCTGATTCAAGCACATTGTACTCACCACACTCAATATAATAATTGTATCTCTTTTTGGTTACGTTACGCCGTGCATGAAATGTTGGGTCCACCTCTTCAACTTCCTTCACATAAATATCTGAAGGTAGCATCATTCGAAATATCTTCAGCCACTGCTCCTTTGGAATACGCAAAAAAGAATCGAAATGGAACACCTGACTTTCAGCGCTCACACCTCGATCAGTTCTTCCTGACCCTGTTATTAGTACTTGCTCCCGATGAATCTTTTTAAGTAACTGTTCAATTTCCTGCTGAACAGTTCTTCCCTTCGGTAACCGCTGCCAACCCAGAAAGTGACTTCCTTTATATGCAATGGTTACTTTCCACCTTACCGCCATATCGAAATCGCAATCATTAGAGCAAGCATTGAGAAACTACTGATAATAAGAACGACATCTTTAGGCGTTCGTTTCAACTGTTTATAGCGTGTACGACGCGCCTGAGGAATATATCCACGGGCCTCCATGGCATCAGCCAAGTCTTCTGCCCTCTGAAAACTTGATACAAACAAAGGCACAATCAACGATAGAATTGCCATGATTTTCTCTTTGAACTTCCCTTCCTGCAAATCGACACCACGACTCGCCTGAGCCTTCATGATACGATCAGTTTCTTCAATAAGCGTTGGTATAAACCGAAGCGCAATAGAAATCATCATAGCAATCTCATGTGCAGGAACTTTAAATCGCTTGAATGGAGCTAGCAAATCTTCAATCCCTAATGTAAGGTCCAAAGGTTTCGTTGTTGCTGTAAGAATGGTTGTTATCATAATCATCAGCATTAAACGAACCGAAATATATAATGTTTGAAAAATTGCATCACTATAAATTTTAAACCCAAAAATATCTACCACTAGATAGCCCGTCTTGATTACGAAGATATTGATAACCATAAGGAAGGTTAACATAAACATCATTGGTTTCATCGCTCGAATCAGAAAATTCAGCTTTAGTTTGGACATCAAAACAACACCGATAATAACGACAGCCAAAATACCATAACCCATAAATCCCGATGGGATAAAGATTGCGGTCAACATAATTAACATCGAAAGAATTTTAGCTCGAGGATCCATGCGATGAATCAGCGAGTTTAGGGGCATATAACGGCCCAACGCAATGTTTGCCATCTTACTTCACCCTCCCTGCAATTTCCTTCGCAAGAGTTGCAACATCAACGATACCTTCATCCAAATGCAACCCACGATCGTTTAACTTACGTCTCATAGATACAATCTTCGGTGGACAAATATTAAGTTCATCCAACAGTTTTTCATCTCTAAAAAACGACTTGACATCCGTCTTTAGTACCACCGAACCCTGATTTAGAACGATTACCTCATCGCAGTAGTTAAGCACATGTTCCATATCATGAGTCACAATCAAAACTGTCTTCCCATAGTCGCGATTCATCTTCATAAATAACGACATCATCGATTTGCTTCCTTGAGGATCAAGACCTGCTGTCGGCTCATCAAGCACCAAAACATTGGGATCGATTGCCAAAATTCCAGCAATCGCAACTCTACGCTTTTGACCACCCGACAAATCCAGTGGAGACTTCTCAGCAAATGTTTCATCCAGTCCAACTACCGTCAGTGCATGCATTGAACGAAGCAAAGCCTCTTCCTTTTCAATACCAAAATTGAGTGGTCCAAACATAACATCCTTAATAATGGTTTCTTCGAATAACTGATATTCAGGAAACTGAAAAACCAATCCGACTTGCTGGCGAAGTGATTTAAGTTGTTTTGGTTTTTCACTTGACAATATAACGCGGTCTAAAACTTCAACCTCACCCTTTGAAGGCAAAAGAAGTGCATTTAAGTGTTGCACTAAGGTTGTCTTGCCACTACCCGTAGATCCGATAATCGCGGTCACTTTTCCAAGTGAAATCTCAACACTCACATTTTTCAATGCGTCATAAGCAAATGGAGTTCCCGGGGAATACTCGTAGCTTACTTGCTTAAAGGCAATTGGCATAACTGTTCCACCATCCTCTCCATATCCATAGTCATATCCACATCAATTCCATATTTCTTTAACTCGAGCGCAACCTTGACTGTAAAAGGAACATCAAGGGCCATCTCAATTAATTTATCTGCATGCACGAGAACATCATTTGGACATCCCTGCATCACAATTTCGCCTTCATTCATAACGAATACCTGATCACTCTTAATCACTTCTTCAATATCGTGGGTAATCGATATAATCGTCATATCATGTGCTTCATGAATACGATCAACTAACGCATTAACCTCTTCTTTACCCTTCGGATCAAGCATACTCGTCGCTTCATCCAAAATCAGAATATCAGGACGCATGGCTAATACTCCTGCAATCGCAACTCTCTGCTTCTGACCGCCACTTAATCGTGTTGGTTCATTTTCAAGATAATCAATCATATTTACTTCCTTAGCAAAATGATGAATAATCTCATCCATCTTTGCAGGGTCAACCTGATGATTTTCCAGGCCAAAAGCAATATCATCTTTCACAGTCGAACCAATAAACTGATTGTCCGGATTCTGAAATACGATACCTATTTTATTACGCACATCATAGATTGTCTTATCAGTCAAAACGATGCCATCAATCATGATTTCACCCTCATTACGATCAATAAGACCAATTAACAATTTTGCAATGGTGGATTTCCCGCTACCATTATGACCAATGATACATGTATATGTACCCTTCTCTACAGAAAAAGACACATTCTTTACTGCATCGACCTCATCATCATAGCTAAATCTCAAATTTTTAACTTCTACTTGTTTCACACAGCCACCTCATAACCTCATTATTATACACTGCAGCATAAAAAAACACAAACAATAACAACTGTTTCAATTGCTTTTCAAACAGAACAATAGACCGCTATTTAAGCGGTTTTTTCATCTATTGTCTTGCATCTTTACTCGGACGGTTCGCTCTGCAACTTAAAGCCTTGATAATCACCATTATATTTTCTTGACGTGTTTGCTACCTCACAAAGTTGCGCATAAACATCTTCAAAATAATTGTTCACAACCTTTCTTAATACAACACTTCGATCTTCACTTACTTCCTCAAGCATATATTCAAGTCCTTTGATTTCCTTCACGGATGAAAATAAATCGTCCTGAGTTGGAAAGCTTATAAAATGACGAAGGACAACTTTTTCAACATCTACCAAACTTTCCATCTTCAGTTTACATTCCTGACGTAATGAATCAATCAGTTCTAATGGACAGTACGTATAAACATCATGAAACCTCATCGGAACATTCACAACGATAGACTCATCGATTTCAATAAACTCAACTTCCTTTTCTTTTTTTTGTGTCAGCTTTATTACAGCGACTACCGCTGCACCTATCGCCGCAACAACTACACCAGTAAGAACTTTTTTCATAATTAACACCTTTCTTATTTAAACAATCAGCCACGCCAGCAAATACATTACCGTATAAAGACCAATAGCCACATGTGCCACCTTTGATCGATCCACATTCAGCTTAATCAGTAATTGTGGATTTAACTGATCGTATAAGTAGATGCAAATCAACATGGGTGCGAGAAAGAAGAAATACAAGACAAACGGAGCAAAAAATAACCAATCAATATGATCCAGAAATTCGTTCATAGTCATCTTCCTTTCTTTTTCTTATTATAACATGAATTTACATAAAGAAAAATCGATGAAAAAAGGCGATTCACCGCTCTTTGCGATAAATCACCATCATCCCATCACCCACATTTACTTTCTCTACAATTAAATCATCGCGATGATAAACATACTGCTCAAACTTTGCTATTTTCTGGACCATTTGACGAAGATTTCTTCGATCATTCCCTATGGAGTCGCTTAAAGAAACATGTCCATGAAAATCGATGTTATCCACAATCACAACTCCACGCTTTGAAACAAATGGGAAAAACCGATCAAAGAAAGCTTGATTCTGCGCTTTTGCACCATCAATAATCAATAAATCAAACCACTCTTGTGGAAGATAGTCAAATGCATCCATGCATAAGGCACGGACAGATTCTGAGGCTTCTAGCATGTCTATATGCTTAGCAGCTTGTTCAAATCGTTTTTCATCTCTTTCAATTGTAGTTATATGTACATCAGGCAATAAGCTTAATAGTTTTAAAGAAGAATAGCCTACAGCAGTACCAATTTCCAAAATCTTCGAACACGAAAATCTACTGGCCACTTTCGCAATAAACTCAATCGAGTTATCTGACATAATCGGTACAGCATGCTTTAAAGCTTCATCTCTAATCTGATCTAGCGTCTTTTTCATAGGAAAAAAGCGGATAAATCCGCTCTTATACCAATTCGATAATCGCCATTGGGGCAGCATCTCCACGACGTTGATTTGTTTTCAACACGCGAGTATATCCACCTTGACGATCCTTATATTTTGGTCCGATCTCATCAAATAATTTTTGAAGAGCTAATTGACCTGTTTCTTCATTTGCAACAACATTAAACATTAATTTTGCTGCTTGGCGACGTGCATGAAGGTCTCCACGCTTCGCCAATGTAATCAACTCATCCACAACAGAACGAAGTTCCATAGCTTTCTTTTCAGTTGTCTCGATTTTTCCATGAACGATGACACTTGTAGCCATATTACGTAACAACGCTTTGCGGTGATCTGAGGTACGTCCTAATTTACGATTCCACATAAGGTTCTTCCTCCTTTACCGTTACTCAAAAGACTTGAAGCTAAGACCCAATTCGATTAATTTGTCTTTTACTTCTTTCAACGATTTCTTACCAAGATTACGTACACGCATCATTTCATCTTCGGTACGCATAGTCAACTCTTCGACAGTTTGAATACCAGCACGTTTCAAACAGTTGTAAGAACGAACTGATAAGTCAAGATCTTCAATCATCATAACTAGTCCTTTATTGACAACTTCTCCATTAGCTTCTTTCATGACAGAATCCATTTGGCTGACTGATTCCTGAATGTCCATAAACAACTGCAAATGGTCATCAAGAATTTTTGCACCTAAAGATAATGACATTTCTGGAGTAATGGATCCATTGGTCCAAATCTCTAGAACTAAACGATCGTATTTTGTATCTTGACCGACTCGAGTTGGCTCAACTTGATAAGATACTCTTTCAATTGGTGTATAGATTGAATCAGTATAAATTGTACCGATTCCTTGCGATGAGCCTTGGTATAGAGATTTATTTGTATCAGCGCTGACATAGCCGCGGCCAATACGGGCTTTCATCTCCATCTCAAGAACGCCACCTTCTTCCAATGTTGCAATCACGTGATTCTTATTCAGGATTTCAACATTCGTTGGACAAATTATGTCTTTTGCGGTGACAACTTTTGGTCCCTTTTCAGAGATTCTTAAAGTATAAACTTCATCATCCGCAATGGTCATAACTAAATCTTTAATATTCAAGATAATTGTTGTAACATCTTCTTCGACACCAGGGATTGCAGTAAACTCATGGTATACTTTTTCAATCTTGATCGAATAGACCGCTGCACCGGGTAAAGAGGATAGTAAAACACGTCTTAGTGCGTTCCCGATCGTTGTACCGAACCCTCTTTCGAATGGTTCAACGACAAACTTTCCATAGTGTTGAGACTCAATATATTCTTTGATATCTATTTTGGCACGTTCGAATTTTTGCATTACTTACTCCTCCTTTGCGGGTGAATTAACCACGTGGCCGTTTTGGCGGACGGCATCCGTTATGCGGAATTGGTGTTACATCGTTAATAACGCTGATTTCCAATCCAGCTGTCTGCAATGCACGAACAGCTGCTTCACGTCCAGGACCAGGTCCCTTAACGTTTACTTCTACAGCTTTCATCCCATGATCCATCGCTGCTTTAGCTGCTGCTTCAGAAGCTAATTGTGCTGCGAAAGGAGTTGATTTACGGGAACCTTTGTAGCCCAATGCACCAGCAGAGGACCAAGCCAACACGTTCCCTTTTTCATCGGTAATTGTGACGATAGTGTTATTAAACGTAGAATGAATATGAGCTACGCCACGGGCTATATTCTTACGTACACGACGTTTGCGTGTGGTTGTCTTAGCTTTTGCCATTTCTCTTTCCTCCTATCGTCTATTTCTTCTTGTTCGCTACAGTACGACGAGGTCCTTTACGTGTACGAGCGTTTGTTTTGGTACGTTGACCACGAACAGGTAATCCACGACGATGGCGGATACCACGGTAACAACCGATTTCCATTAAACGTTTGATGTTCAATGAAACTTCGCGGCGCAAGTCACCTTCTACTTTAACTTTGTCAACTTCTTGACGAATTGCGTTGACTTGTTCTTCACTAAGATCTTTGACACGGATATCCTCACTGATTCCTGCGTTTGCAAGAATTAACTCAGCTTTTGGACGTCCGATACCATAGATATATGTTAATGATACTACTACGCGTTTATTACGCGGAATATCTACTCCAGCAATACGAGCCATATGTGTTTTACCTCCTAGTTTCCTTGACGTTGCTTGTGTTTCGGATTTTCACAAATAATCATTACGCGACCATTACGCTTAATGACACGGCACTTATCGCATATTGGTTTGACAGATGGTCTTACTTTCATGCGTTCCTCCTAATAGACTATTTATGTCTAAATGTTATACGCCCACGTGTTAAATCATAAGGTGAAATCTCAACGGTGACACGGTCACCTGGTAAAATGCGAATGTAGTGCATGCGGATTTTACCAGAAACGTGGGCTAAAATTTCATGCCCATTGGCTAATTTCACTTTGAACATAGCGCTTGGTAACGTTTCTTCAACGATACCATCAATCTCAATTACATCTTGTTTTCCCATAAATTGGCATCTCTCCTTTTCCGGTCATAGGGTTGTTAGAATCATATATCCATCGGCAGTTATGACAATTGTATGTTCATAATGTGCTGCTAAGGATCCATCTTTTGTTACTACAGTCCAATCATCTGCAAGAACTCTTGTAAAAGGTTTCCCGCGATGAACCATAGGCTCTACAGCCAAGGTCATACCTTCTTTAAGTACAACGCCTCGATTTGCAGGTCCAAAATTTGGAACCGATGGTTCTTCATGCAATGATGTGCCAATCCCATGGCCAGCGTATTCCATAGGAACACTATAACCAAATGAATGAACATATTCACCGATTGCATGCGATATATCGCCGAGGCGATTACCGGGCTTTGCTTGTGCTAAGCCTGTAAACAATGATTCTCTGGTCACTTCCATCAGGTGTTTAGCCTCGTCGGAAATCTCACCAACTCCATATGTCCAGGCGCTATCGCCGTGATAGCCTTTATAGCAAGCACCAATATCAATTGAGATGATATCACCGCTTTTGAGCACTGTTTTCTTATCTGGAATTCCATGTACTAGTGTTGAATTGATGGATGCACAAATCGACGCAGGAAAGCCTCCATATCCCTTGAAGGATGGGGTGGCACCATGATCCAGGATAATCTTTTCAACAATCTCATCCAACTGTTTCGTAGAAACCCCTGGCACGATTGCTTTAGCAACTTCCTGATGAGCCAGCGCAACAATGCGACCTGCCTCTCTCATGTATTCTATTTCTCTAGCTGATTTTGTACTAATCATTCTACACTCTCCAGTGCTATTTCTATATCTCTCCACACAGAATCAATATCCTTAGTGGCATCAACGTAACGAACCAAGCCTTCACTACTGTAATAATCTAAGACTGGTTTGGTAAGCAACACGTGTTCTTTTAATCGAACAGCCAGTTGCTCAACCGTATCGTCACTTCGATGAGTGAGTGGTGTTTGGCACTTATCACAAATTCCTTCAACCTTGCTAGGGGAGAATTGTATATGATAAATTGCACCACAGGTTTCGCAAATTCTACGCCCAGTTACCCGAGGGGCCAGAGCGTCTAATTCAACGGCTAAATTTAAAACAATTTGAACAGGTCGACCAATTTCATTCGCAATATCTTCGAAGGCATGAGCTTGTACGAGTGTCCGTGGGTAGCCATCCAAAAGATACCCCTGCTTACAATCCGGACGCAATAAGCGTTCACGAATCATCGCAATCGTTGTATCATCAGGAACAAGCATCCCACGATCAATGTACTTCTTCGCCACAATACCTAATTCTGTTTCAGCGGCCATAGCTTCGCGAAACATGTTTCCAGTCGAAATATGCGGAATATTGTATTTCTGCACAATCATCTTTGACATGGTTCCTTTACCACTACCAGCGGCTCCCATAATTAAAATGTTCATGGCTATTACCTCTTATCGGGATACAAATCCGCGATATTGCTTTTGAGTTAGTTTACCTGTTAAATCCTTCATAGTTTCCATCGCAACACCCACCACAATGATAATTCCTGTTCCACCGACCGAAATCGAACTTGGAAGATTGGAAATCATAGGAAGTACATAAGGCAAGGCAGCGATAAACGCCAAGAACAATGCCCCAAGTACTGTGATACGATTTAGTACTTTTCCGATATACTCTTTTGTCTCACTTCCTGGGCGAATACCAGGAATGTAAGTACCGGACTTCCCTAAATTCTCAGAAATTTTCTCTGGATCAACTTGTAATCCAGTATAGAAGAATGTAAAGAGAATGATTAATACGACATAGATTGTTAATCCAATTGGTTGAGTGAAGTTAAGAACTGTGCTCAACGTTTCGTAAAAACCTGTTTGAGGGAAAAAGCTCAACACAGTGACTGGCGCAGTCATAATTGCGGAAGCAAAGATAACTGGGATAACACTGGCAGAGTTAATCTTCAGTGGCAAATAAGTAATATCATTTTTACCTTTGCGAACTGAAGAAGAAGTGTATTGAATAGGAATCTTGCGCACGGCAGTTGACATAAAGATAACCAGAACAATAATGGCCAGGTACATCAGAATGAACAATCCATAATTCAAGAATCCATTGAACATAGCCGTATTGCTACTACGATCAACTAACGTTTGGAATGCCTGGGAAAATCTGAATGGAATATTTGATACGATACCTGCGAAGATAATCATCGAGACACCATTACCAATTCCAAACATCGAAATTCTGTCGGCAATCCATAACAGGAACATTGTTCCTGCGGTCAATACTGTAGCAACGTACAAGTATGTGGCTAAATTAGCATTGATCAAAATCCCATAAGAAATATCAAAAGCATAGGTCATAGTAAAGGACTGTAAGAAAGCTAGGATAACCGCAACATAGCGAGTGATCTTATCCATCTTCATCTTTCCTTGAGCTCCTGATTTTGCCAGTTCAGCTAAAGAAGGAACTACATCCATAGCCAATAATTGAATAATAATTGACGCTGTAATGTAAGGTCCAACACCCATAGCCAGTACTGAAAACTCCTGGAGTGCTCCACCACCTAAAAGATTCATCATTCCGAGAATTGAATCATCGGAGAATCCTGCAAGCAAGGCACCTGTATTTACCATTGGAGCAGGAATACCTGCGCCCAAACGATAAATAAACAACATACCCAGTGTAAACAGAATTCGTTTGGTGATATCTTTGCTTTTGAACAAATCGATGAACTGTTTGATCATGCTTAGATCACCTCTACTTTTCCGCCTGCCTGCTCAATCACTTCTACTGCTGATTTAGAGAATTTGTTTGCTTGAACTGTCAGTTTCTTTTCAAGAGTACCATTTCCCAATACTTTAATACCATTAAGTTCTTTACGAACCAAACCGGTTTCAAGTAGTAGTTCAATAGTAACTACAGTTCCATCTTCAAAACGATTCAACGTTTCGACATTTACGATTCCGTATTCTACACGATTAAAGTTTGTAAATCCACGTTTTGGAATACGACGGAATAAAGGTGTTTGTCCACCTTCAAAACCTAAAGATACACCGCCACCACTACGAGCGCTTTGTCCTTTATGTCCTTTTCCGGCAGTTTTACCTGTACCAGAACCTTGACCACGACCAATACGCTTGCTATCGCGACGAGCTCCTTCGGTATATTTTAGTTCATGTAATTTCATGTTCGCACCCTCCTTTATTAACCACGAATTTCGTGTGGTTTCTTCTCACGAAGACGCGCAACTTCTTCAAGTGTCGTAAGGTCACCCAACGCACCAACTGTTGCACGAACCATGTTGATTGGTGTACGAGATCCCAAACTCTTAGATAATACGTCAGTAATACCTGCTAGTTCCAATACTGCACGAACAGCACCACCTGCGATAACTCCAGTACCTTCTGATGCAGGGCGTAACATAACGCGGCCAGCACCGTAACGGCCTGTGATTTTATGAGGGATGGTTGTTCCGTTATTGACAATAGGAACACGGATAAGATTTTTCTTCGCATCTTCAATAGCTTTCTTAATTGCATCAGGTACTTCGTTTGCTTTACCTGTACCGAATCCAACGCGGCCTTTTTTGTCGCCAACAACAACGAGCGCTGCAAAGCGGAATCTACGTCCACCTTTAACAACTTTCGTAACGCGGTTGATGACGACAACGCGCTCTTCAAATTCCTTATCGCGTTCTCTGTCTACTCTTCTTGGTTTGCGTTCCATTTTGTTGCCCTCCTAGAATTTTAACCCGGCTTCTCTAGCTGCATCAGCTAGCGCCTTGACTCGGCCGTGATACAAATAACCGCCACGATCGAATACTACTTCTTCAATACTTGCTTTTAGTGCACGTTTTGCAACTTCTGCACCCACAGCCTTAGCTGCATCCACATTTCCGCCATTTTCCAGTTTCATATCCAAACTGCTAGCAGAAACCAGGGTCACACCCTTTATGTCATCGATAACTTGAACGGAAATGTTCGAGTTTGAACGGAAAACACAAAGACGTGGGCGCTCAGGAGTGCCATGCACTTTTGCGCGAACGCGCTTATGACGACGAATTCTTTCTTCGTTTTTTGATACTTTTTTAAGCATAGTTCAACATCTCCTTTCCCACTATTTCTTACCAGCCGTCTTACCTTCTTTACGACGGATTTGCTCATTCTTATACTTGATACCTTTTCCAAGGTATGGTTCTGGTTTACGAACTGCGCGAATATTTGCGGCCCATTCACCAACACGTTGCTTATCAATACCTTCAACAGTAATTTCAGTTGGTTTACCCACGGTTACATTAACCCCTGGTTCCAAGTCAAATACTACTGGGTGAGAATAACCAACGCTTAAAGTCAATTTGTCACCACTAACAGCTGCACGATAACCGATACCAACCAATTCAAGTTGACGTGTGAATCCTTTGGAAACACCTTCAACCATGTTGTTCAGCAATGCACGAGTTGTACCATGCAATTGCTTCGTGTGTTTTTGATCGTTCGGACGTGTTACTGTTAAGATGCCATCATTGATCTCGATACCCAAGATTGGGCTGAATTGACGAGTCAAAGTTCCTTTTGTACCTTTAACTGTCACTTCATTCCCACTAGCAATTGTTATTTCAACGCCAGCTGGAATGGTAATCGCTTTATTACCGATACGTGACATGAGTTAGTTCCTCCACTACCACACATATGCGACAACTTCGCCGCCGATGTGTTTCTTCTTAGCATCTTTTCCAGTCATTAAACCGGAAGAAGTGGATAGAATGGCGATGCCCAGTCCATTCAATACACGTGGAATGTTATCTGATTCAGCATATACACGAAGACCAGGCTTCGAGATGCGCTTTAAACCAGCGATAACTTTCTCATTATTTGGACCATACTTTAACGTAACAGTCAGTGTTTTTTTAACATCGCCCTCAACTGAGTAACCGATGATAAATCCTTCTTCTTTCAAAATTCTTGCAATTTCTACTTTTTCCTTGCTTGCCGGAATATCTACCGTTTCGTGACGTGCTTGTACAGCGTTACGAATTCTTGTAAGCATATCGGCAATTGGATCTGTCATATTCATCATGACTTGTTCCTCCTTCCGTTGTTCTACCAACTAGCCTTTTTGACACCCGGAATTTGACCTTTATAGGCCAACTCACGGAAGCAAATACGGCATAGTTTGAATTTACGCAATACTGCGTGAGGACGTCCACAACGTTCGCAACGTGTGTACTCACGAACTTGGAATTTCTGAGGACGTTTTGATTTGATAATCATTGCTTTTTTTGCCATGTTTAAGTCCTCCTACTTCTTCTCGAACGGCATGCCCATATCAGCAAGCAATGCGCGTCCTTCTTCGTCTGTGTTCGCAGTTGTAACGATTACGATGTCCATTCCACGCACACGATTAACTTTATCATAATTGATTTCAGGGAAAATTAATTGTTCCTTAACACCTAGTGTAAAGTTACCACGACCATCAAAAGCAGAGGAACTTACACCACGGAAGTCACGGACGCGAGGCAATGCAATGTTAACAAGTTTGTCATAAAACTCATACATTTTCTCACCACGTAGTGTCACTTTACAACCAATAGCCATGCCTTCACGAAGTTTAAAGTTCGCAATAGATTTCTTGGCTTTTGTAATCACAGGTTTTTGACCAGCGATTTGAGTTAGTTCAGCAACTGCTTCTTCCAAGGCTTTAGGATTCGCAATCGCATCACCAACACCCATGTTAATGACGATTTTCTCAATTTTAGGAGCTTGCATTACTGAAGTATAGTTAAATTTCTTAACCAACCCAGGAACTACCTCCGTTTTGTATTTATCAATTAGGCGGTTCATATCTATGCTACCTCCTCTTACTTAAGTACAGCGCCGGTTTTCTTTAGGACGCGTACTTTCTTGCCTTTTTCTTCTTTATATCCAACACGGCTTACGGTTTTTGCCTTCGAGTCATACAACATCACGTTTGAAACATGAATTGGTACTTCTTTTTCAACAATACCACCATCTGGATTTTGTTGAGTTGGCTTCAAGTGCTTCTTAGCAACATTCGCGCCCTCAACGATAACTTTTTCTTCTTTTGGGAAGACAGCGGTGACTTCACCGATTAAACCTTTGCTAGCACCAGTAACTACTTTTACCTTATCGCCTTTTTTGATTTTCATCGTTGCTCGCCTCCTATAGTACTTCCGGAGCTAAAGACACAATTTTCATAAAGTCTTTCTCACGGAGTTCTCTTGCCACAGGACCGAAAATACGTGTTCCCTTTGGCGTTCTATCTTCTTTAATAATAACTACAGCATTGTCATCAAATTTGATGTATGATCCGTTCTCGCGACGTACTCCATATTTTGTACGAACGACAACAGCTTTAACTACATCACCTTTTTTAACTGTTCCACCAGGTGAAGCTTCTTTAACAGTGCACACCACAACATCACCGATGCTGGATGTACGACGGCGGCTACCACCTAGGCAACGGATTACCAATACTTCTTTAGCACCGGTATTGTCGGCTACCCGACATCTGGTTTCGTTTTGAATCATCAACGTACCCTCCTAACTAAAGAATGACGGCTTTTTCAACGATTTTAACGATACGGAAACGTTTTGTTGCTGAAAGTGGACGTGTTTCCATAATTTCAACCAAATCGTTTACTTTTGCCTCGTTTAACTCGTCATGAGCCTTAAATTTCTTCGAATATTTTACACGCTTACCATACAACGGATGTCTTTTGGATGTTGTTACTTCTACAACTACAGTTTTATCCATAGCATCAGAAACAACCTTTCCGCGGTAAACTTTGCGTTTTGATCTTTCCATCTTCTAATGACCTCCTATTGTTGACCACTGAGTGAACGCTCAGTGATGACCGTTTTAATACGTGCAATGGTCTTGCGAACTGCTTTAATACGAGCAGGGTTGCTTAGTTGGCCAGTAGCTTGTTGAAAGCGAAGATTGAACAATTCTTCTTTTAAAGAATCGATTTCTTTTAGCAACTCAACGTTGCTTTTTTCACGAATTTCCTTGATCAACATGCCTATTCCTCCTCGCCTTTACGGACAAACTTTGTTTTAACTGGTAGTTTGTGAGAAGCTAGACGGAATGCTTCGCGTGCGATTTCCTCAGAAACACCACCAATTTCAAACATAACACGGCCTGGCTGCACAACTGCTACCCATCCTTCAGGAGCTCCTTTACCGGAACCCATCCGCACTTCTAAAGGTTTTTTTGTAATTGCCAAGTGTGGGAAAATTTTAATCCAAACTTGACCACCACGACGCATATAACGTGTCATGGCAATACGAGCTGATTCAATTTGACGGTTACTTACGTAAGCGCCAGATTCAGCCATCAAACCAAATTCACCAAAAACCACTTCACGACCCGCTTTTGAACGACCTTCGTGGCTTAGACGGTGTGGTCTTCTGTATTTCGTTCTATTTGGCATTAACATAATTACTTACCTCCGTCCTTAGCTTCACCAGCCGTATTACGTGCTGGCGCATTGTCTCTGCGTGGACGGCGATCCCCTCTTGCAGGGCGACGTCTACGATCTGACGGTGCAGACTTTGGTGCTTCAGGTTCAGTAACCATTTGTCCTGGCAATACTTCACCACGGCAAATCCATACTTTAACACCTAAACGACCATAAGTTGTATGTGCTTCTACGACCGCATAATCGATATCAGAGCGTAGTGTATGAAGTGGAACGATACCTTCTGAGTAGCCTTCGCTACGAGCAATATCAGTACCACCTAAACGACCGGAAACCATTGTTTTGATTCCTTTAGCTCCTGCACGCATTGTTTTTTGGATTGTACGCTTTTGAGCAGTTCTGAAAGAAGCACGTTGCTCCAATTGCTCAGCAATACTCTTAGCAACAAGATATGCATCCAAATCAGGATTAGCAATTTCAAGAACACGTACGTGAACCTGTTTGCCAGCTGTCATTGCTTCCAGTTGCTTTTTAACACGCTCAATGTTTTCACCGTTTGTACCGATGATAACACCTGGGCGAGCTGTGCGAATAATGATTTCCACACGGTTTTTTGAACGTTCGATTTCAACGCGAGAAACAGAAGCATTTTTAAGGGCTTCGAATAAAAATTCACGAATCTTCACGTCTTCGATCAATAGATTACCGAATTCTTTTTCGGCAAACCATCTTGATTCCCAGTCGCGGATTACTCCGATGCGCAATCCGATAGGACTAACTTTTTGACCCATATGTGTTCCTCCTAATCACGTTCCGCAACCACAACAGTGATGTGGCTGGTACGTTTGTGAATTGCGGATGCAGAACCTTTTGCTCTAGGCATAAACCGCTTTAATACAATACTCTCATCAGCATAGCAAGCTTTGATGTACAACTTCTCTTCATTTAGTTGATGGTTGTTCACTGCATTTGCTACTGCTGATTTTAAAACTTTTCCTGCTGCTTCTGCTGCAAAGTTCGGTGTGAACTTTAAGATAGCTGCAGCCTCTTTAACATCTTTACCTCGAATCAAATCAAGTGCCAAACGTGCTTTACGAGGAGTAACACGGATGGTTTTTGCTGTTGCTTTAACTTCCATGGTTATACCTCCTAACGTCCAGCTTTCTTGTCATCGCCATGTCCACCATACTTGCGTGTAGGGACAAATTCACCTAGTTTGTGACCAACCATATCCTCAGTAACGAATACTGGGACATGTTCTTTACCGTTATAAACCGCAAAGGTATGTTCAACGAACTGAGGGAAAATGGTTGAACGGCGGGACCAGGTTTTAATTACTTCTTTTTTACCTTTCGCATTCAATGATTCCACTTTATTCATCAAGTGTTCATCACAGAAAGGACCTTTTTTCAAACTACGACTCATGTTCTTTTCCTTCCTTTCGTTTACTTCGCTCTACGACCGCGAACGATTAGCTTCGAAGAAGCTTTTTTCTTCTTACGAGTAATAACACCCATAGCTTTTTTACCCCAAGGTGTCATAGGAGCAACACGACCGATAGGTGTGCGACCTTCACCACCACCATGAGGGTGATCTACTGGGTTCATTGCAGAACCGCGTACTGTAGGACGGATACCCATCCAACGGGAACGACCTGCTTTACCAACATTGACTAGGCTATGATCTTCGTTTCCGACAACCCCAATGGTTGCACGGCATGTAGCCAAGATCTTACGAACTTCACTAGATGCTAAACGAACGATAACATAACGTCCTTCAGAACCAAGGATTTGAGCAGATACACCCGCAGAACGAGCTAATTGTCCACCCTTACCAGGTTTTAATTCAATATTGTGGATAACTGTACCTTCAGGCATTTGCCCAAGTTCCATTGCGTTACCAACTTTGATATCCGCTTGAGGACCACTATAGACTGTTGCGCCAACAGTTAATCCTTTTGGAGCAAGGATATAGCGTTTTTCACCATCCGCATAGTTCAACAAAGCAATATTTGCTGAACGGTTTGGATCGTACTCAATACTTGCTACTCTTGCAGGTACATTATCTTTATCACGTCTGAAGTCAATGACGCGATACATTCTTTTATGTCCACCACCTTGATGACGAGTTGTAATTCGTCCAAGGTTGTTGCGACCGCCCTTACTTTTGATGGGCTCTAACAAGGAACGCTCTGGTTTAGCCGTTGTTAATTCTTTATTGGCTAAGGTTGTCATTCCTCTACGACCTGGCGTGGTCGGTTTATATTGTTTAATCGCCATGAGAACTTTTTCCTCCTTACGCATTTATCCGGAAATAGCGTGTTCTTCCGATATAGTCAACTTAGTCTTAGAATAAGTTGATTGTTTGTCCTTCAGCAAGTTTTACAACTGCTTTGCGAACAGCGTTGGTTTTACCAACATATTTGCCCATTCTCTTTGTTTTAGGGCGAACATTCAGGATGTTGACCTTTTCAACTTTAACATTGAAGATAGCTTCGATCGCTTGACGAACTTGTGTCTTATTTGATCCTTTAGCTACTTCGAATGTGTACTTGTTATCAGCATCTGTCAATTTCATCGACTTTTCAGTGATGATTGGACGAATAATAATGTCTCTTGGGTTACTCATTACGCAAGCACCTCCCCAGCTAGATTTGCTGCTGTCTCTGTAAAGACAAGCACATCTGCGTTCGCAACATCATATACATTCAAACCTTCTACTGAAAGCATCATTGCATTTGGCAAATTGCGAAGTGACAAGAATGCGTTATCAAACTCTTCAGCTCCAGAAACAACAAACAATGTTTTGTTTTCAAGATTCAAAGCATTCATAACTTTGACAAAGTCTTTGGTCTTTGGAGTAGCCATGTTCAATCCTTCAACAACAACGATATTTGTATCGATTGCTTTTTGGGATAGAATGGACTTAAGAGCCAAACGACGAACCTTACGGTTCAATTTGTAGGCATAGCTACGTGGAGTAGGTCCGAAGACGATTCCACCGCCACGCCATTGTGGAGAACGGATTGACCCTTGACGAGCACGACCTGTTCCTTTTTGACGCCATGGTTTGCGTCCCCCACCACGAACTTCGCGGCGGTTTTTTACATCATGTGTACCTTGACGCACCGAAGCACGTTGCATCATGATGGCATCGAAGATTGCTTGATTATTTGGTTCAATACCGAATACTTCTGCAGCAAGTTCGATTTCTCTTAGAGGTGTTCCCTCAAGATTAAGTACATTAACTTTTAGCATCTTATTACTCCTCCTTAGCTGCAGTGTAGTCCACTAGGACCTTAGCTCCCTTTGACTTCACGTTACTTGTAGCCGTCTTAATGATTACAAGACCGCGTCTTGGTCCAGGAACATTTCCTTTGATCAATACATAATTCTTTTCGGTGTCAATTTTGACAACTTCAAGATTTTTATTTGTTGTGGTAAATCCACCTTCTTGACCAGCCATAATGCGACCTTTGTTAATAATCCCATTGTTACGACCAATCGTAGCCAATGAACCGATACCGCGGTGATGACCAGAACCGTGAGATGAAGGACCCATTTTCTGGTTATTACGAACGATTGCACCAGTGAACCCTTTACCTTTGGATGTTCCAGAAACATCAACGATGTCGCCAGCAGCAAATACGTCTGCCTTAACTTCTTGACCTACTTCGAAATCGAACATTTCGTTTCCGCGAATTTCACGAACATATTTCTTTGCAGAAGTTTGTGCCTTCGCAGCGTGTCCAAGTTGAGGTTTGGTTGCGCGTTGTTCTTTGACATTCTCTAAACCCAATTGAATAGCTTCGTAGCCATCTGTCTCAATTGTTTTCTTTTGTAATACGATATTCGGTTGAACCTCAACGACAGTTACAGGGACTAATGCTCCATCCTCTGTAAATACTTGAGTCATACCGACCTTACGACCTAAAATACCTTTCATAACGTCACCTCCATCACTACAGCTTGATCTCGATGTCGACACCGCTAGGTAATTCTAAACGACTAAGTGCATCAATCGTTTCTGCGGTTGGACCGACGATTTCGATCAAACGTTTGTGAGTTCTCATTTCGAATTGCTCACGGGAATCCTTATACTTATGTACCGCACGTAATACTGTGATTACTTGTCTTTCAGTTGGCAATGGTACAGGGCCAACTACTTTTTTGGCACCGTGATCGTTTGCTGCGATAACAATTTTTTCAGCAGCTGCATCGATAACTCTGTGCTCGTAGGCTTTTAAGCGAATGCGAATGCTATTCTTTGCCATGGAAAATTCCTCCTATTCTTGCGTCTATATCCATGATAGACCCGCTCGATGCGAATTCCCCGACTTCTCACTGAACCATGACAACGTATATCAGTGTGCCGGCAACCTCGCACGTCCATGCGGATGCCTCAGTATAATAACATATCAAGACCTATAGTGCAAGACTTTTTATCCCCAACTTTTAAACAAGCAAAAACACCTAAATGATCAGGTGTTCAATGACGAATTAATCAAATAAATCCAGTAATTCAACGAGTTTACGCACCCTTACATATGGAACTTCTATCGGTTCATTCAGCTTTTCACGGACAAGTACCGCTTGCATTCCAGCATTTACTGCACCAAACACATCATTCACGGGATGATCTCCTACATAGACAATTTCATGATTTTCCACCCCAAGAAGTAATGCCATCTGATCAAATAAGGTTCGATCCGGTTTTTGAGCACCGTATTCCTCAGCAACCATTGTGACATCAAACCAGTTTAGATGTGGGAAAACACTCATTTTCAATCGTTGAGACTGAGCATTCCCATTCGTTAGTAGTGCCAGCCGATAGTTCTTAGACAATTGATCAAGCACTTCAATTGCATAAGGAACCAGTCGCAAGTAATTATACAGTTCTTGAGCCCATTGTCTATCCACATCCATCCATGTCCGATGACTTATATTTAATCGTTTTAGATAAAAAGAAAAAAGGATCTCTTTATCCTGTGAACCCTCAAGATCCAACTCCATAAACTCTTCAATAAACTCATCCATCTCAACATCGCTTAATCGACCATTCGTATCCATGTTCACCATATCCCTTAGGAAATTTCTGGCAGCATGCTGACGGTCAATTAATGTATTATCCATATCAAATGCGATAACTTTTATATTTTTCACAATATCACCCAAAATAGTGTACCACAAATTTAAAAAATATTGTAGACTTATACCAAGGAGGAGATCTTATGCCAATCTTGTTACAAGCATTCGACTATACAGACGATCAAGCACTGCAGCGGCGTATGACACATCGGCAGCAGCATCTAGAGATACTCAAGCAAAACAAAGATCATAAGCTCGTGATTCTAGCTAGCGCCATACTCAATGAACACAAAAATATGTGTGGATCAATCGTCATATTTAATTTAGATACCCCTGAAGAAGTTGAGAATATGTTAAGAGAAGAGCCTTATCTGATCCATCGCGTCTGGGAATCCTATACACTAACCCCTATAGCTATTCCTCCACTCTTTCTAGTTGAAGGAAGTGAATAGTATGATGCATATTCTTAAGAAACTGTCCCTGAAACGAGAAGCTGTTCTACTGGATTCCTGGTTATTTATCATCAAAGCCATGGTAGCACTCAGCGTTGGATATATAGCTGGAAACACATTTTCTGTTACCCGATTGGACATGATATCAGTTTTGCTTGGTGTCATGTACAACCTTGAACCAACAAATGTTTCCGGACTACGCTCTGGATACAACCAACTTCTTGCCTCAACCTTAGGAGCACTCACAACCGGCATCCTTGTTTATTTGATGGGATATCAGATTAGCTTTGTTACCATTGCCCTCGGGATGGCATTTACAATCTTCTTTGCACTAAAGATAGACTATCGAATGGTATCCCCTGTAGCCATTTTTACAAGTATTTACATGACACAGTTTATTCAAAGCACCCCAGATGGAATCCCAAGTATTTTCTTGACATTCAGATTAAGAATTGCGGCATTGGGACTTGGTGTCCTTGTCGCCATCCTTAGCAACTTCCTATTTTCATTTCTTTATTACAAAAAAATCGGTCGTAAACGCTGTGAGTTTATTAAACTTAAAGTTATTTCAGCCCTCGAAATGTGCGTCAGCCAAATTAATGATTCATCCATTAAATTTCACACAGGTCCAAGTTCTGCCTATGCCTCTGTATTTTCTGATATTGAAATGGTTAAAAGCAATATCCAAAGCATGCTTCAGGAGAGATTTATTCCGTTCCACAGAAAAGAGTATGGCAACTTGGAACTCATGCACCAGATTGTCCAGAATTTTAAGAATATCCTTCATTTCGCTTATGATAGCCACTATTTAACCTCTGAGTTCAGTTTGAGTTCTCAACAGAAAGATTTAGCCATGATTTATGCTGTCATTAATCAATTGCAGTCAATTGACTTCACAACGATGAGTATCCATCAACTTCACCAGCTTGAACATGTAAGTTCAGATAATTACCATTTCTCTGATTTCAATACAAACAACCAACGCATTACAAGTAATCTTTTTCTACTTACCAAAGAGTTCAACAAACTTGTAACACTTACCAAAAAACTTCAATAGCCCAAATCGGGCTATTTTTTTCGCATACAAAAAAAGACCGCGATTGCGGTCTAATTTAATTACTTAATGATTTCAGTAACGTTACCAGCACCAACAGTACGTCCACCTTCACGGATGGAGAACTTAGTACCTTGTTCTACTGCGATTGGAGCAATCAAGTCAACAATCATTTCAATGTTGTCGCCTGGCATAACCATTTCAACACCTTCTGGTAAACGGATAACTCCAGTTACGTCAGTAGTGCGGAAATAGAATTGAGGACGGTAGTTTGAAACGAATGGAGTATGACGTCCACCTTCTTCTTTTGAAAGAACATAAACTTGAGCTTTAAACTCAGTATGAGGCTTAACACTTCCTGTTTTAGCCAATACTTGTCCACGTTCAACTTCTTCACGGTTTACACCACGAAGCAATGCACCGATGTTGTCACCAGCAGCAGCGTTGTCCAACAATTTGTGGAACATTTCGATACCTGTTACAACAGTTTTTCTTGTTGGACGGATACCAACGATTTCAACTTCTTCACCAAGTTTTACTGAACCACGTTCAACACGACCAGTAGCAACAGTACCACGACCTGAAATTGTGAACACGTCTTCAACTGACATCAAGAATGGCTTGTCAGTTTCGCGAACTGGATCAGGGATGTAGCTGTCAACAGCATCCATCAATTCACCTAATTTAGCTTCCCAAACTGGATCGCCTTCTCCACCTTTAAGAGCAGAACCGCGGATAACTGGAGCGTTATCTCCGTCAAATCCATACTCAGAAAGAAGTTCGCGAACTTCCATTTCAACTAGGTCGATAAGTTCTTCGTCATCAACCATGTCGCATTTGTTCAAGAACACGACCATGTGAGGGATACCAACTTGGCGACCAAGTAGGATGTGCTG
>ERZ869909.1003-NODE-1003-length-25669-cov-4.781572_pt1 | contig 25669 bp, 22 predicted proteins | sample MGYA00520892_ERZ869909 | MGnify/ENA primary metagenome ERZ869909 (study PRJEB32215, sample SAMEA104723947) | bioreactor metagenome | biome: bioreactor; feature: anaerobic bioreactor; material: water | place: China | collected 2015-03-12 ... | reverse complement strand
TTATTTGCTTTCATGATTCACCTCGTTAAGTTATTTTACTCACTTAGCTCGGTGTCCAAAAGTACTGGTACGGATCAAAATGATTAGCTAGGTTGATACTTGCTTCTGTGTGTTCAGGATCGACTGATAACGCATCTAGTAAAGCTTGCTCGATTCCTTCCGGCTGATTCAATTGCCTTTTTGCTTGTGCGAGTAGCATAAAAACATCAGCATTGACTGAGACGGAAGCGATAAGTTTACTTAAAACGCTCTCAGCTTCTTGAGGTCTTCCTGCGGTAAGCAATTTTTTTGCTTTGTTGATTGTAGCCTGAGCGTTCTGAGTATTCATTTGACAATCTCCCTAGTTTCTAACATTAGGGTAACAGCAAGCTGGCTTTTCAAAAGCAAAAAAAAAGCTGCTTTGCAGCAGCTTTTCTTCAATTTGAGAGTCAGTCGAGGCTTAACCCAAGAGTGACAATACTGACTGAGGTACCTGATTCGCCTGAGCCAAGACCGAAGTGCCAGCCTGTTGCAGAATCTGCGCTCGTGTCATATTCGATACTTCAACCGCGTAATCAGCGTCTTCAATACGTGAACGAGCAGCTGATAAGTTGGTGACCGTGGTCGCAATATTGTCAATTGCACTTTCGAAACGGTTTTGAACAGCACCTAAGTTACTGCGCTCGTTGTCAACTGCGCTGATGTATCCGTCTAAGGTTGATAGAGCACCAGAACTTAACACATCAAAGCCTTGTGCATCGACAGAACGAGCAGAGCCATTAACTTGAGGTAAGCTAGCAGCTGGTGTGCCAGAAGCAGCAAATACGTTCCAGCCACTTGCTGAGCCAATGCTAATAGAAATTGTTTGATCGTCTTTCGCACCGACTTGAATATTGAAAGTGGTTGCAGCACCCTGTTCGAACAGTGATGTACCATTGAACTCAGTTTGCTGAGTTACACGGTCAATCTCTTCTAAACGCTGGTTAACTTCTTTTTGAATTGAGTCGATATCGTCAGCTGAGTTTGTTCCGTTCTGAGCCTGAACAGCTAGTTCACGGATACGTTGTAAGTTGTCGTTGATCTGGTTTAGCGAGCCTTCAGCGGTTTGCGCTAAAGAAATACCATCGTTAGCGTTACGGCTAGCTTGGTTTAAACCAGTAACAAGTGAGCTCATACGGTTAGCAATTGCTTGACCAGCAGCATCGTCTTTGGCGCTGTTAATACGCAGGCCTGAAGACAGACGCTCCATTGAAGTTTGCAGTGCAGACTGCGACTTCTGGAGGTTTTGCTGACCAATCAGCGAGGTCATGTTTGTATTGATTACTGACATAGTCTTGTTCCTTCTGTTTTCAAAAATGGCCGGCGTGTTGGCCTGCCGTCACACACTGTTATCGGAACCCCGAAAAAAAACTTTAGCGTTGATTTAAAAAAATTTTACAATCCAACACTGTGACCTTTCCTTAATGTGGTTTTGAGCAGGTGGAATCTAGATAGAAAAAGGCGCTATGTTTACTATAGGGGGCGCTATAGATTTCGGTGGGGCTGCCGATAATTTCGCTAGCAACAGCGACTTATAAAATGCGTAGTGATAGCTAAAGCAGCAAAATAGCGCATAAATGCACCGCTGTTCTGGCTTTTATTCTGTTTGGGTTCAGGCAGACTAAAAGGCGAAAAGGAATTGCACCGAGGACTTGGACTAGCCAAAGGAAACATCGTGCAGGAAGAAGAATACTCCCCCGTATCAAGTAAGTTGGAAGTTGCAGCATTACTTGAAACCATGACGCAGCCTGGCGCTGCCTCGCTTCAGCTGACAACTGCTGAGGCGAAACCGTTTCCGATTATTATTCTCGACCTTGAAGAAGACGAGTTTGTTGAGTTTGACCTCACTGCGATTCGCGAGCTGGCACCGAAGCTACGCCGTGGGGTGAAGTTCTTGTTGTTGGGACAAAGCCATGCGGGGCTGATTCGTTCTACGCCGATGCAAATGGACACCTTTACCGACAAAGAGGGGCGTTTGCTGGCGCGTTCTGCTTGGCCAGAAGGGCTTGACTTAAAACAACGCCGTGCGGCGTTCCGCGCAACCTTGCGGATTGGGATGGACGTAGGGGTGCGGTTACGTGCTGAAGAGCCAAAGCGAGATCGAGTGAAGGCGAGTATGCCTGAAGCGGTTGCGGCCAAGAAGAAAGTCGAACGTCCAGCTATTGATAATACGAAGAAGCTTGAAGAAGCGAATGCAGAAAAGAATAAGGCGTTAGCAGCAGGCGAGGCAGATAAGGTTACTGTTCAAGCCGATAGCAACCCTGAGATCGAAAAACAAAAAGTAGAGAAGAACGCAGCCCAAGAAAAAGCTGCAACAGACCAAAAAGCAAACGAGCAAACAGGCAAAGAGGGCAAGGCAGCAAACTCCGAAAAAGCCGAAGACGAAAAGAAATACTTTGAACTCATCGGTGACTTGAAAGACCTCTCAGCAACCGGCTGCTTGGTAGAGTTTTTTGCCCAAGACGGTGCCTCGAAAGTGATCACGCAAATGCGTACTGAGCTTGAAGTGTGTTTCCCTAACGGTACCGTTTTTCCCATTGTGTCCGACGTTCGGCATGTGAAAACTGATTCTGATCGCCAAGTTCTCAGTGTTGGTTTTGAGTTTTTCGCCCCCACCAAAGATCAAGAAAAACAACTTTGGGAATATGTACGTGAGATCGAACGTGAAGCTTCTCGCACTGCCGGTGAAGGCAATGACCGCACACCTTCGCCTTTATTTGAAGTAAAAGAGGACGCGGTTAAGTTCTTGGGTCGCCGCCAGGGCCAAAAATATGCAACGCCAATGGCACGCCGTTTAGCTCGTATTGCAGGTTATCTTGATAGCCAAATGGTGGCGCTCACCCAGGGGCAGAAAATGAACTCGGGGCAACTGTCGGCGCATGCCGACCGGCTGCTCGATATTATTGCTGACGACCGCGAAGAAGCTTTATTTGCTTTGCGTTGTATTCACCGCGAGTCACCATGGGTTGTCCACGGCTTAAGTGTGGCGGTGAAACTGGTTGATCTTGCCCAAAGTCGCGGACGAATACCTCGTGATGTAATTAAAGGCATTGCCGCCTGCGCCATGATTCATGATCTCGGCAAAGGTATGTTGCCCAGTTCATTGTGGCGAGCAAGTACACTGACGCGTGATTCGTATGTGCGGATGCAATCGCATGTGGAACTGATTTTGGCGCAGATGGACACGTGCAAATGGCTGGCACCGATTCTGGTCAAGAATATCATTGAGCAAATTAATGAGCGCTTGGACGGCAGTGGTTATCCGAACGAATTAGTTGCACGCGACTTAGGGCAATTACCTCGCATGGCGGCTGTGGTTGATGCAATTGATGCCATGAGTCGGCCTCGTGCTGACCGGGAGGGTATGACCGCTGAGTCGACCTATCGGCATTTATTGCAAAATCAAAATTTATTCGACGTCGATTGGATAGAAGCCTACATTCGACATTTTGGTGTGATTCCAATTGGCGCCCTAATTCAGTTCGAAAGCGGTCAGCTGGCATGGGTCACTCGTCTAGACGACCAACGCCATATCAAAGCTGTGGTGCTGACCAGCGACACACAACCACCGCAAGATAACTTAGGTGATACCGTTGAAGGCGCCGCATTAGAAAAGCTTGGCGCGATTAAAGCGGTTCTTGGTGTTGATTACTAAAGGTTGATTACTAAAGTTTCTTACTAAGCATTAATAACTAGCTCGCAGTTTCTGTCGTTGCGGGCTAGTCAAACCCACCTCGACTATAACTAAAGTTTCTATTCACCTTGCCGATAACTCAAATAAGCCTGTTTTCTAGGCGCTTTTCAGGCAATCGATTTGACGAAAAGCTGACAAAATAAACAAGATGACGTAAAAGATAGATTCTATCTTCGTCAGACGAGTAAAAGGGTTAATCATGGCTTCTATTTCTGTTCTAGGTATCGGTTCTGGTATGGACCTAAACGGTCTGCTCGATCAGCTGAAAGCGGCTGAGCGGCAGAAGTTGCAACCTATCGTGCAACAGAAACAAGTAAACCAAGCAAAGATTTCCGGTTACGGCAAAATTGAGAGTGCGCTGAGCGCATTTCAAGATGCCGTTAAGAAACTCAACGACCCGGCGACTTTCCGTGGCGTGCAAAGCTCGGTTGCGGGTAGCTCTGTTCTTGCGGCAGCAAGTTCCAGTGCGCCGACAGGAAGCTATGCCGTTAATGTTACCAGTCGTGCTCAATCGTATAGCATCGCCACCCAAGGGGTTGCCGATAAAGCTGCGCAACTGGGCGGCGGCATGGTGTCGTTCACCTTTGGAAACGGCGAAACGCTTGATATTGAGATTGACCCAACTCGTAGTTCATTAGAACAAGTTCGTGATGCGATTAACCGCGCCAACGGTGGCGTGCAAGCTTCGATCGTGAACGATGGTAGTGCTGAGCCTCACCGATTGGTGTTCAGTTCGACCACAACAGGTACCGACGCAGGTATTACGTCGATAGACTTTACCGGTGATTTAGCTGCGGCCATGCCAGCCATGGACACGGCCACTGAAATTCAGGCGCAAAACGCGTCGCTGACCGTCAATGGTATCGGTATTACCAGTCAGACCAACCGAGTTGAAGGTGCCATTCAAGGAGTTACTCTTGATTTGCAAGAGCTCGGTGCGTCAACCGTCGAAGTGGGTCGCGATTCTGAACTGACCGAAACGGCTGTTAAGGATTTCGTAAAGGCTTACAACAACCTGCAGTCCACTATGGCAGACTTAACTCGCTTCGGTGGTGAGGGTGGCGTCAGTGGCCAATTACTAGGTGACCCAGCGCTTCGGACTATTCAACAGCGTTTGCGCAATGTCATGGCAGGCGGAGTCGAAGACGGCGCCATGCGGATGTTGCGTGATGCAGGCATTGAATTAGAAATAGATGGTAAGTTAAAGCTCGACGAAAGCAAGTTGTCTGAGCTGACAGCTAACCGCATGGTTGATTTACAGAATTTCTTTGCTGGTGCGAACACTGCCGGTGGATTGAGTGGCGCGTTGAACACGTCGATTGAGCAATTACTCCGTGACGATGGCCCACTGAAGAATAGTAAAAGCGGCCTTGAAGCCAATAATCGTCGTTTAGACGACCGGTTCTCTCGTATGGAAGAGAGTATCGACAAGACCATTGATCGCTACCGAAACCAGTTTGCTCAACTCGATAATATGGTGGCACGCATGAATTCTACTAGTGCGTACCTCATGCAGCAGTTCGATATTATGAACGCCCAACTGGCTCGGAAGTAACGGAGGAATGACCTGATGTATGCAATGCGCGGTGCGGCCGCTTATGGTCGAGTGAGTGTAGAGAGCAACGTGCTTTCAGCGAGTCCTCATCAACTTATTTCAATGCTTTTCGATGGTGCGCAAAGTGCAATTCGGGCAGCAAAGTTACACATGGCCAATGGTAACGTTGAAGAAAAAGGAAAGTCGATTGGCAAGGCTCTGGACATTGTAACCATGGGCTTGCTCGCTGCTCTCGATAAAGAGAAAGGCGGTGAATTAGCGGAGCGGTTGGAAAGTATTTATGAATATGTGGCGACCTTGTTGTTAAAAGCAAACGCTCGCAACGACGAATCGTTACTCGACGAAGCTGCTCAATTGCTGAATGACATTGGCTCGGCATGGAAAGAAATTGGTCAGCAGGCTGCTGCGGCACAGGGAGCGTAAGCATGGGTGCGCGCGCACATTTAAAACCAGTAATGGATGGAGGCGACGTGATAGAGTCTTATCAGCGCTTATTGAAGCTTTCGAACAACATGCTCGCACATGCCCGTAAAGACGACTGGGCGGCTTTGATCGAGAGCGAGATGGTGTATGTAGCAGAAGTTGAGAAGCTGCAGAACTATGAAATTGATGCCATGCTCGACGAGGGTCAGCAGGAACAAAAACTGGCGCTTCTAGAACAGCTCCTTGAACAAGACAAAGAGATTCGCGAGCGCTTATTGGCTCGTCGTCAAGAACTCGAGAAGTTAATCTCTTCCGCATCACAGAAGAAAAAGGTTGAGGACGCTTACTTGTCGTCGTAATCAGTCTATTGCAACAAGGGGGTTCTAATGAGTGGCATTACACCGTTGTTAGACACCTTGTTGCATCAAGTGCTTGGCCCGAAAGGTGATATTTCGGCGCAAAAGCAGTTGAACCAACCTGTACGTAACGTCGAACCAGGTGAAGGCCCCCGCGCTCTACAAAGCGACTCCCGCACCGATTCCCGTCCGAATTCTCAGGCTCATGCAATTCTTAGCCAAGGCAAATATGCCGACACTCGGTTACGTGGGCAAGTTCAACAGCCACCCGTACAACAAGGCACGCCGGCCAATGCGTCGGCGCAATTGCATCTCACCCAAACCGGTCGCACGATTGCCGAGATTATTGGTCAGTATCCCGCATTAGCTAAAGCCGTGGTGGCGAAAGCACCATTAATCACGACAGCAGAAAATCCAAATTCACAGTTACTCGGTGTGCGTTTACAGCAGGCGGTGCAGCAAAGCGGTTTGTTTTACGAGCACACGTTGAAACAATGGTATCGCGGGCAAATCCCCCGAGAGCAACTTGCTTTGCAACCGCAATCGCTCACACAGGCTCAATTACCAGCACAGGCCGAAGCGAAAGTCATCGCGGAAAGTCTGCAAACAACCGTGCGGCAACAGCTCGAAATGCTTGCGCAGCCAACGTTACGTTGGGAGGGCGATTTGTGGTCTGGGCTTTTCCTTGCGCTAACGGTCACCATTTTGCAACGCCGTGACGAAAGTCGTGATGAGAATAATGAAGAGCAGCGCCGGCGCCAAAATGAGCGGGGCTGGAAAACCGAAATGGTGCTTGAAGTACAAAAACTAGGACCTCTTCGGCTTGCGTTTCAATTAAAGAATAATTGTTTGGACCTTCAGTTTACAGCTGCGGAAGCGATTATCGACCAGCTTGAAGCTCACGAAGAATCATTGCGCAAGCGCATGCAGCGACTTGGCCTTGATGAAGTGCAGATTCGCACGACCATCGATGAGGTGGCCGTCACCAAAACCGCTGCAGATTTGAGTAGTGGTCTTGAAGAAGAATCGAGTCAATTGCAAGCCTCTGAAGCAACGGAGGTAAGCCATGAGTGACGAGAAAAAACGTCGCAGCGCGGTGGCACTTCGCTATTTTGCTGGTACGGATGGTGACTCGCAGCATAGCCAAATTCTTGCCCAAGGCTACGGTGATTTTGCCGAGCGCATTGTCGCTGAAGCGGCAGCCCACGATATTTATTGTCACAACGCGCCGGAGTTAGTCGCATTATTAATGCAATTGAACCCGGACAACTTCCTACCTGACTCTTTGACCCAGATCATCGCCGAGCTCGTGCTTTGGCTCTATGATGTCGCCGAAAATCATCCCGAGCGGTGATGATTTTTCACGCTGTTGGTTAATCGCTTACAGTTCTGGCTATAGACAAGAGCGAAATAACCCTCCATGATGACTAAAAATAACAATTAAAACGATATCGCTCATAATTTAATACACTTTTGGTGAATAATTGATCACCGATCATCAAATACTTAGCGATTGATCGGGGATCATTTACATAGTTAGGGGTTTTCCCCTAAATATCTTTTGTTTATATTACTATATAAAGTAATTGTAAAGATGAAAAAAAGTCATCAAATTACTGGTAAGGGAACTGAGCACGTGATCGAGCCAGTAATACAAAATAATAAAAATAAAAACTGATTGCGGTTGTCCTCCGCCCGGAGATTTGAGGAGATAGGGTTGTGTCACTTGCGAAAACATTGGAAGAGTTCCAAGAATTAAACGTGGCTTACTTGTTTTTAATGCAGCGAATGTTAGCTGAAGACCGTGAAGCAGCGATGTTTCGGTTGAAGTTAACTGCTGAAATTGCTGACTTGTTTGAGTCGTTGTCAGTACGCGAGATTAGTTGGTTAGCCGCTCAGGGGCAGTTTATCATGCGTCCTTGTGCTGAAAACGCTCAGCAGCTCGAAGCGATTTTGCGCAATAAGCGTGAAACCGGACTGACTGAAGCACATCTAGCTATGTTAATGGCTGCGACTCGATAAGACTGAACGTAATTATGTCTGAGAAAAAGTTATTAGAAGAAATGAACGAGGTTAAGCTAGCTATCGAGTTAATCGAGCTGGGTGCCCGTTTACAAGTATTAGAATCTGAAGTAGCCCTGAACCGCGGGCGTCTCGTGCGTTTGTACAAAGAAGTTCGCGGTGAATCCCCCCCAAAAGGTTTGCTGCCGTTCTCAACCGACTGGTTTATGACCTGGTTGCCGAACGTGCATTCGTCGCTGTTTTATTCGATTTATCGACAACTGCGCGAAGATCAAGGTATCGACCGCATGCCGGCCTTTACTAAGGCCTATCGTCTATACAATGAACATGTTGAAAGTACTGGCGGCGAGCAAGTGCTCGGTTTAACACGCGCTTGGACGCTACTGCGCTTTTTTGAAAGCAAAATGTTCCAGTTGAGCAGGTGCAATAGCTGCGATCTCGAGTTCGTGAACCATGCCCATACGCCAGACGAGAATTACCAATGCGGCATTTGTAATCCGCCGTCGCGCGCTGGAAAGCCGGGTCCGGAAAAGAAAAAAGCACGTAAAAGTAAGCAAGAATCTGTGATTTAGTGATTAAGTTTTACCGCCACTGGCCGATAACCCCAGTAGATGCAGCCTGACAGTGTTTGCGAGCAGGCGATGATAAGGAAGGGGTTCCATGTGTTAGTAGCGCTCGGGTTTTTAATAGTTACGTTTTCTGTATTTGGCGGCTTCGTGTTTGCCGGTGGTAGCCTCGGCCCGCTCTGGCAACCGTTCGAGATTCTGATGATCGGCGGTGCTGGCGTTGGTGCATTCATTGCAGCGAACAATGGCAAAGCGATTAAAGCGACCTTTAACGTCACCAAAAAGTTAAAAGCCAGCACCAAATACAATAAAGAAGTGTACATGGAGCTGATGTCTCTGTTGTACAAACTCCTCAACAAAATGCGCCGCGACGGTATGTTAGCCGTAGAGCGCGATATCGAAGCACCTGACGAAAGTTCTATCTTTAATGAGCACCCCATTGTTCTCGAAGACGACATGATGCGCGACTTCCTGACTGATTATCTGCGCTTAATGATTAGTGGCAACATGGATCCCCATGAGCTCGACGAGCTGATGTTGCACGAAATTGAAACCTTTGAAACCGAAGCACACGTGCCCGCCGATGCAATTTTCAAAGTCGGTGACGCCATGCCTGCATTCGGGATCGTTGCTGCGGTACTTGGGGTAGTAAAAGCGTTGATGACCGCCGATGCGCCACCTGATGTCATGGGTCAAATGATCGCCCACGCACTAATTGGTACTTTCCTTGGTATTTTGATGGGTTACGGTTTTATTAACCCACTGGCAAGCCGTGTTGAACGCCAAGTGGCAGAAGCAGTAAAAACGCTCCAATGTATTCGCGTCACGTTACTCGCGAGCATGGGTGGTTATGCGCCGCAGCTGGCCGTTGAATTCGGTCGTAAAGCCTTGCATACCGTAGAACGCCCAAGCTTTAACGAACTTGAAGACCATGTTCGTGGCAATAACCAAGCTGCGGAATAATTGGTATGGCAGATAAAGACCGTCGCCCCATTGTCATTCGCCGCAAAAAGGTGGTTCACAAGCACCATGGTGGCTCGTGGAAAATAGCCTTAGCGGATTTTATGACGGCTTTAATGGCGCTGTTTTTGGTCATGTGGATTCTCTCTATCGCCAGTGAAGAGCAGCGACAAGGGGTGTCGGAGTACTTCCGTGCGCCGTTAGCCGTGGCAATGGCGGGTGGTGACCGCATGACTTCGGCGAGCCGCGCTATTCAAGGCGGTGGTCCAGACCCGATGCATGCAGAGGGTGAGCAAGCGCGCATTGATTATCGGATGGAAACACGCCCCGCCGACGTCCGTCGTCACTTCCAAAATATTCAGCGACAAATTGAGCAAGCGATTCAAGAAGATCCGGTCTTGCGCCAACTACGCCCGCAATTGCGTCTTGATTTAACCCGCGAAGGTTTACGTATTCAGTTGATGGACACCGAGCAGCGGCCGATGTTTGAAGTGGGCAGTGCCAAAGTTGCGCCCTATATGGAACGCTTGTTGCGTACACTTGCTCCAATTATCAACCAAGTCGAGAATAAGCTGACGATTACTGGCCACACCGATAGCTTGCCTTATGCAGACGGTTATTCTGGTTACAGTAACTGGGAGCTTTCTGCGGATCGAGCCAACGCATCGCGTCGTGAGCTGATCGCCGGCGGCCTAGAGCCAGACAAACTAATTTCGATTTCTGGTGTGGCCGATCGCATTCCATTAACCGGCGTAGAGCCACGTGACCCGATGAACCGTCGCATTACGTTAGTCTTGCATACCCAGCAGTCGGCGGAATTTATTCAACGCCAGGGACTATTGCCGGGTGATGAAGAAGCTTTCCAACAGCTACTTGAGTCTGAGCTTGATGAAGCGACATTAGAAGGCAGCATGAGTCAGTTTTTCCTTTAAAACACCTCCTTTCGATTGAAAAGCGCCCCTAAACCGGCGCTTTTTTTCCATTCAAAATCATTTGCGCTCTGCGACAATAGCAGCTAACTCCCGAATAGTGCCTGAGCAAGAGCGAGCATGGCTGAGCAAAGTACAAGCGACGATTCCGAAAAAACAGAACCCGCCACACCCCGAAGGTTGCAAAAAGCTCGGGAAGAAGGCCAGGTTGCTCGATCGCGCGAACTTACCACCTTTGTGCTTTTGCTTGGCGGGCTGATTGGTCTTTGGGGCATGGGGTCGGTGCTGTATTCACAAGTTGGCTTTGTGATGGAACAGTCATTTTTGTTTGAGCGGCAACAAGCCTTTGAAGTGGGTCCCATGCTCATGAATGTGCTGTTGTTGGCGCGCACGGCATTACTAGCGTTGATGCCCTTGTTCATGTTGATGGTTGTCTTGGCTTTAGTGGCACCGGCGTTACTTGGCGGTTGGGTGGTTTCTGCGAAAGGCATGAAGCCACAATTGTCGAAATTAAACCCGGCGAAAGGGTTAAAGCGAATCTTTTCGAGTCAGGCCTTAGCGGAACTTGGCAAGGCGATTGCGAAAACGTTGCTGGTAGGTGGTGTTTTGGTGGTCTTCTTAATGTCGCGCCACGGTGAGTACATGAACTTAATGCAGCAGCCGGTGCAGCAAGCGCTTGCAAATGCATTGCAGCTGGCGGCGCAAGCGGCATTGTTAATGGTACTGACGCTGATCGTCGTGGTGTTGATTGACGTGCCATACCAGCTGTACAGCCATGCAAAAAAACTGAAGATGACCAAAGACGAAGTGAAGCGGGAGCACAAAGAAACCGAAGGTGACCCGCATGTCAAAGCACGAATTCGTCAGCAGCAACAAGCCATGTCGCGCAACCGGATGATGTCGAAAGTACCCGAAGCGAACGTTGTTATTACGAACCCGACGCATTACGCGGTGGCATTGCAGTATGACGAGCTCAGCATGAGTGCGCCGCGTGTTGTGGCTAAAGGTGCTGATGCTGTGGCTGCGAAAATTCGAGAATTAGCGAGCGAGCACCAAGTGCCAATGCTCGAAGCGCCGGCCTTAGCGCGGGCTCTGTACTTTAATGTGGATTTAGATCGGGAAATTCCCGGAACTCTGTATACTGCGGTCGCTGAAGTATTGGCTTGGGCATTCCGTTTGAAACAAGTGAAAAGTGGTCGCGGCGAAGTTCCGCCGAAACCAAAGGCGTTAGATGTGCCGAAACAGATGTCGGAAGGCAAAGTACATCCACGCCAGCAGGAGGATAGCGAATGAAAGGTTTCCAGCTGACCCTGGGACAATTAGGCAAAACACTCGACGGGCGCATGCAGCTGTTCATCGGGCCTGTTTTGATCCTGCTGATCTTGGCCATGATGGTCTTGCCATTGCCGCCATTTGTGCTCGATATGTTGTTTACTTTCAATATCGCCTTAGCCCTGATGGTTTTGTTAGTCAGTATGTTTGCCGAAAAGCCGCTCGACTTCGCTGCGTTCCCAGCAGTTTTGCTCTTCACCACCTTGTTACGATTGTCGTTAAACGTGGCCTCGACGCGTGTCGTATTGATGGAAGGTCACAATGGTGGCGACGCTGCTGGTAAGGTTATTGAATCGTTTGGCCAGTTCTTAGTTGGCGGTAATTTCGCTGTCGGTTTGGTGGTCTTCCTGATCCTCGTCATTATCAACTTCATGGTTATCACCAAGGGTGCGGGCCGGATTGCTGAAGTTGGTGCGCGCTTTATGCTCGACGCTATGCCCGGCAAGCAAATGGCGATTGACGCCGACTTAAACGCGGGTCTGATTGGTGAAGAAGAAGCTAAACGTCGTCGCCAAGAAGTTGCCCAAGAAGCTGATTTTTACGGTTCAATGGACGGTGCTAGTAAGTTCGTTCGCGGTGATGCGGTTGCTGGCTTGGTGATCATGGTGGTGAATATCATCGGTGGTTTGATGATAGGTACCATGCAGCACGACTTGAGTTTCTCACAAGCGAGTCATACCTACATTCTGTTGGCAATTGGTGACGGTCTTGTTGCGCAAATTCCAGCGTTAGTGATTTCTACCGCGGCAGGTGTCACGGTGTCGCGGGTCAACACCGAGCAAGATGTTGGCGCGCAAATGGTCAGCCAGCTGTTCGTGAACCCGAAAGTCATGATTCTTGCGGCCTGTGTGATTGGCTTGCTCGGTATGGTGCCGGGTATGCCAAATTTTGTGTTCTTGTTATTCACTGCTGGTTTAGGCTTTATGGCTTGGCAGCTGATGAAGAAACAAAAACTAGCAGCGGCTGCGGCAGCGCACGTGGAAAAGCCGCCGGTGGCGCAATTTGAGTCCCCGGAAGCGACCTGGGCCGATGTTCAGTTAGTTGATACCTTAGGGATGGAAGTTGGGCATCGTCTCATTTCGTTGGTCGACGACCGTCAACAAGGCGAACTACTTGGTCGCATTAAGAGTGTGCGGAAAAAATTTGCTCAAGACGTCGGCTTCTTGCCGCCGGTGGTGCATATTCGCGACAACCTTGAACTGAACCCGAACACCTATGTGATTACGCTGAAAGGTGGCGAGGTTGGTCGTGCAGAAATTTACCCGGAGAAATGGTTAGCGATTAACCCGGGGCAAATTACCGGTGAAGTTCAGGGTATTGCGACGACAGACCCGGCCTTTGGCCTCGAGGCCGTTTGGATTGATGCAAGTGAGCGCGAGCATGCACAAATTTATGGCTACACAGTGGTCGATGCGAGCACTGTGGTGGCGACACATTTGAACCACTTACTGCAGCGCTTTGCCAGTGAATTGCTGGGTCGCCAAGAAGTTCAACAGTTGGTGGACAAGTTGGCTGAAGAGAATAAAGCCTTGGTTGAAGACGTGGTACCGAAGTGCGCAACGCTCACCGTTCTGCAACGTATTTTGCAAAACTTGCTCGACGAGGAAGTTTCTATTCGCGACATGCGCACCATTTTTGATACCCTTGCAGAGTTTGAAGGGCAGAATGTTGATGCTCACGAGTTAACGGCGCAGGTGCGTTTAGCTTTGGGTCGGGCGATTACCCAGAAATGGTTCGGTGGCGCCAAAGAGTTGCATGTGATTGGCTTAGACGTGCGCCTAGAGAACGTCTTAATGCAGGCAATGACCAGTGGCGGCGCTCTTGAGCCGGGCTTAGCGGCAACGCTACAACGTGAGTCTGCGAATGCGTTGCAAATGCAAGAAAACATGGGCGAGCCGCCAGTGCTCGTGGTCCAACACAGCTTGCGACCGTTAATTGCGAATTTCTTGCGTCGTCAACTGCGTTATTTAGTGGTGATGTCGCAGGCGGAGATTCCGGATGACCGGACGATGAAAATTACCGCCATGATTGGAGAGAGTAAATGAGTGTAAGGCGCTTTGTAGCGGCCAACAACCGAGAAGCTATGAAGCAAGTGCGTGATGCACTTGGCGCAGATGCCTTGATTTTGTCGTCGAAGGCGACGGAGGACGGCTATGAAATTCTGGCCATGGTCGAGGAAGAGCTCGAAGAAAAAGTCGCCGAAGTCGACGCGCCACCACAAGATTTTGCCGCTCTTGCTCAGCGCTTACTGCATGAAGTGAATGACATGCGGCGGATGCTGCAAAACGGGCAAGCAGCAGGCAAGGCAGCGGCGAGCAGCTCAGCTATGTCCTCTGCTAGAACCGCGCCAAAGCATGCGGTGCAAGAGCTCGCGGCAATTATGCAACATGCGGGTTTTTCAACTCAGCTGATTCGTGAATTAGTTGGTCAAATTTCGCCGCTCGAACGTGATGTGCGTGGTTGGCTGCAACGTGAACTACAACAGCGTTTACTGCAACCTGAATTTCCTGCTGAATTATTTCAGGACGGTGTCTTGGCCTTAGTCGGTCCAACGGGTGTTGGCAAAACCACCACAACTGCGAAACTAGCTGCAAATTACGTCATGCAGTTTGGTTCCGACTCGCTGCTTTTAGTCACGACCGATAATTACCGGGTTGCCGCGCGCGAACAGTTAAAAGTTTATGCAGGCCTGCTCGATGTTGACATGTATGCGTTGGAAGAAGGTGAGTCACTCGACAAGCTCGCGGAACAGATTAAAGGCAAACGCTTGGTGTTAATCGACACCATCGGCATGAGTCAGCGCGACCAGCGCTTAACGAATCGGATTGCTGAACTGCAAGCAACAAAGGCCGAGGATGTGCCGTCGACGCGGTTAGTTTTGTTGTTGAATACGGCCAGCCAGCTCGGCACTCTGAATGAAACAGTTGAGCGCTTTCAAGCCTCAGCCCGGGCGGCCGGCAATCAAATTCGTGACTGTATTCTGTCGAAAGTTGATGAGTCGGTCTGTTTAGGTGCGGCGCTCGATGTTGTGATTCGTCATGGCCTGACCGTTCACTTTGTTGCCAACGGCCAACGAGTGCCGGAAGATCTTGAGCTAGTCGATCCAGCCCAGCTCGTTGCACAAGCGTTACCAGAGCTGAGTGCGGAAGACCTCGACTTCAGCCAATGGCTGCAAAGTTTTATGCCAGCGTCGACGGTGCAACCTGCACAACGGACGTTACAAACTCAGGGCCAGACGGTTTCGCACATTTATCAGCAACTGAGTCAGTTGTTACCGGGTTTTTCTGCGCTCGAATCGCTTTGGCAACTCAGTGAGCAGTCGCCGCACGAGCAAGCTGCGTTGTATCAACGTTGGCTGCACCAGGCTCACGAAAGTATGGCTAAGGTGCAAGCGAATGCAATTCTTTGGATTCAAGACAAGCCGGTCAGCGGGCGCAATTGGCGATTACCGAATCTTGCGATCGGTAGCGACGCTGAACTTTTACCATTACCACTTACCGAACAATTGAGCCCAGTGCACTATGCGCAGGCGCTCGAGTTAAAGCGCCATGTGTTTGCGAGCTTGCCGGCAACCGAGACGTTGCATGAGCTTGCTGCCCAGCATCAACATTGGCTTGCGGTACTCAATCGTAATCATCGGGTTTGGCATGAAAGCAGCGATGGTTGGCTACGCCAGTCGGTGTTGCAACTGCGCGACACGTTAGAGCCGATGCCGCGTCAAGCGATTCGCTATCGTGGCGAAGCCGCACATTTACATTTGCAACGTGGGCATGTGCGCTTGCAGCAGGAAGACTTTGCGGTTGAATTGGTTTATGGTGAAGTTCGACTCGATGGCAAGAAGACTGTGATCGTTCGCCGCTTTTGGGTGCTGCCTGCGGGTTTAACCGAAGCCACACAGCTGAGTTTAATTCGCCAGCAATTGTTGAGTGATGAAATCGCTAGCTTAACGCGTTTTGTGCAAGGTCAGTTGACCCCAGAAGATCTGCAGAATATGCCAGTTGACGTTGCCACGATGCTAGCGACAACGTTAGCTGCGACGGCTTTGTATCTTGAGCAAAGTCGCGAACCGGAAGCGGGCGTGCTGCGGGGCCGACTGTTTGCCTTAGCTGGCAAGCGCGGTAAGGCGAATGCGCGAAAATTAGCTCAAGGTGTTCTACAGTTGTTTAGAACCAGTGCCGCTTTGCGAGTGATGTCGTTAGGTGCCAGTAATCAACAAGAGGTGGCTTCGTGAACGCAGCAGTAGGCGATAATCAAGCAGCAGGATTGCGGCAGTGGGCCGGGAAGCAGAAACGTCGTGAAACAACCGAGCCTGCGACAGCAGATGTCGCATCAGCGGCGGGTGAAGGCAAAAGTATAGGGACCAAGCAGACGCTAGTGGTGGTTGGTTTGCCGAGTGCTTGTTATGAAAATTCGCAATGTGTTGTTGAGCAGCTCGAGCGCTACGCCGCTGCCGGTAAGCAGTGGGTCGGTGACCCGCAGCAATGGGACATCGTGGTGGCCGAAATGGCACGCCAACCGTTGCAGCAACTCGCGGCTGAGTGTCAGCGTTGGGTTTTGTGGGTTGAACCGGACATCAATGGTTTTCAACGCGCTTATTATGGGTTAAAAACGTTACAACAAGCTGGAGCACCAAAGCGTGTATTGCTCATGCATCCGCCAATTGCGTCAAGTCGCGGCTTGATCACTAACGTAGAAGGCGTTGCGGAACGATTTTTTGGTACCCAATTAATTCGAGTGCAGGTGCCGCATGACATGGCATCGACAGTCAATGAATCCTAACTTAACGAGTCAGGAGCATTCTAGGTAGGCATGTATACGGCTCAAGGAAAATTGAATCGCGAATCAGTGGTTCGACAATATTACCCGACTGTTCGGCGGCAAGCGCTGTCGCTGCAGGTGCGCTTGCCTGCGGGCGTTGATATTGATGATTTGATTCAAGCGGGCCTAGAGGGTTTGCTCGATGCTTTAGGGCGCTTCGACCCGCAGGCCGGCGTCGCGTTTTCGACGTTTGCCCACCAACGGATTCGCGGTGCGATGATTGACGAATTGCGTTCGCGCGATTGGTTGCCGCGCAGTGTCCGGCGCACCGCACGTGAGGTGGAAGCCGCCGTACACAAATTGCAGCAGCAGCTTGGTCGACCGCCGGAAGAGCGAGAGATCGCTGGTGCGCTTGGCATGGAGCTTGAGGACTACCGCAAGGTTCTACTCGATACCAATAATGGTTTGGTGCTGTCCTACGACGACGTTGTGACCGAACAAGACGAACCGCATGCCGGCGATGACGAGCAATGGTCGCCGGCCGATGCACTGTTTAGTGGCGAGCGTAAAGCCCTAGTGGCGAAAGCGATTGGCGCCTTGCCAGAAAAAGAAAAGCTGGTCATGGCTTTGTATTACCAAGAAGAATTAAACCTGAAAGAGATTGGTGCGGTTCTCGACGTCAGTGAGTCGCGGGTGTCGCAATTACATTCGCAGGCGATTAAGCGCATTCGTGCGGTGGTTTTAGCGGACGACCTGTAATTTGTACATAGCAAAGATTTGAGCAAAAAGAAAAGCGCCGGTAAGGCGCTTTCTTGATCGGGCTAACTATCGTTCACTCAGCTTGGCGTTTTAATGAACACGCTGAAAGCTGGTATTGCGATAATAGTTTGTCGGGTAGATGCCAACTTGAGTAAGCACTGGACGTAGTGTCCAAGTCACTTCAAGAGTTGCCGCATTGCCGTCACGATCGCGAGTGAAATGCACGAACTTTTCCCGTTGTGCACGATTTCGATACGACGCACGCCAGGTGTCATGATGCCAGTGCTCAAGGTCGAGAATCGATACACCATCGTCCCAAAAATGGAGCGCTAAACCGCCATTCTCGGTGGCGAAAACTTCTACCTCGCCATACTGTGCATCGTGATAGCGGCCAAGCAATTGTTCGTGGCTAAGGCTTGGCTTTGTGCCGGTTTGGCGAGCGGCGTGAATGGCTTCACGTTCCGCCATAGCCGCGTCATAACTGCGTTGGTAGCGGGCCAGCATGTCGGCGGACCAGTCGCGCCGTTCAAAGCCAGCAATGCGGTCGATAATGTCGTTAGCGACGGCTACTTGGTAACTTGAGAATGTATTTGTTACCACCACGATACCGAGATCAAGTTCCGGTACAAGTACGAGATTGGTGTTGAAGCCGTCAGTTGCACCACCGTGTTGGCTGCGCTGCAAGCCCCGATAGTTATCGAGCGTCCAGCCTAAACCGTAGGCACGAATGGGTTCGCTGCGGTCACCGCGTCCGGTCGCAATTTGCGGATGGTGCATTTCGCGCATCACTGCTTCACTCAGTAAGCGTTGGCCCTGATAAACCCCGGGCTCGCCAAGTTGCAAGCGAATCCACTGCGCCATGTCATTGACGCTGGTATTCACCGACGCAGAAGCGCCAACATTGTCAAAATTGCGACGTTGAATTTCGACTAATTCGCCGTCTATCCATTGGTGTGGCCAGGCGATATTGGCGTCGTTCGCAGCAAATTGGGTAATTGAGGTGTTTGAGCGTTGCATGTTTAACGGTTTAAACAAACGCTCAGCCATGAACTCGTCCCAACTCATGCCACTAATAGCGGCAACGACTTCACCTGCGACTGAGTACATGACGTTGCTGTAGACATAGCGTGAACGAAATGGCGCTTCGAATTCGTGGTGGCGCATGGCTTCAATCACGGTTCTGCGGTCAGCGGTTGGCATGAACTGCAGGCGGTTACCGGTCATGCGACCAACGCCGACACGGTGAGTTAACAAATCACGAATGGTGACTTCACGGGTAACCCAAGGGTCCGCTAGTTGGAACCATGGTAAATAATCAATGACTTTGTCGTCCCAGTCGAGTTTTCCTTCGTCGACTAACAATGCCAACGCCGCAGCGGTCATGGCTTTGGTGGTCGAAGCCACACCAAAAAGAGTGTCCGCATTCACGGCAGCGGCTTCGCTCTGGCGCAATACACCATAACCTTCAGCATGAATCACTTGATCGCGATGAACAATGGCGACGGCCATACCGGGCACACCCCAATCTAGCCGGCCTTGTTCGATTTGTTCCTTTAACCCTGCCAAAGCGTCAGTACTCACATTGGCTTGAGTAACTTGTGCAGAACTGGCAGTTGCTGGCGCTGTGCTGGCTGCAGAGCTTGCAGCTGGGCTCGCACATGCAGCTTGAGTGCTCGCGACTAATACACCCGCGATTAATATCGAAATCGTTTTGAATCGTAGCATGACATTATCCTTTTTCTTTTCCGCTAGCCTATCACATTGTGGACCGTAGCCGGAATGCCATTCCAGCTACGGTCCCTACCGGGCGCGCACAATGAGGAATTAGAGGCGGTAGCGGAAGCCGACTTCGAGGGTGACGCTGCGGCCCCAGCGGGTTTCGAGCTCGGCTTTAAGTTCGCGCATGGATGCTTCGTCAAGCGGTTGGCTGCCAATGGTGTCGGCGCGCAGGTAAATTGCATGACGACGAGCATTGACTTCTATATTGGTGAATTCGATGCGTTGATTTTGGTAAACAAACTCGAAAGAGCTAATGTCGCGCTCAATCCGATAGTTTTGATAAATAGACGAAAAAGCAAATGCCAACGGAATGGTGATAATCCCAACCGACACTAATGTCACGATCAAGCCTTTGCGTGCACGTTTTACCGGCGCATAGCCGAGCACTAAGAAGGTTAATGCGGCGGCACCGGCAATGCCGACGAGGTTGGTCGCAAGCAGCAGTCCAGCGCCCCAAATCATACTGATACTGCCCCAACCTAAACCGATACCCGCAACACAGAGTGGCGGTACGAGGGCAACGGCAATGGCAACTCCGGGTAGGCTACGCATGACGCTAGCGCGAGCATAGGCATATGCACCGGCGATACCACAAGCGATTGCAACACCGAGGTCGAGCAAGGTCGGTTGCAAGCGCCCAGCAATTTCTGGGGTGATTTCTTTCACGGGCACGAGCATGGCCAGCGACGCTGAAACCAGTAGCCCAAGCACCACGCCAATGCCAATGGTTTGCAATGCTTGCGTAGTAAGTGAGCGGTCACTTCGGAGCAGTCCCATAGCGACTGCAACAATAGGGGCCATGAGCGGAGCAAGAACCATGGCGCCGATGATCACGGCTGTGCTACTTAAGAACAAACCGAGTGTGGCAACCACCGAGCTGAGAATCATTAACGCAATGTAGTGAGGATGTGCAACCGCACTGTCTCGAACCTGCAAAAAGAGTTCGCGAAAGTCTTCTTCAAGAGCATGCGTAAACAAAGGCAAATGCCGCGTGATCATGGAGATTCTTTCTTCGTTATGCGGCAAATTATCAGTGCGCATGGTGTCTTTGTTATCGTCGATGGGCTCATGAAAATCATGATACTCATCGCTCATATTAATGCGCACAGCACGCGGGTACATTTCCAGTTCGACGGTGTCGGTTTTGCGCAAACGACCGTCTAAAACAACTCGGACAGGCTTCGGTGTGGTTAATGTCAGCCGCTTGGTTTTGATATAGCCAATGCAGCTCGGTAATTTACGTTGGTTCTTTCGCCGTAAAAGTGACCCAAACAGAAATTCCAGGTACTGCACAACCGACTTTGGTGCGATGGCAACACAAGAAACCCGGTTATCTTGTACTGAAATGGTGGTGTCGAGTAGCCGCGCGGCTGCCGAGTAGATGTCATTTTCAATCGCGACCATGCCGGAAATAGCGGTGTGTAATTCTTTTTTCTCAGTCGTTATGGTGACCGGGAATACGCTAATCGTGAATAGGTTACGGATACTTCGCCACAGCAGCGCAAGCCAATACATGGCATAACGCCAAGGCGACTGTTCGCGTTGCAGCCAAGTGCTGCTGCGCTGGTTGACGAACGGTGTATTACCAATGGTCACCGAGCCCAGCACAACTTCGTTGTTGCAACGTAAAATGTCGATGGCTTCCGGGTCGTCTTCGAGCGCTAGGCGAATCGCTGCTTCGGTGTCTTTCGGCAAGCTAAACCAGGTTGCCAACGGCCCGCCTTGAATCAAAGGCACAAAACCGAGTGACAAGTTCAAGGTTTTCGCAATATCGATAAACTGGTGGGCCGTTTGGTCGGTCACCAAGGCGACGACATGGTCTGCTTGATCGCTAAACATGCCCGGTGTGGCCAAAAATTCGTCGAGAGGCACGTCGATCAATTTGATATTATGCGTCAACGCAAAGGTATGAATTTTTTCAAGCAGTGCAAACTGGTCAGCGGGATACACAACCAGTGCCTTTTCCATAAATGCCATAGAATCAATCCAACAGTGAGATTAGCTATGGTTATAGCGCAGACAAGCACGACAATAAAGCGCTTTCAGGTTAATCTATGCGGCAGACAGAGAGTTACAAGGAGCTCACGTGCTGAGTTATCAACATGGTTACCATGCCGGCAATGCTGCCGATGTGCACAAACATTTAATTTTGTTGGCGACTATTTTGCGTATGCAGCAAAAGTCGAGCGCCATTCATTATTTCGACACCCATGCCGGTAAGGGCATGTACGATTTGCGCGATGCACAAGCGCAAAAAACTGGGGAATATTTGCACGGTGTGCAGTTGGCCCTAAACATGAGGGATGAGTTGGCGACACAACCACAATGGCAGCATTATTTCTCGGCATTGGCGGCCGTGAATCAAGGCGATGACAACACCCTTGAGTTTTACCCGGGCTCGCCGGCTTTAGTTGCAGACTTAACTCGTGAACAAGACCGTCATACGGTGTTTGAGTTGCATCCGCAAGAACATCAATTATTGACTGCGCAGGAGCCGGGCCAAACCGGTTATGTCATTTATGGTGATGGCCTGCAGGGGATCTTGCAGCAGTTGCCACCGAAAACACCGCGGTTGTTGGCGTTAATCGATCCAGCCTATGAAAACAAAGACGAATACGCTGCGGTGGCGACCACAGTGAGCAAAATCATGCAGCGCTGTCGTCATGCTGTCGTATTAGTTTGGTATCCCTTATTGCCGGCAGCTCGCCACGAAGAACTTTTGCAACGACTGGCGACGGAACTACAACAACCGATATTACAAAGTGAGTTCCATTACAAAGCTATGAGTGGCGAACGGGGCATGTATGGTTCAGGCATGCTGGTGATTAATCCGCCATGGCAAATTGAAGCCGAAATTGAAGCATTGCTGGCGCCTTTGTTGCCGGCCTATACACCAATTTATGGTGCGCCGGCGCAGCTTCAGCAAACCTGGTTACGCACTGAAAACGACTAAAAAACGGACAGCGATATGAAGAAGTATCAAGTGATGTTGGCAGCATTGGCTGCCGCAGTATTAGCCGCTTGTGGTGGTCAATCACCAACGGTTGAACCGATTGCCGCGGGCACGCAAGTGCAAGTGCGAATCATGGAAACAACTGATTTGCATGCCTATATGGTCGGCTATGACTATTTTCGTCAGCAGCCAACAGAGAGCTATGGTTTGGCCCATACTGCCGCGCTCATTCATGCCGCCCGCGCCGAACAGCCGAATAATTTCTTGGTCGATAACGGTGATTTAATTCAAGGTTCGGCACTAGGTGACTGGGTTGCTGCCCAAGGCAGTGCCTACGTTGACCAGTATCGTCATCCGATCATGCGGGCGTTTAATTACTTGCAGTACGATGTTGGTAATTTAGGTAATCATGAATTTAATTTTGGCCTTGAATTCCTCGAGAGCACCATCGCAGGAGCGGAATTTCCCTACATAAGCGCCAACGTATTTTGGGCCGACTCGCCGGAAAATGCCGGTAAACAATCTTATGGTTGGGATAATCCGTTGGTTGAACCCTATGTGATTTTGCGTAAAGACTTGATTGCCGACGATGGCTCTGTAGTGCCTGTTCATGTTGGCTTTATTGGCTTTTTACCACCACAAATTATGCGTTGGGACCAACAACATCTCGAGGGCCAAGTGCGGGTGCGCGATATGGTGGCAGCCGCTGAATTTTATGTGCCGAAGATGCGCGCTCAGGGCGCCGATTTAGTCGTCGCTATTCCGCATTCAGGGTTACGACTGTACGACACTTATCCAGAGTTTGCTGAACAAGCAACCTACCAACTTGCCGGCGTTGCCGGCATCGATGCGTTAATGTTTGGGCACCAGCACCAACTATTTCCGGGCTCGCCAGCTTACAATGACTTACCAGACGTTGATAACGAACGTGGCTTTGTCCGCGGCGTACCGGCTGTGTCACCGGGTTATTGGGGTGACTACCTTGGCATTATCGATTTCCATTTAGAATATGATGGTGCTGCGTGGTCAGTGATTAATAGTCAGGTTGAAGTGCGGCCGATTAGTGCTGCCAAAGATGAAACACTTGAAGCAATGATGGCCGCTGAACACGAGGCGACTGTGGCCATGCTCAATGAGCCACTTGGTGAGCTAGAAACCGCAGTGACTAGTCTATTTGGTCGTATTCGCCCCGGCTCGGCGGTGCAAATGATTAATGACGCACAACGTTGGTATGTCGAAGGCTTGCAAGCGACGGGTGAATTGCCCAGTGATTTACCGCTGCTGAGTGCCGCAGCACCGTTTCGTAATGGCTTCCAAAGTGCCGATGACTACACCATGATCGCTGCCGGAGAATTCACTTTGGGGAGTCTCGTCGACCTATACGTGTATCCGAATACCTTGCAAGTTGTTGAGCTGACAGGCGCTCAGCTCATTGAATGGTTGGAAATGTCGGCATTGGCATACCGTACCATTCGTGCAAACGAAGCAGAAGCGCAGGAGTTATTCAGCCGCTACCCAAGTTTCAATTTCGACGTGATCGATGGCTTGTCCTATCGCTTTGATCTTTCACAACCTCCGCGTTACTCAAATCAAGGTAAATTAATAAATACGCAATCCCGTCGCGTACATGACGTGCGTTATCAGGGCGAGCCAATTGATCTGGAACGTAAGTTTTTAGTGGCCGTGAATAACTATCGAGCGGGTGGCGGTGGTAACTTCCCTGGGCTTGATGGTCGTTCAATTATTTACTCGACTGGCGAAGAAGTGCGCCAAGTGATTGCTGCGTATGCAAGAGCTAAGACATTGGAAAATAATGGGATTCTTGCGGTAACTGTAAAAGATAGTTGGTCTTTAAAATTGCCAGAAGAAGCAACTGTTCAATTCCGTGGTAATGGATCTGAAATGGCCGCAGAAGAAGCACAACAAATTCCCGGTTTGCATGAAGTTCGCCGCGGTGAAGACGGTTTTGTTTGGTATGAACTAAACGTTCAGCCCTAACTGCCGATAAACCGTTTGGTGGATTGCATGAGGGTTTCCACGCAATCCACTGAAAAATGCAGAAAATTAAAGGCTTCACGTTGATCTTCAAGGCGCAAATGTTATACTCGGAAGTGGCGTGCATGTTATTAAGTTATTGAATGCATCATGTAGCGCGGTACATTTGTTGCGCAGATATCGTTAAGTTTTGGTAAAACAGTGGCAAAAATTCACTGTCGCGCCAGAATAAGGGTTTACTACCCCCCCAAGCCTCCCGGGTAAGTGGAGCGGCTAAAAGGAAAGAAGGATATACCCTTATGAAAAAATTTGTCGGAATCGCATTACCTGCAGTAATTGCTGGTCTACTTGCAGTTAGCCCGCAAGCAGCTGCTGAAGACGGTTACTATGCTGGAACGGAAGATATCTCAGTAGGTTTGCGTTTGCACCTTACCAAGTATAGCAATAAGCGTTTTCACGTTGACGGCATGGGCAATTTAACGCCGTTCAGTGGTAGTTTACAAAGCCCTCAACCAGGTTTAGAAATTCAGGTCCCTTTGACCAAGCGTTTTGCCGTTCGTTCATACTATGACTACGTAGATGTCGAAACTGATAACGCACAGAACAAAGGCTACGGCCGCATGATGGGTTCAGACGTTTTGTTCTTTGCTAATCACAATTGGTATTTTGGTTTAGGTCTTAACCAAACTAAAGTTCAAGAGCATCGTGATCGCATGGTTCGCGGAACCTTAGGCTACCGTCATGAAATTTCTGACCGTTTGTTCTTCAAAGCCGAATATGCGGCGCAAACTAAGTCAGATTTTAACGACCAATCTTTCATCTTAGGTATGGCTTACACCTTCGGTAACAGTGGTCCGTTGTTTGACAACACACGTGACCGTCGCCGTGCAGAGCAAGTCGTTGAAGAGCCTACAGAAGACCGTACTACCGATACAGATGGTGACGGCGTTCCAGATTACCGTGATGAGTGTCCAAACACGCCACGCGGCCATGTTGTCGACAGCCGCGGTTGTACTGTGTACACCACTCAGCAGGTTTCTGAAGAATTACGTGTTGGTTTCGCATTTGACTCAGCTCGAGTGACTAGCGATTACCAAGGCGATATCCGTCGCTTAGCGGACTTCATGAAAGAGCACACAGACACGCAAGTGGTATTACACGGCCACACCGACTTGATCGGTACTGCCGAGTACAACCAGCGCTTGTCAGAGCGTCGTGCTGCAGCAGTACGTGACATCCTTGTCAACGAGCATGGTATTGCACGTAGCCGTGTACAAACTCGCGGCCACGGTATGAGCCAGCCAGTTGTGAACGAAATTAGCCTACCAGCTAACGCTCGCAACCGTCGTACTGAAGCGCGTTTGTCAGTAGAAATTCGAGTTCCACAAACTCGTTAATTCTAAATTGACGCACAAACTACAAATCCCTCGCTCCGGCGGGGGATTTTTTTTGGTGCGCCGGGCACGGTGCGTAGCGCCTTGACGGGCGCTGTTCCTGTACAGGTGGTGCTGGCAGGATGACTTGGAGGTGGAAGTCCTCTGTGAGCCCGGTAAGGGGAATCACTAGCTGA
>ERZ869909.1001-NODE-1001-length-25692-cov-4.231232_pt1 | contig 25692 bp, 24 predicted proteins | sample MGYA00520892_ERZ869909 | MGnify/ENA primary metagenome ERZ869909 (study PRJEB32215, sample SAMEA104723947) | bioreactor metagenome | biome: bioreactor; feature: anaerobic bioreactor; material: water | place: China | collected 2015-03-12 ... | reverse complement strand
GCGGACGAACCGCTCCTGCGCGGCGGGGAGGGAGACATTCATCGTCTGGCGATCGGCCATGCCGGAAGTATCGACCCAATCCTCTGGTGTGTCAATATTCGCCACAATAATCGTCTCAGGTGGGCCCCCTCCGGTCATGGGATGGGTGATTCTCGCGTGTTGGGTGGTGCGGGGGGATGAGAAAGCTGAGATCGAGAGAGGGTGTTGTGCTCGTGTGCGCAGTCCGCGGTCCAAGTCAGGGAGATGGTCTGGCCACCTCATGATCGCGTCGGCATGCCGGGTGCCACTCAAGATCGCCATGGTGCAGACACCGCGAGTCGCGATTCGACCCCCTCTCTGTTTCAGATTGGCTTGGGTCGGTGTCCTTGCGCGGGGAATTGGGGCCGAATTTCCGGCTGCGGCGGAATTCTGTGAAGATTCTGTAAACGACGCTGGCTGCTGCTACAGTGGGGGTTTGCCCCATCTTTCGGGGGCTCCGTGTCGGGGCCGATGAAGGGAGCATCCCTCATGGCTGATCTGAGCGTGACCGTCAATGGCCTGAAACTGCCGAATCCCTTTGTGATCGGATCCGGGCCGCCGGGCACGAATGCGAATGTGATCGGCAAGGCCTTCGATGAGGGGTGGGGGGCGGTCATCGCGAAGACGATCAGTCTTGATGCATCCAAGGTGGTGAATGTCGCGCCGAGGTACGCGCGTCTGCGTGCGGATGAATCACGCGAGATCTTCGGCTGGCAGAACATCGAACTCATCAGCGACCGTGATTTCAAGACATGGCTCGACGAGTTCCGGATGCTCAAGGACAAGTACCCGGATCGCATTCTGATCGCCTCGATCATGGAGGAGTACAACAAGGATGCGTGGGTCGAGATCGTCGAACGGACACAGGAGACGGGTGTCGATGCGTTCGAGTTGAACTTCTCCTGCCCGCACGGCCTGCCCGAACGCAAGATGGGCGCTGCGATGGGTCAGAACCCCGAGATCCTCGAAGAGGTCTGCGGCTGGGTGAACAGCGCGGCGAAGATTCCCGTCTGGGCGAAGATGACGCCCAACATCACGCACATCGAGACCCCCGCGCGTGCCGCGTTGCGAGCGGGGTGCGAGGGTGTCGCCGCGATCAACACCATTCTTTGCGTGATGGGTGTCGATCTGGAGACGCTTCGCCCCGAGCCGACCGTCGAGGGGTACACCGTGCCCGGCGGATATTCGTGCAAGGCGGTTCGGCCAATCGCGCTGCGCATGGTCATGGAACTCGGAACCTTCATGTACGGCGGCGGGAGCGGGAAGCCGATCCCGGAAAACGGCGAACTCCCGATCAAAGGCGAGTACACAGATCGGTCGCTGAGCGCGATCGGCGGCGTCGAAACGGGTGGCGATGCCGCGCAGTTCGTTCTGCTCGGTGCGAACACCGTTCAGGTCTGCACCGGTGTGATGAAGTTCGGCTACAAACTCGTCAAGCAGCTCAACGAGGGTCTCAGCGCCTTCATGGACAAGCACGGCTTTGCGAACATCGAGGAGTTCCGCGGCCACAGTCTGCGCTACTTCACGACGCACGCGGATCTGGTGAAGCGTCAGGCCGCGGTCAAGGCAGCGGAGCGTGCGGCAAGCGAGGGCGTCGTGACGAAGGATGCCGCCTGGGAAGGCGACAAGTTCGTGGAGCAGAGCGAGCGTCTGTCGAGGAACTGAACCGCGACCGGTTGGCGATTCAGAAGTGTGTGGGTTTGCGCCGGATGAGTTCGCCGCGCCCGAGCTTGCCGACGAACTTGCCGTCGCGTGCCTGCACCTCGCCTCGCACCGTGACGACCGATGCGCGCCCTTGGACTTCCCAGCCCTCGTAGGCGCAGTAGTCCGTCTTTGAGTAGGAATGCTCCTTCGACAGTTTTCCGCGCCACTCGGGATCCCAGACGACGAGATCCGCATCGCTGCCGACGCCGATGGTGCCCTTCTTCGGGTACATCCCGAAGATCCGGGCGGCCTGCGTCGAACACGCATTGACGAATGTCTGAAGGTCGATTCTTCCCGCGCACACGCCGTGCGTGTAGACCAGCGCAACACGCTCCTGGATCGATGGAACGCCATTGGGGATCTTGGTGAAGTCGGCTTTGCCCATGTCCTTCTGCCCGTTGAAGTCGAAGGGCGCATGGTCCGTGCCGATGGTCGCGATGTCTCCGCCGCGAATGGCATTCCAGAGCGCCTGCTGATGCCGTTTTTCGCGGAGCGGGGGGGACATGACAAACTTCGCGCCCTCGAAGTTCGGCTTCTCCGCGTAAGTCTTGTCCAGCACGAGATGCGGCACGACCGCCTCGATCCACACCCGCACGCCGCGCAATCGGGCTTTGACCGCCTCGTACACCGCCTCGGAGCACGAGGTGTGCACGCCATACACATGCGCTCCGGTCAGCTCGGCGAAGGTGGTGATCCTCCGCATGCCCTCTGCCTCGACGATCGTCGGGCGCGACGGCTCGTGCCACTCCGGCCCGGTCTTGCCATCGGCGATCAGGCGTGCCTGCATCGCCGCGATGGTGTCGGCGTTTTCGCAGTGAGCCGTGACGATGACGCCGAGATCGCGGGCCATCGCGAGGAGGCCGAAGAGATCGGAATCGTTGAGATTCAGGGCGCCCTTGTAAGCAAGGAACACCTTGAACGACGCGATCCCTTCATCGTGCACGATCGCCCGGAGTTGGCGCTGGGCGAGCTCATCGAATCGAACCACCGCCATGTGGAACGAGTAGTCCACCGCGGCACGCCCCTCCGCGAGAGATGTCCACTCGCGGAACGCCGACATGGGCTCGTCGCTCGGACCCGGGCAGATCATCTCGATGAGTGTCGTTGTCCCTCCGGCGAGGGCCGCTTTGCTGGCGGACTCGTAGTCGTCCTTCGCGTGGGTGCCCATGAACGGGAGGTGGATGTGCACATGCGGGTCAATGAACCCCGGGAAAACAAGCTTGCCGCGGGCATCGACGACTTGCGTGTCCTTCGGGAGCGAGCCGGAATCGATGCCCTGCTCGATGCGTGTGATCGTCTGGTCCTCGCAGTAGATGTCCGCGACGAAGTCGTCGTTCGGCGTGATGATGCGTCCGCCCTGGATCAACAAAGGCATGTTCTGCTCCCTACTCGTCGTGTACGACTTACTTCCCGCGGCTCTCAGTCAGTGCGATGTCCAGCACCTCTAGAAGGAAGTCGCAATCCGGCTTCGTGATGCACATCGGCGGCTTGATGCGGAGTACATTCCCGAATAGGCCGCCCTTTCCGAGAAGCACGCCCAGCTCCTTGCATCGCTCAAAGACATCCGCGGTTTGCTTTGACGCCGGCGCTTTGGTCGATCGATCATCCACAAGCTCGACGCCGAGCATCAGTCCCTGTCCGCGGACATCCCCGATCAGCGGATGACGCTTCTGGAGATCGAGAAGTCCGTTCTTGAGATGCTCGCCGACCTCCTTCGCGTGCCGCTGGATGTTCTCCTCCAGAATCACATCGAGCGTGGCCATGCCCTGCGCCATCGACACAGGATTCCCACCGAAGGTGTTGAAGTGCAGGCGTTGCGAAAGCACCTCCATCACATCCGGCCGGGAGACCACCGCTCCCAGCGGGCAGCCGTTGCCGATGCCCTTGGCCATCGTGACGATGTCCGGCGTCACGCCGTGGTTCTCGAACCCCCAGAACTTGTCTCCCGTTCTTCCAAATCCGGTTTGGACCTCATCCGAGATGCAGAGCCCACCGGCATCACGAACATACTTGTAGACCTGCTGGAGGTAACCCCGCGGCATCTCCACCGCGCCGCCGACGCCCTGGATCGGTTCCGCGATGAACGCGGCAACCCGTCCCGAGGTACTGGAACGGATCAGGTCGAGCACATCCTCGGCGTACTTCTGCCCGGCATCGGGATCGTCGTACCCCCAGACGCCGCGGAATCGATCCGGCAGCTTGGTGTGGTGCATGCCGAACCCCTGAGGGACCGGGTAGCGCCAGGTGTGCAGTGCTGTCAGCCCAATCGCGGTCGGTGAGGCACCGTGGTAGGCGTTCCGCAGCGAGATGACATCGAAGGCGCCGGTCTTGATGCGAGCCATGAGGATCGCCAGATCGTTCGCTTCCGACCCGCTGTTCGTGAAGTAGCAGACCGAGAGCCCGCTGTTCTTCGGCATCGTGCTGGTCAGCTTCTTGGCAAATTCCGCGATGTTGGGGTGCAGGTAGATGGTCGTGGTGTGCTGGAGCCGCTCGTTCTGCTCACGGACCGCCTCGATCACCTTCGGATGGCAATGCCCCACGCTGACCGTCACGATGCCGGCAAAGGCATCGAGGTACCGATTGCCCTTCTCATCGAAGAGCCACTGCATGTGCCCCTCAACGATCATCACCGGATTGCGGTAGTAAGTGAAGAGGGCGGGGGCCAGAAACTCCCGACGCATCGCCTGGACCTCGGAGGCGGATGGTCCGCGATAGGGTTTGGGCTTGTGGTCGCAGGGAGGCATGGCGGGGGTTCTGGATTGAGTGCTCGTGGCTGAAACGGATGTCATGGCTGTTCGTCCGATCCTCTGGGGCGTGATGGGCCGTCACTCATTGTTCGTTCGTCTGTCGGATTCTTCCCCGCATCAGCAGGCAGTACAGCCCCGCCGCGAGAAAGAGGCCGATGAACCAGGCGTATCCATACAAAGTGTCGTAGATCTCAGGAAAAATCGGGTCGACCAGCGCCGGAAGCGCCAATTCATCGATCGTGCCGAACTCCGCGAGCATCGCCTGCGCCGCCTGCTCGTGGGCGTCGATCGACTGCCTCGCGTGCTCGTGCGTCCGATTCAGGGCGGCATTGACGAACCCCGGGGTATTCGGAAGCACCGCGAGGACGAATGCCAGCACGGCCAGCCAGTTCACGCCCGCGTACTCGCCCTCTGGATCGTAGAGCGCCTCGGCGTTCAGGCGCGTGCGCCGCAGCAGGTAGTAGTCCGCGAGCATGATCCCCGCGATCGGCCCGAGCAGAGCGCTGTAGCCGATCAGCCAGGTGAAGATGTATGCGCCCAGATCGTTGTAGAGCCGCCAGGGCATGATCACGATGCCGATGAGGCAGGTGATGATCGCGCCGAGACGGAAACTGATTCTGGATGGTGCGATGTTCGAGAATCCGTTCGCCGGGCTGACGACATTCGCCGCGAGATTCGTCGAGAGGGTCGCGACCGTCAGGGCGATCAGCGAGACGACCACAACGCCGGTTGTTCCCAGACGCGGCACCAGCGACACCGGATCCCAGATCGCCTCGCCGAAGATCATCACGGTCGCAGAGGTCACCACCACGCCGATGAAACAGAAGAGCGTCATGGTGGTCGGGAGGCCGATGAGCTGGCCCACCGCCTGATCACGCTGGGATTTACAGTAGCGCGTGAAGTCCGGGATGTTCAGACTCAGCGTCGCCCAGAATCCGACCATGGCGGTGAGCTGCGGGAAAAAGACCCGCCAGAACTGGCCGTTGCTCTCGAATCGCGACGGCTGGTCGAACAGTTCTTTGATGCTGTCAACATTCAGCAGCGCCCAGACGAGCAACGCAACGCCCGACAGCAGCAGGAAGGGTGCTGCGAGCGTTTCCAGCCACTTGATGCTCTTGATGCCCTTGAGCACGATCACGAGGTTCAGCAGCCAGAACGCCATGAAGCATCCGAACTGCATCGGCGTGATCGCGAGGAACGGGATCACCGTCGTATCCTCGGCGATGTTGAACCAGCCCATCGCGCCGATGATCTGATAGATCGCCGCTCCGCCGATCCAGCACTGGATGCCGAACCATCCGCACGCGACAAGCCCCCGCAGAATCGCGGGGATGTGCGCACCCACGGTCCCGAACGATGCCCGCGCGAACACGGGAAAAGGCACGCCGTACTTCGTGCCCGCGTGACCGTTGAGAATCATCGGGATCAGCACGATCAGATTGCCGAGCATGACGGTGCAGATCGCCTGCCACCACAACATCCCCGCCTCGATCATGCTCGCCGCGAGCATGTAGGTCGGTATGCACACCGCCATCCCGACCCACAGCGCGGCGATGTGCCACATGGACCATGTGCGATGTTCCGGTCCGGTCTGGGCGAGGTCGGGATTGGAGAGTGATCCGGACACGATCGGTCAGATCCTGCCGATGCCGGTGTAGGTCTCCGGTCGACGGTCACGGAAAAATTGCCATGTCGTGCGCACTTCCTCGATCATGTCGAGATCAAGATCTGCAATGACGACCTCGTCTTTGTCGCGCGACGCCTGCGCGACGATCTTCCCCCGCGGATCGCAGAAGTAGCTCTTGCCGTAGAACTCGCCGGTGTTCCACGGCGCTTCCTTACCGACGCGGTTGATCGCCCCGACGAAGTACTGATTCGCGACCGCGTGGGCGGGCTGCTCGAGTTCCCAGAGATACTCGCTCAGTCCCGCGACCGTCGCGCTGGGATTGAAGACGATCTCCGCGCCGTTCAACCCCAGTTCGCGCGCCCCTTCCGGGAAGTGGCGGTCGTAGCAGATATAGACGCCGATCTTGCCCGCGCTCGTGTTGAACACGGGATACCCGAGATTTCCCGGCTTGAAGTAGTACTTCTCCCAGAATCCCGGCTTGCAGTGCGGGATGTGGTGCTTGCGGTACTTCCCGAGGTATTCGCCGTGCTCGTCGATCACCGCGGCGGTGTTGTAGTACACGCCGGGCAGGTCCACCTCGTAGATCGGCACGACAAGAATCACGCCGCACTTCTTCGCGACGCCGCGCATCACCTCAACGGTATGCCCGTTCGGGATCTGCTCCGCGAACTTGTACCAGCGGGGCTCCTGCTCGGCGCAGAAGTACGGGCTATTGAAGATTTCCTGCAGGCAGACGACCTGGGCGCCCTGTCGCGCGGCTTCCTCGATCAACGCGACATGCTTGTCGATCATCGCGTCACGGATCTTCTCGAGCGGCGCATCGGTCCGTTCGTTCAGCGACGCCTGAATAAGACCCGCTCTCGTGATTCGCGTCATGCCGCCTCCACTCTTTACACTTGAAATATCCCGCGGGATCAGTCAAATCGATCACAGCCACCGCGTCACGACCACGCGCTGCTTCGTGAAAAACCGTGCGCCATCCTCGCCGTTGGCGTGCAGATCCCCGAAAAACGACTTCTTCCAGCCCGAGAACGGGAACGCCGCCATCGGCGCAGGCACGCCGACATTCACCCCCAGCATCCCCGCCTGCACATGCGAGGCGAACTTACGCGCGGAGTGACCGCTGCTCGTGAAGATGACCGCCATGTTGCCGTACTTCGAGCGGTTCACCGTCGCGATCGCGGCGTCGAGCGTCTCCTCGCGCATCGCCGACAGGACCGGGCCGAAGATCTCATCCTCGACGACCCGCATCCCCGGACGGCACCGATCGAAGATCGTCGGTCCGACGAAGTGGCCTTCCTTCGGAACCTCGGCCTTGCGTCCGTCCAGAACCAGCTCGGCGCCATCCTCAAGCCCGTACTCGATGTACTGAAGCACGCGATCCTTCGCCTCCGCATCAATGAGCGGTCCCATCGAGCAGCCGGGCGCATCGCCTCGATCGACCTTCAACTTCTGGGTTTTCTCAGCTACACCCGGCACGAGCCAGTCCGCGGCATCCCCGACACACACCGCCACGCTCCCCGCGAGGCACCGCTGCCCCGTATTGCCGAACGCCGAACCCGTGATCCCGTCGATCGCCGCCTCGCGGTTCGCATCCGGCATGATGATCGAGTGATTCTTCGCGCCGCACATGCACTGCACGCGCTTCCCCGCCTCGGTGGCCATGCGGTAGATCGCCTCGCCCGCACGGGTCGAGCCGACGAACGACACCGCCTCGACATCCTCATGCGTCACGAGCCGCTGCACGACGGGAGCGCCGCCGTGCACAAGGTTCAGCACACCGGGAGGAAGCCCCGCGTCGTGCGCGAGTTCCGTGGCGCGCAGCGCCGCCAGCGGATCCTTCTCCGACGGCTTCAGCACGAAGGTGTTCCCGCAGGCGATCGCCATCGGCCACATCCACAGCGGAACCATCACCGGGAAATTGAACGGCGTGATCCCGACGCACACACCCAGCGGCAACCGGTCCACGCTCGAATCAATCCCCACACCGCCCTGATCCTCGGTGCGGCAGAAGGATGTCGACACGGCGATCTGCGGCAGCGTCCGCCCCATCAGCAACGCAGGCGCGGCACAGGCAAACTCCACGCAATCAATCCCGCGCCGGATGCTCCCCAGCGCCTCGCCCTTGGTCTTGCCGTGCTCGCGGACCACGATCGCCGCGAGTTCATCCGCGTGCTTTTCGAGCAGCGTCTTGTACTTGAAGAGGTATTGCACCCGATCGCCCACCGGTGTCGCGGCCCACGCCGGGAACGCCTCCCGCGCCGCCTCCACCGCGGCATCCGCAGCGCGAACGGCATCCAGCGGCGTCTCCGAGATCGGCGTGCCAGAAGCGGGATCGACATTCCGCCGCGCCTCCCCGCTTCCGGGGTCAACCTTGTGCTCCCCCCGGATGAGGTGGGATGCGTTCGTGGCTGTCATGGCGGCCTCCTTGGGGGAATCCCAAACAGATCAGTTTGCCCGAGTTCCCGTCGGAAAACAACCAAGACACACCGAAACCGTCCGGAAACGACAGCAGGCACGGACGAAGTCGCCCGTGCCTGCCGCTGAATCATGGGGACGGTGATCCGAGGATCAGCCGTCCGAACAGTGACCCCACGGGGATTCGAACCCCGGTTTCCAGGATGAAAACCTGGCGTCCTGGACCTGACTAGACGATGGGGCCTTTTCGGACCTGATTCGCCCGCCCGGCTCGCCAGTGCCGGGCATGAGGGGGCAGGATCGTACCCCCGGACCACACCAACCTCAAACGGCGGCCCGCTCTTCGCGAAATTGGCGTAGATCCGGATGGATTTGGCCGATCTATACACCATGGAACCTCTCAGACTGACACTCAGCCGTGTCCCGGCACCCGTCGCCCGTTCCCTGATCGCGTTCGGGTTCCTGCTGGCATTCTTCGCAGCCGCGGCGGTCATACACCCCGGCTCTTCCACCGCGCGCCCGTCTGAGATCACCCCCGCCCCCTCCGACACAGGCACCCGCCAGCACGACCAGCAGCAGCCCCGCGCCATACTCGGAACCCTCGAGGGCAGGCAGTTCCGGGTCGAAATCCTCGCAGCGACGCCCGAGCCCCGATTCAATGTCTACGACGCCCTCGGAAACCCCATCGCGCTCGACATCGACGAGGACGCCCTCTACCGCATCGACCCGCTGCTCGATCTCTCCTCGATGCTCGGCGGCGGCGAGGCACCCGCTCTGATGCTGCTAGAACACGATCTCGATTTCTGAGCTGGCCACGCCGACTCGGTTTCGGATCGCTACGCTCGGTCCGTGCGAGAGCGAATCACCATCTTCTGTCCCATGAGCGTCGAGCGCAAGGCCGTTGAGGCGTGCTGCCGCAGTCGCGTCCGGATCGTGCAAACCGGCATCGGCCTTGGCCCCATCGTTGAGGCCGTGCATTCCGCAGCACCACAGACGGACATCTTCCTGCTCGTCGGCTTCGCCGGAGCGATCCGCTCGTCCTCCGATCCCACGCCCGCGATCCACCGCGTCATCGGCGAGGAGGATCAAACGGAGTGGACCCCCTCCCTCGTGCTTCCGGACGAGAATCCCGCAACGCTCCTGACGCTCACTCTCCCGGCCTGCACGATCGAGTCCAAGGCGGACCTCGCCAACCGCTACCCCGAAGCATCGCTCATCGACATGGAGGCGTCGGCGTTCGCGCAGAAGGTGCAGACTTATCCCGATCGACAGTGGGGGGTTGTCCGGGCGGTCTCCGATGGCCCGGAAGAGACGCTGCCGGACGACATCGCCGACTGGCTCACCGCCAACGGGAACACACGCATCGCGGGTGTGCTCCGATCACTCGCCTCTCGCCGAACCGGCTTGGGCAAACTCGCTCACCTGGCGAAGTCGACACGCATTGCCTCTCGTCATCTCGCGGAGGCAACAGATCGGATGCTGCACCACATCGAGAAGGGCGGGTCATGATCTCCGTCCGGCGGATCCCGATCTCAGCAGGTGCAAAGACTGTGCTGCTCTTCGGCGGCACCTTCGATCCGCCGCACCGTGGCCACATCGAGCCACCATTCGCGGCATGCAACGCGATCGGGGCGGACTGTCTCGTGTACATCCCCGCAGCGCGCTCGCCGCACAAGCAGACCGGCCCGACCATCCCGGATGCCGATCGCATCACCCTGCTCAGGGGAGCCATACAGGACTCCCTGAATCCGGGGGCACTGCCGGACGGCGTTCCTCATCCCCCCGAGGTCGGCATCGCGACGATCGAGATCGAAGCGGCGCAGGCGGGCAGCCCGTCGTACACGATCGAGACGCTGCGCACACTACGAAAAGAAGTGCCGCCCGAGATCATTTTCCGGCTCCTGATCGGCGCCGATCAGGCGGTCGCATTCCACCGATGGCGTGAGCCCAATGAGATCGCAGGACTCGCAGAACCCGTGGTCATGCTCCGTCCTCCCTACGCGACTCCGGAATCATTCCGGCGGGCATTGGAAACCGAGGCACCGCACGAACAGTGCGCCGTTTGGCTCTCGCGCGTCGTGCCGACACCGATTTTGGACATCAACGCCACGCAGCTTCGCGAGGACCTCGCGTCAGAAAACTACGATGCAGCGACTGTCCGCAGCGCTTTGACGCCACGAGTCATCGAGGAAATTCGGACACGCCGCCTCTACAGAAAGCAGTGAGTGATCGTGGCGATCACGGGGAAGAGCCACCTTGCCCGGCATCACCCGAGCCCGAGTATCGCGTGCGTGACGGGCGGTTCTCGGAGCGGTCGTACTGGCGCTGCCGATCCGAGTAACGCCTCGACAATCCGCGCGGCCAGAAGTCGTATCCACCCAACTGGCGGTGGATGTAGTCCGGTGCCCGCACAATCAGCGTGCCGCGATAGAAGCGGATCGTGGCGGCATCGCCGCCGTTGTCGCGCCACTGCTCCGGCTCGATGGTCTCGATGATGATGTCGATCAGCTCCAGCGCCTGGTCTTCGGTGCTGCGCCGTTGCTCGCGATCGTCCTGATCGTCCTGATCGAAGATGCTGCCCGTGCCACCGCCGCCGCCACCGGTCTGCTGCGTCGCCTGATCGATGTCGATCTCCGGAGCGTCGGCATAATTCGGAATCTGGAAGAGCAGGTCCTGAATGTCGTAAATCTTCAGTTCGGTGCGCCGATTCAACCGTGACTTCGGGCCGACCTCGATGATGCCGTCCTCGGTCATCGACCACGAGTTCCCATCAAACGAATCCTGCACGCGCTGCAACGCCCGCTCCAGAACCGTCAGAACCGGAACCTCGTGGGCACGCACCGAGACGCGGGCATCGCGGTCGAGCCCCGTCGAACCCCGGTCATCCAGCCAGAGCGGGTCGATCGTGGTGTTGCTCACGGTCGCGAGGAACTTGATGACATCCTCCAGCCGCTCGTTCTCCAGCGAGACGGAGATCGGCCGGCTCAGTCGATCAAGGGCGACCGCTCGGGGGTCAGCCACCCGCTGCTGCGCACAGACAAGCGGCGTGGCTGCGAGCAACGGCCCGATGCCGGCGGCAAGAAGCAGCCGCCCCGCCAAGACACTCTCGCAGACCCTGTTTCGCTTGAACATGCTTCACCTCATTCAGACAGATACTCGGGGAACGGCCCCCGGAATGGCCCCGAGGATCCCCCTGTAGTGAGTGATCCTAGACGCCTTATTTGGATTCGATCCGCAACGATGTCGCGGGTTCCATCATTCCCGGGAATCCTGAATTTTTGCACGGGAACGGCGTTCCACGCCCTCGATCAGCTCCGTGACCGTCAGCAGCGATAACGCCGTGGCATCCAGCGACACCACCGGATCCCAGGCCGCCCGCCTGACGCCTCCCACACTCCGCCGGGGATCCTTCGTGAGTCCGGATTCCCGCCCCGTGATGCTCAGTTGCATGGCAAACCGGCTGATCTGAAGCATCCGGGCGAGTTCCTGGGCCAGCTCGTCCTCATTCGTAAGCCGGGCATCCCCCAGCATCGCAGCGCCCAGGTACCCAACCCGGAGCGTCTGCCAGTCCGGACGCGGCGCACCGCCACGCGTGAAGGCCACCCCACCCACCAGGTCCATCTCGCCGGCGCTGTCGACCTCGCCAACCCCGACCTGAAACCGCCATGCCAGCTCACGGAACTCGCGCAGCGCGATCGACGCACCGATCGGACCGTCCCCGGTGAGTTCGATCACGCCAAGGCCGAGCCACGGCGACACTGCAGCGAGCTGCTCCGTCGGCGTAGTGCGCAGGATCGACCGCACAAGACCCTCCGCCTCGGCGCGCAACGCCTCCTGATCGTCGTGCCATCTCGCCGCGACCGCGATCGCGTACGCGACAAAGGCCCGCTCCCCGGGGCTCACCCTCCGCCATTCCGTCTCGTCGGCGTACGCGACGCGCAGCCGCCCAACCCCATCGCGAGCCGCATCCGCGAGTGTTCCGAAGGACTCCTCCGCTGCGCCGGACGCGTGCAGGGCGGACGCCGCGAGAACCCATGCCGAGAGGGAGGGGAGATCCGTGAACGGGTCTTCCTCAGCGGGATGCACCTCCAGCAGATCGGTCAGAATCCGCGTGCCCAATCCCAGCAGTCGTGATCGCTCTTCATCATCGTGCGATGAGAGCGAGGCGTACCGGCTCAGCGCGTACGCCGCCATCGCCTGCGGACGGGGAGGGGCGAAGGGGCCTTCCGTGTAGCCGGTTGTCGAGGAAAAGTCCGCCCGCAACCCGAATGGTTCCGGTCCGAGCCATTCGCGCCGGGCGATGTGATCGGCGCACGACGCCGCGAACCCGCGGAGCGATTCGAGCGTGATCGCTTCTGCCGGGAGGAGCGGGCTGCATCGGAACAGGAATGTCGGGGCCGTCGACGGGGCGAGTTGGACCAGTCGCTGCGTCCGGAATGCGTACAGCGCGGCCCCCGTCGTCGAGCGCAGTTCTTCCCACTCGAGCGGCGGCAATTCGAGCCGCGCTGCGCAGAGGCGCGCGGCTCGATCGGGGGACAGCCCGAACTTGCACATCTCGCCCGGGAAGACAGCGGTCCACTTCCCCGAAGCACGCATCGCCACCCCGTCCAGCCCCGGGGAAAGACGAGCCACCGCCGATGCAAAGGTCGCTCCCATCAGCGGCGTCAGGGCATCCCCGGCCTCGACTTCGATCGTCACCAGATCACGCAGTTGCAGCCCGGTTTCCTCCTCGCGTTCGGCGAGGAGTTCCAGCGCATCGGACCACGCCGCCTCGAACGCCTCGGCGAGGGCGTTCCCATCCCGGCGCACCACGCCGGAACGCCCGAGAATCTCGCCACGGAGCCGGAAGGTGACGCTGGCTGCCTGCCCGACATCCGGGAGGGGCTGCTCATCCCCCGCCTCGCCCTGTATGCGGCGCTCGATGCCCGCGTAGGCGTCGAGCATGGACTCCGCTGTGGGGACGCCCGCCACGCCCGTGGAGGTCCACAGTCCCAGCAGCAACCCCACCACGCCCGTACCCAGTGTGCGTCCGAGAATGCTTCCGGGGGCCGGGGCGGGGGTGGGGGTCCGGTTTCGTGTTGGCTGGGAGCGACGCTCCATGTTGTCTCCAGTCACCATTGCGATTCAATCGGCACACGGTAGTATGACATTCTCGGAGCTTCACCCCCTCTGGGGAAGCAGAAACCGGGTTTTCAGGTCGGCGGACCGGTTTGGCACGCTGGTTGGTCTAGTACTTTCGGAGTTCCTCGGAATTCGACAACCAAAGACCTGAGTGAAGGAGTCCCCGATGGCTCTGTACCGTGCTGCGAACCTGATTTTCACCGTGACCGAGAACCGCAAGCGAATCGCGATCCTGACGATCCTCACCTTCGCGGCGATGTGCTGATCGAGCCTCGGCCACAACCGTCCTGTCCATCAATCCATTGAACGAAACAGGCCCCGCCGGAGTTCCAGCGGGGCCTGTCGATTTTTGCGGTATGGGACGGGGATCAGAACTGGATCTTGTCCGATCCGAGTGAGCCGTGATCGTCCATGCCGCCGCGGGTCGGCATGTTGACGCGGCCCTGACGATCCTCGGTCGCACCCTCTTCGACATTGCCCCACTGGGCACGCTTGAGGGAGAGTCCGATCTTCCGCTCGCCGGTGTCGACGCGCAGAATCTTGACATCGAGTTCCTGGCCCGCCTTCACGACATCCTGAGGATTCTCGATCTTGTGATCCGAGAGCTCGGAGATGTGCAGGAGGCCTTCCAGATCGTCTTCCAGTTCCACGAAGACGCCGAAGTTGGTGATCTTCGTGACGGTGCCGCGGACGACCATGCCGGGGCGATACGCGCCGGGGATGGCCTCGACCCACGGATCCTGCGTGAGTTGCTTCACGCCCAGAGCGATGCGCTGCTTGTCCTGATCCACTTCGAGCACGACGCACTGCACCTCGTCGCTCTTCTTGTAGATCTCGTTGGGATGCGCGACCTTCTTGGTCCATGAGATGTCGGAGACATGCAGGAGCCCGTCGATGCCGGGCTCGATCTCGATGAACGCGCCGTAGTTCGCGAGGTTCCTCACAGCGCCCTGAACGACCGTTCCGGGCGGGTACTTCTCCGCGACGAGTTCCCACGGGTTGACCTCGGTCTGCTTCATGCCGAGCGAGATTTCCTGCTTGTTCTTGTCGATGTCGAGAACGACGACCTCGACCTCCTCGTTCGGGCTCACCATCTCGGAAGGATGGTTGATCCGACGCGTCCACGACATCTCGGAGATGTGCACCAGACCTTCGATGCCGTCCTCGATCCGGACGAACGCGCCGTAGGACATGAGGTTGACCACCGTGCCGCGGATCCGCGAGCCGACGGGGTACTTCTTCTCGATCTCCTCCCAGGGCGAAGTATCCTTCTGCTTCAGACCGAGCGCGACCTTTTCCTTCTCGCGATCGATGTTCAGAATCTTGACATCGATTTCCTGATCGATCCGCAGCATCTCGGAAGGATGGTTGATCCGTCCCCATGACATGTCGGTGATGTGGAGCAGGCCGTCGATGCCGCCGAGATCGACGAAGGCGCCGAAGTCCGCGATGTTCTTGACCGTGCCGCGGATGATGTCGCCCTCGCTGACATTGTCCAGAAGCCGCTTCTTGGCATCCTCGCGCTCGGTTTCGATCAGCTTCCTGCGTGAAACGACGATGTTCCGGCGCGGCTCATCGATCTTCAGAATCTCGGCGCGGATCTCGCGACCGACGAACTCGCCGATCTCGCTCGGACGACGGATGTCCACCTGCGATGCGGGAAGGAACGCCGGCACGCCGATATCGACGAGGAGGCCACCCTTGATCTTCCGCATGACGCGCCCGGTGACGACATCGCCCTCGTGCGTGGTGTCGATCAGCCGCTGCCAGTTGATGATGCGATCGGCCTTCCGCTTGCTGACCGAGACGAGCCCGCTCTCGTCCTCGATGGACTCAAGCAGCACCTTGATCTCCGCACCGACGCGGATCTCGCTGGGATCATCGAACTCGTTCTTGTCGATCAGCCCCTCGGACTTCAGGCCGACATCGATGACCACCGAGTCCCCGGCGACTCCGATGATCCGTCCGGTGAGGATGCGGTCGCGCCCGCTCAGGTCCTCCATCGAGTCGGTCAGGAGGGCATCCATCTCGCCATCGGCGACTGCATCGCCGTACGCATCGCGGAGCATCTGTTCCGCATCCTTGTCGGCGATCCCGAGGGATGCGATCAGCACTTCATCAATCATCATCTTGGTTGTGTTCCCTTTCGGTCGCTCGCACCCGCCGAAACTCGTCGGCCATGCGAATCAGCCCGTCGTGCGGGCCTGCAACCGGTTGTCTTTCGGCCTTCCTCATTCTCGCGGCGGGGCACACGCCCGCTCAGACCTTCGCGATGCTCCCGGAGGCCGCGTCCGGGAGGAACGGTGAGGATAACACCAGAAACCCGCATGACCAGTCGCCGAGCCCGAATTCCGCCCAATTCATCGAGTCTGAATCGTCTCCTCACCCAGCAGGATCCGCCGGTGCGGGTTGGCCAGCGGCAGGGCGGCGATCTCGCTCGGGCACGCCCAGCGGGCGGCAACCGGGGGCGATGGGGGGTGTGGCGAGCTGAAGATCGCAAAATGCACCTCCCGGTGCGTCGTCAGGAACACAAATCGCTCCTTCTCAACGATTCGAGCCAGCCCAAACCACTTCTTGATCTCCGAGGCGGTCGCGGCGCGATCCTCCCGTTCGACCGTCGGGGCTTGGTACATGCCCGCCCAGAGCCCCGGCTCGGGGCGTCGCTGGATCAGCAGTCGGTTCTGCCGGTCCCGGATGACGACCGCCGAGTGGTAGACGGCCCGACGCCCCGCCCTCACCTTCGGGACGGGGAGCGTCGATGCCAGCCCCAGCGAGGCCGCCCGACACGACTTCCGGAGCGGGCACGCTTCGCACCGGGGGACGCCGGGGGTGCAGACCGTCGCGCCAAGCTCCATCATGGCCTCGTTGAACACGCCCGGATCCGCCGCACGAGCAACAAGGTCTGAGGCGTGCTCCCACGCCCACCGTTCGGTGGCAGGTTCGCCTTGGCGTTGATCGGATGCTTCGAGTCGGAGCAGCACGCGCGTGACATTCCCATCGACCACGGGCTCGGCGTGCCCGTAGACGATCGAGGCGATGGCGCCCGCGGTGTACCGCCCGACCCCCGGCAAACGCCTCAGTGTCTCGGCATCCTCGGGGATTTCTCCCTGATGACGCTCGCAGATTTCCTTCGCGGCGTGGTGAAGATGTCGCGCTCGCCGGTAGTAGCCCAGTCCGGACCAGGCGCTGAGCACCACTTCCTCCGTGGCTTGAGCGAGAGCGTGTGCATCGGGAAATTTCGTCAGGAATGCGCTGTACTTTTCCAGTACGCGGGAAACCTGTGTCTGTTGCAGCATCGCTTCGGCGACGAGCGCGTGGTATGCGTTCCGTCGCCCTTTCGCATCGACCGCCCGCCATGGGAGATCCCGCGCGTTGGCGCGAAACCACCGCGTCAACGCCGTTGTGATACGCGTTGCACGCCCACGATCCTTTGCGACGGTTTTGCCCTGCGCCTTTGTCATGATGCCGATTCGAGCGCACGCTGGATCTTGGGTTTGAGGGTCCGCCACGAAACATCGCTCCGCTTGCCTACGGTCAGCCAGTCACCCAGCAGCATGACATTGGTGACGCCCTCGATGTCGAAGAGAGCACGCGCGACCGGGTGCTCCGCGGCGGCTTCGCGCGAAAAATACGACAGCCGGCCCTCGCAGATCGTCCGATCGACCATGCACTTCAGGGCATTCGGATTGGGAGTCTGCTCAAACTCGATCACGCTCGCTGGCATCGCCCAAGGGTACGCGATGCCGGGATCCGCGTGCTGCAACCGCCGAGCCCGTCCACACCGCGTATCTCCCCATGACAACCCGCGAAATCATGCGTCATTCCCCCTCCGCGTGCCGATATACTCGGCACGAACAGGCTGCGAACCGAAGGGCTGGAACCGCGCGGTGATGGATCGACTCACCCAACTCGTCTCTCGACTGGGCGAATACACATGGTGGGAGGTCGTGGTTGAGGTCGGGATCCTCTGGCTGCTCATCTACGCCATCTACCGCTTCGTCCGCGGCACCCGTGCCGCCGGCGCCCTCAAGGGCCTGCTCCTGATCCTCGTGGTGGCGACCATCGTCGTCCGTGTCGTCGCGGCGGAGGCCTTCCCCCGTCTCGGCGTGCTCTACGACAAGTTTCTGGGCATCGCCGCCATCGCTCTGGTCGTCACCTTCCAGCCGGAACTCCGCAGGGCTCTGATCCGGCTCGGCGAGACGCCCTTCTTCCGTGGGGCCGATCCGGAGATGCCGCGGGTCGTCGATGCGGTCGTCGACGCCTGCGCCTTCCTGAGCAAGAACAAGTTCGGTGCGATCATCGCCATGGAACGCAAGGTCGGACTCCGCGAGACCGCCGAGACCGGACGATCCCTTGATGCCGATGTCTCGGCTCCGCTCCTCTGCACCATCTTCTGGCCGAGCACCCCCCTGCACGACATGGGCGTCATCATCCGAGGCAACCGCATCGTTTCCGCGGCGGCACAGTTCCCCCTCGCCGATGCCGGAGAAATGTCCGACCAGCACCTCGGCACCCGCCATCGCGCGGCCATCGGGCTCGCACGCACCACCGATGCTCTGGTCGTCGTCGTCAGCGAGGAGACCGGCGCCATCAGTCTCGCCGAGGGGACCAAGCTCGACCGCTGGCTCACCCCCGAAGTCTTGCGACGCGAACTGCTCGAACGCCTCCGTCAGGTCGCACGCGAGGGAGATGCCGCGCCCGTGGCGACCCAGAATCTGCTGGAAGATCAACCTGAAAAGGGGGAGGCCTTCCGTGATTAGCCGCATCCGCACTGGTCTCATCCTGCTGATGCTCGCGTTCGTGATCTGGCTGTTCGCCGAGTCGGAGAGTCTCGGTGATGCCGAGCAGGCAGTGCGCGTCGAATTCGGCGTTGGATCCGAAGATCGGGACCGTCTGCTCGTCCGTACCCCCGATTTTGACGGTCGGCTCCAGGTGAGCTTCCGTGGTGCGCAAGCGTCCATCCAGCGTGCCCGAGCCGCGATGGAAAGCATTCTGCGGCTTGAACCGGGCATGCCGGGCATCCCCGATACGGATGGTCGTCACACGCTCCGTCTCATCGATGTGCTCCGTGAGCAGCCGTTCATGCGTACCACCGGTGTCACCATCGAACTCGTGCAACCCCAGCAGATCACGATCGAAGTCGAGGAGCTTGTTCAGCGAGATTTTCCGATCGTTCCGCTCCTGCCAGGCATCGAAGTCGAAGGCGAAGTGTCGATCACTCCCGCAACAGCCCAGGTTCGCCTCCCGCGCTCCGCGGCGGCAGCCATCTCGCAGGAGACCGCCGTCATCGCTCGCGTCACTCCCGCCGCCGGACGCACCCTGCCCCCCGGCCCTCACACGATGGGGAACATTGCACTCGCCCTCCCCGATGAGCTTGCCAATGCCCGCGGCGTCACGCTCCTCACCCGGCGCGCCACCCTCGAATTCACGGTCCGAAGCACACTCCAGACCGAAACATTCAGTTCCGTGCCCGTGCAGGTGCTTCTCCCGCCCATTGAGATGAGCGACTGGCGGGTCATCCTCGACGAGTCCGATCAGTTCGTACGCGTTGAGATCTCCGGACCGAGCGAGCTGATCGAGCGACTTCGCAGCGGCCAACTCCGCCTTCTCGCCGCCTTCTCCCTGTCCGATGTCGAACTGGCCAGCGGCGTCACATCCAAGCCCCTCCGCATCATGGTTCTTGCCGATGGTGTGCCGGCGCCGTTGCCCGAGGGTCTCACGGTCACCTCCCCAGTCGGCACAGCGCGCTTCGTCGTCCAGAGAATCGCACCATGACGGCGCCGCTGACCGACATCGATCAGTTCTGCCGCGCATACGCCGAGCGGGCATCCTCGGTACGCCACCGGCTCGCCGCCATGACCGGAGCCGACCGCACCCGAATTCTGCTCGACATGGCCGCGGCGCTCACGGATCATGCACCCGACATCCTGCGGGCGAACCGGGAGGACATCGCCGCGAACCCGGATCTCGGCCCCGCGCTCATCGACCGTCTCCGCCTCGATGCATCCCGTCTTTCATCCATGGCGGATGCCGTGGCGAGCATCGCCCATCAGCCGGACCCCCTCGGGCAGGTTGTGGACGGGCGCACGCTCTCCAACGGACTGCGACTCGAGAAGCGACGCGTCCCCATCGGCGTTGTGCTGGTCATCTACGAGAGTCGGCCCAATGTCACGAGCGATGCCGCCGCTCTCTGCATCAAGTCGGGCAACTGCGTTCTGCTCAAGGGCGGACGCGAGGCGGCACACACCAATCGCGCGGTCGTGCAGGCGATCCGCCAGCCGCTCGAAGCACGCGGCATCGCCGACGCGATGACCTTCGTCGACACCTCGGATCGAGCCGCCATCGCGGCCCTCGTCCGACTGCGCGGCCTCATCGACCTCTGCATTCCCCGCGGCGGTCCGGGCCTCATCGACGCCGTCGTCGAACACGCACGCATCCCCGTCATCAAGCACGATGCGGGGCTCTGCCACATCTACATCGATCAACACCTCGACGACATGCTCGATCAGGCAGTGCGCATCGTCATGAACGCGAAAGTCCAGCGCCCCGGAGTCTGCAACGCGGTCGAGACCCTGCTCGTCCACGAAGCCGTCGCCGAGCGCATCTTGCCGCGACTCGCTCAGGAACTCTCCGCCGCCGGTGTCGAGCTTCGCGCCGATCATGCAGCGCAACCACTCATGCCCGGCTCCGTTCCGGCGACCCAAGAAGACTGGCGCACCGAGTATCTCGCGCTCATTCTGTCCGTCCGCGTTGTGCCCGATCTCGCCGCCGCGATCGAGCACATCCGCACCTACGGATCACAGCACACCGAGGCGATCCTGACCTCTTCCGTACAGGCCGCCGAAGCGTTCGTCGCGGGCGTCGATTCCGCGAATGTCATGGTCAACTGCTCGACGCGCTTCGCTGATGGCGGCGAGTATGGGTTGGGTGCGGAGATCGGCATCTCGACCGACAAACTCCACGCACGCGGCCCGATGGGAGCGCAGGACCTGACCACCTACCAGTGGGTCATGCGTGGATCAGGTCAGACCCGCTCGTAATCACCGAGCGGTACATCGCCCGAATCGTCTCGACATAACTCTCCGGGGTCTGAACAGCCGGGTTGGCAACAGCAACCGAACCGGCCTGATCGGAAGTAGACAGCATCCGGTAGATCACCCGGTTCAGCGCAAGCGGGCTGGCATCCTCCGCGAAGTCGGCCCGTCCGCTCCCGACGAGCGAGCGCACATCCGCACAGTCCTCGCCGACAACGGGCACCCCCGCCGCGACAGCCCACGAGACGATGCTGTGACTCGTCACGGGGCGCAGCGGGAATCCGTCCCCGCCGTCTGTTCCCCTCGGTTGCAGCAGCACGAGATCCGCACAGGTCAGCATCTCCAGCGGTTCGAGCGGCACGACGACGACCCGCCACGCCTCGTTGTGATACAGCGTGAACCGAACCGCGCGATCAATATCTCGTGCTCCCTCGGGAACCAGCGCCACCATGCGCTGGCCAACGACCGATGCGACCCCCGCCTGATACGCCACAACCTTCGCGTCGATCTCGCTCGTCGGCTCACCAATCGCGAGCAGAACCCTTTCATCCGGCTGGATGCCGATTCGCTTCCGCATTGATGCACGCTCGACCAGCAGCGATGCATCGACAGGCCAGGCCACCGCCCGTACCGCTCCGAATCCCGATTCCCGGCACAAGAGCGCCGTCGGCCGATCCGGCGCCGTCACTGCCTTGATCTCACCCCGTCGTACACGATCCGCGAGGCATCGCGCCTCAACTCGCCCGGGCATCCACCCCAGCGAAACCACCCGCGGCGTCTCGCCCATCAGCTTTCCACTGATACTGGCCGCTCCGCTCGACCACGCATGAACGATTTCGAACTCCTTCGGATCGCACGCATCGAGCGCCTGTCCGCGCGAGACCCGCACGCCGCGCATCCGAATCGTCGCATCCGGCGTGATCCCGAGTCTGCGTGCTCGATCGAGCTCCGCACCGGTCCCCGCCATCACAAGAAAGTGCTCACCCGCACCGGACTCGACCAGGATTCGCAGCGCGATGGCGGTGCAGGTGCTCAGCTCGGCCGCATCGACAATGTGGAGGATCCTCGCCATCCTGCCTTTCACTGCCTCATCTGCTCAGAAAGACGCTCTCGCTCATGCTGGAAGAACATCTGAGCCAGTTGCAGTCCGGCACGATCCGCCAACTGCTCCTCGATACGCATGCGATCCGCCAGTGAAGTCCCCACATCCTCCGTCGTGCTCCGCGGCACTCGGATCATGAGTGGGTACCCCTCATCCGTCGGTGGCCAGATCCGGACATTCTGCACCGCGTCGATCACCTTGACCTCCGCGACCGCCGCGGGCGAAATCATCCCCGGCTCGGTCTGCAGCGTCCACGCCCGCATCGTGACATGAATCACTACTTCGGCGCCCACTTCACGGGCGATGTCCACCGCGGACATTCTGGATGTTGACTGCTCACCGGATACTACGCGACGCGCAGACACCGAGGAAATCAGATTCCCATCCGTGATCACGCGATTCCGCAGCATGACCTCCTCGGCCGTGCTTCCCATACGATCCCGCAGTGAGCGACGCGGCAGAATGTTGTTCAGATCATCAATCAGGAGCACCGTTGTCCGAGTCCGATCCGGCTCATACACCGCAGGGATCTTCGGCGGACCGTGGGCCACCGTGTACAGCCCCCCGACAATGTTGCAGCCGTTCATGGGCGCTGCGAGAAGCACGCCGCCAAGCACGGCGAGCGAGATCGACAAAAATTTTCCGGGTGAACGATTCATCGGTTTCAGTACTTCAGCGTGTTCGGAACTTCGTGGTCGTACACCAGCCAGGTGATCCTGTCCACAAGACGCTGCTCGAGATTCGCCATCACCGCGTTCCGCGGAATCTCGTTCTCCAGCATGCCCATCTGATCCGGGAAACGAACCACCACATCTTTGCGGTACGAGAATTCGTTGGAGCCCGTTCCCGATTCGAACACACCCACCCGGGCCGCCGCGCGACCATCCCATACATACCGATTCCCCGGCTCGTGCAGGCGATACTCGTACAGATCGATCACCACCAGGCGCGACACCGTGAACTCGTCGGCGATTTCCTGATAGCTCCATGTCGGCCACGCGGGACGGCTGTACTGAAACTCAAGCACGAGACTCCCCGGAACGATCCCGGCAAGCCCCACCTGCGGCTGGGACAGCACCCGTGTGACGGCATTGGTCAAGCGATTCGCCAGCCGTGGGTCATTGGCGCGCAGATACTGGTCCATGTACACGACCACCGCGACGGTCTCGCCGCGAAGACGCTTGTACTCCGCCTCGACTTTGGTCGTTCCTGATTCGTGGATCGCGTGACCGATAACGCCGCCCGCGGCGATGATGTTGCATCCTGAAACACTCAACATCCACAACCCCACGATCGCGATGCTCGCGACCTTCCTCACACGGGAGAGCACCTCTGATTTGCAACGCTTCGGCTTCATCATGTTTGAACCCATATCCAATCCGGACCGTTCTGATGCTCGGAACCGTGCCCGGTTCCTCCGGGCATCGCCAAAACCGAATGAATCGATGCTCGCCCCACACCGACGCCGTCATCCCGAATGGGTCGCCATCTTGTAGAACCAGCCCGCCAGAAGGATACCCAGCCCGATCCACAGCACCCGCGACCCGAAAATGCGCGTCATCGCACGACCCACCGTCGAGCCGAACAGGGCAATGTGGCCCGCGATCCAGACCGTCATCGAGGTCGCCAGAACAAAGACCAACCCCGCCGGCTGAGCCAGGAACGCCTGCTGATAGTCCCCCGCCGCCGCGTACGCGAACGCCGTCGTCATGCCACAAGTCGGGCAAGGCACTCCAGCCATCGCCAGCCAGGTACACGACGGCAGCCCCAGTTGTGTGTGTGTGCCCGTCCCCGTCGGCGATGGGTCCAGCAGCGCAGCAGTCGCCAGCAACGCCAACGCCCCCGAAGACAGAACCCCGCACGACACCCGCTCAGCGAGCGATGCCCGGCGCACGCCCACGCCCGGCGTGCCGGACTTCTGCAATTCAAGCCCGGCATGCGCGACAGTGGTGGGGGGGCAGACGGTCATGAGCCCACTCAATCGAACTTGAACACGCCCTTGCGATACCCGTAGACATACGCGATGACCGTCGTGGCCATGAAGAACAGCACCCGACCGAGGAACACCCACGCCTCATCTGAGGCGGGATCGATGTTCGCGTAGGTCACGGCCCACGGGTACAGGAACACCACCTCGACATCGAACACCAGAAAGGTCATCGCGATCAGGTAGAAGCGGACATTGAACCGCTTCCGCGCGGTCCCGATCGGCACCATGCCCGACTCGTACGCATCCGACTTGACCGATCCGCCCCGTCGCGGCCCGATCAGCAGCGACAGCACCACATTCGCCACCGCGAAGGTGATCGCCATCAACAGCAGGATCCCGATCGGGAGGTAATCCTGAAGGTCCATCGCGCCGAGAATCAGGGCCGATTCAGTCATGCCCGCAGTATAGCGGGCACGCCCGCCTGCTCGACCCCGTTCGGCGTCGCCTCAGCGGGCCTGCTCGATGCGCCTCAGCCAGCGACGCTCGTACGCATCCACATCCCCGAAGTGCCGCTCGAACAACGCCAGCAGCCGACCCGGCGCGACCGCCCCGCCCGGCTCCTCGTTCAGGTCCTCGAACAGCCCCCGCAACGCCCCTCGGTCGTACCGCGCCGCGTGCTGGAACAGCGAGTACGCCTGCGGGTACATCGCCCCCGCCGCCTCCTCGCTGTCGTGGGGCACATGCGTCATCTGGACGAACTCCCGCAGCGCCAGCAGCCGCCCCTCACCCATCGCCCGACGCAGCTCCTCCTCGCGCTGCTCCACGCTCGTATCCGGACCGAACGCCCCCTCGCCCGTCTCCGACTCGAAATTGGTCGCCAGACCCTCAGTCAGCCAGAACGGATACTGGTGCGTCCGGAGTTGCAGACCGATGTTGAACGCCACCAGATGAGCCGCCTCGTGGATCGTCTTCGCGGTGCTCATCGCATCCGCCGCCGCCGCGATCCGATCCCGCTCGCTCGCCACATGCTCCTCGATCAGATCCGCCCGCGCCGCGTACGCCGCCACCGCATCCCGGTCACGACGCCGATGCGCGATCACCGATTCCTCGCGAGCACGCCGGGCATCCGCCTCGTACCCCCTCAGCACCGACTCCGCCTCGCGGAAGTGCGGCCCGGTCCGGTCGTTGTAGAACACCACTCGATTCCCGGTCGAGGTGTAGTACCCCGCCATCCAGTGCGCTGATACCGCATCGTGCTCGCCCGCGAAGGACCGGTAGGTGTCGTAGTCGTCCACCAGCACGCACATCAGCTTCGCCTCGGGAACATGGACGCTCATCCCCAGCCGATCCGCGAAGCGGAATACCTGCCGGTAGGTCCGCTCCAGCATCGCCTCCCGGCTCCGCGTCCAGGCAGGATCGCTGTCGGACAGCACCACGAAGTGGCGGGTCTGCGTCGCCCGGAATGTCGGCCCCAGTCTCGCCTGCAACTCGGAGACGGCATCCTGATCCACCGGCAGCGACACGCCCGGCCCCTGATACATCGCCCGCAGCGTCGTCGCCGCACGCGAATCACGCCGATCCAGCGCGATCGCCTGTCGCAGCAGCGCATCGGCTTTCTGCAGTTCCCCCGCCTCCCGTGCGTGGTCAGCCAGCACAAGCAGATCGTCCACGCTCCGCCGAGCGCTCGCCGGGATCGGTTCTTCCTCGAACGCGCCGAGAGCGGTCATCCCGCCGATCGACCCCTCGCCGCGCGCAGATGCCGGCATCCGCATCGCCTGCGTGACCGCCAACGCCAGCACGCCCAGAAGCAGCACCCATGCACGCACAGCCCAACCTCCTCACAACACACACCCCGGCGGGTGGGCTGCACCCGGGGCGGACACGCTCTCCGCCCCCTCCCCCCACCCCCCCCCCCCCCCCACTCACCCCCCCCCCCCCCCCCACCCCCCAACCCCCCCCCCCCCCCCCCCCCACCCCCCCCCCCCCCCCCA
>ERZ869909.1000-NODE-1000-length-25729-cov-32.019336_pt1 | contig 25729 bp, 24 predicted proteins | sample MGYA00520892_ERZ869909 | MGnify/ENA primary metagenome ERZ869909 (study PRJEB32215, sample SAMEA104723947) | bioreactor metagenome | biome: bioreactor; feature: anaerobic bioreactor; material: water | place: China | collected 2015-03-12 ... | reverse complement strand
CGGCATGTGGCCTAGGCGAAGAAGCCAAAAAAGTGTTCAATGTCCGCTAACGACGCTCAGCGTCTTGAACATTTAAAGATAATGCTTGCCCGGAGGATGGCAAAGGCCTTGGCCAGAGCGCGGCACTGGGACGCGGCAGCGCCCGGCGGCCGCCGTCCGGGACGAGCCCATGACGGAATCACCGGGAGAACGGTCGATGGCGAGCACTGAGACGGCCCGAGGCGCAAAGCCCCCTCAAGCCCCCGCCCCTCACGCGCATGCCTGGCTCAGACGCTACCCGAAGGACGTCGATTGGGCCCTGGCGGCGGAGCCCCGCCCGCTGTTCAGCCTCATCGAGACGGCCGCCGCGGAGCACCCGGATCGTCCCTGCACGAACTTCCTTGGCCACAGCCTCACATATAGAGAGATCGCAGACCTCGTCGACCGGGCGGCGGCCGGCCTCCAGGCCCTCGGCGTGGTCAAGGGCACCAAGGTCGGCCTGTTCCTGCCCAACAGCCCGACCTTCATCGTCTATTACTTCGCCGTGCTCAAGGCGGGCGGCGTGGTCGTCAATTACAACCCGCTCTACTCCCTTGAGGAGCTGACCTTCCAGGTGAAGGACAGCGAGACCGAGCTGATGGTGACCCTCGATCTCAAGATCCTGTTCGAAAAGGTGGAGCGCCTCCTCACCGGCAAGGTGCTGAAAGGCGCCGTCGTTTGCTCCTTCCCGGCGCTGCTGCCCGCCACCAAGGCCGTTCTCTTCAAGCTGTTCAAATCGAAGGAGCTCGCGCGTCCCAAGACCTCCCCGGCGCGCGACATCATCCGCCTCGAAGCGGAGGTGCTGACCGATCCGGGCACGTTCACGCCCGTCCCCATCGATCCCGACACCGACATCGCCGTGCTCCAGTACACCGGCGGCACCACCGGCACGCCGAAGGGCGCGATGCTGACCCACGCCAACGTTTATCTGAACGTCGAGCAGATCACGGCCTGGGCGCCGGGGCTGGTGCCCGGCGAGGAGAAGGTGCTCGCCGTTCTCCCCTTCTTCCACGTGTTCGCGATGACGGTGGTTCTGAACCTCGGCGTCCGGATCGCCGCCGAGCAGATCCTCATGCCGCGCTTCACGCTCGCCGAGGCCCTGGATCTGATCACCAAGCACCGCCCGACGCTGATGCCGGGCGTTCCAACCCTGTTCAATGCCCTCCTGAACCACCCGAAGATCAAATCCTACGACCTGACGAGCCTGAAGTTCTGCATCTCCGGCGGCGCGGCGCTGCCGCTCGAGGTCAAGGAGCGGTTCGAGGCGGTCACCAGTTGCGCGCTCGTCGAGGGCTACGGCCTCTCCGAAGCCTCCCCCGTCGTCACGTGCAATCCGCTCAACGGGCCCGTCAAAAGCGGCTCCATCGGCCTGCCCTTGCCGGCCACGATCGTATCGCTCCGCGACCTCACCGATCCCAGCCGCGAGGTGGCGCAGGGCGAGCGGGGCGAGGTGTGCGTCGCCGGCCCGCAGGTCATGAAGGGCTACTGGAACCGCCCGCAGGAGACGCAGGACCAGTTCGTGGGCGAGTTCGTGCGCACGGGCGACGTCGGCGTGATGGACGAGGAGGGGTTCTTCTTCATCGTCGACCGCATCAAGGACCTCATCATCTGCTCGGGCTACAACGTCTATCCGCGCCGCGTCGAGGAAGCGCTCTACGAGCATCCCGCCGTCGAGGAGGTCATCGTCATCGGCATCGCCGACAAGTATCGCGGCGAGGCGCCCAAGGCGTTCGTCAAGCTGAAGGAGGGCGAGGACGTCACCAAGGCGATCCTCATGAAGCACCTGGAAGCCAAGCTCTCCAAGATCGAGATGCCGGCCGACATCGTGTTCCGCGAAAAGCTGCCCCGGACGATGATCGGCAAGCTCTCCAAGAAAGAGCTCAAGGAGGAAGAGGCAAAGGCCAAGAGCGGCGCTTAGAGGCCACTTCCATGCCGCGCCTGTCTTCCCGGCCAAGTTGACCTCGGCGTCGAGCCGAGGGAAACGCCGAGCCGGGACCCAGCAAAGCTCCTATCGCGAAGTATCGCGTCTTCGGCGAGTCTTGCACTGGTCTCGGATAAGGCTTGGGGTCGTGCTGAAAGCGCGCAAGCATAAGCGCGCCTTCGCCTTTCCGGGATGACACACCAAAATCAGGTCTCCCCGCCAGGCACGATGGAGCCCGTCCCGCGCGGACGCGTCGGGCCGCCTTCCATGCCGGGCGGCGGCCCGGGCGGACGCGCGCCGGGCGGCGGCGGACCCCCGGGAGGCGGACCACCCGGACCGCCCGGAGGAGGGCCCGGAGGCCGACCTTGTCCAGCCCGCTCTGGCTCGGCCGCCGGATCCACGCCGATGACAAGTGTCGCGACGTAGGCGTTCGCCTCCTCACGCACGCTCACATAGGTCACATGATCCCCGTCCGCGGCCGCGATCCAGTCCGTGCTGTTCAGCGTGTCGCGCTTTGCCGTGCGCTCCGTGTAGGGCGCGATGTTGGTGAAGATGTATTCGGAGAGCGCGTCGGGAAAATACATCTGCCCCGTCAGCAGGGACTTTTCCTCGATCAGCACCTTGAAGTGGATATGCGTGGTGCGGCCGCGATACCAGCCGGGATAGATGGTCTGGAATTCCACCTCGCCCGTCTCGCCCGTGACCTGGGTGCCGCGCAGGAACCTGTCGCCCTTGGTGGAGATGCTGCGGTCGTCGCCCTGCCCGTCGTAGCCCGAATACTGCCCCGTCGCATCGCAATGCCAGAGCTCGACGCGCGCGCCTGGGATCGGCCGGCACGTGGCGCCATCCGTGACCTGGAGCACGACGCGGAGCGGCACGCCGGGCCGGCCGTCGGTGATGTCGCTCCGAACGAACTCGGGGTCGAAATAGAACGGCCCCTCGACCATGCGCGGCGTCATGCGGCACACGCCGTGCGCGGAGGCCACCGGAGCCGGCGTCCCGGCCGCTGCCGTGGAACCGCTCTTTGAGTCCGCCAGAAGCGCCGCCGAGCCGGCCAGCCCCGCCAACGCGCCACGGCGCGAAATACCTGTGTTGTCAGCCATCTTCGTCCCCAAGCATGATGGGGAGCGATCCGAAAGAGTCGCTCCGTCTCTCGCAGGAACGCGCAAGCGGGACGGTTTCCGTCGTCTGACCTGGATCAGGCGGCGGCGCGGGCTTCGGCTTGCCGTGCGCTTTCGAGGATCGCGGCCACGCCCATGCCGCCCGCGGTGCAGATCGAGATCAGCCCGCGACCGCCGTTTTCGGCGAGCAGCTTCGAGAGGTTCGCGACCACGCGGGCGCCCGTCGCCGCGAACGGGTGGCCGAACGCGAGCGATGAGCCCTTCACGTTGAGCTTCGCCCGGTCGATGGAGCCGAGCGGCACCTCGCGGCCGAGATGCGTGCGGTTGTATTCGGGATCTTCCCAAGCCTTGAGCGTCGCCAGCACCTGCGCGGCGAACGCCTCGTGGATCTCGTAGAAGTCGAAGTCCTGCAGCGTGAGCCCCGCGCGCGTGAGCATCTTGGCGACCGCGATCGTCGGCGCCATCAAGAGCCCTTCGCCGGCGACGAAGTTGTTGGCCGAGGTCTGCGTGTACGTCAGGAACGACTGGATCGGGAGCCCGCGCGCCGCAGCCCACTCCTCGCTCGCGAGCAGCACGGTCGCCGCCCCGTCCGTCATCGGCGTCGAGTTGGCGGCCGTGAGCGTGCCCTTCTCGGATTTGTCGAACGCGGTCTTGAGGCTTGCGAGCTTGTCGAGGCTGATGTCCTCGCGCAGGTTGTTGTCGCGGAACACACCGGCCGTCGGCACCAGAAGATCGTCCATGTAGCCCGTGCGATAGGCTTCCGCGCCCTTGCGGTGGCTCTCGAACGCGAAGCGGTCCTGCTCGGGCCGCCCGACCTTCCACTCGCGCGCCATCAATTCGCAGTGCTGGCCCATGCTGAGGCCCGTGCGCGGCTCGGCCACGTTCGGCGGCTGCGGCGCAAGCTCGCTCGGGCTGAAGCCCTTGAACACGCGCACGCGGTCCATCGCCGTCTTCTGCTGCGGAAGCTGCACGAGCCGGCTCGAGAATTTCTTCGAAAAGACGATCGGCGCGTCGGAGGTGGTGTCGGAGCCCGCCGCGATCCCGCACTCGATCTCACCCGACGCGATCTTGGCGCCGATCATCGCCGCCGCCTGCAGGCTCGTGCCACACGCCTGCTGCAGCGTGACGCCCGGCGTCGAGGGCGCAAGCCTGGTGCCGAGCACCGCTTCGCGCGCGAGGTTGTAGTCCTTCGAATGGCTGACGACCGCGCCGCCCACCACTTCGTCGATGTGCTGGCCGCGGAGCCCGTACTTGTCGACCAGCCCGTTGAGCGCCGCCGTCATCAGGTCCAGGTTGCTGAGGTCGGCATAGAACGTGTTCGAACGGCAGAAGGGCGTGCGCACGCCGCCCACGATCCCGACCCGTCTCAGTCGATCACTCATCTTTCATGAACTCCCTCTGCGCCGCTCGTCGTCGGGGCGCGGTCTAACCGTCTCTTATTCGGCCGCGTCGGCCGGAATCTCGTCGCGCGACTCCAGGCTCGCCTTGTAGTGCAACGGCCCGCCGCGGAACGGCGCGAAGCCGGTGCCGAAGATCACGCCCGCATCCACGAGGTCCGCGCTCTCCACGACACCGTCGGCAAGCGCCCGCTCGGACTCCCGAATGAGCGGCTCGATCAGGATGCGCCCGAAGCGCTCGAGCTCGAGCGGCGTATAATCCTTGAACCCCTTGTCCGGCTTCCCGTCCTTCCAGACGTAGAAGCCCTCGCCGGTTTTCTTGCCGAGCTTCTTCGCAGCCACGAGCCGGTCGAGATGCGAGCCCTCGGGCGAGAGCCCCAGGATCTTGCCGACATGCGCGCAGACGTCGAGGCCGACGGTGTCCGCAAGCTCGATGGGCCCCATCGGCATGCCGAACGCACGCGCGGCTTCGTCGATGCGTTCCTTCTCCTCGCCCTTCTCGATGCGCGCCATCGCTTCCATCATGTAAGGCGCGAGCACGCGGTTCACGAGGAAGCCCGGAACGCTCTTGGTGATGAGCGGAAACTTGCCGATGGCGGTGACGAAGGTCGCGCCCTTCCGCACCTCCTCCTCGCGGCTCTCCGCCCCGCGCACGACTTCGACCAGCGGCATCTGCGCCACGGGATTGAAGAAGTGGATGCCGATCAGGCGGCCGGGGTCGCCCAGCGGTTCGGCAATCGCCTCGATTTCGAGCGACGAGGTGTTGGTCGCGAGCAGCGCATCCGGCTTGATCCGGCCTTCGAGAGACTTGAACAGCTCCTGCTTGACGTCGAGCCGCTCCACGATGGCCTCGATGATCACGTCCGCGTGCACGAGGCCGTTGCCGGCCGCGTCCGCAATCAGCCGCGCCTTGGCTGCGGCGAACGCCGCCTTCGTCTTGAAGCGGCGCTTCAGCACCCGCTCCTGCGCCTTGATGCCCTTCGCGATCACCTCTTCCGAGAGATCCTGCAGCGTCGCTTCCATGCCGTTCGCGACGCACCAGCCCGCGATATCGGCGCCCATCGTGCCCGCGCCGATCACGTGCACGCGAAGCGGCTTCCACGTCTGCCCCTTCGGCGCTTGGCCCTTCAGCAGCTCGGAGAGCTTGAATACGCGGCGCAGGTTGCGCGACGTATCCGAAATCAGGAGCGGCGCGAAGTAGCGCGTCTCCGCAGCCTTGAGCGCATCCGGATCGCCGCCGTGCAGCTCGAACAGGTCGATGAGACGGAAGGGCGAGGGATAATGATCCTCGCGCACCTTCTTCGCCGTCGCATCCCGCATCTTCTTCACGAGCAGCGCACGCGCGGGCCAGCGCGCGAGCAGCGACTTGCCGAGCCCCGCGGGCTTCGACTTCCGCTTTTGCAGAATGGCTTTTCGCGCCGCCCACCGCAGCATGTCGGGCGTTGCGACGAGCTGGTCGACGAGACCGATGCCGCGCGCGCGGCCCGCGCTGATCATGCCGCCCGTCAGCATCGCCTGCATGGCCGCGACGGGACCCGCCTGCCGGATCGAGCGCACCGTGCCGTGCCAGCCGGGGAAGATGCCGAGCTTGACCTCGGGGAACCCGACGCGGGTCTTCTCGTCGCGCGTCGCGATCCGGTAGTGGCAGGCGAGCGCAAGTTCCAGCCCGCCGCCGACGCACACGCCATGAATGGCCGCGACCACTGGAACCGGCAGGCGCTCGATGCGGTCGAACAGCGCAAGCACCGGGCGCAGGCGCTCGATCACCTCGGTTTCAGAGGTAAACCCGTCGAACTCGTTGATGTCGGCGCCGACGATGAAGCCCTTCTCCTTGCCGGAGAGGATGACGAGGCCGGCGAGCGTCCGCGCCCGCGCGCCCTCTTCCGCCAGCGCCACGATGGCGGCCAGCTCCTCGAGCGGCCGCGTGCCGAGCGCGTTGGCGCTCTGCCCTTCGCGATCGAACACGGCCCAGCCGATCCCTTCGAGATCGACGGAATACCGCCAGTCCCGGAACACCGGCCCCGGCGCCGTCTCGCCCAGCGCCGCTTCGGTCTCATGCGCCATCGGTCGCGTCTCCCATTATGATTGGTCCGCGCCGGCCGTCGCGGCGCGCACGTTGTGGCCCAGCCCCGGAGGCTGAGCCTTCCGATAGTTGGGCATCAAATCCTCGGGCGCAAAGTGGTCGACTGCGATGACCCGCTGGGTCAGCGCCTCGGCCTCCCGCAAAAGCAGCGCCTCGCTCTCGGTCACGGTGCCGGCTTCGGCCGCTTCCGCGATCCAGTCGCGCCCATGATAGCGCCGCACGATCCCCGCACGAATGGCCCGCTCGACCTTCTTCTCGGCGGCCTCCGCGGCAACGACCTTCTTGAGAGCGGCTTCCAGAAGCCCGGTCGGGTCGTCCGGATCGTCGGAAATGTAGATGTCGCGCGTGAGGCGGTCGCGCACCTCGCCGGGCTCGATCGCAAGCCGCACGATCCGCGAGCCGAGCGCATCGGGTGCGGGATAGTAATGCCGCCCGAACGGGAACACGAGCACGCGCAGCAGACCGCGCACGAACGGGTTCGGGAAATTGTCGACGACGCCCCGCATCGCCTCTTCATAGCGATGAAGCCCGTTCGTCACCGCGAACGCCACGATCGCGCGGTCGGCATCCGGTCGGCCGTCGTCCTCGAAGCGCTTCACCACGCAGCACGCGAGATAGATTTCCGAAAGCGCGTCCGCGAGCCGTCCCGTAAGCTTCTGCTTCACCTTGAGCCCGCCGCCGAGCAGCGCCACCGTCATGTCGGCGACCAGCGCGAAGTTGCGCGAGGCCCGAGAAAGTTGCCGATAGATTGCTTCGAGACCCTGCGCGCGCTCCGGCACCTCGGCGAAGATCCCGAGCGTCAGGTTGTGGAAGAATGCGCCCGCCACGTTCGAGATCGAAAACGAGATGTGCCCGAGGAATGCGTCCTCGAAATCCTCGAGCCCCTTCTCCCGGTCCGGGTCCTGAACCGCCCGTACCTCGCGATAGAGATAGGGGTGGGAGCGCAGCGCGCCTTGCGCGAATGTGATCAGCGTGCGCGTCAGGATGTTCGCCCCTTCGACCGTGATCCCGACCGGCACCATCTGATAGGCCGACTGCAGATAGTTCGACGGCCCATCGCAGATCGCGCGCCCGCCGTGAATGTCGAAGGCGTCGTTGACGGCGCGGCGCATCCGCTCCGTCGTTTGATACTTCATGAGCGCGGAGATCACGCTCGGCCGCTCGCCGCGCGAGACCATGGCCGCCGTCACCGCGCGCGCCGCCTCGTTGACGTAAGCCGTCTCCACGAGCCGCGCGAGCGGCTCCTCGACGCCTTCCATGCGCGCGATGGAAATCCCGAACTGCCGGCGAACGCGGGCATACGCCGTGCTGAACCTCAGCATCGCCTTCGCGCCTGCCGTCGCGGAGGACGGCAGCGAGATCGCGCGTCCCGCGGCCAGGCACTCCATCAGCATCCGCCAGCCCTGGCCGACCATGGCCTGCCCGCCGATCACCCAGTCGATCGGGATGAACACGTCCGTGCCCCAGTTCGGCCCGTTCGGGAACGCGGCCCCCGACGGCAGATGCCGCCGCCCGATCTTGACACCCGGATGCGTGGTCGGAATGAGCGCGACCGTGATGCCGATGTCCTCGGTCTCGCCCAGGATCTTGTCCGGGTCGAACAGGCGGAACGCGAGGCCCAAGAGCGTCGCCTCCGGCCCGAGCGTGATGTAGCGCTTGTCCCACGAGATACGGATGCCGACCGTCTGCTGGCCGTCGTACTCGGCGATCGTCACGGTTCCGATGTCGCGCATGGTGGCGGCATCCGAGCCCGACGTGGGCCCGGTCAGCGCGAAGCACGGCACCTCCTCGCCGCGTGCGAGCCGCGGCAGGTAGTGGCTCTTCTGCGCGTCCGTCCCGTACTTCTCGATCAGCTCGCCGGGGCCGAGCGAGTTCGGCACCATGACGATGGTCACCACGTCCGGCGACCGCGACGCGATCTTGCCGAGGATCAGCGACTGCGCCTGCGCGGAGAAGCCGAGTCCGCCGTGCTCCTTCGAGATCAGCATCCCGAGAAAGCCGTTCGCCTTCACGAAATCCCAGATCTCGGGCGGCATCCGCCGCTCCGAGTGCCGGATCTGCCAATGGTCGATCATGCCGCAGAGCTCCGCCGTCGGCCCGTCGAGGAACGCGCGCTCCTCCGGCGTCAGCACGATGGGCGGCACGGCGCGCAGCTTCGTCCAGTCCGGCGCGCCAGAAAAGATCTCGGCATCGAACCCGACCGTGCCGGCATCGAGCGCCTGCTGCTCGGTGTCGGAAACCTTCGGCAGCACGCCCCGCACGAGCTTGAACGCGGGCTCCGTCACCAGCCGCCGGCGCACGTTCGGGATCGAAAGCGCGCCGAGCGCCGCAATCGCGAGCCATACGAAGAAGCCGGGGAAACCCACGTGAGGCAGGGAGGGCGTGCCGTGAAAGAGGCCGGACTGCCAGGAGAGCGTCACGAGGCCGAGCGCCACCGCCCATTGCCACGGCGCCGCGCGCAGCATGCCGAGCGCCACCGCAACGGCGACAAGAACCATCAGGAGCAGAATCACCGTCATCGAAGTCTCCGCTCGCCGCTCACCGGGCTCGGCGCGGGCCGCGCCTCACGAAACCGGCCAGCGGTCGGACATGAGCATCCGACATGAACGCCCGATATGTTGCAGAGGCCCCCTGCTTCACCGCGCCCCCGCCGCACTCCGAACGCCCTGTCGGAAATCCACCACGCCGCCATACGATACGCGGAGAATGTTAAAGCGTTTCCCTCAGAAACGCCGACGAGGCGGGCAGCAGTGGATAACTCCCCGAGCAGGCGCGCGCGACGCCTTGAATTTGCAAACGAAAACAATGCCAGGGCCGCCCGTCACCGGAAAACCCGCAGGCCAGCCCTTCAGTTCCGGTCGGCCGCCTTGGCGAACACCTCGTCCGTCAGCGTCTGATACCAGGCGATCCCGCCGTCATAGGTCGCTTTCCGGACGCTCGCCGGCTCTCCTTGCGCGGAGATGAAGCTGTCGCGCGGCGCCAGGATGGGCCGCCCGCGGAACTCGCCCGGCGCGTAATCGGCCCCGATCCAGACGCTGTCGTCGGGCGCCAGCATCGACCAGCACGTGTTCCGGTACACGGCAGGCGGGCGCGGCGTCTCCATGAGGTCCGCGAGGATATGGCCGGCGACCGCACGCGCCTGGTCGCTCGCGGAATAGGCCGACTTCGGCATCTCGGCCGCAATCGTTGCGTCGCCGACCACATAGACGTGCTCCGCGAGCGTCGAGCGGAACGTGGAAAACTCCACCGGGCACCAGCCGCTCTTGTCGGTGAGCCCCGCATCGAGCGCGATCTTGCCTGCCGTCTGGTCGGGGATGACGTTGGCCACCGCTGCCTTGAACACATCGCCGGACTTGGTGACGAGCTCGCCCGTGCGCGCATCCACGCGTTGCAGTGCCATATCGTCGAGGTCGTTCGTCAGATGCACCTCGATCGTGCCCTGGTAGTATTTGGCGATCCCCTCCTCGAACACGGCCTGCTTCGAGTAGGCCATCTTGGGATCGATCACGATCACTTTGCTCCTCGGCTTGGTCGCTTTGAGGTAGTGCGCGATGAGGCAGGCGCGCTCGTAGGGCCCCGGCGGACAGCGGTAGGGATTGCGCGGTGGCGCGATGACGACGAGCCCACCGTCCTCCATCGCCTCGATCTGCGACCGCAAAGCCCGCACCTGCACGCCGCCCGACCACGCGTGCGGCATCACCTCGCGGGCCGCCTCGTCATAGCCTTCGATCCCGTCCGTCTTGAACGCGATGCCGGGCGCCACGACCAGCCGGTCGTAGCCGATGCTCGCGCCGCCTTCCGTCCTCACCTCGCGGCCCGCGAAGTCGATCCCCGCCGCACGGTCGCGCACGATCGTGATGCCGAGCGCGGAAAGCCCGCCGTAACCGTGCGTGATCCGCTCCACGGGCACGAGCCCGGCGAGGTAGTGGTTGGAATGAAAGCAGCTCGTATAGTCCTGCTCGGGCTCGATCAGCGTCACGTCGAGCAGCGGAACGGCATGCTTGAGCGTCACGGCGACGGTGGCTCCGCCGGCCCCGCCGCCGACGATCACGACACGGGCCGCCGAAGCCGCGCGGACGCCGGCGGCGCCGAACAACGGCAAGGCGGCAAGTCCCGCCGCGACCACACGACGGGTCACACCACGCATGGGCTTCGAGCCTCCATCGAGTTGAGATCAAGAGCCACGCAGATGACCGGCGCGCGTTAGAATATCCCTGAGATCGGCGTAGAAGTAGCTGGCCCCCGAATAGCCGGAAATACGCCCGACCTCGCGGCCGCCGTCCATGACGATGAAGGTGGGCGTATAGATGACGGGAGCCAGCCCGTGAAGCTCGGGCGCCTCCCGCGGCACGCGCTTGAGCGGCGCGGCCTCTCCTTCGGGACTTTTCGCGTATCCCGCCCCGACCGCCTCGTTCCATTTCTGGCAGAAGCGGCAGGCCGGATCGTCCACCATGATCAGCGTGACGGCGCTCCGGTTGCCGGCCGCAGTCGGTGACGCCATCGCAAACGCCGCCAGCATCAGCGCCGCCGCGACAACCGCGCCAGCTCCGACACCGCGCAAGGGAAGCCACATGATTTGCACCTTCTTTTGTTCCCATGGTAGCAGTCCGATACGGCGTCGAGAAGCGCGTTGACCGCAAGGGCTTGGGTCCGCTGGCATGGGTGAAAAACCGAACGTGACATCCGCGATAACGGCACGCATCGACCGCCGCACGCTGCTCCTCGCCACCTGTGCCACGGCCGTCTCGAGCGTGCTCGCCGCCGGCAGGGTTTCCGCAGGGGGTGTCATCTCCGACCGCGCCGCGGCAGCCCTCGCCGAGCCCGCACCGCTGACGCCCACGCCGCAGTTCGAGAAGGCCTTCGCCGATATCGTCGGCAACGCCCTGCTTGTCGAGGACGGGCTGACCCTCGAGCTTCCCGAGGAAGCCGAGAACGGCAACATCGTGCCCTACCGCATTGGCGCGGAAAGCCCGATGACCGCCGACGATCACATCGCGCGGATCCATCTCTTCTCGACGCAGAACCCGCAAGCCCGGGTCGCCACGTTCCATTTTACGCCGCTCTCGGGCCAGGCCGCCGTGCAGGGCCGGATGAGGCTCGCCAAGACGCAGGAGGTGATCGCCGTCGCCGTGACCTCCGCCAACATGCACCTCGTCGCGCGCCGGATCGTCCACGTCGGCATCGGCGGCTGCGGGGAAGGCTGACGCGTGATGGCACCCTCCAAACCCCGCGTCAGGCTTCCCGAAAGCGCCGCCGCAGGCGAGATCATCGAGATCCGCGCCCTCATCACCCACGTCATGGAGACGGGCAACCGCACGGACGCGGAGGGCCTGCGCGTGCCGCGCAACATCATCCACACCGTCACCGCCCACTTCGAGGGCGAGCTGGTGTTCAAGGCCGAGCTGAGCTCCGGCATCTCCGCCAACCCGTTCCTCGCCTTCCATATGAAGGTCCCGGGCCCCGGCGAACTGCGCGTCGCCTGGCACGACGACGACGGCGGCATCACCATCGAGCGCTACACGCTCAACGTGGTGTAAGGCCCGTGGAGGCTGTGCCCCCTTCCTGATGTTCAGGGCGATGCGCAGCGAGATCCTCGGGACCGAGCGATGGGGGCCGGGCGAAGCCGGGCCCGAAGACGCCTTCAAGCTCGCGCGCATCTCCCTTGCCGGCCAGACCATCGCCTGCTTCGAGAGCCCCGCAAAGCATGGCTTCGGCTTCACGCCCGCCTTTTCGCCGTTCGCCACGTGTTCCACGCGCGAGGAGTTCGACCGGCTGGAGGCCGAGCTCGGCGCAGGCGGCTCGGTTCTGATGCCGGCCGACAACTACGGGTTCAGCCGCCGGTTCGCGTGGATCGACGACCGCTTTGGCGTCTCCTGGCAGTTGAACCTGCCCTGAGCCTGCGCCGCCCCGCTCCCCTGACCGCGGCCGGAAAATATCGCGGCCGCAGGGCTTGCCCGCACCGCCCGAAGCCGGTAGGCCGAAAGTCGGTACAGGAAACGAACAAAAGGCACGCAAGCCATGGCCGAAGAACCCATCGTCGCACAGACGGGTCCCTACCAGGTCGACCTCACCGAGGGAAAGGCCTACTGGTACTGCCGATGCGGCCGCTCCGAAAGGCAGCCCTTCTGCGACGGGAAGCACAAGGACACGGGGATCGAGCCGGTGAAGTTCGTCGCGCCCGCGACGGGCACGTTCAATCTCTGCGGCTGCAAGGCGACCGACGACGAGCCCTGGTGCGACGGCAGCCACAACCTCATCTGATCCCGGCATCGCCTGCTTAAATCCACAGCATGTATGCCCGGCCGCCGGGCAGCGCGGGGAAAGCGCGAAAAATCGGTTCCCTTTGGTGCCGCGCACGCTAGAGTCCACGGGTTTTTTGCTGACTCGCGGGGCCAAGGGGCCCGCGAAATCACGAGCAGGGGTTCCGGGGAGGCAGGCCTCCCCGGCGGGGCGCGACGAGACTGCGTGCGGGGGCACGCAATCATCGAACGGCGCCCTGCGCCTTGAAACAGTCCGCAGCGCCAACCCGGGGGTAAGGCCGCCGTATGGATTATTTCCTCCAGCAGCTCATTAACGGGCTCACGCTCGGCTCCATCTACGGCCTCATCGCCATCGGCTACACGATGGTCTACGGCATCATCGGCATGGTGAACTTCGCCCATGGCGACGTCTTCATGGTGTCGGCCTTCATCGCCCTGATCCTGTTCCTCATTCTCACCCAGATCCTCGGCATCGCTGCTTTCGGTTTCGCACTCCTCATCGTGCTCGTGCTCGGCATGGTCCTGACCAGCCTCTGGGGCTGGGTCATCGAGCGATTGGCGTATCGGCCATTACGAGGCTCGTTTCGCTTGGCGCCGCTCATCTCGGCGATCGGCATGTCGATCTTCCTGTCGAACTTCGTGCAGCTCATGCAGGGTCCGAACAACAAGTCGATCGAGCCCATTCTTTCGAACGTGCTCGTCATTCCGATAGGCGCGGGCACGGTGACGCTCGCCGAGAAGCAGCTTCTCATCATGGTGGTGACGGCAGCGCTCCTCGCCATCCTCTGGTACGTGGTCCAGCGCACCTCGCTCGGCCGCGCGCAGCGTGCCTGCGAGCAGGACCGGCAGATGGCCGCCCTCCTCGGCGTGGACGTCAACCGCACCATCTCGCTGACCTTCATCATGGGGGCGGCGCTCGCCGCCGTCGCCGGACTGCTCTGGATGACCTACTACGGCGTCGTGAGCTTCTCCGACGGCTTCGTGCCTGGCATCAAGGCGTTCACGGCCGCGGTCCTCGGCGGCATCGGCTCCCTTCCGGGCGCCGTCCTGGGCGGCCTCCTGATCGGCCTCATCGAGACCTTCTGGTCCGGCTATTTCTCGATCGACTACAAGGACGTCGCCGCCTTCTCGATCCTCGCCATCGTTCTCATCTTCATGCCGTCCGGCCTTCTCGGACGCCCTGACGTCGAGAAGGTGTAAGCCCAATGGAACCGCTGGGGGACGCCATCAAGAAGGCCCTGCTCGCGGCCCTCGTCACCTTCGGTCTCTCGTTCCCGATCGTCGTCTTCCTGACGCGGGTGAACCTCTCCAACCAGCTCGTCCTCGAGCAGCGCTGGTGGCTCGCGGGCCTGTTCTCGGGCGCGGCCTTCATCATCGCCTTCGCGATCGCGGTCCTGCGCCCCGGCGGGGTCGAGCGCGCGCCGCTCACCACCGTCATGAGCACGGCCCCCCCTCACCCCGTCATCCGCGAATTGCCGCGCGTGGGCCTCGTCTTCCTCATCGCCTATCCGTTTCTCGTCCTGCTCGCGACGGGGAACGCCGGCGCCGTCAAATGGATCGACAATTTCGGCATCCAGATCCTGATCTACATCCTGCTGGCCTGGGGCCTGAACGTCATCGTCGGCTTCGCGGGCCTGCTCGATCTCGGCTTCGTCGCGTTCTACGCCGTCGGCGCCTATTCGACCGGCCTGCTGGCCAAGACGTTCGGCCTCTCGTTCTGGATCCTGCTGCCGCTCGCCGGAATTCTCGCCGCCTTCTGGGCGCTCATCGTCGGCCTTCCCGTGCTGCGCCTCCGCGGCGACTACATCGCCATCGTCACGCTCGCCTTCGCGGAGATCGTCCGCCTCGTGCTCGTGAACTGGGTGCCGGTCACGGGCGGCTACGCGGGCGTGTCCGGCATCCCCGCGCCGTCGATTGCGGGCTACACTTTCACGATGGGGCCGAACAACATCGCGACCGCCCTCGGCCTGCCCCCCTCGCCGCTCTACCGCCTGTTCTTCCTGTTCTACCTGATCCTGGCTCTCGTCGTGCTCTGCTACTGGGTGACGACGCGGCTCCGCACGCTCCCCATCGGGCGCGCGTGGGAGGCGATGCGCGAGGACGAGATCGCCTGCCGCTCGCTCGGCATCTCCATCGCCAAGACCAAGCTGTCGGCCATGGCGGCCGGCGCCTTCTTCGGCGGCCTGAGTGGCGCATTCTTCGCGGGGCGCCAGGGCTTCATCAGCCCGGAAAGCTTCGTCTTCATGGAGAGCGCCGTCCTGGTTGCCATCGTCGTGCTCGGCGGCCTCGGCAACATGATGGGCGTCGCGATCGCCGCGACCGTGATGATCGGCGGCACCGAGCTCCTGCGCGAGCTCACGGTCCTGAAGCGCGTCTTCGGCCCGGATTTCGACCCCACCCAATACCGGATGCTGCTGTTCGGCCTGGCGATGGTCATGATCATGGTCTGGCGGCCGAAAGGCCTCATCGCCTCGCGCGAGCCGAGCGTGCGGCTCGGCAGGGAGCGGCCCCCGCGCACCGGCCCCGTTACCGTTCCGGCGGAGTGAGCGGCACCATGCGCTGGCAATCAGACCCCCTTCTCGTCGTCGATCACCTCTCCATGCGCTTCGGCGGCCTGGTCGCCGTGAACGATCTCTCGTTCACGGTCGGGCGCGGCGACATCACCGCCCTCATCGGCCCCAACGGCGCCGGCAAGACCACGGTCTTCAACTGCATCACCGGCTTCTACAAACCAACGAGCGGCCGCATCGCGCTCGCGCACGGCGGCGCCGTCACGCCCGAGGCGGCCGACGCGCTCACCGGCTCCAACAAGCGGCACACATCGGGCGAGAAGCCCGAACTGTTCCTGCTCGAGCGCATGAGCGACCACGAGATCGCGGCCACCGCCCGCGTCGCGCGCACGTTCCAGAACATCCGCCTCTTTCCCGGCATGACGGTGCTCGAAAACCTGATCGTCGCCCAGCACAAGACGCTGATGCGGGCGTCCAAGCTCAGCATGGCGGGCCTCCTTGGCCTTGCGGGCTACCGCGCCGCGGAGAAGAAGGCGCTCGACCTCGCCCGTGCCTGGCTCGACGTCGTCGCCCTCACGGACCGCGCCGACATGCCGGCCGGAGAGCTCCCCTACGGCGCGCAGCGTCGCCTCGAGATCGCACGCGCCATGTGCACCAACCCTGTCCTGCTCTGCCTCGACGAGCCGGCCGCCGGCCTCAACAACCGCGAGAGCGCGGACCTGACGCGCCTGCTCCGCGGCATCCGCGCGCAAACCGGCGTCTCGATCCTGCTCATCGAGCACGACATGAGCGTGGTGATGGACATCTCCGACCACGTCGTCGTGATCGAGTATGGCACCAAGATCGCCGACGACACGGCCGATAGCGTGAAGAACGATCCGAAAGTCATCGCCGCCTATCTCGGCGTCGAGGACGAGGAGGAAGCCGAGGCCGTCGCCGCCGTGACCGAGGGGATCAGGCCATGAGCGGCGCCCTTCTCTCGATCGACGGCATCTCGGCCTTCTACGGAAACATCCAGGCCCTCGGGGGCGTCTCGCTCGAGGTCAACCGCGGCGAGATCGTCACCCTGATCGGCGCCAACGGCGCAGGCAAATCCACGCTCATGATGTCGGTGTTCGGCAACCCGCGCGCCCGCGAAGGCACGATCACCTTCGACGGCCGGCCGATCACGCATCTCTCGACGCACCACATCGCCCGCCTCAACATCGCCCAGGTGCCCGAAGGACGGCGCATCTTCCCGCGCATGACCGTATTCGAAAACCTTCAGATGGGCGCCGCCTTGAACGGCAAGGTGAACGGCAACGACACGTTCAACGAGGATCTGGAACGCGTCTGCACGCTCTTTCCGCGCCTGAAGGAGCGGCTCACCCAACGGGGCGGAACGCTGTCCGGCGGCGAGCAGCAGATGCTCGCCATCGGCCGCGCGCTCATGAGCCGCCCCAAGCTCCTGATGCTGGACGAGCCCTCGCTCGGCCTCGCCCCGCTCATCGTCAAGCAGATCTTCTCGACGCTGGCCGATCTCAACGCGGAGGGCATGACGATCTTCCTGGTGGAGCAGAACGCATTTCACGCGCTGAAGCTTGCGCACCGCGCCTACGTGATGGTCAACGGCGCCATCACCATGACGGGCTCGGGCCGCGAGCTTCTCGCCAAGCCCGAGATCCGCCAGGCCTATCTCGAAGGCGGACGGCATTAGGAGGCGATGCGCATGCTCGAAACGGTCCTGACATCGCTCGGCTACGCGCTCCCGCCCAACGGGAGCATCGTGCCGTTCGTGCTCCTCACGCTCGCAGCCGGCGGCGGGGCGGCATGGCGCACGGGCCAGGCCGTCGCCGAACGCTGGGGCGAGCTGTGGCCGGTCGCAGCCTACACGCTGCTCATCGCAGCCGCCGTCCGCTTCCTGCACTACGCCCTGTTCAATGCCGCGCTGCTCTCGCCTGTGAGCTACGCAATCGATGCTCTTATCCTGATCGCGATCGGGCTCCTCGCCCATCGCGTCCGCCGCGCCCGTCACATTGCGGAGCAATATCCGTGGATGTTCGAGCGCACGAGCCCATTCACATGGCGCACGCGACCCTGAGGGAGGAACGCCGAAGGGCGTGACTCCGCCTCGGTTTCGAGGGAAAACGTCGCCAGAACTCAGTGCGCCGCACGGGAACGCCCCGCGCCGCGCCCGATGCCGGGAAGGAGAAGACTTATGCGTCTCGTGAAATTTGCAGGCGTCCTCAGCGTCGCCTTGGCGCTGGCATCGTGCGGCGAAACCGAGCAGCGTCTCAAATTCGGCCTCGCCGGTCCGCTCACCGGGCGCGACGCCGTGTTCGGCGCCCAGCTCAGGAACGGGGCCGAGCAGGCGGTGCAGGACATCAACGCCGCAGGCGGCCTCAACGGCCAGCAGATCGAGCTGATCTTCGGCGACGACGCAGGCGACCCGAAGCAGGGCCGCTCCGTCGCCAACACCTTCGTCGGCGAGGGCGTGAGCTTCGTCATCGGCCACTTCAACTCGGGCGTGACAGAGCCCGCCTCCGACGTCTACGCCGAGAACGGTATGCTGATGATCACGCCGGGCTCCACCAACCCGCGCATCACCGAGCGCGGCCTCACCAACGTGTTCCGCATCTGCGGCCGCGACGACCAGCAGGGCAAGGTCGCCGGCGAATACATCGCCGAGCACTTCAAGGACAAGCGCGTCGCCATCGTCCACGACAAGACGACCTACGGAAAAGGCCTCGCCGACGAGACCAAGAAGGTGATGAACGGGCTTGGCGTGCAGGAGGTGCTGTACGAAGGCGTGAACACCGGCGAGCGGGACTTCTCGGCGCTCGTCTCCCTGATCCGCCAATCGAACGCGGATCTCGTCTACTGGGGCGGCGTTCACACCGAGGGCGGCGCCATTCTCCGCCAGATGCGCGCCGCCGGCGTCAACGCCGTCCTGATGGGCGGCGACGGCATCGCGACCAACGAGTTTGCCGCAATCGGCGGCCCCGGCACGGAAGGCACGCTGATGACGTTCGGCCCCGATCCGCAGAAGCGCCCGGAGGCGCAGCCGGTGTTGGAGAAGTTCGCCGCCCGCAACTTCCGTCCCGAATCCTACACGCTCTATTCCTACGCCGCCGTCCAGGTTATCGCCCAGGCAGCGACCGACATCGGCTCGCTCGACCCAGCCGCCGTCGCCAACGAGCTCAGAACCGGCGGCAAGACCTACAAGACCGTGATCGGCGACATCTCCTTCGACGAAAAAGGCGACGTCACGCGCATCGACTACGTGATGTACACGTGGAAAGCCCAAGCCGACGGCACCATCGGCTTCTCCGAGAACTGACGCCGCCGGAACGGATTGAGATCGAGGAGCGAACGGGCATGTGGCGCGGGAGCCTTTCTCTCTTGTGCCACGGGCGGCCGCGCCGCCTCGCAATGCACTTGGCCGCAGGTGCGTGCGCGCTCATCGTCTTCGGCGGGCAGGCCGTCGCGGACATCCGCATCGGCCTCGCCGCGCCCCTGTCCGGGCCGATGGCCACCGTGGGGCGCGCGATGCAAAGCGCGCTCGAAAGGGCCGTGGCCGACGTCAACGCTTCGGGCGGCCTCGCGGGCGAACGCCTCGCGCTCGTTGCGGCCGACGATGGCTGCGCAGGTCCCCCGGCCGAAGGCGCCGCCACGACGCTGATCGAGACGCGGCCCGCGCTCGTCATCGGACACCCGTGCTCCGGCGCGGCGATCAGAGCCGCTCCAATCTATCGCCAGGCCGGCATCCTCCTGATCGCCGTCGGCGCCCGCCATCCGGACCTGACGAAGAGAGGTGCGGCCGACGCCCTCGTCCTGCGGCTCGCGGGACGCGACGACCGCCAGGGCGAGGCCGCCGCGCGATGGCTGATCCGGCACGCGTCCGCACGGCGCGTCGCCATCGTCCACGACCGCACCGCCTACGCGCGCGCCATTGCCGCGAGCGCGAAAGCCGCGCTCGAAGCGGCGCGTCTCGACGGGATCGCCGAGTTCACCATCGTCGCCGGCAAGCGGGAGGACCCGGACACCGTCGCCGGCATCCGGGCCGCGCAGGCCGATGCCGTCTTTTTCGCGGGCTTTCCGGACGAAGCAGCCATCCTCGTCCGCGGCCTGGCCGAAAGCGGCCACGCCATCCCGTTCCTGGGAACGGATAGCCTCGCAACGCCCGGTTTTGCCGAAATCGCGCACCGCGCCTCCCTGCCGATCCGCGTGCTGCTGCCGTCCGATCCGCACCCCCTCGCGCATGCGGACGATGCGCTTTCCGCATCCGCCGCCCACGCGCGCGCCGCTCTTGAAGCTTGGCTCGGGACGGCCCGGCGGATCGGCACGACGGACGCTGCAGCGACAGGCCGCGCGCTCCGCAGAGAGGAGATCGACACGCCGACGCTAGGCGCGCTCCGCTTCGACGAAAACGGGGATCTGGAGGGAGATGCGTTCGTACCGGCATCCGCAGCGGACAGCGGATGGGTGCGGGAAAAAGCGCAGCCGTCACGGAAGTGAATCGGGAGAGGCGGAACCGAACCAGCGGACGCGCCGTTCACCGCCAGACCTGCGGGAATAAACCCGCCGGCCCACTCGTTCTCAGGGCGAGAGAAGGAAAGCGGCACCGCCAGCCGAAGAACAGCGGCAGCTGGCGCGAAACGCACGCTCGGAGCCCTGCGCCCGAGACGATAGTCCACGTTTACAGCGCAGATCTCACGCGCGCCGGAAACGTCGAACCGAAATGGGGATCAGCGACCCTGGGATTCGATCAGGCACTCGCGGGCGAGGCGACGTTCCATCAGCAGCAGTGGCTCAGGAACCTGTTGCCCGCGGCTGCGGTAGGAGCGGATGCGCTCCAACACCAAGGCGTACGACCGGCGGGGGTCGTCGATCTGCTCAAGGCGATGATTGAGCTCCACAATCTCCGCCTGCATCTGTTCCGTCATATCTCCTTACCTCTGGTTTCGCCGCGTGATTTGTCCGGCATTCGCGTAAGATCCCCGGCGCGAAGACAATCCATGCTTGGTTACGAAACTCTGAAACCCCGGCATGGGATCGGCATCACATGTTCAGACTACCTGGATCGGGGCGAGTTTGTGCTGACAAATTCGCAACAGTTGTGTTTCCCGCTCATGTCTTCCCTTGGCGTGAGGCCTGGTGAAACACCGGAATATGGCCCGATAGCGGCGTCTCGCGCTCACTAATTGTTGCGCAATATTGCACCACGCGACTGTGGCTCATGCGCCGCAGCAATTTCTACCGACCTGACTCAGTGTCGTTTTTCAAAGTTTACGTTGCGGAAATCCGGAAAGAATTTTGCAGTGCACTCTAAAACCCGCAGAATACGGAATAGTCGAAAAATTTGGGGCCGGAGCGGCGTCTCCCGCCGTCACATGACAGCGACACGACATAATGTCGCAACCGGCGCGCGTGTCCGCAGGGACCTCCCGCCGCGTCGCTCCCCCGCAATTGATGCTCTGGTCTTGCTCTGCTAGGCCCTTCCCACGCGACGAGCCCAAAGAGACCCGAAATGATTCCCCGTTACACGCGCCCCGAAATGGCATCCATCTGGACGCCCGAGACCCGCTTCCGGATCTGGTTCGAGATCGAGGCGCACGCAGCGACCGCCATGGCCGAGATCGGCATCGTGCCGAAGGAGGCCGCCCGCGTGATCTGGGAGAAGGGCTCGGAAGCCGTCTTCGACACAGCGCGCATCGACGAGATCGAAGCCGTCACCAAGCACGACGTCATCGCCTTCCTCACCCACCTCGCCGAGCTCGTCGGGCCGGAAGCACGCTTCGTCCATCAGGGCATGACGTCGTCGGACGTGCTCGACACCTGCCTCAACGTGCAGCTCGTGCGCGCGGCAGACCTCCTGATCGCCGACGTCGACCGCCTGCTCGCCGCCCTCAAGACGCGCGCGTTCGAGCATAAGACCACCGTCACCATCGGCCGGAGCCACGGCATCCACGCCGAGCCGACGACGTTCGGCGTCAAGCTGGCCTCTGCCTACGCCGAATTCGCCCGCGCCCGGGAGCGCCTCGTCGCGGCCCGCCGCGAGGTCGCAACCTGCGCCATCTCGGGTGCCGTCGGCACCTTCGCCAACATCGATCCCTCGGTCGAGGTCTACGTCGCCGAGAAGCTCGGCCTCGAGCCGGAGCCGGTCTCGACCCAGGTTATCCCGCGCGACCGCCACGCCATGTTCTTCGCCACCCTCGCCGTCGTCGCCTCGTCCATGGAGCGGCTCGCCACCGAGATCCGCCATCTGCAGCGCACCGAGGTGCTGGAAGCCGAGGAGTTCTTCTCGGCCGGCCAGAAAGGCTCGTCCGCGATGCCGCACAAGAGAAACCCCGTTCTGACCGAGAACATCACCGGTCTCGCCCGCATGGTGCGCGCCTACGCGCTCCCCGCCATGGAGAACGTCGCCCTCTGGCACGAGCGGGACATCTCGCACTCGTCCGCCGAGCGCATGATCGGCCCCGACGCGACGGTGACCCTCGACTTCGCCTTGAACCGCCTCGCGGGCGTGATCGAGAAGCTGGTCGTGTATCCCGAGACCATGCAGAAGAACCTCGACAAGCTCGGCGGTCTGCACAATTCGCAGCGCGTGCTGCTCGCCCTCACCCAGGCCGGCGCCTCGCGCGAGGACGCCTACGCCCTCGTCCAGCGCAACGCGATGAAGACGTGGGAGCACGGCGCGGATTTCCTGGCCGAGCTCAAGGCGGATGCGGACGTGACGGCGAAAGTCCCCGCCGCCGAGCTCGAGGCGCTGTTCGACCTCGGCTATCACCTCAAGCACGTCGACACCATTTTCGCGCGGGTCTTCGGCCAGGCGTAACGGGCTCGCCCGCGAGCGGCTCGGCCACCCCTGCGCACTCACGGGGCCGCCAAAGCATGAACCGCCCGCTGAACAGCCTCATGGGCTATGGCTACGCCGCCCTCGGCGCGGCCTTCTTTTCCACCAAGGCGATCTTCATCAAGCTCGCCTACCAGGACCAGCTCGACGCCTCGCTCTTCCTCGCCTACCGCATGATCTTCGCAACGCCCGTGTTCGTTGCCATCGGCCTCTGGGCCTACGCGAAGCGCAGGGCGAAAGGCGAGCCGGCACCCGGTTGGGACAGCATCGTCTGGGCCTCGTTCGTGGGTTTCGTCGGCTATTACATGGCCTCCGCTTTCGACTTTGCCGGGCTCCAGTACATCTCCGCCAGCCTCGAACGGCTGGTGCTGTTCACCTATCCGCTGTTCGTGATGATCATCGGCGCGCTGTTCTACGCCGAGGCCGTCACCGCGTTCGGCCTTGCCGCCGCGGTCGTGACCTACGTCGGGCTCGGCGTCGTGTTCACGGTCGATCTCCCGGTCGGCGGACGCGACACCGCGCTTGGTACCGCGCTCGTCCTCGGCGCTGCGATCTCCTTCGCCTGGCATCAGATCCTCGCCAAGCGCGTGATCCTGCGCCTCGGGCCGATGCTCTTCACGAGCATTGCTTTGACATCGGCCGGCGTCTTCTGCGTGCTCCACCACCTCGTCTTCGGCAGCGGCGATTTCACCGCCACCCCGCGCTTCCTGTGGCTTGCCGCGGGCTGCGCCATCGTCGCGACCGTGCTGCCGACCTTCCTGATCAGCGCCGGACTGGCCCGCGTCTCCTCCCAGGCGGTTTCCATGATCGCGACCGTCTCGCCGTTGGTGACGATCGGGCTGGCCATCGCGATCCTCGACGAACCGTTCACCGTCGCCGACGCCGTGGGCGCCGCGCTCGTGCTGCTCGGCGTCGGGCTCTATACGTGGGGCGACAGCAGCTCCAAGCGCGCATCTGCGCGATAAGCTCCTTGAGACGCCGCACTCGGAGAGAGAGATCGTCGATGTCTTCGCCGCCGCCTATCCCGAGCGGAGCCGAACCGAGCTGGCACATGACGTCAAATTTGTGCTGGATGCGTTGCGCGAGGCGGGATACGTCGCCGTCGGCCGCTGAACGGAAGCAACAGGGCGCGAACAAAGCGCGGCCTCCGGCTTGGGGACACCACCGCGGCGGGCTATGATCGCACCGATGACAGACACGACCGCACGCTTCCTCACCTCCGATCTCCTCCGCCGCATCGCCGTCACGCTCCTGGCCCTCGCTCTCTACCGCATCGGGCAATGGACGCCGCTGCCGGGGATCGATCTCGGGGTGCTCGCGCAAACGACCGCCGTGGACGTGTCGGGCGGGACCCGGACCGCGACCTCGATCATGGCACTCGGGATCCTCCCGCTGCTGACCGCGCTCATTCTTGCGGAGCTCGCGATGTGCCTTGCGCCGCGCCTGAGGCGGTGGGCTCAGACGCCAACGGGCAGCGGGCGAATGCGCCTGTGGACAGTCGGCGCAGCGCTGTTGCTCGCAACCCTCCAAGCCTATGGCGTCGCGGCTGCACTCGAAGCCGTCCCGCGCCTTGTCACGGTCTCCCACGGGCTCTTCGTCGCGGGCGTCGCGACGTCGTTCGTCGGCGCGACGGTCGTGATCATCTGGCTCGCCGATTGGATCACGCGAAGCGGCATCGGCCACGGCTTTTGGGTGATCTTCGCCGCGGGCCACGCCGAGGCGTTCTTCCAGCCGTTGATCCTTCAGCTCCCGCTGCTTGCGATGGGCGCAATGACACCCGAGCAGCTTCTCATGAGCCTCGGGACGATGCTCGCGGTGCTCGCCTTGGCCACCGCCGCGGTCACCGCGCTTGTAAAAGCGGGCCCGGGCCTCGCGAGCCCGCACGAGCTCGTGTGGGCGTCGCTGGTCGGCCCGATGGCCGTCAACCTGCTCGTGGGCGCCCTTCTCCTGCTCCAATACCTCCTGTTGCCCCAGGCGGATGCAAGCTCTATTGAGCGTGGGGCACTCGAGTTCGTCGTCCCGCTGCTTGCTCTGTCTGTCGCGGCCACCCTGCTCCTGCGCAGGAAAAGCTTTCTCCCGCCGGGAGAGCGCGTCAACGTCGCGGCCGCGGTGCCGGCCATTGCCGTGCTCGCCCTCTTCGTCACCGCCGACGTGGTGTTTCCCGTAGCAAAAACCGCGCTCCTGCTCGCAACCATCGGCCTCATGATCCTTCCGAGCAGCCGCCCCGCGACAGAGACGCCCCCGGAAGCCCCCCTTGTACGCGCGTGAACGACCGTTACATGAGGCCCCATGCGTACATCTGACGTCGACATCCTCATCGTCCCCGGCTGGTCGAGCTCGGGACCCGATCATTGGCAGACCCGCTGGGAGCGGACGCTCAAGACCGCGCGCCGCGTCGAGCAGGACGATTGGTTCGCGCCCGACCGCGAGGCGTGGGTCGGCCGCATCATCGAGGCGACGGTGGAGAGCAACCGCCCGGTGGTCCTCGTCGCCCACAGCCTTGGCGTCGCCGCGGTCGCGCACGTCGCCGAGCGCATTCCGAAGGGGTTCCTGTCCGGTGCGTTCCTCGTCGCACCCGCCGACGTGGAGAACGCAGGCGCCTGGCCCGACACGGAAGGGCTGAGCCTCGACGGCTCGGCGAGCGGATTCGCCCCGTTGCCGCAATCGGCGTTCCCGTTTCCCTCCGTCCTGATCGCCTCGTCGAACGACGCCTATTGCTCGCTCGATCGCGCAAAGGCCCTGGCCACGGCGTGGGGCTCGACGCTCGTCGAAGCCGGAGACGTCGGCCACGTCAACAGCGCGTCGGGACACGGGCCCTGGCCGGACGGCGTGCTGAGGTTCGGCGCGTTCCTGAGAACGCTCGACGGCTGACCCGAGCGCGCGTCTCGCACAGCTCACGCAGGCGACCAAACGAAACGGCGGGTCTCGCAAACGCGAGATCCGCCGCTGATGGTCCGGGGCAGTGTGTGGGCGCGCTTAAGACTTGCTGGCTTCGATCTCGGTCACGGCCTGCGCGAGAAACTCCGAGAGCTTCGCGCGGATGTCGTCTTCGCTGATCGCGATGCCCTTCTGATCGAAGTCAGCCTTTACCTTGCGCACCACGTCGTCGTCGCCCTTCTCGGCGAGATCGGCCTTGCGCACGGCCTTCACGTACTCCTCGACCTCGGTGATGCCGAGCTGCGCTGCCGCCCACTCGGCAAGCGCCTTGTTGCGCCGGCTCTCGGCGCGGAACTTGAGGTCCTGGTCGTGGGCAAATTTCTTCTCAAACCCTTTTTCGCGATCTTCGAACGTCGTCATGACCCCTCTCCGGAAGGCTGTGGCAAAGACGCATGTTCCGCCTTTGTTCCACGTGAAACATATGTTGTATGGGTCCAACCACGACCCTTAACCCGCGAGCCCTAACCCGACGTGGCAGACAAATCAACGGCTTGCCTGACCCGTAACCTTGAGGGGGCCCGGAACCCTCGTTTAGATTGTTTCTCACCCCTCGTTCGGCTAGTGTCCGGACATGTTTTTTATGCGTCCGGCCGACCCCCGCCAAGACGAGATTCCAAAAAAACTCGCTGCAAGATAAAGGGGTTGGC
>ERZ869909.999-NODE-999-length-25739-cov-25.784233_pt1 | contig 25739 bp, 25 predicted proteins | sample MGYA00520892_ERZ869909 | MGnify/ENA primary metagenome ERZ869909 (study PRJEB32215, sample SAMEA104723947) | bioreactor metagenome | biome: bioreactor; feature: anaerobic bioreactor; material: water | place: China | collected 2015-03-12 ... | reverse complement strand
GTGCGATGCAGGCAGCGTTGAGGATCGCGGTCATCACTCAGCCGGCGAGCGATAGCGCGGGTCAGGCCCATCTCGCGGTCGAGCTGCCGCAGCAGCAGGATGCCACCGTCAGAGGTGACCTCGCCGCCATCGAAGCTGGCGGTGATCTGACGGCCTTTGCAGCGTGGAAAGGTGGCGGTGGGCGTGGTACATTTTGTCATGGCGGCTGTGTCGGCTAATTCTTGGTTAGGCTCTTGAATTATAACCGATTTTCAGCCGCTTTTTTCATGCCTGGTGCAATATTCGGGTTAGCCTGGATATGTGCCATCAGCTCCTCCATGGTCTCGAAGGGACTATTGGCCGGCACCACGAAGACCACGATATCGACGCTGGTGATATTGACTGGGTGCAGGGCGCTGTAATCGAAATTCGCAAGGCCCAACAGGGGGAAGAGCTGCGGGTTTTCGGCGCCATAGAGGATGCTGTAGCCGTCTGGCCGCTGGTTGAGCACGTGGTTGGTGCCGATCACCCCGGTGCCCCCCGGACGGTTGGTGAGGATGATCGTCTTGCCGAGGATCTCCTCTACATGGGGCGTCAGACCTCGGGCAATCACGTCGGTGGAACCCCCGGCACCCCACTGGATGGTGCCCTGGATATTTCGGGTGGGATAATCGGCCAAGACGGACCCGGCCATCAGCATGGCGCTGGCGGAAAGGACGAGACTCGCAGTCGTCAAACTTTTCATGATGTAACCCTCTATTATGTTTGTGATGAATCACTATGCAGTCGTATGAGCACACGCTGCGCTGGCAGACCCCTGCCATGCTGAACTGGCCAACGTCCTCCATGCTCGATGGCCGGGAAACGTCAGATTTTCAGGCTCGCTTCCGGCGCCCCGAGGGCGCTCCACCCACCATCGACAACCAGCACGCTACCGGTGATAAAACTGGCCAATGGCGATGCCAGGAAAGCAATCGCCTCGGCGATCTCCTCAGGTTCAGCCAGCCGGCCCATCGGAGTCCTGGACTCGAGGATCGCGGTGTCGATGGCACCGCGGCTCTCCAACTCCTCGATCAAGCTGGTACGCACGTAGCCCGGGGCGACGGCATTCACGCGGACACCACGCCGAGCCCATTCACAGGCCATCGACCGAGTCATGCCGATAACCCCGGCCTTGGCGGCACCATAGGCATTGCGGGTGGGAATGCCGCCCAGAGCGGCGATGGAACTTAGGTTGACGATGGCGCCCTTACCCTGCGCCAGCATCACGTCGGCGACCGCTTGAGTAACTAGGAAAGTGCCGGTCACATTCACCCGTAGTACTCGTTCGAAAGCCTCCCCGGTCTGCGCCAGGGTATCCCCGGGCTGATCGGCGATACCGGCGTTGTTGACCAGCACGTCGATGCGCCCGAATGACGCCAGCACTCGCTCGACCATCTCACTAACCTGCTGCTCGTTGGCAATATCCGCACCCAAGCCTAGGTGACCTGGCCCCAGTTGATCGGCTCTAGATGCCGCGGCCCGATCATCAAGGTCGACAATCACCACATGTGTAACGTCTCGGGCTATCCGGCGAGCAGTAGCCCAGCCGATACCTTGGGCACCACCAGTCACCACCGCCACCGTACTCATCGCATCACCCAGTCGTTGAGGCTATCGATACTGCGTATAAGCCGTGTCTCTTGGGCCGCGATCAGGTGACCAGAGGCGGCCAGATATTCGGCGAAGGCGGGGTGAGCATCACGAGCCGCACTTCGAAGCTCGTAATCGGCCAGCGAGTCATACCCCCATAGATGTACGAACTGGTTCTGGGGGCCCACCAGGCTGGTATAGAACCCCAGCGGCGTGCCCAGGGTCTCCTTGAGAACCGGCATCGCCAGACGCTGGAAGACATCGATGAATTCACCCATTCGGCGCGGGGCGATGGTGTAGATGCGGTGGTCAATCAGCGGCTTGATCGCCATGTATCGCCTCCTCTTCGCGGAGCACTTCGGTGCCCTTGTATGCCAGGTCATCGTCGATGCCAGCCAGATGGCGCCCGGTGATGTATCCGAAGGTCATGATTGGCCCGAGGGTGATCCCAGCGGCGGGGTAGCTTCCACCCATGATGCTGCGCCGGTCATTGCCCACGGCGTAAAGCCCAGGCAGGCACTCTCCGGCGCCATCCAGCACTCGCCCATAGACATCGGTCTTGATGCCATCGAAGGTACCGAGGTCGCCCATGAAAACCTTGACGGCGTAGAAGGGCCCCTTATGAACCGGCGCCACGCAGGGATTGGGACCATGATGGGGATCAGCCAGGTAACGGTTGAAGCTGGTGGTACCACGGCCAAACTGGCGATCTTCGCCAGTAACGGCGCCAGTGTTGTATTCGGTCACGGTGTCCACTAGCTGCTGCGGATCGACCCCTAGCTGACGAGCCAGCTCGACCAGAGACCTGCCACGTTTCAGGTAGCCTTTACGAATCAGGCCACCGACCGGCATCGGTGCCGGCTTGACGTAACCCAGGCCATACTTGCTCAGGCAGTTCTGGTCACAGACCAGCCACATATGGGTCCGCTCTCCCTGCCCGTGGGCGATCATTGCGGCGCCAACGTCGTGGTAGGACTCGGACTCATTGCAGAAGCGCTGCCCGTCTGGGCCGACGCCGATCACCCCAGGTTTGTAACGGTCGAGCAGATGAGGAAACTTGCCGAACCCGCCACCCTTGCGAGGCACCAGGGAGGTAGGCATCCAGGCAGAGGTCTGGGGGAATTCGCAGGTCACCGGTACACCAAGCGCCTCGACCATGGCCAGGCCATCGCCGGTGTTGCTCTCCGGCACTGGCGAGTGGTGCTCACCGCCCCGCTTAAGGTGTGGGTAGGCCTGGCGAATACGCTTCAGGTCCTGGGCGAAGCCGCCACAGGCCAGCACCACCCCTCGGCGAGCGGCGATCGTCACCTCGCACCCATCGATCACCGCCCGGGCACCATTCACACGGCCTTCGGCGTGGAGCAACTTGCGCGCTGGAGCCCCGGTATGAATCGGTATGCCCAGATCCAATGCACTCTTGGCCAGTCGTGCGGCCAACGCGTTGCCGCTGGTCACGTTGACACCGCGGCGATAGAGCATGAGCTCCTTCAAATGGATGGCAAGCCGCTTGACCACATAGCGGAAGGAAATCAGCGACCGAGTGGCGTTAAAGAAGTGCTTCAAGTCGGCATTCGAGGAGTTGAACATCATGCCGATGAAGGTAATCGTCTCGAGAGGCGGGCGCATGCGCCGCATCTCCTTGCCGAGTTCTCGCAGGTCGAAGGGCGCGGCGAGGATCGAGCGACCAACGTCGGCGCCTCCCGGCCGGGTCGGGTGATAGTCGGGATATAAGGTTGGCACGAACTGGACGGCCGTCTCCCGCTCGAAGAAGTCCACCATCTCCGGGCCCTTGTCCAGGAAGGCCTCGACCGCTTCGGGGTCATAGAAGTTTCCGGTCTCCCCGCGCAGGTAGTCGCGTGCCGCCTCGCGAGAGTCATCGGGATTCTGCGCACGGCCGTGGTGATTACCGGGAATCCAGAGCACGCCACCGGAGAAGGCAGTGGTACCACCGAAGACCTCGGCCTTCTCGAGGACGATGACTTCAAGCCCCTGCTTGGCGGCGGTGATCGCCGTGGAGAGACCTCCGGCACCGGCACCGATCACCAGCACATCGCATTGAAGTTCCTTTAGTTGGTTTTGTACTTGCATGTCGGGAGCCATGTGACTGCCCTCCTGTCAGGGTCTCGTTATCGAAGCGGCGATCACGTCGCCGAGAAGCCAGGGCGCGGAACCTTGTCCATCAGCATGCAGGGCAGCCCACCATCGACACCGAGCTCGGCGCCATTGACATAGCCGGCCCGCTTGCTGAGCAAAAAGAGGACCGCATTGGCGATGTCCTCGGCCTCGCCGATGCGCCGACTGGCGGTGAAAGCTTCGCGGGTCTCGGTCACCCCGGGCCGGGCGTAGAAGGCTGCGGAAAGCTCGGTTCGGATCATCCCCGGAGAGACAACGTTGCTGCGCACGCCCTTAGAGCCCCACTCTGCGGCCAGCTGGCGGGAAAGGAGCGTGACCGCCGCCTTGCTCGGGCTGTAGGCGCCGCTCCAGGTCTGGGGCTGGCTGGCGGAGATAGAGGCGATATGCACGATGCTGCCCTGTCCCCTGTCACGCATCGGCTGACCGAAGGCCCGGGCACAGAGCAGGGAGCCAGTGAGGTTCACCGAGAGCACCGCATTCCAGTCATCCAAAGAGACCTCGGCCAGCCCGCCGGGGAGCAGGATGCCGGCTGCGTTGACCAGCCCCTGGCAAGGGCCCAGCGCCTCCGCTACCGCCGCGGCGGCCTGGAGAACCTGCCCCTCGTCGGCGATATCGCAGGCCAACGCGAGCCGCTGCCCGGGCAGACTTTCCAGCTCCCGAGCCAGGGTCTCGCAGCCAGCCAGGTTACGATCCAGCAGCGCCACATTGGCGCCGGCCTCGGCCAGGGCGCGTGCGATGCCAGCGCCGATTCCGCTGGCCGCGCCGGTGACCACCTGGAGCGTGCCGGCCAGGCCGAGCCAATCACCCACTGTCGTTGTCTGTGCTGCCATCCGCGGCCTCCTCTGATGGTGTCGGCGACCCGGCAGGGCCGCATGTCGATTAGGGTTGGCTTGTATTTTTCATTGGAGGAGAGCGCAAAATAAGGCACATTGACCAACAAGAGCTGGACAATTTCTAACCGACCCCACTCTTTGGTCTAAGCTGGAGCGGGGGCACCCAAGGGAAATACGATGAGCACTGCCCTGGACCAAGCCGTGCCAGTCTTCAAGCTGTATGGGGAGACCCAGCACTGGCCAACGCCGGACCTGCTGCACTGTGAGCTGATTCGCGAGCGCAGCGGTCCCCACGACTGGCACATCCCGCCCCATCGCCACGCGGATCTGATGCACCTGCTTTATATCCGCCGCGGCGCGGGTGAGCTGCATCTGGAGGGCGTTGGCCACCCCGTCGCTGGCCCCAACGTGCTGGTAGTTCCCCCGATGGTGATCCACGGCTTCGAATTCGAGCGGAATACCGACGGCTATGCCATCACCCTCTCCCGCCCGCTGATTGGCGAGCTGAGCGAAAAGCTCGGCGCCCAGGGCCAGGCCTTCTTCCAGCCGGCGCATTTCCCCCTGGCCGGCCAGCCCGATGCCGCCAGCATCGATAGGGTGGTCACTCAGTTGCACGCCGAATACCGCCATCCAGCCACTGGGCGCGAACCGATGCTGCACGCCATGATCCAGACACTGGCGGTGCTGGTGGCACGCCGCGCCGAGCAGCGTCGGACCCATCAGCTGCCCAGTCGCGACAAGGGCTATACCCACCTGGTGCGCTACCAAAAGCTGATAGAGCGACACTACCGGGAGCAGCCCTCGGTGGCCGCGCTGGCCAACCAGTTGGGTATCACCGGCACCTACCTCAACACTCTCTGCCGGCGCCTTGCCGGGGTCGGCGCCCAGCAGTTGCTTCACGAACGGGTGATGCTCGAGGCCAAGCGACTGTTGACCTACACCCGCATGACGGTCAGCCAGGTGGCCGATGCTCTAGGCTTCTCAGAGCCGGCCTATTTCACCCGCTTCTTCAAGCGCCACACCGGGCTATCGCCCAAGGACTTCCGCCAGCGCCAGCCGTGAGCGCAAAAAAACGCCCCCGGCATCGGCACGGGGGCACAAGTTCCTGCGGAGGTTCGGGAACGGCGTGACTCAGGGCCGGGCAATGCCCAGTGAGTCAGGAGACACCTTGGCGGCACCGGCATCCTCTAGCAGCCAGCTGGTAAGCGCCTGCCAGCGATCAATGTAGGCCTGGGCCTCATCACCGCGCAGATTGAGGGTCACCCCACCAAAATCACTGTTGTAGCGTGACGTGAACGCCTCGCTGCCCACGGCCGCCTGAAAGGCATCGGCCAGAGTGGCCTTGATCGACTCGGGGGTGTCCTTATGGACATAGATGCCCTGGAAGGAGCCCCAGGGCAGATAGGCCTCTGCCTCGGGCAGCTCCTCGGTGATCGCGGGAATCTCCGACAACAACTCAAGGCGCTCCGCTGCCAGGATAGCCAGCCCCCTGAGCTGGCCAGACTTCAGGTACTCCACCGCCGGCGGCAGGCTGAGCGGCATGAAGTCGATGTGCTGGCCCATCAAGGCGGTAATCCCTGGACCGTCCCCACCGAAGGTCACCTTGCGCACCTCAAGGTCGAAATAGGTCGCGGCATCGAGAATGGTCTGGGTGATGTGAGGGGTCGCTCCTGCCCCTACGTCACCCATGCGAAGGCTGCCCGGCGCGGCCTCGATCGCCTCCAACAGGTCACCTAGGGTGGCATAAGGGCTATTAGGGTTCACGGCGATCACTACCAGCCCCTGCCCGATCACGTTGATGGGGGTGAAGTCCTCATAGGCGAAGTCTGCGATTCCCAGCACCGGATAGAGAGTGGTGTCCTGGGTGCCAACCAGCAGGTTATAGCCATTGGGCCGCTGCTGGCGCACATAGTTTACCCCGATGACTGCCCCACCCCCGGGGCGGTTGTGAGGAATGATCGACACCCCAAGCTCTTCCTCGGCCAGTGGAATCAGTGTCCTGGCGACTATATCTGTCAAGCCGCCGGCGCCCCAGGGGATGGTGGCATGGATGTTCCGCTCGGGGTAATCGGCGAAGGCGACGCCGCCGAGGGGCAGCAGGCCGACGGCCACGGCCAGGGTAGTGAGTTGCTTCTTGATCATCTTGGGCTCCACCTGTTGTCGTTATCTTGGAGTGATCGAAGGCCCTAGGTTCACCCCTATGCCCCCGGCATGCCTTTACGAACAAACTAGACCGGTTACAGCCCTCCGCTCAACAAAAACTTGAACACGATTCCACTAAAGAACTATAGTCCACCTTGCCCGCACTTGAGAAATCCTGCCATACCGAGGCTGACGTGAAACCGTGATCACGGCACTCTCCTTCGAGGACGGAACCGATGAAGATCGCCATAGATTCCTACTGCTATCACCGCCACTTCGGGGAGGTGTACCCGGGATTGGAGAACCCACCCGTCCACCGCATGACCCTGGAAGATGTCATCGACCGGACCATCGCCTTCGGCGTCGCGGGCGTATCGTTGGAGTCCTTTATGCTCGAGGCAACCACTCCCGAACGCCTCGAAGAGCTGCGATGGAAGCTTGACGAGGCCGGCTTAGATCGGGTCTGGGCCTGGGGGCATCCGGACGGCCTGGGCTCGGGCCGCCGCCCCGAGGCGCTGGAGGATCTCTTCGTGCAGCTCGATGTGGCCCAAGCCCTGGGCGCCGAGGTGATACGCATCTGCGCAGGGGGGCGACGGACCCGACCTGCCAGTTGGGCAGTTCATCGTCGCGACCTGCTGCCGCTACTGCAGCGCGCCACCGAGCGGGCCGAGGCGCAAGGGTTGGTGCTTGCGATAGAGAATCATGTGGACCTACTGGCCAACGAACTAGTGGAACTGCTCGAGGCGATAGATAGCCCGGCACTGGGGGTCTGCCTCGATACCGCCAACAACCTACGCATGCTCGAGGATCCCATGGTGGCTATCGAGACCCTTGCTCCCTACGCCCGGGCTACCCACCTCAAGGACATCACCGCCTATCGTGGCGACCCCAGGAGTTTCGGCTTCTGGCCCAGTGTTCCCTTGGGCCAGGGCCTGATCGATATCCCGGCCACCCTACGCGTGCTGTGGCAGCACGGTTACCAGGGGCTGTTAGCCCTGGAGATCGACTACCTGCACCCGGCCTACGACGACGAGAATCGCGCAATAGGTACCAGCCTCGACTACCTGCGACGCACCTTGGCCAACCTGTGACGCCCTTTTTCCTTTGAGACTTTCGACCATGACACTTCCCCTCCAGATTGCTCTGATCGGCGCCGGCGCCATGGGGCGCCAACACGCCGGCTATCTCGCTAGGGAGCCCGCTGCCTCCCTGGTGGCTATTGCCGACCCCTTCAGTTCGGCACTGGCCGAGGAGGCCGGCATCCGGTACTTCGCCGACCATCGCGAGATGCTCGACCGTGTGCAACCGGATGCAGTGATCATTGCCAACCCCAACGATCTGCACGTAGCAACTGCCATCGACTGCCTGGAGCGAGGCATCCCGGCCCTACTGGAGAAGCCAGTGGCCTGCTCACGGGAAGAAGCAAGCAGGCTGATCGCGGCACAACATCGCTACGACGTGCCGATCCTGGTTGGCCATCACCGCCGTCACAACCCCGTGGCACAGCGCGCTAAGGCGATCATTGATGAAGGCCGGCTTGGGCGCCTGGCGACGGTCACCGGCATGTGGCAAACCTGCAAGCCCGATGACTATTTCGACATTGAGTGGCGCCGCCAAGCCGGTGCTGGGGTGGTATTGATCAACCTGGTTCATGACCTGGACCTGCTGCGCCACTTCTGTGGCGAGATCAGCGCTGTCCAAGCCATGACACACAACTCCCTGCGCGGCCATGAGGTCGAGGACAGCGCCGTCATCCAACTGGAGTTCGAGTGTGGTGCCTTGGGCAGCCTGACGGGTTCGGACGCCGCAGTCTCACCTTGGGGCTGGGACCAGAACGTCAACGAGGTGCCAATCTACGCCAAGCACCTCGACCAGAGTTGCTACTTTCTGGCCGGCAGCGAGGGTGCGCTCAGCGTTCCTCAGCTCTCTCTGTGGCGTTACGGCGATACCCGTGGTTGGCAACATCAGCTGGTCTGCGAGTCTCACCGCTACGCCGAGGGCAGTGCCCCTCAGCGACAGCTCACCCATTTTCTGGAAGTTGTCCGCGGACAGGCGAATCCCCTGATTGATGTGGCAGATGCCGCCCGCACCCTGGCGGTGATCGATGCCATCCAGGAGGCCGCACGCACCGGTACCCGCCAGGCCCCGCGTACCCCCTGAGCGGGCGCGGTGGCCGGGGCAGGCTTGCCATATCGATAAAAATGGAACATCATTCAGATATTGATAAATGTTCCAACAAGTGCCGCCGCGCCTAGCCTGCGCGACGGCTCGATGACGCTGTGAGGTGGTGTATGCCGGACACGACGAAGCCCCGCTGGGACGATGAGGTCGACCTGCTGGTCGTTGGCGCAGGGGCCGGGGGCATGACGGCAGCCCTGGTCGGCGCCCTCGAGGGGCTCGAGGTGCTGCTGTGCGAGAAGAGCGACCAGGTCGGCGGTATCACAGCCACCTCCGGCGGGACTATCTGGATCCCCGGCACCCACCTTAGTGTGGAGGCGGGGGTGCCCGACTCCACCGAGGCTGCCGCCCGCTTCCTAACGGCCGTGGTGGGCGAGCGCGGCGGCGACGCCCAGCGCGCCGCCTTCCTCGAGACCGGCCCCCGGGTGGTCGCGACCCTGCAGTCCCGCACCGCAGTGGACCTGGTGGCAGCCCAGGCCCACCCCGACTATATTGGCAACCAACCCGGCGAGGCCTATGGCGGTCGCGCCCTGGCGCCGACGCCCTTCGATGGGCGCCGGCTGGGCAAGGCGGACTTCGCCCGGGTGCGCCCGCCGCGCCGCGAGTTCCTGGCCCTGGGCGGCATGATGGCGGCGCGCAACGAGATTGACGCCCTGCTGCACCCCTTCGCCTCGCTGGCCAACTTCCGCTTGGCCACGGGGACGGTACTACGCTATGCCCGCGACCGCCTGCGCTACCCGCGTGGTACCCGCCTGGTAATGGGCAATGCACTGGTCGCCCAGCTGCTCTTCAGCCTGCGCCAGCAGCACGTGCCGCTGCGCTTCGAGACGCGGCTGGTCGAGCTGATCAAGGAGGACGACAACGTGGTCGGCGCCCTCGTGGCAGGCCCCGAGGGGCAACGCCGGATCCGAGCCCGGTGCGGAGTGGTCCTGGCCACCGGCGGCATCGCCCACAACCGCAAGCTGCGCGAGCAGCTCTACCCAGAGGCCGCCCGGCGCTACTGCCTGGCACCCGACACCAACACCGGTGACGGCGTAGAGAAGGCCCTGGCTGGCGGTGCGGCCCTCGCCGAGGGGCTCGACAGCCCCGGTCTGTGGATGCCCTGCTCGATCCTCCGTCGCCGCGACGGCACCGAGCTGATGTGGCCACACATCATCCTCGACCGTGCCAAGCCGGGGCTAATCGCAGTGAACAGCGCCGGGCGGCGCTTCGTCAACGAATCCGACTCCTACCACGACTTCGTGATGGGCATGCTGCGCTCCCCCGAGCAGGCCCCGGACAAGCCGGCCCACCTGATCTGCGATCGAGCCTTCCTGAATAAGTACCTGCTGGGCATGGTGTTTCACGGCACTCGCCGCCTGAAGCCCTACCTTGAAGCCGGCTACCTGATTGAGGCGGACACCCCGCAAGCTCTGGCCAACAAAATTGGCGTGGTACCGGCCACTCTCGCCAAGACCCTGGCCGACTACAACCGCCACGCCGAGCAGGGTGAAGACCCCGAATTTGGCAGAGGCAGCAGCGCCATGAACCGCTTCAACGGCGACCCCGAGAACACGCCCAACCCCTGCGTCCGCGCCATCGGCCCGGGGCCCTACTACGCAATGGCAGTGTGGCCAGCAGACCTGGCCAGCAGCACAGGGTTGAGGGGAGACAAGGATGGCCGGGTACTGGATGCCGACGACCGGCCGATCCCTGGGCTATACGCCTGCGGCAACGACCTGAGTTCCATGTTCCAAGGAACCTACCCGGGGCCTGGCACCACAATCGGGCCGGCCATGGTTATGGCCTGGCGTGCCGTGGAACATGCCGCGATCCGTAAGGAGCAGGCACCCTCTGAAACAGAGCATCGCGCCGAAGTGTAAGCAGTCCCCCAACCCAAGCACCCTCGACTCTCCAACGACCAGGCCCCGGCTTTCACCGGGGCCTGGTCGTTGGAGCTGTCCGTAAGTCTGAGCACGGGTGCACGGCTGGCGCTACCCCTGGGGAGGAAGGCCGGGAATATGCGCCATGATGGAGCCGGCAAAGCCGCCGTCTGCCAGCAGGTTCTGGCCGGTCACATAGGCCGCGTCCTCACCCAGCAGGAAGGCGACGACGCCTGCGATATGCGCCGGCTGGCCAATCTGGTGCATGGGAATCACCTCCTGACGCTTCATGACCACCTCGGGATGCCGGTACATCTTGTCGGTGGCCGAGGTGTGGATCATGCCAGGCGAGATGCTGTTGACCCGGATGCCATCGGCCGCCCACTCCTGGGCGAGCTGCTGGGTGAGCATGATGACCGCGGCCTTGCTGCTGGAGTAGGCGCCGCTGCCGGGGTGGGGATGGACACCCACCATAGAGGCGATGTTGACCAGGCTACCGCGGCTGGCCTTGAGCGCCGGATAGGCCGCCTTGGCCAGCAACCAGGTACCCCGCACATTGACGTCGAACAGCCGGTCCCAGTCGGCCTGGGCCAGCTCGGCAAGACGCCCGGGGGCCATGATGCCGACATTGGAGACCACCCCGTCCAAGCGCCCGCAGAAGGCCAGGGCCTGCTCCACGAGCGTGGCCGGACTCGCCGGGTCGGCCATGTCGCCGACCAGCGCCCTGGCACGGGCCCCCTGCCCTTCGAGCTCGGCCACCATGGCGTTGAGGTCATCGCTCTGGCGACTTGCGGTCAGGGCAAAGTGTGGCGTCTCACCCCTGGCCAAGGCGTCACTCGCCAGCCTTCGGGCGATGCCCGCGCCGATGCCGCGGCTTGCACCAGTGATAAGAACTCTCATGGAAACTCTCCTTATCTCATAAAGAGTGGTGATGGTTACGCCTATAGGGTCTCGATCAGGCGCTGGCTAGCACGCAAGGCCTCACGAGCCCAACGTTCATGACCCAGCTCAGCGATACGCTGTCGGTGAGGCACCTCGACACTGACCGGCAGGTCGTCCGGCAACCGACGCCAGAGGCCGGCCAGGTCGATGCCACCCTCGCCGGGCAGCCAGCGCTCGGTACGGGCGGCCCGAATCAACTCGGCCTCGTCGGTCGGACGCGCTGCCGGACCATCGCAGAGCTGGGCATAGTGCAGCCAGTCGCGGGGCAGCCCGACGAGCTGCTCCGGCCGGCCGCCGGAGCGATCGAAGTGCAGGGCATCGACGATGATGCCTGAGTTGGGCTGGGCGGCCTGCGCAACCACCCGACTCGCGGCACCCAGGTCGGGCACCTTGGTCCAGGGCATGAACTCAAGATCGCAGGAAAGCCCGAAGGGGCGTGCTGCTTCGCAGAGCGCCACGTAGGAAGAGACCAGGCGGCTGGGTTCGGGATCGTCGGCAGCCACCAGGACCACCCGGGCACCGAGTTCGGCGCCCACCTCGAAGAAAGCCAGGTACTCTTCGGCCCGAAAGCGGGCATCCAGCCTGACCATCTCCAGGTCGAAAATGCCGACTCCCGTGGCGGCCATCGCCGCCCGGGTGTCGCGCATCAGGGTGGGGTTCTCCATCAGCGGGAATGCTAGGCCGCCAGGCGCGGAGGGCAGCAGACGGATACCGACATAACGGTAGCCGGTGCGCGCGGCCACCTCGAGCATCTCGGGCGGGCGCAGGCCCTCGGTGGTCAGGTGCGACAGCGAGTAGTCTCGTGGCATGGCAAGGCTCCTTTGCTAGCCCACGTATGTCTCGCCAACTGGCGAGCATGAGGGTGGCGTCTCGGCAGCTGCCAGGGCCCGACCGGCGGCATGGTGGGCGGTCACATAGCCGAAGGTCATGGCCGGCCCCAGGGTGATACCGCCGCTGGGGTAGCGGCCCGCCATTATGCTGGCCATATCGTTACCGGCGGCATAGAGACCGGGAATCACATCGTCATCCTTGTCCAGCACGCGGCCGTGCTCATCAGTGACCAGGCCAGCAAAGGTGCCAAGGCTCCCGGGCACCACCTTGACGGCATGGAAGGGGCCACGCGCAATGGGCGCCACACAGGGGTTGGGGGTGTGTTCCGCGTCGCCCATACCGCGCTGGTAGGGAATCTCGCCGCGCCCGAAGGCGGGATCCTCACCCCGCTCGGCATAGCGGTTGTAGATATCGAGCGTCTCGACCAAGCCCACTGAATCGATGCCGCACGCCTCGGCCAGCGCCTGCGGAGTCGCAGCGCTCTTGAGATATCCGTTGCGCTGCCAAGGCGCTAACGGCAGCGGCGCCGGCCGTGACATTCCCAGCCCATAGCGGCGCTGGAACCGGTTGTCGCAGATCAGCCAGGCCTCCACCGGTTCCCCTGTCGGCACGGCAGCGAACAACGCCTGCATGAAATCGTGATAGGAACCAGCCTCGTTGACGAAACGCCGTCCATCGCGGGTCACCGCGATCAGCCCAGGCTTGGCACGGTCGATCAGGTGCGGGAAGCGGCCGATAGTGCCGTCACGGCGAGGCACCAGCGACACCGGCACCCAGGCCGCATTGGAGTAATCGAAGGCCTTCACCCGTGCCCCCACCGCCTCGGCCAGGTGCAGCCCATCGCCAGTGTTGGTCAGCGGGGCCGCCGAACGATGAGGGGTTCCGGCGGCTACGTGGGGCAGCAGCGCTGGATGACGGGCAGTATCGTGGGGGAAGCCCCCGGCCGCCATCACCACGCCGCACCGAGCCCGTACGCATCGTTCGCCCTGCGACGTTTCTAGCACGGCTCCCGCGACCCGCCCATCATCATCGCGCAGCAGGCAACGCGCCGGACTTGAAGGCAGCAGACGAACCCTCCGGTCCAGCGCGCTCTTCAAGAGTGCCGCGGCAAGAGCATTGCCGTTGACCAGCTGCATGCCGCGGCGATGGATTGCCATGTCGAGAAAATGGCGACTTAGGCGGCGGATGACATGGGCAAAGGAGGCGGGCGACCGCATCGCCTTGAGGAAGTGGCCCAGATCGGCGCCGGCGGCAATGCCCATGCCCCACAGGGAGTGCAGATCAAGCGGCGGACGCAGCAGTTGGATCGCGCGCCCTAGGCGGCGGCCGTCGAAGGGCGCTGCGCACACCGACCGGCCGCCGGTGGCAGCATGGGGCCTGTGGCCGTGGAAGTCGGCAACGCGGTTGCCGTCAACGAAGTCCAGAGCCGTGTGGCGACGAAAAAAGTCGACCATGGCCGGCCCCTGGGCCAGGAACATCTCGACCCGGACCGGCTCATAACCCTCTCCCAGCTCCTCACGTAGATAAGCCCGAGGCACCTCCATAGGCTCGTCGATACCCGCAGCCCGTGCCAGGAGATTGCGGGGGATCCACAGCCAGCCCCCTGACCAGGCGGTAGTCCCCCCCAGTACGGCAGCCTTTTCAGCGACGATCACCTCCAGCCCAAGGTGAGCCGCGGTCACCGCCGTTGCCAGCCCTCCAGCTCCAGAGCCGATTACCAGCAGGTCACACTCCAGGTCGATGGCAGTGTCGGTAAGGGGTTCGGAGGGCATGGCAAGACTCCTGGTGGATGTAACTCGTTACAATTGCGAGGCGGTAGTGGGCCGGCCGGCCCGCAACAGGCTCGAGGCCGAGGCCGAGGCAGCCAGCTCATCCGCCACCTCAAGCAGCTCGTCGCCCAGCGCCAGCATTCTCGCCTCGGTGAAGCGAATGCTGGGACCGGCGATGCTGAGCGTACCGATGGCGGCCTGCTCTCCTCGCCGCACCGGTGCTGCGATAGCGTTCATCCCCGGAGCGAAGGTCTCCACGGTGAGGCTGAAGCCCCGCGCACGCGTCTCGCGCAGCGCCTCCAACAGGGCAGAAACCGTGGTCGGCGCATTGGGGCCGTACTCTTCAACGTTGCCAAACCCCTGCTCGGCCACCAGCTCAAGAGCTGCCTCGTCGCTAAGGGTGGCAAGCCAGGCAAGACCTGAAGAGCTGCAGGAAAGCTTGGCCACAGCGCCCATGTCCGGGTCATAGCGCAGACCGCGAGTGGCACCCTGGGCCTTTGCTACCCAAGTCAGGCAACGGCCATCGACCACCGCCAGCCTCACCAGCTCACCGCTTTGCTCCGCTAAACGGTCGAGCAGCGGCTGGGCGGCATCGAGGATGCCCATCTCACCGAGGAAGCCTAGCCCCAGGGAAACCAGCTTGGTGGTCAGCATGTAGTCCCCCTGCTCTCGCACCTGTCGCACATAACCATAGCGGCCCAGGTCGGTCAGCAGGCGGTGCGCCGCACTGCGCGGCATGCTCTGTCTTTCGGCAATTACCGCCAGCGGCAGCCCCTCCCCCTCTCGGGCCAGTAGCTCGAGGATTCCCAGCGTTCGTTCCATCACCCCAGCCATGGGCGTCTCCTTCGGGTAACCAGTGAGGCCCATAGAGTGCCACGTTCGGGGGCCTGTTGTGAGAATAGCGAACACGGGCCGATACAGAACAATATCCATTAGTTGAATGGTATTCCATTTTTGTTTTTTGTTCTACTAAGCTCGAAGCGACACCAACGATGCCAACACAGGGCCCAGCGATGCTAGAACAACTCGACGGAGCTACCCGCCTCTACCTGATCCTCGGCGACCCCATTGCCCAGGTGAAATCGCCCCATGGTGTAAGCCAGGCCTTCCAGCAGCACGGCCATAACGCCCTGCTGGCGCCACTGCATATCGCTCCCGACCTGCTGGGCGACTTCATCCGCGGGGCCTCCCTGGCACTCAACCTGGATGGACTGATCATCACCGTGCCCCACAAATTTTCCGCCCACGGCCACTGCGCCAGCGCCACCGAGCGGGCTGACTTCCTAGGTGCCGTGAACGTGATGCGACGTGACGCCGATGGGGGCTGGCATGGTGATCAGGTGGATGGTCTTGCCTATGTAGCGGCACTGCGCAGGAAGGGTTTCGAGCCCAGCGGCCGACACATCCTGCTGGCGGGTGCCGGTGGCGCGGGCTCGGCCATCGCCGAGGCGATGGTGCGGGCCGGCGCCGCACGGCTGGCCATCCATGACGAGGACGCCACCCGCCGAGACGCCCTCATTGATCGCCTGGCCACCCTAGGAACGACAGAAGTCATCGCTGGAAGCCGCGACCCCAGCGGATTCGCACTGGCGATCAATGCAACGCCCTGCGGAATGGACGAGAACGACTTACTGCCGCTGGACCCTTCGGGACTGGAGGCCGACACCTGGGTCGGCGACGTCATCACCGTCCCGGAGGTCACCGGCTGGATCTCTACCGCCCGCGCCAAGGGCTGCCAGACCGTGCTCGGCGTCGACATGTTCGCCGCCGTACGTGACCTGATGGTGGACTTCTTGCTGGAAGGCAAGGACGCCTAACCCCTTGAACCCTCAACGTGAGCCATGACAATGACAACCTCTCAGACTCTCAAGACCCTGTTCTCTGCACTGACCCTCTCCACCACGGCCCTGGCACTCGCGGCCCCGGCGCTGGCCGACTACCCCCAGCGCCGCATCGACGCCGTGGTGCCCTGGGGGGCGGGCGGCTCCACGGACAACATGGCAAGGAGCCTGACGCCCCACGTGGAGGCCATCCTCGGCACCGACATCGTTATCAACAATCGGCCCGGCGGCACCGGAGTGATCGGCACCAACGTGGTGCGCACCCGCCCAGCCAACGGCTACTCGCTGCTCTATGGCGCCGAGAATGCACAGCTCTACCCGATCCTGGAGCTGGCCGACTTCGACTACGGCGCCTTGCACCCAGTAAGCCTGATCGGACAAGGCATCGTGCTGATCGTGGCGCCGGCAGGGAAATCATGGGAGGACTTCGGCGACCTGCTCGCCGAGGCCCAGGCCAACCCGGGACAGCTGCGCATGGGCGACGCTGGCGCCGGAGGCCTGCCCAGCACCGTTCTGGCCATGCTCAATGCAGTGGACGAGTTGGACGTGCGTTCGGTGACCTTTGGCGGCGACGGCCCTGCCATCACGGCAATGCTCGGCAACCATCTCGACTTCATGCCCATGGCACTGGCCTCTGCCCAGGAGCAGATCCGAGCCGGCAATCTAAAGGCGCTGACGGTGCTGAGCGATGAGCCCGTCGAGCAACTTCCGGACGTGCCGGCGATCACCGACTTCCTGCCAGAGATGGGGAGCTTCCTTCCCTGGGGTCCATTCTGGGGGGCATACATCCGCAAGGAGACGCCGGACGACATCAAATCCAGCCTGGAGCACGCCTATGCCGAGGCTATCGCGCACGAGGAGTTCCAGGCCTTCCTGACCCGCAACGGTGCCACCTCGCTCAACCTGCAGGGTGAAGACGCAGCCGAGTTTCTGAATCGCTGGCAGTCGGTCACCGCCTGGGCCATGGAGGATGCCGGTACAGCCAAGGTCTCCCCAGAGTCACTGGGCATCTCTCGCCCTTGACAGCGACATTGACGCACTAACGACAATGCCAGCGGCATGGCCGCTGGCATTGCCCTTTTCACATGCTAAAAAGGCCCGCCGTAAGGCGGGCCGGGGAGAACGGGTCAAGACGGTCGGCGTCAGGCCTTGTCAGCAGCCTTGATCACGGCATCCAGCGCCGCCAGGTAGCCCTCGGTCCCGAGGCCGGCGATCACGCCGTCGGCGCGCAGGGAGACGTAGGAGTGGTGGCGGAAGCTCTCGCGCTGGTGCACGTTGGAGATATGTATCTCGTAGACCTTTCCCTCGAAGGTGTTCAGGGCATCGAGGATCGCCACCGAGGTATGGGTATAGGCCGCCGGGTTGATGATGATCGCCACGGTGCCGTCGAGACGCGCGGCATGGATGGCGTCGATCAGCTCGCCCTCGTGGTTGCTCTGCCGACAATCGAGATCCCAGCCTGCCAGGACCGCCTTCTCCCGCAGGGCGTTGTTGACGTCATCCAGAGTCTCATGGCCGTAGATCTCGGGTTGGCGGGTGCCAAGCAGGTTGAGGTTGGGCCCATGCAGTACCAGCACCTTGCCCTGACTCATCAGACACTCTCCTTCAGCAGTTCGCGGCGATAGTGGGCGAATAGGGTGCCCGCCTGCTCGTCAGCGGCGGCGCGCCTGGTCTCATCCTCACAGAACAGCTTGAAGGCATCGACGCCCTGGAAGACGAACAGGCTGACGCCGCTCATCACTGCCGCGCCGGCATCTCTGGCGGCCGCGACGAGCTCGGTGACCGCCGGCACATAGACCGCATCGAAGATCCAGTGGTGGGCCGCCACCAGCTCCTTGGGCAGCGGGCAGCCGGGGCTCTTTTCGTGGCCAATAGGGGTGCAGTTGACCAGGCCGTCGCAGCCCGGCACCGTCTCGGCGAGCTGCTCGACCGTGATGGTGGAGGCGGCGAAGCCCTGGGCCACGAGCTCGTCGGCCAGTTGGCGCGATTTCGCCGGGTCGAGGTCCATCAGGATCACCTCAGAGGCACCAAGCTTACCCAGGCCGAAGGCCACCGCCTTGCCCACGCCCCCTGTGCCGATCAACAGCACGCGCCCAGGCTCGCGATCGCCCAGGGTGGCCCGAAAGCCGCTCATGAAACCGGTGAAATCGGTGTTCTCGGCGACGATCTCTCCTTTCTCGAACACCAGGGTGTTGGCCGCCCCCACCATGCGCGCGCCCTCCGAGGGGCGGGTGGCCAGCGACACGGCGGTCTCCTTCCAAGGAAAAGTGACATTGACGCCGCGATAACCCTCGGCAATCACCTTGCGCACCTGCTCCTCAAGCGAGGCGATAGGCTGTTCATTGGCGTCGAAGAGGTCGTAGGTGGTAGGAATACCGGTCAGCTCGCCGAGCCGCACGTGCAGATCCGGCGAGCTGGAGTTCATGATGGCCTTGCCGATGAGACCAAGTTTCATAGCTATCCTCCCTAGCGAAGGCGGCGCCATGCCGCCTTCCTTTCATTATTGTTTACCGCCCTTCAGCGCTGGGCGGCCTGGGCGGCCAGACGGATACCCGCGTTGGCCGCACCGAACTGCTGGTAGCCGCCACGCCGCTCGACGATCTCGAAGAAGAAGCGGCCCGAGAAGGTCTCGGTGTAGGCGTGGAAGAAGTCACCTTCTTCATTACGGTCGAAGAGGATATTGCGCTGGCGCAGCGCCTCCAGCAGCGCCTCGTCGAGGCCGAAGCGCGCCTCCAGGTCGTCGTAGTAGTTCTGCGGGATCTTCAGCAGCGGCAGCCCCCGGGCCTGGATCTCATCGACGGTGGCGAAGATGTCGTGGCTCTCGAAGGCGATCTGCTGCACACCGCCGCGGAACTCGCTGAGGAATCTCGCCGGCTGGGTGTCCTGTGCCTGGGAGACCGTCAGCGGCAGGCGGATACTGCGATCGGGGCTGACCACCGCCTGGCTCACCAGCATGCCCCGTGGGTCGATGATCTCGTTCTCCGGCTCGGCATCGAAGCCGAAGACGGTGCGGTGGAACAGCTGCCAACCCAGCAGCTGGGTTGCCGGCAACACATAGGAGAGATGGTCAATGCGAGCCAGGCCGGCCTCATTGCGGCTGACCTGATCGAACAGTTCGAAGTCGGTGCGCCACTGGAGGTCATCGGCTGCCGCATCGTCCACCAGATAGACCAGACTGCCCTCGATGCCGCGCAGGGCGGGAATCTCCATCTCGCCCTCGCCCACCTGGCCCCTGAAGTTCGGTGCCTTGTAGGCCTTGGCACGCGCCAGGGCACGCTCGACGTCATCGACCCGGAAGCCCACGGCACACACCGAGGTGCCATGCAGCAGCCGGAAGGTGTGGGCGAAGCTGTCGGTCTCGAAGTTGAGCACCAGATGGATCTCGCCCTGCTTCCAGAGCTCGACGTTCTTGGAGCGGTGGCGCCCCACGTGGCGAAAGCCCAGCGCCTCGATGAACTCGCCCAGCGGCGCGGCACTCTCCTCGTCCAGGGTGAACTCGATGAAATGGATGCCACTGTAGTGGGGCGGCGTCGGGATCTCGCCGGCCCAAGGCCCCTCGGGCAGCAGGTTCTCGAGCCAGATCAGCGAGCGCAGTCCGTCCAGGGCGGTAATCTCGGTGGGAGCCGCGCGGAAGGCATCGCTGAAGATCTCCAGCGACAGCGGGCCGTCATAACCGGACCTGGCCAGCGCCTCCATGAACGACTTGAGCGGCAGGCGCCCCTGCCCAGGAAAGCAGCGAAAGTGGCGGCTCCACTGCAGGATATCCATCTCCAGCATCGGGGCATCGGCCACCTGCACGAAGAAGATCTTCTCCCTGGGAATCTTGCCAATGGCCGAGAGATCGTGCCCCCGCGAGAGAATATGGAAACTGTCAAGCACCACCCCGAGGTTGGGATGATCGGCACGCCGCACCGCTTCCCAGGCATCCCGGTAGTCGGAGATATGCCGGCCCCAGGCCAGCGCCTCGAAGCCTACCCGGATATTGCGCCGTGCCGCCCGCTCGGCCAATTCGCGCAGATCCGCCACCACGCGGTCCATGTCATCGATGGCCTGGGGCGAGACGTTGCTACAGACCAGCAGGAAGTCGGTGCCCAGCTGCTCCATCAGGTCGAACTTGCGTTCGGCACGCTTGAGGTTACGGCTGCGCTGGGGCTCGGACATGGCCTCGAAATCGCGAAACGGCTGGAAGGCCACGATGGCCAGGCCCAGGCGTTCGCACAGGGCTCTCACCTCTTCGGGAGAGCCATCGAAGGAGAGCAGGTCGTTCTCGAAAATCTCCACGCCGTCGAAGCCGGCACGGGCGATGGCCTCCAGCTTGGTTCTCAGGTCGCCACTCAGGCAGACGGTCGCTATCGCACGCATCCTAATCCTCCCGACCCCCTCTCGCCGGATAGCGATGGCAGCCTCTCTTGTCATCAGGAACGGAATCACCCAACCCGGATCGAATAATAGAACTCGGCTTTAATGTTCGCATAGCGTCCTTTCGTTCGCAATACGCTCGATGATCACTGGCAGGACGCCTGGCCGTTCACTTTCACCGGCCGCGGCTAATCTACGACTACTATAGAAGGAGGCACCGGTAAGCGGCGCCGTTTCGGCGCCGTATCTCATGATCCGTGGCGTCAGACCACCAACAGACATCCTACCTTCGTCGAAGATACCCCACCTGGGCATTGACACAAATGGAAGCGAGTTCTAGTGTTCGCCCACAGCACTAGAGTTCGACAAGCGAACAATAAGCCGACCACCCGCCGTAACTGGTCCGCTGGTACGGCACACAACACAATAACTCTCCCGGAGGATTTCCAATGTTCAAACCACTTCTCACCGGACTCGCCGTTGCCACCGGCTCCCTGGCACTCGCCGGTAGCGCACTGGCCGATTACCCCACTCGCAACATCCAGGGCACCATCCAGTGGGGTGCCGGTGGCGCCACCGACAATGTGGTGCGTAGCCTGACACCCCACGTCGAGGAAATCCTCGACACCACCATCGTGCTGACCAACCGCCCGGGCGGCACCGGGGTGATCGGCATGAACCATGTCATGCGCCAGCGGCCGGATGGCTACAACCTCCTGTTCGGCGCCGAGAACCCGCAGCTCTACCCGTTGATGGGCCTCGCCGACTTCACCTATGACGATATGCATACCGTCAACATCATCGGCCAGGGTCTGGTGGTGATTGCCACCCACCCGGACAGCCCCTTCGATACCTTCGCCGAACTGCTCGAGCACGCCAAGGATAACCCCGGTACGCTGCGCATGGGCGGCACCGGTGCCGGCGGCCTGCCCAGCACCATTCACGCCATGATCAATGCCGTGGACGAGCTCGACGTCCGCACCGTCACCTTCGGCGGCGATGGCCCCGGGGTCACCGCCCTGCTGGGTGAGCACATCGATTTCATGCCGCTGAGTCTCTCCGCGGTGGCCGAGCAGATTCGCGGTGGCCGCCTGAAAGGCCTGGCCGTGCTCAGCAACGAGGAGCTGGAGGAACTGCCCGGCGTTCCGCCGATCACCGAGGCCCTCCCCGATATCGAGTCGTTCCTGCCCTGGGGCCCGTTCTGGGGCGTCTTCGTTCGCAAGGACACACCTGACGAAATCAAGACCATCCTCGAGGACGCCTATCAGCAGGCCGTGGCCAGCGAGGGCTTCCAGGAGTTCCTGGAGAACTTTGGTGGCGTCACCCTGAACCTGAGCGGCGAGGAGGCCCAGCAGTATCTGGACAACTGGCAGTCAGTGACCGCCTGGTCCATGTACGAAGCCGAGGTCGTCGACACCTCTCCTGAAGAACTGGGCATCCCCCGTCCCTGATCCCACCCACCAAGGAGGGGGAGGCTAGCCCTCCCCCCTTGGAGTCTGCCCATGAGCAAAAATATCGAGCGCGTCCAGGCCGGCGAGAAGGTCTTCGACTGGTTGCTGCTGCTGTTCAGCGTCGGCGTGTTCTTCGAGGCTTTCCGCATCGACGGCGGCCTGAGACTGAACTCGGCCGGTTCCTTCCCGGTCGGCCTCGCCCTCGTGATGCTGGCATCCTCGGGGGCCATCCTCTTCAGCCACCGCCGCAAGCAGCGTGATCCACGCATCCGCAGTGCCCTGCACGAGATCCAGGTGTTCCTGAACGAACACTTTCAACCCCACATCGTGGTGTTCTCGATCGTCTCGGTCATCTACCTGGCGGCGATCATCTGGGCGAGTTTCTATGTCAGCACCTTCATCTTCCTGGCGGCGATGTTCATCTACTACCGCCAAGGCAAGATCATCAGCTCGCTGATCATCGCTTCTCTCGCCATCGCGGTGATCTACGTGCTCTTCACCATGGTCTTCCGCGTCTACCTCCCCTGACCCTCGAGGCATCCGATGAGTGATACCTTTTCTTATTTGCTCATGGCCTGGCTCGATCCAGGCCTTCTCGGCCTGACCGCCCTGGGCGTGCTGGCCGGCATCTATATCGGCGCTATCCCCGGCCTGTCGGTCACCATGGCCGTGTCAATCCTGATCTCGTTCACCTTCGCCTGGGACATCAACAACGCCCTGGCTCTGATGGTCGGCATCTACGTGGGCGGCGTCTATGGCGGTTCGCGGACGGCCATACTGCTCAATATTCCAGGCGCCCCATCAGCGGTGGTCACCGCCTTCGACGGCTACCCCCTGGCCCAGCGTGGCGAGGCAGGCCGCGCCATCGGCTTGAGCACCGTGATGTCGGTGATCGGCGGATTGATCGGCGTGGCGGTATTGGCCGGCACCGCTCCACACCTGGCCGACCTGGCGCTTCAGTTCGCACCGCGCGACTACTTCCTGATCGCCATCCTTGGTCTGCTGCTGGTCAGCTCCCTCTCCGGCAAGTCGCTGGCTCGCGGTATCTTCTCGGTAGCGCTGGGTGCCACCATCGGCCTGGTCGGCATGGACATGGTCACCGCCCAGCCGCGCCTGACCATGGGCAGCATGGAGTTGCTCGGCGGCATCCACTACGTGGTGGTGATGATCGGCCTGTTCGGCGTTGCTGAGGCTTTCTACCAGCTGCACAACATGGCCAAGGTGCCGGTAAAGCAGAACGTCAGCAAGATCGTTCCGCCGCTAAGCATGGTGCTGAAGTTCCTGCCCCTATCTATTCGCACATCGATTATTGGCGTGGTAGTGGGCGCTCTGCCCGGCACCGGTGGCGACATCGCGTCTCTGTTCGCCTATGACCACGCCAAGCGCACCGTCAAGAACCCCTCCGCCCCATTCGGCGAGGGCGCCTACGAGGGCCTGGTCGCCCCGGAAACCGCCAACAATGCGGCAGTAGGTGGTGCTTATGTGCCCATGCTGACACTGGGCATGCCGGGTGACGCCGTCACTGCGGTGATCATCGGCGCTCTGGTCATCCATGGCCTCAACCCAGGCCCGATGCTGATGATCGAAACACCGCACATCTTCTGGTTCACAGTGGGCAACCTCGCACTGGCCAACATCTTCCTGCTGGTGTTTGGCCTCACCGGCATCAAGATCTTTTCCAAGGTGGTCGAGATTCCCAAGGCCATCCTGATTCCGCTGATCCTGGTGCTCTGTGTGGTGGGCACCTACTCCCTGAACAGCAGCATGACAGAGGTCTACTGGATGCTTGGCTTCGGCATCCTGGGCTACTGGCTGAAGGTGTTCGGCTTCCAGATGGGCCCGATCATCCTCGGCGTGATTCTCGGCCCCCTGCTCGACGAGTCTTATCGCCAGGCCATGTCATCGGTGGGCGATCGCGGTGGCGACTTCATACTCGCCTTGGTCGCCAACCCGCTTTCGCTGGTGCTGACCTCAGTGATCACGTTGGTACTTCTGAGCAATACGCCTCTGAAGGGTTGGCTGGTGGGTCGCTTCCAGCGAAACTGAGCCAGCCTGTCTATCAGTCAGCAGTTGGCAGCGCGGCCCGATGGGCCGCGCTGCCGTTCTGGATCCGGCCAACCGCAGTCATCGGCGACGTTCTGGAGGAAAGGGGCTTGAGTGACGATATCGCGACATCCGGCTATGCATTGGTCTTCGATTTCGACGGCGTGGTGCTCGACTCGGCTACGCTCAAGCGTCAGGCCTTCGCCGACATCTATCGAGACGAGCCCGAAGAACAGCATCGTTCTGTAGTAGCCTATCTCAGCCGTCGAGGCGGCCAGCCACGTGAGGTAAAGTTTCGCCACATCGAGGCGCAAATCCTCGGCCGAGAGGCCGGCGAGGGGCGAATCCGCGAGCTCTGCGACCGGTTCAAGGCCAGCGTTGAGAAACGACTGCTCAAGGCACCGGCGATTCCAGGCGCGCTGGAGTTTCTGGAACGCTGGCAGGGTCGGCTACCGCTATACCTGCTCTCGGCCACACCTGAGCACGAACTCCGGGCGATCGCCGAACGACGTGAACTGACTCCTTACTTCCTGGAGGTGGTTGGCTCGCCCCCGGACAAGGTCACCGGCCTGCGCAACCTGTTGGCACGACACCAACACGCCGCCCGCGATACCGTTATGATCGGCGACTCCTACAACGACTATCGTGCCGCCCGCTCCAATGGTACTCGCTTCATCGGCATCACCGCTGATCCGCCAAACTCTCCCTTCCCTAGCGATGTTGTGACTTCGATTGACCTTCGTGGATTGGAGAGCGCCCTGAGACAACTCTAAGAAAGTGAGCCGTACCGGTTTTCTCGGAGACCCATTGGTTTGAGTCAGGCCGCCTTCTTAGCCTGACGCTGTTGCTCATAATACAGCGTTTCTCGCTCGGCCGGCGGCATGTTGCCGATCGGCTAAAGGTACATGGACCCTCGGGCCAGCGGAATGTAGCTGATGTCAGTGGCCCACACCTGATTCGGCCGGTCGATCGTCAGGCCGCGTAGCCGGTCAGGGTAGATTCGGCTCCCCTGCCCGGCAGGCTGGTCCGTGGCCTTGGCTGGACGGCCTGAAGCCTCATCTGGCGCATCAAACGGCGGACCCGCTTGCGGTTGACCCGGTGGTCGAGTCGGTTGAGATGGACGCTCATCCGGCGTGAACCGTAGACCGGCGTCAGCAGGTGCTGCTAATCGATCAGGCGCATCAGCACCAGATCCTCGGCCAGCCACTCGCGCTGCTGGTAGTAGAGCGACGAGCGGCTGATGCCCAGCAACTGACATTGCCATCTCAGGCTCAGGATGGCGGAGAATGGTGGCTCGATCATAGCCAGGCGTCGCGCCCGGCTCAACGCTCGAGCCTGCGTGATAAAAAATCGCGTTCCACCGTCAGCTTGCCGATCTCGCGGTAGAGGGTATCAATCTCCTCCTGGCTCTTCTGGGCAGCCTTGCCGCTGCTGCCCTCGAAGAGTCCGGCGGCGTTGTCCAGCAGCTTCCGCTGAATCACCATAGACGGGGGCACCCCGAAGCGAGCCGCTAGTGCCGAGGTGGTCTCGCCGGCCTTCAACGCGGCGAATGCCACCTTGGCCTTGAACTCGCTGCTGTACTGCCGACGTTTCTTGCTCGTGATCAGGGTCTCCTGGTTGGTCTGATCAGAGCTTAGCGCCTGGTCCGAATTTCGGGGACCACTATAGCCTATCACCATGGTGAGAAGCGCGCCCTACGTCGACGTGCGCATGCCATCTTGCTGAGCGATCAAGGTCATACCAT